>WNFU01004646.1_pt1 | contig 17436 bp, 13 predicted proteins | sample 5400121 | NCBI WGS metagenome assembly WNFU01 (sample SAMN13153360, study PRJNA577476) | soil metagenome | isolation source: 100 cm soil or saprolite under grassland replicate 1 | place: USA:California | collected 2016-06-15
GGCTCGAGGTTGCCGGCCATCGCCGGGAGCCACTCGTCCAGGAAAGCGCCGAGCGTAAGCTTGGACGGTTCAACCAACATCCCGGCGCGGTGCGCCGCGAGCGCCTCAGTCAACGCCGCCTGCGCCTCGCGCTTGGTACGGAAACCGCCCTTGGACCGCTGCCGCCGCTTCCCGGTCGAGGGATCGACCGCATCGAAGAACCAAGTCCAGGTCTCTCCGCGCTTGCGCGTGCCGCCCCTCATCGTTCGAGCAACCTCAGCAGGGGAGCGGTGGGGACCCGCAGCTTGCGGCCAAGCCGGAACGTCTTGAGCTGGCCGGCTCGAGCGGCGCGATACGCCGCCGATCGGCTCACGCCAAGCAGCTCGGCCGCCTCCTCGACACTGATCGTCGGGGGAAGCTGGCTGAGCGTCACCTTGGTCCGCGTGGCCATCGGAGTCCTCCTCGAACAAACCCTGACCATCCGGTCGAAGGCTACAAGAGGACGCGGCTGAGATCCCGCACTTTTCGTACGGGATAGTACCAGAAGTGCGGCCTAGTACTCGTCCTGGGCCTCGCTGGTAAGCTCCTGTATCCGTTCTGGCAAAGTGGCATGTATGGATGTCTTGACCTTCGTTGACCATCTGATTGGTCATTTGGCCTGGCCGCTAGCCGCGACTGGCCTTGTGGCCTTCCTCTCGCTGCGACATCGTGTCGCCCTCGATGCCCTGCTCCATCGAGTCCGGAAGGCCAAAGCGGGGCCGTTCGAGGCCGAACTTGACAAGGCGCAGGCCGGGGCGGAGCTGGCAGGCTTGCCACCTGCTCCGACCCTGCCGCCTTCAGAAGCCGGGCAGGTCGAGCCATCACCGCGGCCGACGGACAGGCTGGAGGCGTGGCTCAGGTACCTCTACATGCTGGCAGGCACCAATCCCCGCAAGAGTGTTCTAGAGGCATATCTCTATCTGAACGGCTACTTGCTGACGGCCTCCGAGTACCTCGACCCGGACCGAATTCGCTTTACGGATGGTTCCCCGGCCGTAATGCGGCTTGCCGCGGCGGGGCTACTTGCCCCGCAACACGCCGATGTGCTGGATCGCCTTCGCGATGGAGCTATCAGCGCCCTTGAGGACGAGGACATCTCGCATCGGCAGGCCAGAGAGTATGTGGATCTCGTTGCGCGGCTGCTGGAAGCAGTGAAACAGGGCCTCCGGTCACTTCCCGAGAACCGTAGCGGGTAGTGCCACCCTGTACTGCTATTGCGCCATCTGCGGCAGGACTCCAACCCGCCGGGCAAGAGCGCGCAGCTCGGGGTTGACACTGCGGCGCTCTCCGCGCAGCAGGTCACGGACCATCTCGCGGACGAGCGCGTGGTTTCGCACCTGCTCGGGCGTGAGCGACTCTGCCTCTTGGAGCGTCCGCACGGCCTCGGCCGTCTTCCTGCGCTGGCCGTACGCGCGGGCAACATCGATAAGGAAGCGGGCGCGTCGCTCAGTGGACAAGGCCGAGGGATCGACCGTGGCAGCCCGGCGCAGCGCCTCGCCAGCGTCACCCAGCTCGACCGAGACGCCGACCGCGTGCAGGGCCACGTTGGTCGGGCCGAACTCGGTGTGGAAGTCGTTGCGGCCTTCACCGACCCGCTGCGCGGCCTCCTCTGCCTTCTGCATGCATTCACGGGCAACGTCCTCTGCGTTCGCTCGGATGGCGAGGACTGCTCCAACAAGGTTCATGGCGCCCCACAGGGCAACGTGCTCCGTGGGGGCGGCTTGTAGCCCCTGCTCCAGGGCGGCGACGGTCGTGAGCGCTGTCCGCAGTCCCTGATCGGCGCGGTTGCCGCTCAGGAAGGCGTGCGCGATCCGGAACTCGCCGGCTGCCGCGAGGAGGACAGCCCCGGCGCGCTCGGCCGCGGTTACCGATCGGTCGCCCGCGATCCAGGCCAGATCCGTCTCGCGGAGCTTGGCCATTGCGGCGGCTGTGGCTTGGTACGTCTCCGCCGTCAACTCGAACGCCGCCTTACGGTCGGTGCCACTCAGTCGCCGGGCGGCTTGCTCGCACTCCGCGATGAGCGGCGGGAGCAGCTCGCCAAGGTCGCCGTAGCGTGAGGCATGGGCGAGATCCCAAGCCTGTTCAGCTCTCACCTTGAGGTCCGATAGGTCGGGCGGCGTTGCTGCATGAGGGCCGTCGAGGAGGACGGGCAGCGCGGCATGACCGGTGAGCGCCATGCGGATGGCCCGGATGGCAGGATGCTCCTCGCCCTGCGCCTCGAGTAGGAGAGGGTCCGGTGCCAGCTCGCTGACGGGCACGTTGAGCGCTCCTGCGACCTCCATGAGGACCGAGATGCGATCGATGGAGCGCACCCCACGCTCGACCTGGGAAAGCCAGCTCTCGGAGCGGCCAAGGAGTCCCGCGAGCTTCACTTGGGAGAGCCCGCGGCGGCGGCGGTAGTAGGCAATGCGCTCGCCGAGTGGCGTCGAGACTTCCACGCGCTACCGTGCCTGCTCGGTGGGAGTTGGTGTCTTGCCGGCCTGGAGAGCAAGGAACTCGACTCGTGTTGCTGTGAGGTATTGCTCGCGCTCCCTGAGGAAGCGGCGGACGTGCTCTTGACGCTCGTGCTCCTCGAATGCCTCGCGGTCGCGGTACAGCTCGTAGAACACGCGAGCATCGGATTCGCCCTCAACCGCGTGGCAGGTGTAGATCAGCGTGCCCGGCTCGGACGAGCGAATGCGCTCTACGGTTTCGTTGGTCAGGGCATCAAAGCGTGGCCCTGCTCCTGCTCTGAGATCAAAGCGAACGACGAGCCCAAACACGTGTTCCCCCTCGTGATAGCGGTCACGCCCGGCGGCGCCCAGCCTATAGCCCTGAAAGAAGAATCCCAACACGCGGAGTGCGATCCCGCACTCAGTGTGCGGGCAGCTCAAGGGTCTCTAAGCGGACCGCCGAGCCATCAGTTGGAGGTCCGTTTCGGCTCCGATGACATCTGCGGCAAGCTCCGGTCATGGAAAATGGGACAGCTATTCACGTGAGGGTAAGGCCGAATCCTCGTAAGAAAGGTGAGGATAAAAACCCTGGCGTCTCATTGGCACCGCTCCAACGCTAGATAAGCACCTCTACCAGGGACTTCACGTCCCGTTATGCACTCAGCCGCTCGCTTCACGCCTCGATCCGACCGAATCGTAACGCCCGCCAGGACCCGATCACCACGACATGCCTTCCTGCCGTTGCAGTCCGCCGTACACTTTTCTCACCGCCCTTCACGAGCACTACACAGCCGCATCTGCGATGCAGGCCGAGGACCCAGGGCGGGGGAGGACGCGACGTGGCGCTGCCGGTGAAGGCGCTCAAGGCTGGCCAGGAGTCGTACTGGCTGGACCAGATCGCCAAGAACCGCGAAGAGTACTTTTCCGGCAAAGGGGAATCCCCGGGCCGGTTCGTCGGCGAGGCCGCCACCTCAAGCGGCCTGGTCGGCGAGGCCACCCCCGAGCAGGTCCACGCCATGTTCCGCGGCCTGGACCCCGCCACCGGCGCGCAGCGCTGCAAGCCGCTCCTGCGTGCCGACCCGCGGTCCAAGCTGGCCGCCGCGCCGCTGCTGGCCGCCCTCAAGGCCCGTGCCGCCGAGCAGAGTGCTGGGGAGTTGGAGCAGCTCGCCGGCTCCAAGGCACTCGCCAACGACGTCCGCTCGGTCCAAGCGGCGTGCACGCTCGGCGCCGCCAAGCGGGTCAAGGTCGAGACCGTCGAGCGGGTCTGCCGCAAGGTCCTCGGCCTGGACCCCCACCAGCTGTACGGCGCGGCGTTCGACCGGGCATGGACCCACCGGGGCAAGCGGGTGGATGCGCGGGTGTCCGCCCTGGACCACTGCTTCTCCAGCCCCAAGAGCGTGTCGCTGCTGGCGGGCGCTGGCGGCGGGCAGGTCCGCCGCAAGGTCGCCGAGGCCCGCGGCGAGGCCCTCCAGGTCGCCATCGGCTACCTGGAGCAGCATGGGATCGGGGTGCGCCGCGACCACAACGGCACCGACCGCTCCCTGGCCCAGGGCGGGCTGTTGGGGATCGCGTTCGAGCACCGGGTCAGCCGGGCCGGTGACCCGCAGTACCACACCCACGTCCTGGTGCAAAACGCCGCCAAGGGACCGGACGGCCGCTGGACGGCGCTGGACTCCGACCGGCTGTACGCGCACCTGATAGCCGCCGACCACCTGTACCTGGCGGCCGAGCGGGCGGCGCTGACCGAGCGGCTGGGCGTGCGCTGGACAGCGGTGGATGCGCGGTCGGGTGCGGCCGAGGTCGTCGGGTTGGACGACCGGGCGCTGCTGGAGCGGTTCTCCAAGCGCTCAGCGGAGATTGACGACTGGCTGGCCGAGCATGGTTGGCGCGGGATCAAGGCGTCCAGTGCCGCGGCGGTCGCCACCCGCGCGCCCAAGGACCACGCAGAAGATGAGCAGAGCGTGTACGCCCGCTGGACCCGCGAGCTGGCTGACGCGGGCGTCGGGGAGCGCGAGCTCGGCCAGGCACTGGCTGGCAGGCGGGGCCGGCTGGCCTCGCCCGAGGAGGTCGAGCGGGCGCTCACCGACCTGGCCGGGCCGGACGGGCTGACCGCGCACGCCTCGACCTTCACCCGGGCCGACGTGGTCGACGCGCTCTGCAAGCGCCTGCCGGTCGCCCCCAGCGCCCAGGCCACCCACGGCCAGGCCGAGCAGGTCGCCGAGCGGTTCCTGGGCGAGCGGGCGGTCCACATCGGCCGCGACCGACGCCTTGGCGTCGCGCGCTACTCGACCCCGGAGCTGCTGGTGCGGGAGCGGCAGCTGGTCGCCGCCGCACTCGACCGGCGCGACGCCGAGTGCGGCCAGGTCCGCCCCGAGGTGGTCCGCGCAGTGCTGGACCGCCATGAGACTGCCGGTGAGGATCAGGTCGCGATGGTCCAAGACGTGTGCCGCTCCGGCGCCGCCGTCTCGGTGGTGGTCGGCCGCGCCGGGTCGGGCAAGACGTGGGCGTTGGGGCTGGCGCGGGAGGCGTTCGAGCTGGACGGCTATACCGTGCTGGGCGCCGCGCCGACCGGGATCGCCACCGTCGGGTTGGGCGAGGAGGGCTTCACCGACGTTCGCACGGTCGATCGGCTGCTGCTGGACCTCGGCAAGGGACAGGGCGGGCTGGACGGGCGGGCGGTGCTGGTGGTGGATGAGGCCGCGATGCTTGGCACCCGCAAGCTCGCTCCGCTGCTAGAGCATGCGCAGCGGGCTGGTGCGAAGGTCATCCTGGTCGGCGACGACCGGCAGTTTGCCGCCATCGACGCCGGCGGCGGCTTCCGGGCGCTCAGGCTGCGGCTTGGCGCCGCCGAGCTGACCCAAAACCGCCGCCAGGTCGCGCCGTGGGAGCAGCAGGCCCTGGACGACGTGCGCGCCGGCCGGGTCCAAGAGGCGATCGCCGCCTACGCCGAGCACGAGCGCATCCGCGCCTTCGAGGCCAGCGACGAGCGCGACCGGGCGCTGCTGGGCGACTGGTGGCAGGCGCAGCAGGCCGGCGAGGAGCCGGTCATCTACGCCCACCGCCGCGCCCAGGTCGACCGGCTCAACCTGCTGTGCCAGCGGCTGCGCGCCCAGTCCGGCGAGCTTGGCACCGACCGGCTGGCGGTTGGTGACCGCAGCTTTGGGGTCGGCGACCAGGTGGTGTTGGGCGCCAACGCGCTGGCGCGGCTGGGGGTCGCCAACGGCACCAGCGCCATGGTCACCGGCCTGGATGTGCGTGGGCGGGCGCTGACGGTGCGCACCACCGAAGAGCAGCCGCCGCGGACGGTGCGGCTGCCGGGCTGGTACCTGGACGCCGAGGTGGCGCCGGGCGGCTCCCGGCGGGTGGACCTGGCCTACGCGCGGACCGACATGCGCTCGCAGGGGCGCACCGAGCAGCGGGCGCTGCTGGCGTTGGACGGCGCCGAGGACATGCAGGGCTGCTACGTGCAGCTCAGCAGGTCCAAGCAGCGTACCGACCTGTACCTGACGGTGGGGCCGGCACCACTCGGCGACGGGGAGGCCCACGCGCACCCCAGCGGCGAGCCGGTCGAGCCCGAGCAGCTGCTTGGCCGGGTGCTGGCCCGCGACGGCAGCAAGACCCTGGCCAGCGACCTGCCGAGCTTGATGGACGTGCGGCGGTGGTCCACCAAGCAGCTCCGCGAGGAGCGCGACCGGGTCCAGGCTGTCCGTGCCGAGTGTCCACCCGACCGCTCCCACGAGCTGACTCTGGCCCAACGCCGCGCGGCCGAGCTGGAGGAGGCCCGCCGGCAGGCCCTGGCCGACCTGGAAGAGGCCCGCGCCGAGGCAGCCGACGCGCGCGGCCGTGCCGGGCGGCTGTCGGCCCGCGACCGGCTGGCGCTGGCCGAGCATCGTTCGGGGACGCTGACCCGGCAGGCCGACCAAGCTGCCGAGCGGGCCGGGATGCTGCGCCGCCACCAGCAGCAGCGCGCCGGCTGGCTGGAAGCCCACGACGCCGAACTCAGGCGCCGCGAGCAGCTCGTCACCCGGCAGCTGGCATGGCAGCGTCGGGTGGATGCGCGGGCGATGGTCCTGGACCCGCCGGCGTGGCTGCTGGCCGAGCTTGGCCCCATGCCCAAGCAGCCCGCCGAGCGGGAGGCATGGCTTGCGGCGGCGGTCGAGCTGGACGCCTACCGGCGCGTCCACGGGCTGCCAGAGCCCCCCGAGCGCACACAGCGGGGTGGTGGTGGGTCGTCCGAGCGGGACTCAGGCGCCGCGACCGACCGCGACCCCGCCCGGGATGGGCCAAGGCCCCAGCACGCGCCGGCCGACCGCGACCCGCCCGGCCGCGATCCTGCCGGGCCGTCCAGCCCCGCGCCCGAGGACCCGTCTCGTCCCGCGCCTGACCGGCGGGGTTGGTACCGCCGACCGCGCGACCGCGACGACACCGCACAGGACCGTCCAGCAGGGCGGGACCGTAGGGAGAGCGAGTTCCCCACACACAGCGCGGTCCTGGGCCGCCAACCCGGCCGCGACACTCCAGGACAGCGGCAGGACTGGCATGCGGTCCGCGCCGCGCTGGAGCGGCTCGCCGAGCAGCGCGAGCGGCTCCGCCGTGGCGAGCGGCAGGACCGAGCAGGACACCCAGACCGCGACCACGGACACCGCCAGGACAGCGACCGCCACGAGCGGGACAGCCGGTAAGGCGCCGGCCAGCAGCAAAGGAGCACGCCATGTACCAGCCGCAGCCGCCCGACCCCGAGCCCGACGACGACCTGGAGCAGCTCGGCCGGCCCATCTACCAGGGCGACGGCCTCCAGGTCCGCGGCCTCACCGAGGAGGATCTCGCCCGCTTTCTGGCCGCCCACGCCGGCCAGCCCGCCCGCCTGGTGGGCAGCGGCTGGAACCACCTCGATAGCCGCCAAGGCGGAAACCCGCAGTTGCCGCCCCAGCTCGAGCCCGCCCAGGCCCTGGCCTCGGCGGGACCGCCGCGTGGAAGCTACGGTGTGCCCGGCGCCTCTGCCCGCGCGATCTACCGGCGGCTGCGCGCCGCCGAGCTGGCCGACTGGAGCCGCAGCCTCGCGTGGCGGCTGCCGCTGGTTGGCGGCGCCGGCATCGGCGTGGCCGCCCTGACTGCCCCGCTGCCGAGCGTGGCCCGGCTGACCGCCAGCCTCGCGCTGGTCGGCGCGGTCGGCTGGCGGCTACGGTTCCGCGCCTCCGCCGAGGCCAGCGCCTGGCGCCAGGGCGCCCGCGGCGAGCGGCGCACCGCGCGCCGGCTGCGCCGCCTGGTCCGCCGCGGCTACGTCGCCTTCCACGATCTGGCGATGCCCGGCTCGCGCGCCAACATCGACCACCTGCTGATCGGCCCGTCCGGGGTGTTCGTGATCGACTCCAAGCAGTATTCGGGCCGCATCCAGCAGACCCCGGACGGGCACGTCTGGCACAACCACTACCCAATGGACGAGCAGCTTGCCACCGTGCGCGCCGAGGCCGCCTCGGTGGAGGCGATCCTCGGCGTACCCGTGATCCCGCTGCTGTGCGTGCATGGCGCCAGCGTGCAATGGGGCGGTCTTGCCGCTCAGGGCGTGGCGATCGTGCCCGCCGGCCAGCTTCACGGCGCGCTCGGCGCAGATGCGGTGCTGTCGGCCGAGCAGGTCGCGGTGCTCGCCGGGACCGCGCAGGCCCGCCTGCACCCGGCCCGCTGACCTTGCCGAGCATGGTTGGCGTGTGGCCTCGGACGGCGCCGTAGCGGCCGGGTGGCATGGTGCCCCGGAGCCGCCATAATCTTGATCTAACGCTGGCTGACTGATTCGGGGAGTCTGCACTGGTTAGCTCGGAGGAGTATCGGCGCGCGGTGGATCATGCCGCCGAGCAGGCCGGCCCCGTAGTGGCCGACGTCCTTTGCGGCCTGTGCGGCGGACGTAGGATCGGTACGGTTTCGCGCCGGCCACGCGGACTATATCTGGTCTCGCAGGTCGAAGACCTTTCCATTATCGGCCTGGAACTTGTTCTTCGTGCCCACCATCAGGGCAAACCGTGGAAGCACCTTATGCCCCTCGAATGGACCGAGGCGCAGGTCGAGCAGGTCATCACGCTCATGACCGGACAACCAGATTACAAACCACGTACTCAGCGAATCGCCCCGGGCCATCAACGCTGGCAGGCGCTCCTGGACCTGTTACCCGACGGCCTACCAGATCAGCGCTATCAGGTGACTGTTGCCTGCCCCAAGCATGGTCAGATCAGGTTTGATAGTCGACGATTGCGCGACGCCGTTTCTCGTACGCGGCGACGTATCCGTTTCGTGGTTCCATCGCCAACGTAACGGCCGGCGGGCCACCCCCGGGCCATCTCGAAGTGCTTCAAGGAGCCTCGGGTCGGGTAGGATTGCCGACAGGTCAGACTGAACCTTGGGCCGCTGCGTGTCGCAGCAGCGGGAGATGGGCGCCCCGCAACCTCGCAGGAGGTTGCTTGGCATGCCCACATCGCGGGGCGGCCGTAGGGCGCACGGGGCGCTTCCGCCCGCAGCAGAAGTTGCCGCTTGGGAGCGGCTGCACCCCGGTACGGCTGCGGCCGCGCTGGCTGAGTATCAGCAGGACAGGCGACACGCCCGAGCTATGGATTGGGCTCGACTGGTTCTCCAAACTGTGACGGTGCTATGTGGCCTCGGAGCGGTAACGGCGCTCGCATTGCTTGGTCACCCTCTTGTCGGCCCTGATGGATCAATCCAAGGAGCAGGGCTCTTCCTTGGCGCGGGGTCCGCCATTGGGCTTCTCGCCGGACGCCTTCAACCCGTTCGGCGTGGTCTGTGTGGCAGATGGCCCAAAGGCCGAGGGGACGGCGCCGATCGGCCCGGGTAGCCTGGTGCTCTGCCCGACCACGGAGGTACGCCGGTGGTGAGCATGCTTGGCGCCAACGCTTTCGGCGAGCAGCTTCAGCCCGGCCGGGTCGCTGACTGCTACCTCGGCATCCTGCTGGATCAGCCGCTCGCCGAGATCGCTCCCGAGCCCGCCCGCGTGCTGGTGGTCGCCCCGGCCGCCCTGCTGCATGAGCAGATCCCCCAGCCGGACGGCCAGGTGCTGTACGACATCCTGACCGGCCATCCCGACCGGGCGCCGCGGGAGCTGGTGTTCATAGCCGATCTCACCGTCGAGCTACGCGTCTGGCCGCAGCAGACCTGGACCGCGGTGGGCGTCAGCCCCGAGGCCGCCCTGCTGGCCGTGGTGGACCGCTGGCGCGTCGACCACGTCAAGGGCCTGGAGTTCGGCGGGGTGAGCGTCGAGGAGGCCCGTGCGCTCGCCCGGCCGGCGATGACCTACGTGCGCGAGCAGCTCCGCGCTCGACTCGCCCGTGAGATCAGCCGCCAGTACCTGCGGTGGCTGCACCCGACCAGCCGCCGCCGGCCAGGCGAGAGCTTCCTGTAGCCACCAGACGGATAGACTCCTGCTCAAACGGACTGTTCTGCGTAGGGAGTGCCACAGTGCGACTGCAATCGTTTCGACTCGCGCGGTTTCGGAACATCGTGGATCCACAAGAGGTAGTGGTCGAAGAGGACGTCACCTGCCTCGTTGGCAAGAACGAGTCGGGCAAGACCACGGTGCTCGAGGCACTCCATCGACTCAATCCGGCCAACCATCGAAAGTCGAAGTTCGACCTCACGATCGAGTACCCGCGCTGGCGGCTGATCCGAGACAGCCGTGTGGAGGACTTGGACAAGTTCGAGCCGATCAACGCAACGTTCCTGCTGGACGAGGGGGATCTCGACGCGTGCGCGGAGTTCCTCCCTGCGCGCCCGCCGATGGGAACGGTCTGCACCCGGTCCCGGACCTATGACAACACTTGGCGGCTGGGGCTCAGTTGTTCCTTGGAGGAAGTGATCAAGGCTGCGGCCAGGGCCGCTGACGTTGCCGATGAGGATGCAGAACCGCTGTTGGCGGCCACCAGCCACCAGGCAGCCACAGCGACGGCGGAGGAGAGAGTGCGGGCTCTCCGTGAACAGAACGAGAACGCCCGGGCCAAGACTCTCCAGTCCTTCCCGGGCGCCCTCGACGTCTACTCGTACCTCACGGATGCTGGGCTGAGCAAGGAACAGCGTGATGAGCTTTGGAAGTTCGTGCCCAAGTTCTTCTACTTCGGTGATTACGAACTCCTGCCTGGCGAGAGCGATCTCCACCTGCTGGCGCAGAAGGTCGAGGACGAGTCCGAACTCACTGCGGAGGAGGAGAGCATCCTCGCCCTGCTCAACTACGCGGACGCCGAGGCCAGCGACTTCCTCGGGGGAAACTACGATGCTCGTAAGGCTCAGCTCCAGGCGTCTGCCCTGGATTTGACGGCGAAGGTGTTCACCTACTGGAGCCAGAACCGCGATCTGGAGGTGGACTTCGACTCCGAGCTGGAGGAGGTAGGAAGGGACGACACGGACCATCCGATCATGCACCGGATGTTGAAGGTGCTGATGCGTGACAACCGGCACGGCGGAATCGTTACGAACTTCGTGACACGGTCAGCTGGGTTCCGGTGGTTCTTCTCGTTTCTAGCAGCGTTTAGTAAGTATCAGGAGTCGCGCGAGCCGGTCATCGTTCTGCTGGACGAGCCCGGGACCAGCCTCCATGGAGAGGCGCAGAAGGACTTCCTCCGGTTCATCTTCAACGAGCTGGGGGCCTCGCAGCAGGTTCTATACACGACACACTCCCAGTACATGATCGACCCATCCCGCTACGAAAAGTTCCGAGCAGTCGAGGACCGGTCAACCCGCGAGAACCCGGATCTAGGCGTCGCAATTACGCCAGTCGATGTCTCCGCCGACCGAGACACAATCCTGCCCCTCCAGGCTGCCCTCGGCTACTCGATCAACCAGCACCTCTTCATCGGAACCGGGAGGCACCTCACCGTCGAGGGTGGCTCGGACTTCGTCTACTTGGATCGTGTCTCCACGCACCTCGCGTCACTGGGGCGAACCGCACTCGATCCGAGGTTGAAGATCCTCCCCGTCGGAGGTGCTAGCGTCGTTCCGGCGTTTGTCGCGCTCCTTGGCCGTGACCTGGAGGTATCGGTGCTTCTAGACGGCAACCGGCAAGGAAAAGACGCCCAGCGGGTGCTCGCTCAGGCGGCGAAGGGCGTCATCCGCGAGGACGAGGTGGTCGTGGTCAACGACGTTCCGGGCACGGTGCCGAAGGCGGACGTGGAGGACCTCTTCGACCCGGAGGACTACCTCAAGCTGTTCAACTGGGCGTTCAACACGAAGCTGAGCGTTGCGGATCTTCCTCGGCCGAACGAGCGCATCGTTTCGCAGTTGGAGCAGATCCACAGTGTGTACGACCACGTTCTGCCCGCCCACGCCCTGACGGAGCATCGTGACGAGTTCTTCTCCTCCGTGAGCGTCACGACGCTCGATCGCTTCGAGGAGTTGTTTAAACAGGTGAACGCCACGATCCCCAACGCCTAGCGCGCCTGCTAACGAGCACGGGTCTTGCCGCTGGGGCGCTCGGTGCGCTGGGGCACCCATGGGAGTTGGTCGCATCCGAGCGGGCTCCGTGCAGCATTGATTGCGGGTCCCCCTGCGTGAGGTTGCCTTGGTCGTTAGGACCATCACCCCGAAGTCGCTGGTCGCCCGTAGCGGTCGCATGGTTGCGTCCTGAACGCGGCTGATAGTCACCTGAGCATGGGCCGGAGTTCCGCAGCTTGTAGGCACAATGACCTTGCTTGATCTGCTCTGAACTGCGCGAATGCTTGAGCGTTGGAGTCTGGGCGTGTGCCCACGAACTGTTGTTCCCCTGGTCAGCGCCTGCCGTGCCCACTTGCTGCGGAACTCGAGTGTCAGCGGTGGCAGCCAGCGCGTCACCAGGGTCCAGCAGCCTCGACAGCGACGCGACCAGGCGGCGGACCACGTCGTTGTCGAGCTGGTCTTCACGGCCGAAGCGGTAGGCCACCTTCGGTACCTCCAGGACCCTGGAATTACGCGGAACTCAGGCGTGGCTGGCCGGGACCTTGGGCAACATCGTGGCCACCGCCGCCCGCACCGATAGCTTCCTGGGGGCGCGCTACCGGCGGATCGCCAAACGTCGCGGCAGGCAGAAGGCGATGGTCGCAGTCGGCAACTCTGTCCTGGTCATCGTCTACCACCTGCTGAGCGACCCGGACGCCCGCTTCAGTGACCTGGGCGCCGAGCACTACGCCGTGCGCATCGACAGGCAGCGCCGGGCGCGCAACCTCGCCGCCCAGCTCCAGGCTGTCACCGGCCAGCGGATCGTGATCCAAGAGGGCAAGGCCGTCATCGTCCAACCCGAAGCCGCCTGACCACACCCGGTCCGCGGACCCCTCGGATAATCACCGACCGGGTCACCGCCGTCTGCCCGGTCACCGGTGAATTTTCGGGTCAGGACCTCCGCTCCCACTTGACATCGAGGAACCCATAGATGGGGAACGGCTGAAGTTCGAATTCCGAGTAATATGGACCATGAAGCTCGTCAACCGCGAGAGTTGTCACTTGAGAGTCAAAGGGACTCGATGCCACAGCCGGGTCATAAGCGTCGGTCAAAACTCCCTTTGCGACGACCTGGGCAGCTATAGCGTTATTAATACCCACCCCAGAAAGCAATTCGTCCAAAGCTTGGGCTTGGTCCGGAGCTTCCGTCTTGAGGTAATCAATTGAGACGTCGCGATCATGCTTGGATGGAAGGGGCGCGGGATTATAAAGGAGATCGTTCATCAGGACCCAGACGGTTACGCCATCGCTGTCTGTGGCTTTGGTCAACTGAACAACTATTCCAGGCCGCACGACGAAGTTGAAGGAAACCATGAGCTTGTCGTTTGGAGACACGCGGGCTTTTGCGGGTTTAACCGTGTACTTCATCAAGTGAAGTCCAGAGAATGGCTTGTCAAGCACGCGTGGACGCGCCTCGACACGGTCGGCCAACTCGAACGGACCAAATAGAATAGATAGTGGCACGATCCTCGCTATTTGCTTGAGCAGATGATCATAGAGCGCTCCATCCCCAAATTCTTGACTGACCAGAAACGGGCGACCTATGACCGTGGAGTGTGTCTCATCCCCAGAAACCTCCTCGGCACGGGCGAGCAGCAGTGGCGGATGAATCTCTGATGAGAAGTCGTCGTGGCCACAGTCTATGATCCAACGCCCGAAAACAGCAACACGGTCGAAGTCTCGAGGGCGGTAGGCTTCAGGAAGCATATGTTCGTCCATCTCGACATGGAGGGTCCCGCTCACCGATATGCCTAGGTCGTCCCTGGCCTGCTGGACAGCGGCGACGGCATCTCCGTTCGCCTTCGGGTTTGGGTGTCCCTGGGAGTCGACAACCACATTGTTGGGTGCCAGCAGTTGCTCATATCCCCAGTCGACAGCGAGATCGAAATTCCAGTCATTGCCGAACGGATGTGTAAACGGCAGATCGTGCTCTGAACGGTGCGCTTTCAGCACTATTCCCGATGTGCCCACCAGGTACTCATCATACTCGTCGTTCGGGTCGAGAATGGGCGTCCATTCCCATGCAGGGTTATATCCCATGAGGTAAGTGTTGCCGCTGCACACGTTCCTTCCCCAATTGATCGGATCGCTCTGCTGAAATTGGTTTGCGCGGAAATTGACGAAGTCGGTGTCCAGAATAACCTGATCATGGGTGAGCAACCATTCGATCACCCGCGGATCCAGGTGGAATTGCGACGCAAGAATAAGTGCACGCTCATGCGGGTCCCCTGCCGGGATGCCGTGTGCAAGCTGACGCAACCCATTTGTTATGGTGGGGTTTAGCGCCGTCTTGTAGTGCCTAGCAAACCATTCACGTACCACCGGGTCCAATTCCGAGCGGTCCCTACGAAGCCTCTTGGACAGCGAAGCGGGTTGCCTTCTTTCTGGAGACACGGGCCCTGGCTCCTTTCCGTCCACTGATGCGCCTGCCGCTCAAAGGGTATACGCCATTCAAGACCGACACAAGCGGAACATAAGGCTAACAGCGTTGGCTACAAGCAATGCCAAGGGGTTTAGGGTCCCCTGCCTGCTGAGCGACTGGTCCTCGTCGCTTTACTTGCCAGGCGGGCTGGCCGTTGGCGTGGGGAGCCAGCCAACCCCTTCCCCTGGCTCAACTCCAGTACACGGGCACGCCGGCCCGGGCATGATCCGGGGTCGACCGACGTGGCCAGAGCAGCCACAATCCGGACGACTCACGCCGCAGCCAAGGTTATTCGCTGAGTTCGCATCTCGGCATCTGGAGGGGGCATCCTTGGACTGGATCGAACGTATCTTCCACGTGTCGCCGGACGGGGGGAACGGCACGCTGGAGGCCCTTTACTACGCGCTTGCGGTCCTGGCCACCGTGGGGTTCGCGTTCCGGCGCCGGCTCGGCCGTTGGGCTGGCGCCCGCCGTCGGCGAGCGCCCTGAGGCGATGGCTGGACAGCAGCAGGCGTTCCGACCGGCAGCCGAGCTACCGAGGCCGGTCATTCGCAGGTAGCCTTACGGTCCATCCGCTTGCACGAGGAGCCGGCTTGGTGAGTGAGCTTGGCCCCAACGCCTTCGGGAGCCCCCACATCGAGCACGATCCCGGTGGTGTCGCGATCAGGCGAGAAAGGGCAGAATAGCCGACGCCGCCCGGCCGGGGGCGGCCGTTCAGCTCGAGTTCCGCAGCAAGTAGGCACGGCAGGCGCTGACCAGGGGAACAACAGTTCGTGGGCACACGCCCAGACTCCAACGCTCAAGCATTCGCGCAGTTCAGAGCAGATCAAGCAAGGTCATGTGCCTACAAGCTGCGGAACTCCGAATGGGCGCGTCGGTCGTTTGGTCGCTCGTGTGGACGACATCCACGACCAAGGGCCAGCTGAGCATGGTCGCGGCGACCAGCGGCCAGCGGATCGGCGACCAGGTCACCGCGTGGTCGTGGTCGCATGTGTGGTCGCCCCTCAGAAGACGAGGCGGCCACGCTCGTGGTCGCTCCGACCAAACCACCCCCCGGCCAATCGGTCGCAGGATGCAATTACTGATAGGATCGCACGCTTTGACGCTTAAGCGTCAATCGTGCGTTGCCGCAAGGCATGCTGGGCGACCATGCGACCAACGTGCAGCGCCGGAAGCGACCATGCGACCATGCGACCAACGTGCAGCGCCGGAAGCGACCATGCGACCATGCGACGCCCTCGGGCGACACTGTGCCGCTGCGGGCATGGTCGCACCGCGGCACGGCAAGCGGAGGTGACTAGCCGAGCGGAGGCGACCATGCGCACAGCGGTACTGCGTGGCGACCAACGCGACCGCGAGGCGCGCCGTACCGTGCGGCACCCGAGCGACCATGTCGCACTGCCGGATTGGCAGCAGGCGAACACTGGCCTGCTCTGACCTAGATACGCAGATGGGTGGCCGCGCCAGCACGGGTGGCGAGCACACAGATGCCTTCCGACCTGGAAGAATCGGGGTTGCTAGACCAACCGACTCGCCAAGCAGGAAGGCACCTGGATGGTGGACAGGCTACGGCGCGGCCGTGCCCGTGTCGAGCTGCGCTTTGATGATCCCTCCCAGACCCCGGATGTGGGCTTGCTGCTGGTCGCCGAGTTGGCCGACCGGCTGGACCTGGTCGGCACGCTGGATCGGCACATCGGCCCGGTCAAGCAGCGCCGCCGGGGCGTTGGCGGCGGCGCGCTGGTGATGGCGCTGGCCGAGAGCATGCTGGTGGGTGGGGACTTCCTGTGCGACCTGGACACGCTTCGCGCCGACACCGCCGGCGCGGCGCTGCGCACGATCGCCTGCCCGCCGGCGCCGACCACCGCGGCCGGGCTGGCTCGCCGGTTCGGCCCTGCGCAGCTGCGCGGGATCGAGACCGGACTGGCCAAGGTGACCGCCCGGGCGGTCGGGCTGCTGCCCGCGCCGCGCCGCCAGGGCCTGGAAGCGGTGCGACCTACGGTGGACTTGGACCCTACCGACGTGGAGGTGTACGGGTCACACAAGCAGGGGGTGGGCTGGACCTACGCCGGCAAGCGCTGCGGCCGGCCGGTGCTGGTGTGCTGGGCGGAGGCGGGGGTGGCGCTGGCGGCCGAGCTGCTGGCCGGTAACCAAGACGCCCGCCCGATCGCCCCCGGGCTGGTTCGCCGGGCGCTGGCCGCGCTGCCGCCGGGCCTTGGCCGTCCTCGGGTGCGGGCCGACTCGGGCCTGTTCGCCCGCCAGGTCGCCCACGCCGCGGTGGCCGCCGACGCGGACTTCGCGATCGCCGCCAAACGCAACCCGGCCGTCTGGCGGGCCATCCACGCCGTCCCCGACGATGCCTGGACGCCCGCGCGGGGCATGCCCGGCGCCGAGGTCGCCGGGGTCGCCTACGCCCCCGCCGGCTGGCCCGAGGGCACCTACGCGGTGGTTCGCCGGGTGCGGGTGGGTGCCGCCGACGTCTCGGCCGATCCGCGCGCCCGCCGGCGGCGCACCTTCGACCCTGGGCAGCTGCGCCTGGCCCTGGGCGGGCAGCTGGACCAGCTGTACGCCTATTCGATCATCGTCACCAACATCGACGACGACCCGGTCAGCCTGGAAGCCTGGTTCCGTGAGCGCGCCCAGATCGAGGAGCGCATCAAAGACAGCAAGCTGGGCATGGCGCTGCGGCACCTGCCCTCTGGCTCGGCCCAGGTCAACGCGGTGTGGATGTGGGCAGCGCTGCTGGCGCTGAACTGCTCGGTGCTGCTGCAAGCCCTGGGCGGCATCGACACCTGTGGCCGCGCGCACGGCAAACGGCTGCGCCGCGAGCTGATCGGCGTCCCCGGCCGGCTGGTCCGCCACGCCGGGCAGCTCCTGGTGCGCTTGTCGCCCCGCTACGCCTACCTCGACCAGGTCCGCCAGCGGCTGGCCGCCCTGCCCGCCCCGGCCGGCTGACCCGCGCCCGAGCCCGACCAGGCATGCCAGCGCCAGCAGGCGCCGCCCGAGCATGCCCGCGCATCCGCGTCGTGCGCTGGGTGCCCTGGGCAGCCCCGGCAGCACCACAGCAAGCTCCCCAATCCGGCCACACCCAGCAGCATTGCTGTC
>WNFU01021826.1_pt1 | contig 17425 bp, 23 predicted proteins | sample 5400121 | NCBI WGS metagenome assembly WNFU01 (sample SAMN13153360, study PRJNA577476) | soil metagenome | isolation source: 100 cm soil or saprolite under grassland replicate 1 | place: USA:California | collected 2016-06-15
ATGGTCGAGCAGGCCGAAGCGCGCGTCTCGAAGGGCGCCGAGGCGGTCCGGACGGCTCTAGAGATGGCGGACGCGTTCGCCCAGCTCCGCGCCACGGCGCGCTGACGCGGCTGTCCTAAAGAGACGTGGTCCGAAACGCAGGGTCTGACCCTGGGTGTTCGGAAAGCGTGACTATTCGTCCCCAGCGTTGGCCCGGCATTCGAGCCGTGTCTCGAACGGCAGGGTCTGACCCTGGGTGTTGCGAAAGCGTCACTCTTCGTCCACAGACGGAAGAGGCGTAATTGAAACGGGGGTGTCCGCATGGTCAGGCACCCCGGCGCTTTCGGTCACGTTGGCTACACTGGCCGGCCGATGTCCAAGGTCTGCGCCGTTTGCGGGAAGAAGCCGAGCTTCGGTCACAACCGGAGCCATTCCATGGTGGCCACGAAGCGCCGCTTCAACCCGAACCTCCAGCGCGTCCGTGTCCTCCTCAAGGGCAAGGCGACCCGGGCATACGTCTGCACCCGCTGCCTCAAGGGCGGCAAGGTGCAGAAGGCCATCTGAGCAGCAACTTCCCTCCTCGGGCAATGGTCTAATCCGGTCGTGGAGGCGGCTCCTTCGCTGTCCTCGCCGCTCGGGCGGATCTCGATCTCACACGAGGCGGTCGCCCACATCGTCGGGCGCGTCGCGACCGAGGCCTACGGCGTCGTCGGGATGGCCGCGCGCAACCCTCGCGAACGCCTGCTGACGCGCGACAGGCTGAAGCAGGGGATCGCCGTCGGCGGCAGCGCCGAGGAGGGCGTCACGATCGAGCTCAGCGTCGTCGTCGAGTACGGCCTCAATCTGGCGGAGGTCGCGTCGACCCTTCGCAACCGTGTCCGGTACGAGGTCGAGCGGCTGACCGGGCTGCGTGTCGCCGAGGTTGAGGTGCGCATCCAGGACGTCCGCCGCTCGGCATGAACGATCTCACCCGAGTCCGCGAGCTTGCACACGGAGCGCTCCGCTCGCTCGAGCGCAGCCGGCAGCGAATCGACGACCTCAACGTCTATCCCGTTCCCGACGGCGACACGGGGACGAACATGACGATGACGGCGCGCGCCGTGGTGGAGGAGCTCGACCGGACGCAATCCGACGAACGCCTGACGTTGATCAAGGAGGTGACGCGCGCCGCACTGATGGGCGCACGCGGGAACTCCGGCGTCATCCTCTCGCAGATCATTCGCGGTGCCGCGGAGCCGCTCGGCACGAACGGCTCGGTCGACGCACGTGTCCTCGCGCGCTCCTTCCGCTCGGCGAGCGACGCCGCCTATCGCGCGGTCCGCCAGCCGGTCGAAGGGACGATGCTGTCCGTGATCCGCGAGCTTGCTGAGGAGGCGGAGCTGCGCGCGGAAGCGCAGCCGACGAACGCGGAGCTGCTCGAAGCGCTCGTCAGCCGCGGCGAGGAAGCCGTTGCGCGAACGCCGGAGCAGCTGGACGTTCTCCGCGAGGCCGGAGTGGTCGACGCGGGTGGAGCCGGACTGCTCGAGATCGTTCGCGGCCTCGCGGCCACGGTCGCCGGGGTGCCGCTTCCCGAGGTGCCGGTACAGCGGGAGGAACTGGCCGTCGAGGCCATCCACCAAGAGCTCTCGCGCTATCGCTACTGCACGACCTTCGTGATCGAAGGAGAGGCGCTCGACCTGGACGCGATCGAAGCCGAGCTCGAGCAGCTCGGCGACTCGCTCCTCGTGGTCGGCGATCCGGAAGCGGTGAAGGTGCACGTCCACACGGACGAGCCGGGGCGCGCGCTCGCAGTCGGCACGAACGTCGGGGTGATCGAGCGCGTCGAGATCGCGAACATGCACGAGCAGACGCTGCGGCGAGAGGAGCGACTGCTCGAGGTGGTCCCGGATGCGCTGCCCTCCGCAACGGAGGTCGTGGCGGTCGTCGCCGGGGAAGGGAATCGCCGCCTGTTCGAGAGCCTCGGTGCGACGAAGATCGTCGAAGGCGGCCAGACGATGAATCCGTCCACGGCCGACCTCGTCGCCGCGGTGGACTCGACGCGGGCGCCGGAAGTCGTCCTGCTGCCGAACAACTCCAACGTGATCCTGTCCGCGGAGCAGGCGGCAGGCCTGACGGCGAAGCCGGTCGAGCTCGTGCCGACGGATTCGATTCAGGCCGGTCTCGCGGCGATGGTCGCCTTCCAGCCCGAACGTTCGGCGACAGAGAACGCAGCCGAGATGCGCGAGATCCTCGAGGGCGTCGCCACGGGCGAGGTGACGATCGCCTCACGCGACGTCGAGATGAACGGGCTCGCGGTGCGCAAGGGAGCCTGGCTCGGGCTCGCCGGCGGCAAGGCGGTCGCCGGAGGCGCCGACTTCGAGGAGGTGGCCGTCGCGGTCGCCGAGCGCCTCCTGTCCGGGCCGCGGGGCGTGCTGACGCTCCTCACCGGCGCCGACGAACCCGAGCTCGAGGGCCTGCTCGAGCGGATCGAGGAGCTGCACCCGGACCTGGAGCTGGACGTCCAGGCCGGCGGCCAGCCGCATTACCCGCTGCTCCTGTCGGCGGAATAACCTTCGGACCGATGGCCGGGCCGATCCGCCTCGTCCTCGTCGAGGACAACCAGGTGTTCCGCGAGGCGCTGGAGCTCCTGCTCGGGCTCCGTTCCGACATCGAGGTGGTCGCCTCCGTCGGCGAGGGCTCGTCGGCCGCCGGCGTCGTGCGCGAGTTCAAGCCGGACGTCGTGCTGATGGACTACCGCCTCCCGGGAATCGACGGCGTCCAGGCGACCCGGGCCGTGCGCGAGGCTTGGCCCGACGTCGCCGTCGTCTGTCTCACCGCGTCGGCAAACCTCCGCGAGGTCGATGCTCTCTTCGAGGCGGGCGCGGTCGCCTGCCTCTCCAAGGATCAAGAGCTGGACGACATCGTCGATGCGATCCGGCGCGCCGCGTAAGTGGACCTGACCGCGCAGAACGCCGCGATCGTCATCGACTCGACCGCCGACTTCCCCGAAGCACCCGAACGCTTCGCGAACTGGCGCGTCGTTCCCCTCTACGTCCTCTTCGGTGACGAGAGCTACCGCGACTACGTCGAGCTCGCGCCCGCGGAGTTCTACGCGCGCCTGCGCAGCGCGGACGAGCTTCCCACGACCTCGCAGCCCACCCCCGGCGACTTCCTCAAGACGTACGAAGAGCTTGCGGGCTACGAGCGGATCTACTCGCTCCACCTCTCGGCCGCGCTCTCCGGGACGTACCAGAGCGCCACCACGGCGGCGACCGAGCTCGGCGGGAAGGTGCGCACGGTCGACTCGGAGAGCGCGTCCGCCGCGATCGCGATGCTCGGGCTCGCGATCCAGCGCAGGTTGGAGCTCGGAACGACGGACGAGGCGATCGACGCTCTGATCCGCCGCTTCCGGGAGCAGGCCGGGCTGATCTTCACGGTCGATACGCTCGAGTTCCTCCGCCGCGGCGGACGCATCGGCCGGGCGAGTGCGTGGGCAGGCCAGCTCCTGCACGTGAAGCCGATCCTCACGATCAAGAGCGAGGTGATCCCTCTCAAACGTGTGCGCGGAAACCAGAAGGCGATGCAGGAATTCGTCTCGGCCTTCATCGCCGGCACCGAGGACGCGCCGAGCCTGAAGGTCGGCATCGCGCACGCGGATGCGCCCGAGCGCGCGACGCAGCTCCAGAAAATGGTGCGCAGCGAGCGGCCGCAGGCCGAGATCGAGGTCGTCACGACGCTCGGCGCCGTCGTGGGCACGCACGCGGGGCCCGGCACCGTCGGCTTCTTCTGGTTCGATGACAGGGAGTGACGACCGTCGCAGTACGCCTGCCGGTGGGCTTCGGTGGACTAGACGCCGACGAGTGGCCCAGGCCGCGCGCCTTTCCGCGCGCTGAGGCCCTCGAGCGGGAGCTCGACGTTCTTCCGGGTGTCGGGCCCGCCGTGAAGAAGCGACTCGAGCGGCTCGGACTCGTCACAGTCGGCGATCTTCTCGCCCACCGGCCATTCCGCTACGAGGAGCCGGTCCCCGAGCGCCGGATGGCCGACCTGGGACGCGACGAAGAGGTCGCGATCGCCGGAGAAGTTCTCTCGGTCTCGAAGCGGCGGCGGGGACGGCTCCAGATGCTGACCGCGCGGGTCAGCGACGGCAGCGCAACGGTCTCGGCGACCTGGTTCAACCAGCCCTGGCTGGAGCGTCAGCTGCAGCCGGGAACCCCTGTGCGGCTTCGCGGCCGGCAGGGCCGGTACGGCTTCGACGTCCGCAGCTTCGACATCGGCGACGGCGAGGCGACCGCGGACTTCGCGCCGGTCTACCCGGCGAGTGAGCAGATCACGGCGAAGAAGCTGCGCGAGCTCGTCGGAGCGGCGCTTCCCGCCGCGCTGGCGGACCCGCTGCCGGCGTCGTTGAAAGAGAAAGAGCAGCTGCCGCAGCGCAACGACGCGCTCTGGTCGCTGCATCGGCCGCGCTCGCTGGCCGAGGCCGAGGCGGGCCGCCGGCGACTCGCGTTCGACGAGCTCCTCGTGCTGCAACTCGGCCTCGCGCGGCGCCGGCGCGAGCGTGAGACCGAGATCGCGCCGGCACTTCAGCCGGCAGGCGATCTCGTCGCGCGGTATCGCGACGTCCTTCCCTTCCGCCTGACGGAGCACCAAGAGCGCGCGATCGCCGAGATCGACGCCGATCTCGAGCGCACCGTGCCGATGCAGCGGCTGCTGCAGGGGGACGTCGGCTCGGGGAAGACGGTCGTAGCCCTCTATGCGCTGCTGCGAGCGGTCGAAGCGGGGCGCCAGGGAGCGCTGATGGCCCCGACCGAGACGCTCGCGGAGCAACACTTCCTCACGCTCGAAGAGCCCTGTCGCGAGCTCGGTATCACGTGCGCGCTGCTGACGAGCTCTTCTCCGAAGCGCGAGCGAGATCTCGCGCCGTCCGCAGACATCGTCGTCGGCACGCACGCGCTCATTCAGGAGGGAGTGCTCCTGCGGGACCTCGCGGTCGCGGTCGTCGACGAACAGCACCGCTTCGGCGTGGCGCAGAGAAGGGCTCTTGCGGGTGCGCCTGGCGGGATGGGGGTTAACGGGACGCGGGCAGAGCCCGCGTCCCTCTCGAGCGGCAGCGCAAGCGCTGCCGCGGGCGTCGAGCAGCGGCGCCCGCTGGCCGAGGGCCGATCGCCGCACGTCTTGCACATGACCGCAACGCCGATTCCGCGCACCCTCGCCCTGACGGTCTACGGCGACCTCTCGGTCTCGGAGATCGCGAAGCCGCCCGCAAACCGCAAGCCGATCAAGATCGCGTGGGTGACGGAGGAGCGCAGCGCCGCGGCGTACACGCGGCTTCGAAAGCACCTGGACGACGGCCGGCAGGCGTACGTGGTGTGTCCGCTGATCGAGGAGTCCGAGACGACACAGGCGCGCGCTGCAGAGGCCGAGGCGGAACGACTGCGCCGCGCGGAGCTGCGCGGCTATCGCGTCGGTCTGTTGCACGGGCGGCTGCGCCCGGTCGAGCGGCGGGAGCTGATGGCGCGTTTCAAGGCGCGCGAGCTGGACGTGCTGGTGGCGACGACCGTGATCGAGGTCGGCGTCGACGTCCCGAACGCCACGATCATGATCGTGCAGGAGGCCGACCGCTTCGGGCTCGCGCAGCTGCACCAGCTGCGAGGGCGCGTCGGCCGCGGCGCCGAGCAATCGGCCTGTCTCCTGATCTCGCGCGCGCGCGAGGACCTGACCGATGCAGCAATCGCTCGGCTCGAGGCGCTCGTCCGCACGACGGACGGCTTCGAGCTCGCCGAGGTCGACCTCGAGATCCGCGGCGGGGGCCAGCTGCTCGGCACGCGCCAGTCCGGCTTGACCGACCTCCGTTTTGCCCACCTGCGCAAGGACCGGCCGCTGCTCGAGCGGGCGCGCGCGCTCGCGGACGAGCTCGTGGAGCTGGAAGGACCCCTGTCCGACGAGGTGGAGCGCGTCTTCGCCGGCCGGGACCTCTCCGCCGGCTGAGCACGTATTCGCAGCATGAACCGGCGCCCGTGCTGCGCACCGAGCTCGTTCGCGCGGCGGCCGATCCGCTCGCACTCGTCACCGCCGACACGAACTCTTCGGTCGTCGCGGTCGATCCCTTCCGCGGCCGCGTGCTCCGGCGGATCTCGACGCACGCGGATCCACGCAGCATCGAGCTTGTCGGCGAGACCGCGGTAATCGCGCACACCGCCGTCGGCGCCGTCACGCTGCTGCACGGCCCCTCGCTCGAGATCCGCAGCGTCCTGCACTCCTTCGACGAGCCGCGCTACACCGCCGGCGCGCCCGACCACCGGCACGCGTTCGTCACGGACTCGGGTCGCCGCGATGTCGCTGTCCTCGACGTCGTCCGTGGCCGCGTGATCGCGCGGCTACGCCTCGGACAGTGGCCGCGCCACGTCTCGCTGGATCCACGCGGGCGGTTCCTGTGGGTCGCGCTCGGGACCGAAGCGCGCGAGGTCGCGGTCGTCGACGTGTCGAACCCGGCGCACCCGCGCCTCGCCGCGAAGATCAGACCGCCCTTCCTCGGGCACGACGTGGGTTTCGTGCCCGGCGGCAGGCAGGTCTGGGTCACCTCGGGCGACCGTGGCGCGCTCGCGGTCTACAACGCGGGGAACGGGAAGGTCGTCCGCCGCTTGCCGGCCGGGGCGCCGCCGCAGCACGTGACCTTCGTCGGCGGCAACGCCTACGTAACGAGCGGCAACGACGGCAATCTCCGCGTCCAGTCCTTGCGCGACGGGCGCATCTTGCGCAGAACCGAGGTGCCGGTCGGCTCGTACAACGTCCAGCAGGGCTGGGGACGCATCCTCACGCCGTCGCTCGACCACGGGACGCTGTGCGTGCTCGACACCCGCGGGCGCCTCCTGCGGCGCGTGCGCGTTGCGGCGTCGTCGCACGACGCCTGCTTCATGGTCTGAGCGCCTGAGCCCTACACTCGCGCGCGTGCGGATCATCGCCGGCACGCGTAAGGGACACACGATCCAGGCGCCGAAAGGGCTCGAGACGAGGCCGACGTCGGACCGCGTCCGCGAGAACGTCTTCAACATCGTCGCGCCCTGGGTCGAAGGCGCGCGGGTGCTCGACCTCTATGCCGGTTCCGGTGCGATGGGGCTGGAGGCGCTGTCGCGCGGGGCGCAGGCCGTGGTGTTCGTCGAGGCCGACGCCGACGCAGTTCGCGCGATCGAACGGAACCTCGACAAGCTCCGGCTGACGAGCGCGACCCTCGTGCGGCTCGGTGCGACGACCGGACTGGCGCAGGAGGCGGCGGCGGGCAGGAAGTACGATCTCGTCCTTGCGGACCCCCCGTATGCGATGACCGACTACGACACTCTCGCCCGCTACCTGCCGCGCGTGCTCGCCGACGACGGCCTGCTCGTGGTGGAATCGGCGGCGAAGACGGAGCCGCAGCTTCCGGGCCTCGCCGTTCGCACGACCCGCCGGTACGGCTCGACGCGCGTGACAGTCTTCGAGCACGAATGATCACCGCGATCGCCCCCGGCTCCTACGACCCCGTCACGAACGGGCACATCGACGTCATCGGTCGCGCCGCCGGGATCTTCGATCGCGTCGTCGTGGGCGTCGTCGGCAACCCGACGCACAAGACGCCGATGTTCTCGCTCGAGGAACGGGTCGGATTCCTGCGCGCTGCGCTCACGGATCTCGGCAACGTCGAGGTCGAGGTCTTCTCGGAGCTGGTCGTCGACTTCGCCCGCAAGTGGAACGCGAAGGCGATCGTAAAGGGGCTGCGCGTGATCTCGGACTTCGAGTGGGAATTCCAGATGAACCAGCTCAACCGCACCCTCGCCCCCGAGGTCGAGACCGTCTACGTGATGGCGAGCCCGAGCGTCAGCTTCGTCTCCTCGAGCGGGGTGAAGGAGATCGCCTCCTTCGGCGGAAAGGTGGACGAACTCGTACCGGAGGGCGTAGCCAAGCGGTTTGCGGAGCTTTTCCCGCAAGGTAAGCCGGGAACTCCGGAAAATCCGCAAGAATAGGAGCCAATGGACGTCCTCGTCCTCATCGACAAGCTCGACGACCTCGTGCACAACGCCAAGGCCGTGCCGCTGACCGACCAGGTCCGGATCGACCGCGAGGAGATCTACGACATCCTCGACCAGATGCGGGCCACCATTCCCGAGGAGATCAAGCAGGCGCGCTGGATCGTCAAGGAGCGGCAGGAGATGCTCGCCGAAGCCAAGCGGGAGACCGACCGGCTGCTGGGCGAGGCCCGTGAACAGGCCGTGCGCGAGGCTTCCCAAACGGAGATCGTGAAGATCGCCGAGCGACAGGCGCAGGACATCGTCGACGAGGCGCGCAGGTCGGCGCGGGAGACCAGGCTCGAGATGGAGGACTGGGCCGACTCGATCCTGTCGACGCTCGAGGTGAACCTCGAGAAGTTCCTCACCGCGGTGAAGCGCGGCCGCGAGCGCTTGCACGAACGCTCGCAGGAGACCGTCGTTGCGGGTATCGCCGCCGGCGGCTCGAACGACGAGCAGCCCTACAGTCAGTAACCGCGCAAAAAGCTCGCGCTTTTTGCGCGGACGTGGGTACGCCGCTTCGCGGGGAACGTGCGCGGGCGAAGCCCGCGCACTCTTACAAGTGCTCTGCTGGGCGGAAGCGAGTGGTCCGCGCGCGGCGGCGCTGACGCGTCGCCGCGCGCGTTAGTTCGCCTCCAGCCAGTGCCGCTTCGCGTGCACTAGCTTCCGGCCTTTGGCGTTCGGTGCGCGTTCTGTTGCTCAGTTCCTAGGCCGCGACGGGTTCTAGCTCGAGCTCCCTGCAGACTTCCTGGGCGGTCTCGACGAATGCGCGCGCGGCCGGCGTGCGATAGCGGTCGCGGTGCCACGCGAGCGCGATCAGGCGCGGCGGCAGCTTCGGCAGCTCGATCAGCGCCGTGGTCTCGTCCTCGGGATCCATCGTCAGGCGGGGGACGAGCGCGCTCCCGACGCCGGACGGTGCTTGTGTCCGATCAGGTCGAGCTCCGAGACCTCGCGCAGGGTCGGGGGCGTGCCGCGGGTGGCGAGCGGCGAATCGACGGGAGTGACCAAGACGTACGGGTCACGGAGGAGCTCCACGGAGTCGAAGGGGCCGTCGATCAGCGGCAGATCGGAAAACGTCAGGTCGAGACCGCCGCGCTCGACGAAGCCGAGGAGCTCGGTGTCGTCGGCCGATTCCGTCAGCGTCACCTTCACCTGCGGCCAGGAGCGGAGATACCTCCGCATCAGCTCGGGCAGGATGCGCTGCCCGACGCTCTGGAAGCGGCCTTCCCGAATGAGCCGGTACGTGCGACCGCTTCTAGAGCCAGGAAGTGGCGCAACTCGACTCCGAGCCAACTATCAGGTTCCATAATCAAACTCCATTCCAACTGGATTTGTCCTAATGATAGCCGATGCCGATCATGAGAGGTATGGGAACCCTGCTCATCCTTGGCTTCATCCTGCTGGTCGGGCCGCTGGCCTTGCTCTACGGCGTCGATTCACGGCCGCTGGACGCCAACGGCCGCCGACGGCGCTGGCTCTAGGCCTGACGCCGTGACGTCCGCGTTCGCACGCCGCTCCCCGGCGGCCGTGGTCCTCGCCTTGGCAACGGTCTATCTCGTCTGGGGATCGACCTATCTCGCCATCCGGGTCACCGACCGGACGATGCCGCCGTTGCTGATGTCGTCGGTGCGATTCCTCGTCGCCGGCGCGGCGCTCTATCTGTTCGCCTCGCGCGGCCGCGCCCGGCCGACCCTTCGTGAGTGGGGCGCGTCGGCGATCGTCGGTGCAGCGCTGCTGCTCGTCGGCAACGGCGGGGTCGCCTGGGCCGAGACGCGGCTCGAGTCGGGACTGGCGGCGCTGATCGTGGCGATCATCCCGCTCTGGGTCGCCCTCATGGACCGTGCGTTCTTCGGCCGCCGGCTCTCTCCGTTTGCGATGGCGGGGCTCGTCGTCGGCTTCGCGGGCGTCGCGCTGCTCATCCGCCCTGGAGGCGGCGGTGACGTCGTGGCCGCGCTTGCTCTCGTGGTGACGACATCCGCCTGGGCGGGAGGCTCCCTCTATGCGCGCGGTGCAGCGCTGCCGAAGAGTCCGCTGCTCGCGGCCTCGATGCAGATGCTCGTCGCGAGCCTCTTCCTCGGCGTTGCCGGTTTGGTCGCGGGCGAGGCGCGCGGCATTCACCCCGATTCCTTCTCGACCAAGCCGCTGATCGCGTTCGGGTACCTCGTCGTCGTGGGCTCGCTCATCGCCTACTCGGCGTATGCGTGGCTGCTGAAGAACGTCCGCATCTCGGTCGTCTCGACCTACGCCTTCGTCAACCCGGTCGTTGCCGTCGCGCTCGGATCCCTTTTCCTCGACGAGGTGATCGGCTGGACGACGATCGTCGCCGGTGCGGCGATCGTGGTGGCGGTCGTCCTCATCGTCACCGCCCGAACGCCGGCGCCGAAGCCGGCTGCCGAGCAGCTCCCGGAGCCGCTCAGAGCGGCAGCCTGAGGCGCCGCTTGTCGGCGCCGCATAGAGGATGTGCGGGCTTCGCCCGCGCATCCGTCTGAACGCCCGCTCTTCCTCAGACCACCTGAGCAGGATCGGAGCCTTCCTAGGGCGCTACCCTGGGCTCCATGAGGAGCTTCAATCTCAGACAGGCGAGGCTCCGCTCAGGCGAGGAGTATCGCGACGAGATCGAGCTCGAGCTCGATCCGTTCGAGCTGGGCGGTCAGCGCTACATCCCCGTCCCGGAAAAGGTCCCGGCCGAGCTGGTGATCACGAAGGCCAGCACCGGGACGGTCTTCGAGCTCGGATTTACCGGTCGGATGCACGGTCCCTGCTACCGCTGTCTCGACGACGCAGTGCTCGAGGTCCCGATCGCCGCCCGCGAGTACCAGGCGACCAATCCGGAGGGCTCGGACGAGCTTCGGACGCCGTATCTCCGCGACGCAAACCTCGACCTCGCCGCCTGGTCGCGCGACGCCGTCGCCCTCGCCCTGCCGGACAAGATCCTCTGCCGCGCGGACTGCGCCGGTCTCTGTCCCATCTGCGGGAAGAATCTCAACACGGAGCCGCACACGCACGAGGAGGAGCCGACAGAATCCCGCTGGGCGGCGCTCGAGAGCCTGCGCGAAAAGCTGTAACCGTCGTCCTCGGACACGTCTCAGGGGTCTGCCGCTACACTCCGCCGTTCCATGGCCGTCCCCAAGAAAAAAACCTCGAAGGCACGCCGCGATAAGCGTCGCGCGCAGCACAAGATCGAGGCGCCGCGCCTGAACGTCTGCCCGCAGTGCGGCCGTCCCAAGCGTCCGCACCGGGTCTGTCCGACGTGCCACACGTACCGCGGCCGCGACGTCGAGCCGCTCCGCACTCCGGTCCCCTAGCCGCATGATCCGCGTAGCCGTGGACGCCATGGGCGGCGACCGCGGTCCGGAGGAGATCGTCGCCGGCGCGCTCGCCGCGGCGTCGGATGCGGTTTCGCCGGTGGTCGTCGGGCCGAAGGAGCTCGACACGCACGGTCTCGAGCTGATCGAGGCCCCCGACGTCATCGCCATGGACGAAAAGCCCACCGAGGCCGTCCGAGCCAAGCCGAACAGCTCTCTCGTCGCCGCGTGCCGAGCCGTAGGGGAGGGGGAGGCTCGAGCGGTCGTCTCGGCGGGCAACACGGGCGCAATGCTCGCGGCGTGCCTGCTCGAGCTGCGCCGCGTCCGGGGCGTCCGCCGGCCGGCGATCGCCGTGACGATTCCGTCGCGGCGCGGACCATCGGTCCTCATCGACTCGGGGGCGAACGCCGACGCAAGGCCCGAAGACCTGCTCCAGTTCGCGCACATGGGCGCGGTCTTCGCCGAGGAGATCCTCGACGTCCGCAATCCCGAGGTGCGCCTGCTCTCGATCGGCGAAGAGGCCGAGAAAGGGAATCAGCTCGCACGCGAAGCTCACGAGTTGCTGGCTTCGAGCGGGCTCAACTTCGGGGGGAACACGGAAGGCCGGGACCTGCTCGGGGGCGCCGCCGACGTCATCGTCACCGACGGCTTCACGGGCAACGTGGTCCTCAAGCTGCTCGAGGGGACGATCAAGAATCTGCTCGATGCCTTCCGCGAAGAGATCACCGCCACCGCGCGCGGACAGCTCGGGGGTCTCCTGATCAGGCCGGCGGCGCGCCGCCTGCGCAACCGACTCGACCCGGATACCTACGGCGGGGCCTACCTGCTCGGTCTGCGCGGCCTGGCCGTCATCGCGCACGGCAACTCCTCCCGGCGCGCGATCGCCAATGCCGTCCGGCTCGCCGCCCGAGGTGTCGACCACGACCTTGTCGGCAGACTTGCACAGCGGCTCGGGGACACCGTGTTAAAGTCCGCTCCCTCTACGACACCGACCCCCACGTGAGGTGACATGGCAGCGTCGCGCGAGGAAGTCTACGAGCGAGTAAAGGAAGTCCTGACCGAGCAGCTAGGCGTCGACGAAGGCGAGATCACAGAGGAGGCTTCCTTCCAGGAAGATCTCGACGCGGACTCGCTCGACCTCGTCGAGCTGATCATGGAGCTCGAGGATCAATTCGGGATCAAAATCTCCGATGAAGACGCGCAGAAGATCCAGACCGTCGGCCAGGCCGTCGACTACGTCGCGTCGCACCAGTAACGCTCCGCGGGGAGACATCGCCCAGCTCGGGAAGCTGATCTCGAAGCTGCCCGAGGAACGGGCGGAGCAGGTCTACACGCACGCGTCCTGGGCGAGCGAGCGAGCCGCCTCGTACGAACGCCTGGAGTTTCTCGGCGACAGCGTGCTCGAGCTGGCGATCGCGCGCGAGCTCTACGAGCGATACCCCGATTTCAGCGAGGGCAGGCTGGCGAAGATCCGCTCCCACGTCGTCTCGCGGGCGAGTTGCGCGGTCGTCGCGCGGCAGCTCGAGCTCGGGCACCGGCTCGCCGAGCGCGGGGCGGAGATCCCCCCGGACGAGCTGGAACGGCTCTCGCGAAACCGCAACGTCCTGGCCGCGCTGCTCGAGGCCGCGCTCGCCGCGCTCTTCCTCGAGCACGGCTTCGAGAAGATCGAGCAGCCCATCGTGCAGGCGTTCTCGTCTCGCATCGACTACGCGCTGACGAGTCACGTGGACTACAAGACGGAGTTGCAGGAGGCGCTCGCACGACGCGGGCAGTCGGTCAACTACACGGTGCTCGAGGTCGAGGGCCCGCCGCACGACCGCCGCTTCACGTGTGCCGCGATCATCGAGGGCGAGCAGCTCGGGGTCGGCACGGGCGAGTCGAAGAAGGCGGCGGAGCAGGAGGCTGCGAAGGAGGCACTCGTCACCCTCGGCGTCGAGGTCTCCGCCGCCTAGGACTTCGGGTTCAGCCGGCGAGCAAGGGAGGAACGATGGCGAAGCAGGTCAACTGCCCGTGTGGGGAGACCGTCCGCGGCGAGACCGACGCCGAGCTCGTCGGCAATGTCGAGGCTCACATCCAGGACAAGCATCCGGACCTGGTCGGGACGATGTCTCGCGAGCAAGTCCTGGAGATGGCCCAGGAGGCATAGGCCTCGGTCAGGCTCGTCCGCGTCAGTCGCTAGCCTGCGAGGCGCGTGAACCTACGCGCCATCAAGCTGCGCGGCTTCAAGTCGTTCCCTGATCCGGTCGAGGTTCGCCTCGAGCCGGGCGTGGCCGTGGTCGTGGGGCCGAACGGCTCCGGGAAGTCGAACGTCGCCGATGCCATCGTCTGGGCCGCGGGCTCCCTGGCGCCGTCCGAGCTCAGGGCCGAGAAGCCGGACGACGTCCTCTTCGCGGGAGGCGGAGGGCGGCCGGGCGAAGATTTCTGCGAGGTCGAGCTGCTCTTCGACAATCCGGACGGGGACGGGCCGCTGCCCTACTCGGAGCTCTCGGTCGCGCGTCGGCTCCATCGCGGGGGCGAGGGCCAGTACCTGCTCAACCGCACCGCCGTCCGCCGGATCGATCTCGTCGAGCTGCTCGCCGACCTCGGCCTCGGGGGTGGGATGCACTCCATCATCGGCCAGGGCCGCGTGGAGGAGATCCTCGGCTCGAAGCCGGAAGAGCGCCGCGAGCTGCTCGAAGAAGCCGCGGGACTCGGCCGCTTCAAGAAGCGCAAGCACCGAGCCGAGCTGAAGCTCGCGCGCGTCGCAATTCAGGTCGAGCGCGCGGGCGACGTCGAAGCGGAAGTGAAGAAGCGGCTGCGGCCGCTTGCGCTGCAGGCAACCGCCGCCGAGCGGGCCGAGAAGCTGCGGGGGGAGATCGCGTCGCTCCGCGCCCGCGTCGCGGAGCTGGACCTGGAGGAGCTGCGAGAACGGCTGGAGGACGGCGAGGGCCGCCGAACGGCGGCGGTTCTCGCGCGCAAGCACGCCGTCCGCGTCGCGTCCTCGACGTGCGCGTGCGCGCCGAGCGGGAGACCCTGCGGGAGCAAGCTCGGCTCGCGCGCGAACGACTCCAGACACTCGAGCGCTCGCTCGCCGAACGGGAAGGACTTCCCCCGGCGGCGCGCGCCCTTGCCGAGGAGGGCGAGCGACTTGCACTCTCGCTCCTCGACGTCGAACCCGGAAACGAGCGTGCCGTTGCGGCGGCTCTCGGGCACCGGGCGCCTGCCGTCGTGGCCGAAGATGCCCGCGCCGCCCTTGCGCTGGCCGAACGCGCGCGCGCTGCGGGCCTGGGCAGCATCGTCATCCTCACGCGCGATCCCGCCGAGGTGGTCGACCAGCTTCCGGTCGTGCCGAAGGAGGAGTTGCTGCACTCGCCGGTTCCGGCCGTGACACGGGAGGGTTTCGGCTACGACCCCCAGCGCGGCGAGATCTGGTTTGCCGGCGAGACCGCAGAGGCCGTCTGGCTCGAGCTGGAAGCCCGCCGGCGCGCTCTTGCCGGCGAGGTCGAGGACCTCGAGGCGGGCGCCGCCGCACCCATTCCCGAGAACGCGTACTCGGCCGCACGCGATCCCCTGACGATGAACGTCGCCCGGCTCGCCGCAAGGCTCGTCGAGGCACTGGACGGTATCGCCGACGACCGCTTCGAGGCGCCGCTTCGAGCCCGCGCCGACGCCGGCGCGTCGCGCACGGGCGCGCTCGCGGAGGAGCTGCGCCGGCTCGGAGCAGAGGAGGTCGGGGCGCGTCGCGCCGCCGCCGAGGCGGGCGAGCGGCTGAGCGCCGTGGACGTCGAGCGGGCGCGAATCGAGGCCGAGGCCGACGAGGCGCGCCGCCGCCTCGAGGCCGCGGGCGCAGAGCCGGTCGAGGGCGACGACCGCGCAGAGCTGGTCGAGCGCATCGAGCGGCTGGAGCGCCGCCGCGAGTCGCTCGGCCAGGTCAATCCGCTCGCCAAGCAGGAGTACGACCAGGAGAAAGAACGACTGCTCGAGCTCTCGACGCAGCGAGCCGACCTCGAGCAGAGCCTCGCGGAGCTCGAGACGCTGCGTGACGATCTTGCGCACACGGTGGAGCAGCGCTTCGCCGAGACCTTCGCCGCCGTGCAGAGCAACTTCGCGGAGGTCGCGTCGACGCTCTTCCCCGGCGGAGAAGGCCGGCTGCGGCTCACCGAGCCAGGGGACGAGGAAGAGCAACCGGGGATCGAGGTCGAGCTGCGTCCGGCGGGTAAGAAGGTGACGCGGCTGTCACTGCTCTCCGGCGGCGAGAAGGCGCTGGGTGCGATCTCCTTCCTGTTCGCGCTGTTCCTCGCGCGACCGTGTCCCTTCTATCTGCTCGACGAGGTCGAGGCGGCGCTCGACGACACGAACATCGGCCGCTTCGTCGAATTGCTGCGCCGCTACTCCGACCGCGCGCAGTTCATCGTCATCACGCACCAGAAGCGGACGATGGAGGCGGCGGACATCCTGTACGGCGTGACGATGGGCGCCGACGGCGTTTCGCAAATCGTCTCGAGGCGGCTACCGCGCGAAGAAGCCGTCGCGGTCGCCTAACCGAGCGGAGCGCGCAAAATACGCCGTGTCCCGAATACCAGGGTCTGACCCTGGTTGTGACGAAAGCGTGTCAATCGCTCCACAGGCCGTGGTGCTGGATTCGGCCATGTTCCGAAATTCAAGGTCTGACCCTGGTTGTGGCGAGAGCGTGACAATCGATCGACAGGCGTGGCCGCTACGGTTCGCGCCTTATGGCTCGCTCCTGGGCACAGCTACTCGACGAGGAAAACGCGCAGCCGGAGCCGGAGGCTGAGCGCGCCGGGCTCTTCTCGCGGCTGCGTGATTCGCTTTCCAAAAGCCGGCGGGCGCTCACGGCAGAGCTCGCCTCCGCCGCCTTCGATCCCGGCGACGCGGCGGCCTGGGAGCGGCTCGAGGAGGCCCTCATCCGTGCCGACGTCGGCGTGCGCGCAACCGCGGAGCTCGTCCAGCGTCTGGAGGCGCGTCAGGATCTGACCGACTTCAACGCAGCGCTCGCGGAGGAGCTGGCCGTACTGCTCGGCGAGCCCGCGATGCTCGACGTGCATGCCGATCCGAGCGTTCTCTTGGTCGTCGGCGTCAACGGCACCGGCAAGACGACGACGATCGGCAAGCTCGCGGAGCGCCTGCGCCAGCACGGTCACTCCGTCGTGCTCGCAGCGGCGGACACGTTTCGCGCCGCCGCCGAGGAACAGCTCGAGATCTGGGCCGAGCGGTCGAGCGCGGAGTTCGTCGGCGGCGAGCGTGGAGCGGATCCCGCGTCCGTCGCCTACGACGCGATCGAGAGAGCAACGCGCGACGGCCGTGACGTCGTCGGCCGTGACGTCGTGATTGTCGACACCGCGGGTCGCCTCCACACGCAGACGAACCTGATGCAGGAGCTCGCCAAGGTGCGGCGGGTGATCGAAGGCAAGCTCGAGGGCGCACCGCACGAGACGCTGCTCGTCGTCGACGCGACGACGGGCCAGAACGGGCTCCAGCAGGCGCGGCTCTTCGGCGAGGCCGTCGGCGTCACAGGCGTCGCGCTGACGAAGCTGGACGGCAGCGCGAAGGGAGGGATCGCCGTCGCGATCGCCCACGAGCTCGGGTTGCCGGTCAAGCTGATCGGCGTCGGGGAGCGACTAGAGGATCTGAGGCCCTTTGATCCCGACGATTTCGCGCGCGCCCTCGTGGCCGGTTGAGGTCGCCGCGGTCTTCTCGAGTCCTACCGTCTAGCGCTCGATGCCGCTTCTCGGACTGCCGCATCGGCCGCCTTGGCGAAGCTCTCCGGCGACGAGCCAATGATCGTGATCACCTTCGCTACGTCAGACATGCCTTCTCCTTTCTTCCGCGGCTCTCACGGCCCCGTGAGCGTCACCATGTACCTCTGGATCGCCCCGGGATTCGTGACGCGAATCGTCGCGCTGAACTCCACGTTCACGTCGAACGTGCCCCTCTTGCCCAATCTGCTCGCGTTCGCAAGCGCGCGCTCCAGCGCCTGGTCCCAGCCTTCGTGATGCGAGGCGGTGACCCGCTTCGCGTCGACTCTGCCGGTTGCCTTCGGCATTTCCTGATCCTCCTCCGGTTGGAAACGTCGGAGGACGATAACGCGCCGAGGCTGTCTGCTCCTAGCTGACCGCGGTCGAGAGC
>WNFU01016545.1_pt1 | contig 17415 bp, 16 predicted proteins | sample 5400121 | NCBI WGS metagenome assembly WNFU01 (sample SAMN13153360, study PRJNA577476) | soil metagenome | isolation source: 100 cm soil or saprolite under grassland replicate 1 | place: USA:California | collected 2016-06-15
CGCCCCCGCCCGGATCCCGACCCACCCGCGCTTCCTCGCTGGACTTGCCCTCCTCGCGGCCCTCGTCGTGGTGGGGGTCTTAGTGATGAGCGGCGGCGATGACGCACCCTCACCTCAGCGGCAGCAGGGACAGGCGGCCGACGCTGAGGAGGCCGCGTCCACCGAGGAGGCGACAGCGCCCGAGACCGTCCCCAACGAGGCGGCCGAGATCGCGGAGCCGGCCGCACCGTCGGGCAAGCCCGAGAAGGCCAAAGGCCCGAAGCCACCCAAGTCACCGCCCGGCAAGGCCAAGGGTCTTGGCAAGCACTGAAGGCCTGTCCGCGGTCGACGCCCGAAAGCAGCAGCGGACTCGCGGCGGTCGGACCGGCGCGGTGGCTACCAGCAGGATCGACACTGCTACCAGTGCCGCTAGCCGTCGGCCCGCCAGGAACTGGTAGCCCGGCTGGTAGCAGCACGCCCGCAGCCCGCATGAACAAGCCAGATGGCGGGGATTTTCAACACATCAGCCGCTCTTTTCCGGACCTCCGTCAGATCGAGGCAGGCGTGATCTGAGGCGCTGAAGGCCTCGGTTGGGCTGCGTTTGGTAGCTGGGCTGGTAGCAGCCGCGTGCTTCAGCGCCCCTTGGTACCAGTCCCATCGAACGCAACCCGCAGAACGTGCGCGTCCACTACCTCCACTTCAACGATGTCGTGAATCGTGCTCGTTCAACGGTTCGATCTATCACACGCCGGATCACACGCCTCGGGTCGACGATGGCGGCGTCCAGCAACGACACGCAAGGAGAAGTCCGATGCAGCCCACACCAATGATCCCCACCCATGCCTCGCCGAATCCCGTCGAGACGCTGACCATCCGCATGGCGGTGCCGGGCGACGCGCCGGCGCTCAGGCAGCTGGCGCAGCTCGACTCGGCGCCGCCGCCCGAGCCGGTGCCGATGCTGGTCGCCGAGGTCGGCGGCGAGCTGCACGCGGCGCTTTCGCTCGACGGCGGGCCCGCGATCGCGAATCCCTTCCAGCGGACAGCCGAGCTTGTCGCGATGCTCGCGACGCGAGTACCGCAGCTTCAGACGCTGACGCCGCGCCCAGCGACACGGCGCTGGCGACCGATCCGCGCCGCGCGTTTGGCTTCCGCTCCCCGAACCTAGGGATCCAAGCTACGGCCGAAGCCCGCGGCTGGCATCCTCGGCGGTCCCATGTCGCTCGGCATCCATCTGCTCGGCAAGCCGCGGCTCGAGCGCTACGCCGAACCCGCGCCCTCACCCCGCGGGCGCAAGGCCTGGGGCCTGCTCGCATACCTGGCCCTGAGCCGCGTCCGCAACCCCTCCCGTGAGCGCCTCGCCGAGCTTCTGTTCGTGGGCGCTGACGATCCGCTCGGCGCGCTTCGCTGGAACCTTGCCGAGCTTCGCCGGCGAGTGGGCGCCTCGGCTCTGCCGCAGGGTTCGACGGAGTTCGCGCTTCCCCCGGATGCGTTCCTCGATGTGGATGCCCTGCTGCGGGGGACGCCGCAGGAGGCGGTCGCGATCCCGGGCCTCGGCCGCGAGCTCTTGGAGGGCATGGACTTCGGTTCCTCGCCCGCTTTCGAGACTTGGCTTCTCAGCGAGCGCCGCCGCCTGGTCGGCGCCGCCGAGGCGGCTCTACACGAGGCCGCGCTCGACCGGCTCGCAGCGGGGGAAGCGGAGGCGGCCGTCGCTCTCGCGATGCGTCTCGTGGAGCTGAACCCCTACGAGGAGAACTTCCAGGAGCTTCTCGTCCGTGGTTACGCCGAGGCCGGACATCGGGATGCCGCCCATCGGCAGCTCGCGGTCTGCGTGGACCTCTTTCGATCGGAGCTCGGCCGGGCCCCTAGCGCCTCCCTCCTCCGCGCGGCGGAGGCCACGGCGCCTACGCCCGTCCCCGCCAGCGGTCCCGCCGGAAGGCAGGCCGCCCGCGCCCAACTCGAGGCGGGGCGCTCGGCGGTCAACGCGGGCACCTTCGACGCGGGCGTTCGTTCGCTCGCTCGCGCGGCAGCCCAGGCGGAAGCATGCGGCGACCGCGCCCTCGAGGCGGAGGCCCGCCTCGCGCTCGGCACGGCGCTCGTCCACTCGGCCCGCGGCCGCGACGAGGAGGGGGCGGATGCGCTGCTTCGCGCCGCCTCGCTCGCCGAGGAGTCCGGGCTGGGCGACCTCGCGGCCGCCGCCAACCGCGAACTCGCCTACGTTGACATCCTGCAGGCACGTTACGCGCGCTGTCCTCAGCGCCTGGAGCGAGCGGCGGCCCTCGCCGACTCCGACGAGGAGCGGGCCGGGGTCGAAGCGATGCTCGGCATAGCGGCTGCGGACACGGGCGCACACGAGCGGGCGCTCACGCACCTGCGGCACTCGGTCCAGCTGGCTGAACGTGCCGGCAGCCGTCAGCAGGCCGCATTCTCGCTCTCCTTCGTCGGCCGCTCCCATTTTCTGCGGGAGGAGATCCAGGATGCTCGCGCCGCGCTCGAGCGCTCGCTCGCCCTTGCCCGCGAGACGAAATGGCTCGCCTTCGAGCCCTGGCCCGAGTCCTGGCTCGCCGATACCGAGCTCGCGGGCGGCGAGCTGGGCGCCGGGCGCGAGCGCTTCGAGCACGCCTGGGCCCTGGCATGCGAGCTGGGGGATCCCTGCTGGGAGGGAGCTGCTGGCCAGGGCCTTGGCCGGATCGCCTGCCTCGAGGGGGAGGTGCCCAGGGGGCTCCGCCTGCTCGAGGAGGCGCGACGGCGCGCGGGGAGCCTGCCTGACGCCTACGTGTGGGTGCAGGCTTACGCACTCGCGGAGCTCGCCTCCGCGGCAGTCGAGGCGGGGCATCGCAACGCGGGCAAGTGGGTGGAGGACCTCTCCGCGTTGGCCGCGCGAACAGGGATGCGCGAGCTCGGGGTCAGGGCGTGCGTGTTGCGCGCCGCACTCGGCGATCAGCGCTCGCTCGACTCGGCGGCGGCCCTCGTCGGAGAGGTCGAGAACCCCGCGCTCCGCGAGCGCGTCCAGGGGCTGCGCGCCACCGTTGCGGCCTGATCCTCATACGCGCCCCACACCGAGAGTCGACAGGCAGAACTGTCTGCGCCTTTCTACTCGCCTGCGTCAGCGCTGTTCAGCTGCTTCGCCCCGAACTTCACATCTGGGCACGAGCGACGACCAGCTCGATCGGCCTGCTGCGCTACCAGCCGGGTTGTCAGTCGAGCCACTGGACCGGTAGCGCCGCTGGTAGCTGTAAGCCCATAGATCGCATAGGCAAGCCACTTGGCGGGGATCTTCAACACATCAGCCGCTTTCCGCGTTTGGCTCGATCCGCTTCCCGAACCACCTGGGCAGACTTCTCGCGTCGACGGGAGTAACCATTCGGGACTCGCCGGCGCTACTTTGAGTGTCAGACCCGCGATACCGCATCGACACGGAAGGAGTGTGTGATGTCGCGCAAACACAGGATTGTCGCGCTCATTTCGGCGACGGCCCTGTTGGCGAGCACGGCCGGCGGTGCCGCCTACGGGACGACGCCGGAGGGCCAGAAGGGCTACGAGGGACAGCCCGGTAACCAGGGCGGCTTCCACCAAGCCGGCCAGCAAAGCTACGAGGGACAGCCCGGCAACCAGGGCGGTCACTAGACGAGCTGGGGGCGGCGGGGGCGTCCTACACGCCCCCGCCCGAGCCCCTCCTTTCGGGCTGGGTTCTCGTCCCGTCACCCGCTCTGCATGTCGAGCTCGCCGCGATTGCATGGAGGGGTGGCACAGGCGGCTGATTGTCGGCCCCGGCTGGAGCTCGGCTGACGCGGTCAGATCAGGGAACTGGCGACCAACACGATAGGCCGCGTGCTACCAGCCCCGTTAATGATCGACCGCGCCAGAAAGCAGTAGCCCCGCTGGTAGCAGCGCGCCCCAAGCGCGGATGAACAAGCCAGATGGCGGGGATTTTCGACACATCAGCCGCTCTTTGGAGCGCCTCCGCTCGGTCAGCCCTAGGCGTGAGCTGATCGGGGACGCGCGCGATTCGTGGTCCGAGTGGTAGCTCAGCTCGTAGTAGCCCGAGAAGCGGGCACGGCGTCCGGCGGCCATGCGCCGGTGCGAACCCGCTCGTAGAGCGTGTCGGGGGCCAGGTCGGCGCCACCGGGCCAGACGATGGTTCCGGTCTCCAGATCGACCACGACCTTCGCAAAACCCTCCGGCGTGCGGGCATGCTCGAAGACCGGCCCTCGCATTCGGTCAAGGACATCGACCTTGCCCTCCAGCCCGTCGCGGAAGGTCAGCTTGAGAACGCCGTGGCGAACGACGGCGGCCGCGGTGATGTCGTAAGCAGCTCCAGTCATCTAAGAGGCTCGATTTCCTTAAGTGTCTCACCCGCACGCGCCAGTCGCCAATTCTCGCTCAGCTCGTCCTGGTGGAGCTCGGCCCAGGCGAGGACGAACCGGAGTTGGCGGCGGGGGAGGGAGCCGTCGATGACCTCGAGGTTGTCGATGCGGATTTTGGCCTCCCCCTCCGCATGGCGGGCGTGGAAATGCGGATACCCGTGGTCGTCGAAGAACATCGCGATCGAGATTCCAAAGAAGCGGCTAATCGTCGGCACTCGGCGATCATGCGACCCCAGCCGGACACGACCTGCCGTGCTACCAGGCGACCGCGCCTACGAGGGTTCGGAACCGGTAGCTCGACTGGTAGCAGGGCACTGACGACCGCACTGCGAAGCCAGATGGCGGGGATTTCGCTCACATCAGCCGCTTCCCATTTCCAGAGGCGTATCCGGCCGGCGACCGGCTAGCGATGAGTTCCACGGTCGCCGGCGGTCTTAAGTGATGGACGCGAGTAGCGTGCGGGCGATCGTCCATTCGCTCGCGCCAGACGCGGCGTAAGCGCAACGAAGGAGATGACAATGACCGAGCGCAAGATTGGAACCCGCGAGGAATGGCAGGCGGCCCGGGACGAGCTGGCGAAGCTCGAGGCCGAGCATGGGGACCGAAACGAGGAGATCAAGACGAAGCGGCTGGCGCTCCCCTGGGTGCCGGTTGAGAAGGAATACGAGTTCGATACCGAGGACGGCAAAAAGTCCCTCGCCGAGCTCTTCGACGGCCGCTCACAGCTCCTCGCCTACAACATCATGTTCGGCCCTGATTACGCAGTCGGTGCCTGCCCCGGCTGCACCAACCTTGGGGACGGACTCGACGGCGCGCTCGTCCACCTGAACCACCGCGACGTGACGCTGATCTGCTTCTCGCGGGCGCCGATCGACCGGCTGGTCGCCTACAAGCAGCGGATGGGCTGGCAGTTCCCCTACGTCTCCACCTACGACACCGACTTCCCCTTCGACTTCGGCCTTGCGATGACCGAGGAGCAGGCACAGCAGATCCCCGAGGTGAAGGAGATGATCGACAACCCGCCCGACTGGCTCGAGGAGTGGTCGCGGCAGGTCGGGGCCGAGCTCAAGGACGGCCTGCGCGAGGGCCCGGGCTGGATCGCGTTCGCGCGCCAGAACGGGACCGTCTACCACACCTACACCGTGATGGCGCCTGACCCGTTCGTCGCCCCGTACTACAGCTTCCTGCTCGACCGCACGCCGAAGGCACAGCCCCAGGAGCCTCGCGCCTGGCGCAAGGACGAGTACCCGGACTGAGCGCGCCCGCACACTCGCGGTAGCCGCGGGACCAGCTCTCGTCGCTCAAGGATCGGCTTTCGAGCCGGCACCGCTCCGCTCAAACCGGTGCTCGGCCTCGCAGACGGATGCTTCGTCCTGCTCGCAGAGGGCGGCTTCCCTGCGGACGTACTCGTTAGAGGTCGAGCGACGGGCCGGCTGATAGGGTCCCCCCGCTAATCAGCTTGTCTTCGGGGAGGGGAGATACCAGTGAGTTCTGTGCGATGGGGCCTCGCTGCTGTGCTGGCCTCGTGCTGTGGCCTCTCGGCCGTCGCGTCCACCGCGTCCGCCCAGGAGGTGCTCTACGGGGCCGACGGGGCGGGCGGCAACCCGTCCAACCTCTACATCCTCGATCCAGGCTCCGGAGCCGCGGTCGAGAACATCGGCCCGATCGGATTCGCGGTCACCGGCCTCGCGGTGGATCCGGCCGATGGGACGCTCTATGGCTCGACCAGCCGGCAGACGACCGGGGGAGCGCCGAGTCCCGGCTCCCTGATCACGATCAACAGGACGACCGGCGCGGGCACGCTGGTCGGCGACCTGCGGCCGGATACCGAGACCGCGGCCGACATCACCTTCACCCCGGACGGCGCGCTGTTCGGGTGGCTCGAGCCCAACTCGAGCGACCTCGTGACGATCGACAAGGTCACGGGTGCGGCGTCGATCGTGGGCGACTCCGGGCTTAACAACGAAGGGAGCGGCCTGGCCTCTTCGCCGGGGGGCGTACTTTTCCTCGCAGAGAGCGATAACGGCCCCCTTCGCACGGTGGATCGCAACACCGGCGCCACGGTGACGGTGGCGACCATGAACGGGACGAAGGGCTTTCGAGTACCGGGCCTCGCGTTCGACGCCATGGGAACGCTGTTTGGAGCGCGGCAGGGGGGATCAGCGGGGTTCGAGGGCGACCTGATCACGATCAACACAGTCACCGGAGCAGTCACCACCATGGGTCCCTCGTTGACCCGGCTCGATGCGATCACGTTCGCCCAGCCGCAGCCGGCATTGCAGTCCGCCCGCACCGTCAGCTTCGACGCCTCCAAGGCGAAGGCCAAGCAGGCAGGGACGTCCCCTCGGCTGGCGGTCAAGAAGGGCAAGAAGGCGCGCTTCTCGGGGGACGTGAGCGCGCCCCAGAACGTGGCGGGCTGCGAGTCCAACCAGACAGTCGAAATCCAGCGCAAGAAGCCAAAGCAGACGACCTTCACGACGCTCGAGCAGGTCCAGACCGACGCCGCGGGCAGCTTCTCGACCGCCAAGAAGATCAAGAAGACCTTCGAGTACCGAGCGGTCGTGGGCGAGACCGCCGCGTGTGACGACGCGACCTCGAGCAGCGAGAAGGTCAAGGCAAAGAAGAAGAAGAAGTAAGCACCAGCCCCTTGGCCTTGTGAATAGGCGGGGGTCGACTCCCCTCACCGCGGCGGATGCGAGTAATGTAGATCGCCAACGAGGGGGAGGAGCGTGATGGGTTCAGGAGGTTGGGGGCACAGCCGGTTGCAGATGCGGGCGGCGGTTCTGATGATCCTCGGCGCAGGGGCCGTGTCTTTCGCGCCGTTGTCCCCGGCGGCCACCACCATCGGCCAGGTGGGCCCACCCGATACGACGAACTGCGGCGAGGACGCCGCTTCTGCCGTTCAGGTCGCAACGGCCGCCGGCAGTCCCTCGTACAGCGTCCCGCCCGGTGGCGGGGTGATCACATCGTGGCAGCACAACGCCGCCACCGACACGACCCCCGTCAAATCCGTCAACCTGCGGTTGAAGGTCTTTCGCGGAACGGGGGCGGCGAACACCTACCTGACGGTCGGTGAGAGCGACGTGAAGACGCTGACCAGCGGGGGGCTCAAGACCTTCCCCACGCGGATCCCCGTGCAGGCCGGCGATCGGCTGGGTTTCGGCCAGGTGGGTCTCGGATACTCGTACTGCATCTGGGCCGGCGTCAGCGGCGATCTGCTCACAAGCTCCGACGCCGCCCCCGATCCCCCGGTTGGTAGCACGGTCGTTTTCCCGTCCCCGTTTGGCCCGTACCGGCTCAACGTGGCGGCCACCGTCGAGCCCGACGCGGACGGTGACGGGTTCGGCGACGAGACGCAGGACGGATGCCCCAGCGAGGCTGATACGCAGGGTGGGTGCGTGCCGCCGGAGACAACGATCATCAAGAAACCGAAGGACAAGACCAGGAAGAAGAAAGCGAGATTCGCGTTCACCTCCAGCGAGCCAGGCTCGACCTTCCAGTGCAGTCTGGATGGGGAGGCATTTGCTCCCTGCGCCTCGCCCGCGACCGAGAAGGTCAAGAACGGCAAGCACGGCTTCGACGTCCAGGCGGTTGACCCAGGCGGCACGGTCGATCCCACGCCGGCCAGCGACAGCTGGAAGGTCAAGAAGAAGAGGAAGAAGAAGACATAGCGATTTATCTGGCATGGGCAAGTGACGCACGTCATTCATCTATCCGTGGCATAGGTCGTATAGCGAAATGAACCTGTTTCTGGCCGGCCCCGCGCGCTAGCGTCCGCCCATATCCGGGCTCCGCGCTCTGCCAGAGATCAACCGGACGTTCGGTTTCAGATAGGAGGAAAGATGGCTCTTCAAATTGGCGACACGGCACCCGATTTCGAGGCTGAGACGACGGAGGGCCGCATCAGCTTCCATGACTGGATTGGCGAGTCATGGGCGGTGCTGTTCTCGCACCCCAAGGACTTCACCCCGGTCTGCACGACCGAGCTTGGCTACATGGCCAAGATCAAGCCCGAGTTCGACCGCAGGAACGTCAAGATCATCGGGCTCTCCGTCGATCCGGTTGACAGCCACGCGAAGTGGGCTAGTGACATCGAGGAGACGCAAGGGAACGCGCCGAACTTTCCGCTGATCGGCGACGCCGACTTCAACGTCTCGAAGCTGTACAGCATGCTTCCCGCCGGCACTGAGGGCGATCCGCTCGAGCGCACGCCGGCCGACAATCAGACGGTGCGCAACGTCGTCGTCATCGGCCCGGACAAGAAGGTCAAGCTCATGCTGGCCTACCCGATGACGACCGGCCGCAACTTCGACGAGGTGTTGCGGGTCATCGACTCGCTGCAGCTGACCGCCAAGCACAAGGTTGCGACGCCGGTGAACTGGAAGCAGGGCGAGGACGTGATCATCGCCGGCTCGGTCTCCGACGACGAGGCCAACGAGACCTATCCGCAAGGCTGGGAGGCGCCGCGACCCTACATCCGAATCGTGCCGCAGCCGCGCTGATCGGCGCCGCCGGATTTCCCTGGCGCATATAGCCGCCTCTGTTACGCTCGCTTGGCTCAGCGAGGGGGGTGGGTTGGGCGTGTGGGTTGTTTCGGTGCCCCGGATAAGCAAGGGAGGCCCAGTTGAAGAGATTGATCATTTGCGCAGTGTCGGTCGCCGCGCTTGCCCTGCCGTCTGCCGCGTTCGGCGCTGGCAACGCGCAGAGCGGTGACACGGTTGGCAACTGCATCTCGGACATCTTCTACGGCAACGAGCCCAACTCGACCAACGGGCCAGGCGGCCCCGCTGAGCAGGCGCCGGGTTCGCAGGCGGGTACGACGCTGCCATCGCAGTCCCCTGGACCGACGGTAACGCTCCCGGACGGCACGGTCGTCAACGGCAACTCGATCGGTGATTACCAGCAGCTTGGAGTCAACATTCCGAAGCTCTGTCAGGCCGCATTCGGGCACTAGCCAAAGCGAACTGATTCGTCAGGGAAGGCCCGCGTTAGCGGGCCTTCCTGCGTGTAGGCCGTCGCCCCGCACGCTCGAGGATCAACTACCTGGCGGGCCAGGCGACCTCCTGATACCGTCGCCGCGACGACAACCTGGGGAGGTCAGATGAGACGGTGTTGGATGGTTGCGCTGCTCGCGGTCGCCGCTTCGGCCGGGGTGCTGGCGGCGTCGGCGGGCGCCGGCAAGGGCCCGTTTGCGCCCGAGGACTGCACCAGAGCGGAGGCGCGGCCGGAGCGGATCACGATCTCGTGCGCCGACGACGGCATCTTCGTCGACTCGATCAACTGGAGCAACTGGGGCGGACAGCAGTCCAGCGGCACGGGGATCCTGCACGTCAACAAGTGCAAGCCGAGCTGCGTCGCGGGCAACTTCAAGGAGTACCCGGTGAACCTCGCCGTGACCAAGCCCAAGCCGCGCAAGTGCGGAACGAAGAAGCGGGTCAAGCTCTACCGGATCATGTACCTGAACTTCCCGCAGAACCAGCCGAGCCAGAACATCGTCAGTGCGGTGAGCAAGTCGAAGATGTTCTGCAACGGCTGACCCCCACCAGTTCACAACCCGGGCGGCGCGCTGAATCGCCGCTGATCCGCTCTGCGGGTCCCGGCGTCCGCTCAGACCCGATCCAGAAAGGCCGTGACCTCGCGCGCGCAGCGCTCGGGGTCGTCCTCGTAGACGAAGTGGCCCGCTCCCTCGACGATCACGAGCTCTGAGCCCGGCACTTCCTTGTTGAAGCGGTAGGCGCCCGCGACCGGGGCGTACTCGTCGTCCTCGCCCCACAGGATCAGCATCGGCACCCCCAGCTCGGCGAGCTTTCCCTGGTAGGGCACGAGCTTCTCGAAGTTCCCCGAGCGGTAGAGCTCGAGCGGGCCGCGGCGTCCCTCCTCGGTCGCAAACGCCTTCCAGTACTCGTCGACGGCCGCCTCGTCGATGCCGCGCGACGCGTCGCGCAAGAGCATCCCGAGAGCCTCGCGCGTGAGGTTGGCCATCAACTCCTCGCCCTGGCCCTCGGTGCGCAGCGCCTGCGCCATGCCGTGCCACTTGCCGGCCGGAAAGAACCCGGTGTTGCTGACCACCAGACCCGCCACGGCGTCGGGGATCTCGCACGCCCAGCGAAGGCCGATCAGCCCGCCCCAGTCGTGGACGGTCAGCACACAGCGACCGAGCTCCGCCTCGCGCCGGAACTCCTCCAGAGCCTCGACCTGATGCTCCCAGGTGCCGGGCGGGTCGGGCGGGGAATCTCCGTAGCCGAGCAGGTCGGGGGCCACCGCGCGGCGGCCGGCCGCCGCGATCGCCGGCATCAGGTGGCGCCACATGTAAGAGCTCTCGGGAAAGCCGTGGACGAGGAGGAGGGGCGGCCCCAGCTCGGTCTCCGGCAGCGCCTCTCGGTAGGCGAGCCGCGCCGCCCGCTTGACCTCGATCACGCCCACGCGACCACCCTACAGCCGCCCCGGGCCGCCGCTTGACCGCTGCCACCGGCGGTGGAACGATGCAGGGCAGAGCATGGCGTGCAAGCGGAGCCTAGTTGCGTTGGCGATGGGACTCGCGGTGCTGGGGATTCCGGCTCCGGCGGGCGCCGCCACCGTGCTGGGCCAGGTCTCGCCAGCCGATCCGCCCGACTCGGGCCAGTGCGCTGGAGCGAATTTCGTGCAGCTCGGCAGCGGGACGCTCATCACGACCGTGCCGAGCCCCGGAGTGATAACGATGTGGTCGCATCGCGGCAATGACGGGAGCGCGGGCTCCGGACGGCTGCAGATCTGGGCGCCCGCGGGTGGGGCGGCGTACACGCTCGTCGGCAGGAGCGACGTGCAGGCCTTCACCCCAGGCAGCGTGGAGACCTACCCGACACGGGTCAGGGTGAGCGCCGGTGACCTGCTCGGGTTGCGAACGGAGGACAGTGCCGGCTGCTTCTACGCCACCGGGCACCCGAACGACTCGATCAGGACCGCTCCCGGATCGGACCCCGGCCCTGGCGACACCGTGCTCCTGTCGAGCCCCGGCACCATGCTGCTCCTCAACGTGTCCGCCGTCCTCGAGCAGGACGCCGATCAGGACGGGTTCGGCGACGAGACCCAGGATTGCGACCCGGCCGATGCCTCCAAGGCGCAGGACTGCACGGGGCCGCAAGCCACGATCACCAAGGGGCCTAAGAACAAGAGCAAGCGCAAGCAGGCGACCTTCGAGTTCGCCTCCAGTGAGCCCGGCTCCAGCTTCGAATGCGAGCTCGACGGCGGCGCCTTCGAGCCCTGCAACTCCCCCAAGATCGTCAAGGTGTCGAAGGGTAAGCACAATTTCCAGGTCCGGGCCACGGACCAGGCCGGCAACGTCGGCCCGCCGGTCAGCGACGCCTGGAAGGTCAAGAAGAAGAAGAAGAAGAAGAAGCGCAGTGGGATCAGCGGGCCAGTCTCCGCGCCTGCGGAGCCGTGACCGTCGCTACGCTTGACGCGGCGGCGCCTTGGCGGAGTGGTTACGCAGCGGCCTGCAAAGCCGTTTACACCGGTTCGATTCCGGTAGGCGCCTCTAGCCCAGCCGACATTCCGGCGACTCTAGGCGTCTCCCCGAGCCGTGGGGCTACGTCGCGGTTGGCGCGGCCGCGGTCGTCGAGGTCGTGGAGGTCCAATTCTGGATCCGATTTCTGCGCCGCTACCGGGTGACGACCGGCGCTGAGGGGCTGGTCGGAGAGCGGGCGGAGGTGGTCGAAGCCTGCGAGCCGCTGGGGCGCGTCAGGGTGCGCGGCGAGCTGTGGCGGGCGCGATGCTCGACGCCGGCGACCGCCGGACGGCGCGTGCGCGTCGTTGCCGTCGACGGCCTGACGCTCGAGATCGAGCCCGAGTAACGCCCAGTTTGCGGATGGCGGTCGATGCGCGAGCGTTTGGACGGGCGCATGGGGGGTAGGACCGACGCCCATACAGCGTGGGGCTTTGCGAGGTGTCCCGCGCGCACCCGGCGCATGACGAGGGCCCCGCGGGGCCCTCGTTCACGCCCGGGAACGGAAAAGGGCCCCACAGAGGGGGCCCCTTGTTCCGAAAGGACGTGCCACCAAAGATCTACTGCCCTTGGCCCGTCGGTCCTTCAAGTCTCTTACCCCTGCCTATCGGCAGCGGCTTGCAATAACTTAACACGCCATTTCGGCGTAAGTTTCACTTCCCCTTGCACGCAATTTGCGGGGTTGCGCTGGACGGAAGTGGGAGGGCGTCTGGCGGGGGGACGTGCTGGCGGTTAGCGATTGCTTGCAATCCCCACCGCCGCGAAACTGCGATCATCCGGCCGGCCAGCCAGTCGGACGAGAGGAGAGGGCATGAGGTACGTGATCACGGGCGGCTCGGGATACATCGGGGGGCGGCTGACGGAGCTTCTCGTGAAGCGCGACGAGACCGAGCGCGTCGTCAACGTGGATGTTCGCGCCCCCGCCGTCCCGTGGCCCAAGACCGAGTTCGTTTCCGGCGACGTGCGCGACCGCGCCCGGATCCGCGAGCTGCTCGAGCGCGAGCAGCCCGATGCCCTGATCCACCTGGCCTTCCTGCTCAACCCGATCCGCGACGAGGGGCGGATGTACGACATCGACGTCAACGGGACGCTGTCGGTGCTGTGGGCGGCGTCCGATGCAGGGGTCGAGCACGTGCTCGTCACCTCGTCGGCATCGGCGTACGGCGCCTGGCCCGACAACCCGGTCCCGATCGCGGAGGACCACCCGGTGCGCGGCCAGCCCGACTTCTCCTACGCTCGCGACAAGGCGGAGGCCGACCGGCTCTGCCAGCTGTGGGCCGCCGACCACCCCGACCGCGTCATGACCATCGTCCGACCGACGATCGTCTTCGGCCCCAACGTGGACAACTACATCTCGCGCAGCTGGGAGATTTCGTTCATGCCGATCATGGATGGAGTCGAGGCCGAGCTGCAGCTGGTTCACGAGGACGACGTGGTCTCGGCGCTCACCAGTCTGCTCGACGAGAAGGCCGCGGGCGCCTTCAACCTCACCGCCGACGGCACGATGACGTGGCGGGAATCGGCCGAGCTGGTGGGGCTGAAGACCCGCGAGATGTCGTTCAAGACCGTGTACCGGATCTACAGCTGGGCCTGGAAGCTGCACGCGCCGAACGTCGAGTCGCCGGCAGGCAACCTCCATTTCCTGCACCATCCGTGGATCGTCTCGAACGAAAAGCTCAAGGCGACGACGGGCTGGGAGCCCCAATACGACACCCGCCAGACCTTCGAGCTGACGATGCGCGCCAAGGGCTTGATGGAGACGTCGACCTCGGTTCCGCCGACCACCCCGGCGGTCGCCTGAGCTACCCCGACGGCCCGAAATCTCGCTGCTAGGCTGAGTCGCCCAGGGCGCTTAGCTCAGTAGGGAGAGCGCCAGCTCGACAAGCTGGAGGTCACTGGTTCGAGCCCAGTAGCGCCCATGGCCTTGCGCCCGCTTCGGGCATCCGGCCGGCTATAGGCTGGCCCGATGCTCGGGACCTATGTCTCGGCGCTGCTGGTTATCGGCGCCTCGCTCGCCGTCGGCCAGGCGGCGCTGGTTGTCTGCGGCTGGCGGCGCTGGTCGTGGCTCGCCCCCGGCGTCGGGATCGCGCTGCTGCTGGCGGTCGCGTGGGGAACGGTGCGGCTCCCGGGCGAGGCCGCGACCGCCCTGGCGGTGCTCGGCGCCCTCACCGCCGCCGCCCTCGTGGTGCTGTGGCGGCTGCGGCCGGATGGGATCGCCGTGGCCGCGCGCGACGCAGCGCCGGCGGCCCTGCTCGCGCTCGCCGGCGCCTCGATCCCGTTCTTCGTCGAGGGCCACTTCGGTGTTCTGGGCACGAGCTTCAACCCCGACATGGGCCAGCAGCTCTTCGCCGCCGATTGGCTGTTTGATCCGCACCGCCCCGAGCCCGACCTGATCCAGAACGGTTACCCGGTCGGTCCGCACTCGCTTGCCGCCGTGCTCGCCACCGTCAATGGGGGCAACCTGGTCAGCGGATTCAGCGGCCTGACGATCGCCGTCCCCTTGCTCGCGACGCTCAGCTCGCTCGTCGTGCTGCGCGAGCTGCCGCCGATCCAGCGCGCTGTCGGGGCCGCGCTCGTCGCGCTTCCCTACATGGCGGCCTCGTATCTGGCCCAGGGCCTCGTCAAGGAGCTTCTCCAGGCGCTGTTCGTACTCGCGTTCGCGCTCTGCCTGCATGAGCTGGCGCGCGGCGAGCCCGCCGCCCGCGGGCCGCGTGCGCTGCTTGCCGCGGTCCCGCTCGGTCTGATCGCGCTCGGCTCGGTGTATGCCTACAGCGCGCCGGGGCTAGCCTGGCTGGGGGCCACGGCGGGGCTGTTCGCGATCCTCGAGCTGGTGCGCGGCCGCCTGTCGGGGCGGGATCTCGGCGGGGTGCTGCGCCGCGCCGCCGTTCCGGCGGCGATCGGGCTCGCGGTCGTGGCCGTCGGCGCGGCGCCCGAGCTGGGGCGGATGATCGAGTTCCGTGGCACCGCGCTCGACGTCGCGCGGGCCGAGAAGCCGGACATCGGAGCCAAGCAGCCCGTCAAGCAGTCGAGCGGGGGCGGGGGAGAGCAAAAGCCCTCGGGTGCCACCGGCTCCGAGGACTCGGGCACCACGGAGCAGGTCGAGTTCGACAACCAGCTCGGCAACCTGTTCGACGAGATCTCGCCGCTCGAGGCGCTCGGGGTGTGGCCGACGGGCGACTTTCGGCTCGACCCCGGAGCGGGAGCCGCACCGGCCGCGTTCTTCTACGCATGCGCGCTGCTCGGCGCGCTGGCGCTCGGCGTGGGTCTGGCCGGGTGGTGGAGCCGCGGCGAGACCGCGATACCGGCGGCGCTCGTCGCGGCGCTCGCCATCTACGTCGCCGCCCGCGTCGCGAGCACGCCCTACACCGCCGCCAAGGCGACGCTGATGATCGCGCCGCTCGCGACCCTGATACCGGTGCGCGAGCTGCTCGCGCCCGGACCGGCGGCGTCGCCCGGCGTTCCACGCAAGCTCATCCCGCCCCGGGCCCGCCTCGCGCTCGGCGCGGCATTCGTGCTCGGGGCCGGGTTCTCGAGCCTGCTCGCGCTCGTCAACGCGCCCGTCGGGCCGCGCGACTACTCGCCGGGCCTGGCGCTTTTGCGCTCGGCGGTGATTGACCGACCCGTGTTGGTGCTCGCGCCCCAAAAGCAGATCGCCGACGAGCACGCCGAGCAGTTCATCGCCTGGGAGCTGCGCGGCGTGCGCGACCTCAGCGTTGAGGCGGGCGGCGGCGAGACCCGGGCGGGCCGCCCGCCGGACGGGATCGCCTACGTGATCACGGGCCGCGCCGGCCCGAGCCCACCCTACGAGGGCGCCGAGCTCGTCAAGCGCGTCAAGCCCTACCGGCTGTGGCGGGTCGGTCCGGCCTGAAGACCGACCCGCTGGCCGGAAGTCACTTCTTCTTCTTGACCTTCCAGGACTGGCTTGCCGGCGTCGGATCGACGTTCCCGGCCGCGTCCTTGGCCCGGACCTCGAAGGTGTGCTTGCCCTTCTTGACCTTGAGGTCGTGGGGCGACGTGCAGGCGGTGAAGGCGCCGTCGTCGAGCGAGCACTCGAACGTCGAGCCGGCCTCGGTCGAGGTGAAGGAGAAGGACGCCTTGCCGCTCTTCTGCTTCGCCTTGGGACCGGCGGTGATCGTCGTTTCCGGCGCCGTCGTGTCGGAGCCGGGGCTGGGCTCGGGAGGCAGCGGGGTCGCGTCGCAGGCGTCCCCGACGCCGTCGCCGTCGGAGTCCTGCTGACTCGTGTTCGCAACCAGCGCGCAGTTGTCGGAGCCGTCGGCGATCGTGTCGTTGTCGTCGTCGGTGTCCTCGCCGGCGTCACGGCAGCCGTCGGAGTCGATGTCGGTCGTGCCGTTCGACGTCCAGCCGATGTTCCCGGCGGGGCAGCTGTCGGAGCCGTCGGCGACGCCGTCGTTGTCGTCGTCGGGGTCGCACGCGTCCCCCGCGGAGTCGCCGTCGGTGTTGGTCTGGGCCACATTGGAGACGAGATCGCAGTTGTCTGGGCCGTCCAGGATCCCGTCGTTGTCGTCGTCGGGATCGCAGACGTCGCCCAGGGAGTCGCCGTCGGCGTCGGCCTGATCGCCGTTCTGGTCCGCGGGGCAGTTGTCGCACGCGTCGGCCTCGATGTCGCCGTCCGCGTCGGGGAGCTCGTCGGCGCCGATGTCGGGTTCCACGTTCCCGTCGCAGTTGCCATCCGTCAGCCGTGCCTCGCCGTCGATATCCAGCGTGCCGAGAAGCGTCGCCGCGGTGGTGCCGGCGTCCTTGGTGCCGGCGTCCTTGGTCGGCGACGCCGCCGTCTGGTGGAAGTCACCTGTTCCCGCATTGACGAAGACGGGAGCCGCGGTCTGATTGGTGCCCGATCCCGGGGTCGGGACCGCGGCCCCACCGCCGGTCGCGGTCGCCGTGTCGAAGTTCGAGCTGGTCGCCGTGACCACGGCGGTGGTGCTCCCGAGCGTCCCGTCACTCTGCGCGAGCACGTCGGTTCCGCCCGAGGAGGCGATCGTGTTCGCCGCGTCGATGGTGAGGTCGGCGCCGTTCTGGGCGTTTAGGAAAAGGGCGTTCTGGGCCCCGGCCGCCACCGCCGTCACGTTTCGAAGCCGCGTCGTGAGGTTCACGCTTCCGGACGCGCCGCCGGAGATCGCGTTGCCGGTGTTCGAGTTCCAGCAGACGGAGTCCCTGACCAGGACGCTGGTGGCGTTGAGACTGCATGTGGTCTGGTTGACCCCCGCCGTCTTGACGTAGACCCTCTCGGCTGTCGCGTTCGCGGCGACGAAGAGGCCCACGGCCGCTCCGGCATTGGACTCGATCCGCAGCCGCCGCAAGGTGGCCGAATCGGTGACGAGGACCCCGAGGGTGGCGGTGATCGGGATCACCGGCACCGGGTCGGTGTCGCGACTGCGCATGGTGATCGCGTCGGTGACGTCGAGGGAAGCCGCCTGGCTCTCGTAGACGCCGCCGGTGGTCCCCGGCAGCAGGATGACCTCGTCGCCGTCGACGACCGCGGCGTTCTCGACGGCGTCGACGAGGCTGCACGGGTCGGCCTCGAGGCAGCCGCCGGCGCCCGCGGTCCCGTTCCCGTTCGGCTCGGCGAATCGT
>WNFU01015892.1_pt1 | contig 17410 bp, 18 predicted proteins | sample 5400121 | NCBI WGS metagenome assembly WNFU01 (sample SAMN13153360, study PRJNA577476) | soil metagenome | isolation source: 100 cm soil or saprolite under grassland replicate 1 | place: USA:California | collected 2016-06-15
TGAGCTTCTGCTCCTGCTTGGCCCCCGGCGGCACCTCCTTCTCGATGGCCTGGCGCTCCGTGTCCCGGATCTCCGCGAGCTTCTTCTTGATGTCGTCCAGCACCGAGCCCAGGTCGTACTGCTCGAGGCGCTGCTTCCGCTGCTGCTGGAGCTGCTTGAGGAGATCCTGCAGTCCCGGCATGCGGCCGCCCTGCGGATTGCGGGCCCCGCGCTAGAAGAGCCGGCGCAGGGCGCTCATCAGATCGCCTTCCGCGAGCAGATCGTCCGACATGGCCGACAGGAGCTCGTCGGCGTCGAGATCGGGGACGGCCTGGGTGCCGTCCCAGCGGGAGTATCGGCTCAGTCTCGCCATGGCCAGAGTTGACGTATGCTACCACCCATGACCACACCAGCGAACCTCCGTCTCGATGAGCTGCTGTCCACCCGCGCCCGCATTGGCTGGGGCGCGTCCGCCCCGCCGGCCCGGCCCGTGGCCGACGCCGCTTTCGAATTCGGTGGCGGCCACCCCGACCCCTCGTCCTTCCCGTACGAGGGCATGGTCGAAGCGACCGCCGATGTCATGAAGGCCGACGGCGCCGCGGCCTTCTCCTACGGCGAGCCCCAGGGCTACAAGGGCCTGCGCGAGCTGGTCGCCCACAAGTACCGGCTCTTCGAGAACCTCGAGGTGTCGCCGGACAACGTCATCGTGTCGAATGGCTCGGGCCATGCGCTCTCTCTGGCTTTCAGTGCCTTCGTGGACCCGGGCGACGCCATCCTCTCCGAGGCGCCCACCTTCTCGGGCACGCTCGCGACCATTCGCCGCCACGGAGCGCGTGTGCTCGACGTGCCGCTTGACGCCGAGGGCATGGACACGGCCGTGGCGCGGCGGCAGCTCGAGCTGCTACGCCGCGAAGGCAAGCGCTGCAAGCTCATTTACACCATCGTCAACTTCCAGAACCCGGCGGGACCGACCATGTCGCGCCGCCGCCGCGAGGAGCTGATCGCCCTCGCCCACGAGTACGAGACGGTGATCCTCGAAGACGACGCCTACGGCGAGCTCCGCTTCGAGGGGCCGGCCCACCCCTCGCTCTACGCGCTCGACAAGGGCGGGCGCACCATGCGCGCGGGCACGCTGTCCAAGATCCTCGGCGCGGGCGTGCGGCTGGGCTGGCTGTGCGCGCCGCGCCAGATGATCCCCGCCTTCCAGGGCTTCCTCTTCGGCGGCGGCGTGAATCCGTACGTCTCGCGGGTGGCGACCTACTACATGCGCGACAATCTCGTGCCCCACGTGGCGAGGCTCGTGGACATCTACCGCGCCAAGCGCGACGCGATGCTCAAGGGCCTCTGGGAAGTGCTCGAGGGCACCGACGTGGAGATCAGCAAGCCCGAGGGCGGCTTCTTCATCTGGATCAGGCTCCCCACGGGGACCAAGACGGCCAAGGTCCGCGAGGCGGCGGTGAAGCACGGCATCCAGTACACGGCAGGGCCCGCGTTCTTCATCAATGGCGGCGGCGAGGAATTCATCCGCCTCGCCTATAGCTGGGAGACGCCCGAGCGCAACTACGAGGGCGCCAGGCTCCTGGCCCAGGCCATCAAGGACGCGCGCTGAACCCCCGAATCCCTCTCCCCCATCGGGGGAGAGGGCAGGGTGAGGGGGCGAAGAGAAGATGACCGAGCTCGCTCCTCTTCCCCCGTCCGTCCTGCCGCCCGGCATCCGCTCCCCCTTCCTGGAGGACGTCAACGGCCTCCGGATGCACATTCTGGAGGCGGGCTTCGACGCCCGATCTGAGAAGCACGCCGCGACATGATCAAGATGCCGAAGGGCGCGTTGACGAACATGCGGGGCTGCCATCTGGTGGATGGTGCCGGGCATTGGGTGCACCAAGAACAGCCGGAGCAGGTGAGCGCATTGCTTCTGGATTTCCTGAAGCAACAGGGATAGCCGCGGTAGCGCTCGGCACCCATGCGCTTCTCCATCTGCGTGATGGCCGACGTCGACGAGATCGGCTTCTTCAGCCACGCCGAGGCTCTTGGCTACGATTCGGTCTGGGCCACCGACAGCCAGATGCTGTTCTCGGACTGCTACGCGGTACTGGCCCTGGCCGCCCGGCAGACCCGACGGATCCGGCTGGGGCCCGGCGTGGCCATCTGCGGCACGCGCATCCCGCCCGTGCACGTGGCGGCCGTGGCCACGCTCAATCGACTCGCTCCGGGCCGCGTGCACCTGGCGGTGGGCACCGGCAACACCGCCACCCGCAGCATGGGGCGGCCGCCCATGCGCATCGCCGAGTACGCGGAGCACCTGCGGGTGATGCGCGGCCTGCTCCGCGGAGAGCCGGTGGACTACACGCGCGGCGGCCTCACGCGGCCGATCAAAATGCTGATTCACGAGAAGAAGTACATGAGCTTGGAGCCGCGGATCCCGCTCTACGTCTCCGGCTTCGGGCCGCGCGCCATGGAGCTGGCCGGCGAGTACGGCGATGGCCTCGTGTTCGCCATCCCGCCCCGGGGAGTGCCTCCGGCCGAGGCCCTGGCCCACGCTCGCGCCGGAGCCGCGCGAGCAGGCCGCAGCCTGGAGGGCTTCCACACGGCCGCGCTCACCAACGTGGTCCTGCTGGATCCGGGCGAGCCGGCGGACTCCGAGCGGGTCATCCGCACGGTGGGGCCAAACGTCATGGCGAGTGTCTACTACTTCTACGACGCGGTGCACGAGCGGGGCATCGAGCCGCCGCCCTTCCTGCGGCGCATCTGGGCCCGCTACTGTGCGCTGGTCGAGGAGACGCCCCGCGAGCACCGGCACTTCCGCACCCACGAGGGCCACTACACGTATCTGCATCCCGGCGAGGCCGAGCTGATCGACGCGGAGCTGATTCGCGCCACCTGTCTGGTCGGCGAGGCCGACGAGCTGATCGAGCGGATCCGCGAGCTCGAGCAGGACGGCCTCCGGGAGCTGATGTTCGCCACCGGAGTGGACGACAAGTGGCGCTTCAGCGAGCAGTTCGCCCGCCGCGTCATCGCCCGCTACTAAGGGGTCAGGTCTTACAAAACGACATTGGGGGAGAGTGTCGTGAGGATGAGCGTATCTCTCCTCGCACGTCTTGAGCCCGGGGGGAGTTGGGCGATAACGTCAGAACATGGCACGCCCGCTGCGCATCGAGTTCCCCGGCGGGCTCTATCATGTCACGGCCCGCGGCAATGGACGGCTCGCCATCTTCGTCGACGATGCCGATCGCGAGCGGTTCCTGGCCGTGCTGGCGTCCGTCGTTGCACGCTATCACGTGCTGTGCCACGCCTACTGCTTGATGGGCAATCACTACCACCTGCTGCTGGAGACGCCCGAGGCCAATCTCTCGCGGGCCATGCGGCAGCTCAACGGCGTCTATAGCCAGGGTTTCAATCGCCGTCACCGCCGGCCCGGCCATGTGTTCGAAGGGCGCTTCCACGCGCAGGTGGTCGACAAGCAGGCTTATCTGCGCGCGGTATGCCGTTACATCGTGCTCAATCCTGTGCGGGCCGGTCTCGTGGTCCACCCGTGCGACTGGCCGTGGAGCAGCTATGCGGCCACGGCGGGGGAGCAGCCGGTGCCGACCTTCCTGAGTGTGGACTGGGTGCTTGCCCTTGGCGACACCCTCCAGCGGACAGACGCCGAGCGCCGCTACCGGCAGTTCGTGGCGGCCGGCCTCGCGGACACGGTCACGCCGCTGGGCCTCGACCCATCGAGCTTGCTGGTTGGGGCGGCGGCGGTCCCGCTGCACGCGCGCGCCGGCGTGCGGCATGCCACCACCCTGGTCGAGATCCCGCGGGCACAACGCTTCGCCCTTCGGCTGCCGCTGGCCACGCTCTTTGCCGGGGTGACATCAGGGGTAGACTGCGATGCGCGCTGCGCCAGCGCGATCCGCGACCATGGCTACACCATGAAGGCCGTCGCCGCCTTCCTCGGCGTCCACTATGTGACGGTGAGCCGTGCGGTGGCGCGCGGCGAGGTCCTCGCCAGTTCCCCGGGCGTGTCGGATTGTAAGACCTGACCCCGGGGCGTATAGTCGCGGGGGTGCCCCAGCCGTGAGAGACGCGGAGCTCACAGTCGATGCCGATACGGAGGATCCATCATGAGAAGGCGTGACTTTCTACAGGTGGCGGTGGCCGGCGGCGTCGGAGCCAGCCTGGGCGTGCCGGCATTCCTCCGACGGTCGTGGGCGCAGGGCGGGCCGATCAAGATCGGGATGCCCGCCGCGCTCTCGGGGAGCAATGCCCAGTACGGGATCCAGGCCAAGCGTGCGGCCGAGCTCTTCTCCAAGGACATCAAGGGCAAGGGCATTCTCGGCCGGCCCGTGGAGTTCATCTACGAGGACACCGGCGGCGATCCCGCCACCGCCGTGCGCAAGGCCCAGAAGCTCGTCGAGAAGGACGGGGTGAAGTTCCTCACCGGTGTCGTCCTCTCGTCGGAGGCGCTCGCCGTCTCCGCCAAGTGCCCCGAGTGGAAGGTCATCTTCATGTCCACCATCAACGGGGCAGGCGCCCTGACCGCGAAGGCGTTTCATCGCTACTTCTTCCGCGTGAACACGAGCGGGCCCATGGGGGCGCGCGCCATCAGCCTCTACCTGGCGGAAGCGCCCATGAAGCGCTTCTTCGCGCTGGGGAGCGACTACGCGTGGGGCCGCGACAGCGTCGCCTCCTTCACGACGCAGATCACGGCGGCCAAGAAGGAGATCGTCGGCACCGATTACCCGCCCGTCGGTACCAAGGACTTCGCCAGCTACATCGCCAAGATCAGGCAATCCAAGGCCGAGGGCGTCTACCTCGCCCTGCCCGGCCAGGACGCCACCATCTATCTGAAGCAGGCGCACCAGTTCGGCCTCAACCGCGAGGTGAAGCCGATCATGGAGATCCTGGAGCTGGAGAACATGAAGGCGGTGGGCGACGCCATGGTGGGGACGATCGGCAGCTCGCGCTATCCGTTCACGGTGGACACGCCGCGCAACAAGGACTTCGTCAAGCGCTTCCACGAGCTGCACGGCGTCTACCCCGACATGTTCGACGGCGAGACGTACGAGGGGCTCGAGTGGCTGGCCCAGGTGATCCAGAAAGCCGGCACCGACGACGTGGAGAAGGTCATCGACACCTGGGAGGACTCGAGCTACGAGGGCCTCGAGGGCCCGTTCCTCATGCGCAAGTGCGATCACCAGGCGGTGCAGCTCGGCTTCGCGGTGGAGGCGGTGAAGGATCCCAAGTATGCCCACCCCATCCCCAAGATCCTCGCGACCTATCCGGGCGACAAGGTGACGCCGAAGTGTCGCACCGAGGACTTCTCGTAACGGGCGGGCCGGGGCGCCCCGCGTGGCGAATCTGGGAGAACAGCTCCTCAACGCGCTGACGCTCGCGGGGCTCCTCTTCCTCGTCTCCGCCGGTCTCTCGCTGGTCTTCGGCATCCTGCGCGTCGTCAACTTCGCGCACGGCGTCTTCTACATGCTGGGCGCCTATCTCGGCTACACGACGGTCATGCTGTCGGGCTGGTTCTGGCCGGCGCTCCTGATCGTGCCGCCCGTCGTCGGCGCCCTCGGCGCCTTTCTCGAGTCGTCCACGCTGCGCTTCATCTATCGTCGCCCGCCGATCTACCAGCTCCTCCTGACCTTCGGTCTCGCCCTCATTCTCGAAGAGGCTCTGCGCATCCTCTACGGGCCGACCGCGAAAGGCATCGATCCGCCGGCATACCTCCAGGGCGCGATCCCTCTGGGGAGCCTCCTGTACCCGCGCTACCGGCTCTTCGTGGTGGTGCTCAGCCTGGTGGTGGCCGTGGCCGTCTGGCTCTTTCTTCGCAAGACGCGGGCCGGGCTCGTCATCCGGGCCGTCGCCCAGAACAGCGAGATGGCCGATTGCCTCGGCGCCGACGTCGCGCGCGTCCGCACCCTCGTGTTCGGCGCCGCCTGCGCGCTCGCGGGGCTCGGCGGAGTGGCGGCGGGACCCATGACCACCGCCTACCTCGGGATGGGTATCGGCGTCATCGTCGACGCCTTCGTCGTCGTGGTGATCGGCGGCCTCGGCAGCATCGGCGGCTCGATCGCGGGCAGCCTCATCGTGGGCGCGGCCCAGACGTGGGGCGCCTTCTACCTGCCGGAGACGGCCATGGTCATCATGTACGCGGTGATGGGCGCCATCCTCATCTTCCGGCCCTGGGGCCTCTTCGGCGAGGAGGAATGAGGGGGTCGCGCGCGCTGGCCACGGTCGCCCTGGTGGCGCTGGCCGTCGTGCCGTGGGTGGCCGCGCGCCACCAGCTCTCGCTTCTCACCGATCTCCTCATCTACGGACTGTTCGCCCTGTCGCTCGATCTCATCATGGGCTACACGGGCATGGTCTCGTTCGGCCACGCCGCCTACTTCGGTCTCGGCGCCTATGCGAGCGCGCTGGTGCTGATCCACTTCGGCCAGCCGGTGCCCGTGGCCCTGCTCGCGGGCGCCCTGCTCGCGGGCGCGGTCGCCCTGCCCGTCGGGTGGTTCTCCACACGCGCCACCGGCATCTACTTCGCCATGCTGACGCTGGCCTTCGCCCAGCTGCTCTACACCGTCGCCTACAAGTGGCGCGATCTGACCGGCGGCTCCGACGGCATCGCGGGCGTGCCGAAGACCACGCTTTTCTGGGGCGGACCCAGCCTGGCCTCGCCGCAGGCGTTCTATACGCTGGTCGCGGTCTGCGTCGTGCTCTCGCTCCTCCTCTGCCGGGCACTGGTCCGCTCGCCCTTCGGGCATGCGCTCGAGGCGATCCGCGAGAACGAGCGCCGCTTCACCAGCCTGGGGCGAGACCCGCGGCCCTTCAAGCTCGTCGTCTTCGTCATCGCGGCCGTGTTCGCGGGCCTCGCCGGAGCGCTCTTCGCGCCGTTCCGGGGCTTCGCCTCGCCCGAGGTCATGTTCTGGGTCTTCTCCGGCCAGGGACTCATGATGGTGCTCATGGGCGGCATCGGCACCCTCGTCGGTCCGATTCTCGGGGCCATGGTCTTCATCCTCATCCAGGAGGTGCTCTCGAGCTACACGGAGCACTGGATGATCTTCACGGGCCTCGTGTTCGTCCTGATGGTGATCTTTCTCCCCGACGGGCTGGTGGGCACGGCTCGGCGGCTCCGGATGCGCGCGTGACCGCGCTGCTCGAGACTCGCGGGCTCGGGCGCGCCTTCGGGGCGCTCCAGGCCGTGGCCGGGGTCAGCCTCGCCGTGGAGCCGGGGGAGGTCCGCGCCGTCATCGGACCGAATGGCGCCGGCAAGACGACGCTGTTTCACCTCATCTCCGGCCTCCTCACGCCCACCGCGGGGCGCGTCCTCTTCCGTGGCGACGACGTCACCGCGCTCCCCGCCCCCGCGCGCTGCCGGCGCGGCATCTCGCGCACCTTCCAGATCACCAGCATCTTCCCGGAGCTCTCCGTGCTGGAGAACGTGCGGATCGCCGTGCAGCTCCGGAGTGGGGGTAACTTCCGACTGGTCGGCGGCCGGGCAACCCTCGAGGCGAGCGAGGAGCGGGCGCGTGCGAGCCTCGACTCTCTCGGCCTCCTCGCCCGGGCGGCGGAGCCGGCGTTGCCTCTCGATGAACCGACCCAGGGGCTGTCGCCGGAGGACACGGTGGCCACCGTCGCGGTCATCCGGCAGGTCGCGCGCCGGCAGAGACTCACCATCCTCCTCGTCGAGCACGACATGGACGTCGTGTTCGACCTCGCCGATCGGATCAGCGTGCTCCACTTCGGCCAGCTCATCGCCGAGGGCACGCCGGATCAGATCCGGGCCAACGCCGACGTCCAGCTGGCGTATCTCGGAGGCGCCGAGTGACGCTGCTCGCCGTCGAGGCGCTCCAGACCTTCTACGGCAAGAGCCACGTGCTGCGCGACGTCCCGTTCGCCGTCCCCGCGGGCCAGATCACCGTGCTGCTCGGGCGCAACGGCGCGGGCAAGACGACGACCTTACGCTCGATCATGGGCCTGACGCCGCCCCGCGGAGGGACGGTGCGGTTCAAGGACCGCGACATCACCGGACAGGCACCGCACGAGATCTTCCACTCGGGAATCGGGTACGTCCCCGAGGGCCGGCAGATCTTCCCCCACCTCGAAGTCGGCGAGAATCTCCGCCTCGCCGAGCGGCCCGTGGCGGGCGACGCGGGCTGGACGCGCGAGCGCATCTTCACCTACTTCCCCGTCTTGCGAGAGCGATGGCGGCAGCGAGGGCGGAGCCTCTCCGGAGGCGAGCAGCAGATGCTGGCCATCGCCCGCGCGCTCGCGGGCAATCCCGAGCTGCTCATGCTGGACGAGCCCTCGCAAGGCCTGGCCCCCCGGCTCGTGCGCGAGCTCGAGTCGCTGATGGTCCGGCTGAAGGCGGGAGGCGTGACGATCCTGCTCGTGGAGCAGAACGCGCGGATGGCCCTCGGCGTGAGCGATCAGGTGCTCGTGCTCGGCAAAGGCGCCGTCGTCTTCGCGGGCGCGACCGCCGAGTTCCGCCACCGGGAGGCCGAGCTGAAAGGCCGCTACCTCTCCGTGTAGGCGGGACAGTCGCCAGGCATCCAACCCAAACGTCCTCGCTCGTGTGTATCCAATCAGGCACGCTTGATCCGAATTTTGCCCAAGCTATGCTGGACACACTTCGCGGGTTCCCTTGCTACCACGGTGAACGGTCCAGGTATTCATGTCTTTCAAAATCCTCGGGGAGATCCAGCAAGTCCGAACGATTGCGGTAGGCCGCGCGATTCGCGATATCGGGCACCTGCGGAAGAAGTATGGAGCGGCACGCTGGAAGAAGCGAAAAGGCTTGGCCAAGGTCCAGTTGATCGATGGTACCATCGGCCGTGGAGAGGTTCACTGGTATGAAGCGCACGGCATTGGCAAGAAAGAACTCAAGCTCAAGTGGTTCGTTGAAGACTGACTCGACGAGGCGGGTGCCTCGGTCGCGCTATGTCTTGTGCGTGCGCAATGAGGAATATCCAGCCTCGCTGGAGAGGCTGAAGATCTACCGCCGAATCGCTGACAGTCAGTCGGAGAGGCACGGCCTGATCCGCGTGATTGACGAGTCCGGAGAAGACTACCTCTACCCGGGCGACTTCTTCAAAGCCATAGCAATTTCAAAGCCCGTCCGCCGCATTCTCTCCCGCCCAAGGTAGCGCCGAATACTCCGCCGTCCAAAGGGCGCGGCGCGCCCAAGGGCGCCTCGGCTCCGCTATCCCAGGCTGCCCTGGCGCACGATCGTGCGGCGCACGGTGCCCTCGCCGATGAGCTCGCGTGGGTTGTGGGCCTCGACGCGAAACAAGAGCTTGCGGCCGTCGACCTCGAGGAGCTCGGCTCGGGTGACGAATGTTTCCCCGACCGGCGTCGGGCGGCGGTGGCGGACGCAGATCTCGTAGCCGACGGTGGTATAGCCCTCGGGCAGGAAGGGCTGGGTCGAATCCTGGGCGGCCAGCTCCATCTCGAGGATCATCCAGGCCGCCATGAGCACGCCCGGCCCGCCGGCGTGAGTGGTCGCCATGTGCTGGTCGACCACGGCCTGCCGCTCCCCACGCAGGCCGGGCACGAGGCCCGGGATCTCCGAGGCACGAGGCTCCGTCACAGCGCGCGGGCCCGCTCGCGCAGCTCGAACTTCTGGATCTTGCCGGTGGCGGTGGTGGGGAGCGGGCCGAAGACCACCGTCCGCGGCACCGCGAAGCTCGGGAGATGCCCGCGGGCGAAGGCGATGAGCTCCTCCGCCGTCACCGCGGCGCCGTGCGCATTCGTCGAGCTGCGCCACCACCGCGGCCAGCGCGACGGCGGGGTGACGGGTCAGCGCCGCTTCGACGGCCAGACTCGAGATGTTCTCGCCGCCCGAGATGATGATGTCCTTCGAGCGGTCCTTGATCTCGACGTAGCCGTCGGGATGCTGGACGGCGAGATCGCCCGTGTGAAACCACCCGCCGGACAGCGCGGCCTCCGTCGCCGCCCTATCCTTTAAGTAGCCGAGCATCACCGTGTTGCCGCGCAGCATGATCTCGCCCAGGGCCTTGCCGTCGGCGGGCACGGGGGCGAGCGTCTTCGGGTCGGCGACCATCTGCCCGTCGACAACGTGGTAGGGCACACCCTGGCGCGCCTGCCGGGCCGCCTGCTCCTCCAGCCCCAGCGCGTCCCACGCGTCCTGCCAGGCGCAGAGGGTCGAGGGTCCCAGGACCTCGGTCAGGCCATAGATGTGCTGCACGCGGAAGCCCAGCTCGCTCATGGCGCGGATGATCTTGGCGGGCGGCGCGGCGCCACCCGTCTGAATGTCGACCACGTGGTCGAAGCGCCGCCGCGTCTCCGCCGGCGCGTTGATGAGCATGCTGAGCACCGTGGGCGCCCCCACCAGGTTCGTGACCCGGTGCTCGGCGATCAGCCGAAAAATCAGCGCCGGGTCCACGCGCCGCAGGCACACATGCGTGCCCGCCATCGCGTTGACGGACCACGGGAAGCACCAGCCGTTGGCGTGGAACATGGGCAGCGTCGAGAGGTAGACGGCGGCCGGCGGGATATGCCACGAGAGGATCTGGCCGACCGTCATCACCCACGTGCCGCGATGATGAAAGACGACTCCCTTCGGGTTGCCCGTGGTGCCCGACGTGTAGTTGAGGGCGATGGGCTGCCACTCGTCGCGAATCGGGCCGGCCTCGAAGTCGGGCGAGCCCTGCGCGAGGAATTCCTCGTACTCGATCTTGCCCAGCCGATCGCCGGGCCCTTCGTAGAGCGGATCGTCGAGATCGACGACGAGCGGCTTCCGATCGAGGCGGGCCAGGGCCTCACGCACGGTCGGCGAGAATTCCCGATCCGTGATCAGCGCCTTCGCTTCGCCGTGGGCCAGGATGTAGGCGATGGTGCGGGCGTCCAGCCGCGTGTTGATGGCGTTGAGCACGGCGCCGAGCGCCGGCACCCCCTGATGCGCCTCGAGCATCGCCGGGACATTGGGCAGGACCACCGCCACCGTGTCACCCTCGCCGATGCCGCGCGCGGCCAGCGCCGAGGCGAGCCGTCGGGACCTCGCGTCGAATTCCCGGTAGCTGATGCGGCGCGACCCGTGAACGATCGCGGTCCGGTCGGGATGAACCGCCGCCGAGCGTGAGAGGAACCGCAGCGGCGTCAACGGCGAGAAGTTGGCCGGTCCCGGCCCGAGCCCGCTCGCGAAGATGCTCTCCGGCATGGGCGCTCCTCAGCCGCCCACGAGGCCACCGGGGATCGGCGGCATCGGCAGGCGCCTTGCCTCAACCGTGTCGCCCGGCGATACGCCGAGGATCCGACGGCCGAAGGCATCGAGCGCTACCTGGCCCTCGTGGGCATCGGCTTCGACGCGCAGCCAGGCGCGCAGCGGCGCCGGGTGCCGCCCGCGAAGCTCGATCAAATCGCCGGCGGCCAGCCCGAGGTCGGCGGCCATCGCGGGGGCCATGCGCAGGACACGGTGCTTGCCGAGCCGTCCCTCGTAGGGGTCTCGCTCGTCGGCGGTGACCGGGAAGCGCCGCCGTGCCGTCGCCAGTCGCGCACGCTCCCCCTGCGTGGCCGCGACGTCGACCTCGCCGCTCGGCGCCAGCACCACTCCGTAGCCCAGGCGCGCACGCTCCAGGGAGACGTACCCTGCCCGCACGTCGTCACGCACGCGATCGGGCTCGCGGGCGAGCGGGTCACCGTAGCCGCCGCCACCCGCCGACTGCATGACGACGATGTCGTCGGCTCGGATGGCGACGCCGGTGACCTTGCCCGGCGTCGCGAAGTCGACCTCGGCGCCGTCGCGGCGCAGCGAGACCTTCACCGGCGCGCCCGGGTCCGCCCCCGCCACCCCGAATGGCGGGAGCACGGCGCGGTCGCTCAGCACGGAATAGCGGGACTCGCCCTCCAGCAGCCGGAGCTCGCGGCGGAGGCCGAGCCCGCCCCGCATCGTCCCTTCGCCGCCCGAGTCGCAGCGCAGCTCGCTGCGCTCGACGTGGAGCGGCATCCCGCTCTCGAGGGCCTCGGCGGACTGGATCGTCCGCACGTTGCCGAAGTCGATATTGCCCCACGCGCTCGCGCCGTCGCCTTCCAGGCAGGCGCCGTTGCCGCCCGCCGGCGCCTCGTAGTAGACGTAGTCGCGCTGCCGGCGCTCGTCGCGCCCACCCATGGCGTTGGGGAAGGACGTGCCGCAGAGGTCGCCGGACACCAGCTCGGGCACGACCTGCGCGAGGGCCCCCAGCATCACCGACACCGCGCGCTTGCGCACCTCGCCGTGGGCGCCGGCCGGCGCGTCGAGCTTCACGTCCACGATCGAGGCTTCCGGGGCCTGGAGGCGAATGGGACGGAACGTCCCGTGATTGATCGGGCCCTCGGGGTCGAGCACGGCCTTCACCGCCACCAGCACCCCCGCGCCCGTCGTGGCCAGGGTGGAATTCACCACCCCGGGCACCTGCGGGCTCGAGCCCGCGAAGTCGGCCACGATCTCGTCCCCGGCGATGGTCAGGGTGAGGCGCATCAACACGGGATCGAAGCCGCCCTCCTGGTAGAACTCGAGATAGTCCTCGTAGACGTACTCGCCGCGGGGCAGGGTGGCGATCCTCGCGCGCAGCCGCCGCTCCGAGCGGTCCAGGTTCAGCGTGATGCAGTCCAGCACGGTCTTGCGCCCGTACTTCTCGAGGAGCCTGCGAATGCGGCTCTCCGCGATGCGACAGGCGCCGAGCGAGGCGTTGAAGTCGCCGCGGCGATCCTCCGGCAGTCGCATGTTGTTCAGGAGCAGGGCCATGGCCGCGCGGTTGAGCCGGCCCTCCTCCACGATCTTGATGGGGGGAATGCGCACGCCCTCCTGGTAGATGTTGGTGTTGAGCCCCGAGTAGCTGCCCGGCGCGCCGCCGCCGACATCGGACCAGTGCGCCCGCACCGCGGGAAAGATGATCAGCTCGTCCCCGTCGAAGAGCGGATAGAGCATGGTGACGTCGTTGAGGTGCGTCCCGCCCCGGTACGAGTCGTTCAGGAGAATGACGTCGCCCGGCCGGAGGTCGCCCTCGAAGTCCTCCATGGCGCAGCGCACCGACCACGGCATGGGCAGGACGTGGCCCGGATGATCCTCGCGACCTCGAGCGTGATGGGATCGACGGCGGTCACAGGCTCCTCCTCGCGAGCGCGAGCTCGCCCCACGGCCCCATCGTCGCCGCCCAGCCGGGCGGGATCACCGTCGTGGCGCCCATCTCCTCGATGAGCGCCGGCCCGAGCACCGCCTCGCCCCCGGGCAGCCGCCCGCGCTCGTACACGGGCACCCGCTCTGCCCCGCCACCGAAGTGCACGGAGCGCTCCTCACGCCGCGCCGCCGCCAGCGACCCCGCCACCGTCCACCGCGCCGGCGAGGGCTTCGGCACCGCGCCGATGGCGGCCAGGCGGAAGTTCACGATCTCCGCGGCGCCGTCACTCGCGTGCCCGTACCGCCGCTCGTGCGCCTGGCGGAACGTGGTCTCGAGCGCCGCCATCGAGTCGAGCCCTTCGGGTACCCGCACGATCAGCTCCCAGGACTGGCCGACGTAGCGCATGCCGAGGAAGCGGATCATCGAGATCCGGTCCGGCGGCACGCCTTCTGCCGCCAGCTCCGCGGCGGCCTCCCGCTCCAGCTCCGTGAACATGCGCGCCACCTCCGCGAGCTCCCCCCGGCGCGTCTGCGTGAGCCGGGTGCGGACATAGTCGCGGCGGAGATCGGAGATGAGCGAGCCAAACGCCGAGAAGTTGCCCGGCGCCGGGGGCACGATCACCCTCGGCATCTCCAGCTCCTCGGCGACGAAGACCGCGTGCATGGGTCCCGCGCCGCCGTAGGCGACGAGAACGAAGTCCCGCGGATCGTGGCCCTTGGCGATCGAGATCTCTTTGATCGCCCCCACCATGCGCGCCACCGCGATGCGGATGATTCCGTCGGCGAGCGCCGCTTCGTCGGCGAGCCCCGCCACGCGCCCGAGCAGCGTGCGCAGCGCCCGGCGCGCCGGCCCCTCGTCGAGCGCCAGCTCGCCCACGAGCGGGACATCGCAGGCCATCCGGCGGAGGATCAGGTTGGCGTCGGTGATGGTCGGCTCCGTCCCGCCGCGCCCGTAGCACGCCGGTCCCGGCGCGGCGCCCGCGCTCCGTGGCCCGACGCGAAGCGCGCCGCCCGCGTCGAGCCAGGCGATGCTGCCGCCGCCCGCACCGATGGAGTTGATCTCGATCTGCGGCGTCCGGTTCGGGAGACCGGCGATGTGCTGCTCGGTCGTGAGCGTCGGCTCGAGATCCGCCACGAGGCACACATCCGTGCTGGTACCGCCCATGTCGTAGGTGATGAGGTCGCGATGCCCAGTGAGCCGGCCGAGGTTGACGGCCGCGGCCACGCCCCCGGCCGGGCCCGAGAGCACGGTGTGAACGGGAAAGCGCGCGGCGACTTCCGACGTCATGATCCCGCCACTCGAGGTCATGATGAACACCCGGCCATCGTACCCGTGGCCGGCGAGCGCGCGGCCGAGCCCGTCGAGATAGCCGCCGACCGTCGGGCCGATGTAGGCGTTGAGAGCCGCCGTGCTGAAGCGCTCGTACTCGCGCAGCTCGGGCAGCAGGACTTCCTGGGAAGTGCAGACGAACCAGCCCGGCAGCGCCTCGGCCACCACGCGCGCGGCCGCCCGCTCGTGGACCGGATTGACGTAGCTGTGCAGGAAGCACAGCACCACGGCGCCCGGCCCGTGGCCGTTGGTCGCCGCCCGTATGCGGCCGACGGCCTCGCGGACGTCCTCCTCGCGGAGCGGGCGCACGACCGTCCCGTCGGAGGCCACGCGCTCGTCCACCTCTATGACGCGAGCGCGCGGGACCACGGGGGCCGGCTTGCGGGCGCGAATGTCGTAGAGGACGGTTCGGTTCGTCCGCGCGATCTCCAGCGTGTCGCGGAAGCCCCGGGTCGTGATCACCCAGACCGGCGCACCGGTGCGCTCCAGGATGGCGTTGGTCCCGATGGTAGTCCCGTAGACGATGCGCCCCGCCTCGGCCAGGGCCACCGGCAGCTTGGCGAGGGCGTTCAGGAGCCCGACAGTGGGATCGGCCCGGCTGGTGGGCGATTTCGCGACCTCGAGCACGCCGGTGCCCTCGTCGTAGACCACGACGTCGGTGAAGGTGCCGCCCACGTCCACGCCGATCCAGTGCATGCTCGTCTCGCCCGATGGCCCCGTGAGCCTAGCGCCGTCGCCGACAGGGCGCAAGCACGGGCGTGCCCGCCCCTTGACCGCGAGGCCGCAGCGGCGGAGGATGCGGGATGCGTCGGGTGTCGTCGACGGGCGGGAGACACGGACGGATCCCTATGAGGGGAGGGCAGCCATGGCTATGACGATGACCATCGAGCGGGTGATGGCGTTCATGGGTCTCGACGTGCTCGTCGCGCGGGACGAGGGCCTGTTCGAGGCGGAGGGTCTGGATCTCCGGATCGCGGCGCTCCCGCCCGACGAGATCCGATCCGCCGCGGAAGGCACACCCTCGAAACCCACCACCAATCAGGGGAAGCTCCAGGCTCGCGGCGAAGCCCAGATGTTCCAGGCCTGAGAATGCGGCAATAACCGCCGGGTGGCGGAAAGCGCTGTTGGCGCCCTCCAGGTCGGAAGGCGCGGCATGATCGTCTGCGGAGCCCTCGTCGTCCCGCCTGCCTCTACCGTCTTCACGCCGCAAGATCTCGCGCACAAGCTGGTGGCCCTCGACTACGGCAACGGCACCGCCTACGCCGGCCTGCAGATGCTGGAGGGCGCGATGCCGCGGGAGGCGATCACCACCTGCGCCGCCGCGACGAGTCCCGCCGAGCGCTTCGCCCAACTGATGCGCGGCGATTTCGAGGCGACCGTGCTGCAGGAGCCCTGGATCACCGTGGCCGAGAAGGCGGGCTGTCGCCTCGTCTCGACCACCTTCTTTCACGGCACGTGGGTGGCCACCGATCAGGTCAGCGCGGAGGCGTACGCCGCTCTCCTCCGGGCGCTCACCCGGGCGGTTCGGCGCATCAACGCCGACAAGCGACGGTATGTCCCCTACTTCATCCGCGATTGGGCCGGCCACTCCGAGGTGACGGCGCTCAGCCCCGAGGACTTCAACCTGGGTCGCATCCAGCTGAAGGAGCCGGGTCCCATACCGGAGAGCGAGGCGCGCTGGGCGTGGGAGTGGATGGCGAGCTGGGGACTGCTGCAGGGACCATTCGACGTCACCACGCAGATCAATCGGCGACTCGAACGGGAGGCGCACGAGCTCGCGGCGGCCGTCCGCGCCGGGTAGCGCCCATCGCGTCGAGGTCAGCTAACCCCAATCCGAAAATAACTCAGGACGCCAGGGCATGTTCGACGCGTCGGTAGAGAGCCTCGCTGGCCACGCGCGGTCTCGCCGTGCTCGCGCGCGCCGCGACCATGCGCGCGGTCAGCGTCGCGGAAGCGCCCGAGGACGTGGCCGAGACGCTCGCGTTCTGGGTGACCCAGGGTAGCTGGTGGCGGCGGGTCCTCGCCTGGTGGCGACACGGCGCCTGGCGCTGGAAAGTAGCCTGACCGGCTGATCGTCCTGCGGTGGTTGAAACTGGCCGGAGGACTCTAGGGCGCCATGATGCGTGCCACGCCGGGGTGGCTGAAGCTGCCCAGGTACAGCCAGCCGTCGTGTTCGATCACGCTGGCGATGGGCGAGTAGGAGCTGTCGGAGGCGTATTGCAGGTCGGCGGCCACGGCTGCCTTTTCGTCGAGCGCCACGACCCAGGCGTGCCGCTTGGGCTTGGGCTGCAAGGCCGAGGGCAGGCGCGCAACCACCTTGCGCAGGGTCGGGTAGGGTGCGAGCTTGTCGAGCCCCGAATCCCGCGGCGTGGCCATCGCCAGCCAGAAGGCCCGCCGCGTCGGCGACCAGGTGATGTTGTCGGGGAAGCCGGGCAGGTTGTCCATGAACACGTCGCTCTTGCCAGCCAGCTCGCCGCGCAGCCAGTAGCGACGCACGCGGTACCTGCCGGTCTCGGTGACCAGCACGTAGGCGTCGTCGGGGCCGAGGGCCACGCCGTTGGCGAAGTAGAGCCGGTCGAGGACGACCTCGGTCTTGTTGGTGTCGGGGTGGTAGGCGAGCAAGCGACCGCTCGGCCGGTGCTCGAGGATGTCCAGGATGGACTTGTCGAGCGGCCAGCGTGTCGAGGCGTCGCTGAAGTAGATCGTGCCGTCCTGCGCGATGGCGAGATCGTCGGCCAGGCGCAACGGCTTGCCGCCCGCTTCGGTGGCCAGGATCGTGATCTTGCCGCCCGCGATCGAGATCAGTCCCTTGTACGCATCGGCGACGATCAGGTTGCCGCCCTTGCCGAACTTGAGCCCGAGCGGCCGACCGCCGGTCTTGGCGAGCACCTCGGGGGTGCCCGAACCGTCGGCGGCGAAGCGCACGATGCGGCCATCGACCAGGCCGGTGACCAGGCGACCCTCGGCATCGATGGCGACCGCCTCGGGTCCGGGCAGGGCCTTCTGCAGTA
>WNFU01004657.1_pt1 | contig 17403 bp, 11 predicted proteins | sample 5400121 | NCBI WGS metagenome assembly WNFU01 (sample SAMN13153360, study PRJNA577476) | soil metagenome | isolation source: 100 cm soil or saprolite under grassland replicate 1 | place: USA:California | collected 2016-06-15
AACGCTTCTCGACGGAATCGAATGTCGCATTGAACACGATGCAATGCGTGTGCAAGTGCGGATCAAGGGCGCGCGATGTGTCGTGCGTGAACAGCGCCGAAACGAAGTTTCCCGTCAGCCGATCATTCTGTGCGCCACCTGCCCGGATGCGAGTCGCAGCAAACGCCTCGAATTCCCTCAGCGCAGATCGTACGGCACGCGCATGGGCTTCGAGAATCCTTTCGTCCCCGCCCAGGAATCCTGCGATAGAAACCGACTTTGGCGGTGAGAACGTGAAGTCGTAGAATATCCGCCGATTGGCCACGCTCTTGTCGCCTGCCGCCCGCGTGGTGTTCAGTCGTTGCGTTAGCGTCTCGCCTGTGGAGGGATTTTGATTCTCGCACAGCCGCAAGAAATCATCGGCTCGGACCTTCCCGGACAGTCCGAGTCTCTCCGCACCTGCGCCCATCCATTCGCCCGACACCCGCTGGCCCTCATTGTAGTAATCACCGACGCAGAGGTGTTCCGCAAAGTATTGCTCTGCGTTCTTGAGATTGTATTGCGTCTTTGCCGTGACCCCGCAGGGACACTACACAGATGGCGCACCCCTTTTGTGTATCACATACATCTTCGTGTCATCATGAATTCACCTCGAGGCTAACGATATGGTATTCTTTCGGTCGCGATAGACTCGTTGCCAGAACCACAGTGCACCCAGGACACCGCACACGGCTGCGCCGATGAAGTTCGCCTGTGGACTAATACTCCACAGCCCTGCGCCAAGAAATGAGCCACCGGTCACGATGCAGTCGCGGATGAGGTAGTACGCGCCGTAGGTGCGGGCGCGAAGTTCGGGCGAAGCTTGGGCAATGATGAGCGCCTTGCGGGCAGGTTCGCCGAATTCCTTCAGGCCGCGTATGACAAACGCGATGGCGAGCCAGATGAAATTGTGCGCGAACAGCAGCGAGACGGGAAAGAGCGTGAAGAAGACGAACGTCGCCAACACGAATGGTCGCTGGCCGTGTTTGTCGGCGAGATGAGCAACCGGGATGTAACAGAGCATCGCTGTCACCATCTCGATGGCGACGAGCCAGCCGAACTGCTCCGCGTTCAATCCGGCGTGGTTCATTGCCCAGAGAATAACGAATGCGTACGGCAGCCGCTCGCAGAAGCGGATGAGGATGTCGCTCACCAGTAATTCGCGGAGCGTAGGGTTAAAAGATTTTACCACCGCAAAGAAGCTGATGCCGGATTTGTTTGAACTGAATTCCCTCTCCAATGTTGGCTCGGCGATGAACCATTGGAAGACAGCCGTGGCCACGCTCAGAACAATGCAGCCGAGCAGCGCGTACCGGACGCCTTGTTCCCACCCGAAGCGCGTGATGAGCCAACCGCCGAGCAGCGGGCCAACCATCATCGGCAGGCGGCGCACCATTGACTGCACGCCGATACCCATCGTGTGCTGTCGCTTGTCGAGCGACGTGGCAATGACGGTGAAGGTCGCAGGCAACGAGAGCGCGCTCCAAGCGAGAAAAAGGAACACCCCGAACACGAGCGCAAGCCAGTGTTGCCAGACGAGCACGAGGACGTAACCGGCAAAGGAAAGCGCGTTGAATAGAAGCAGCGAACGACGTTGTCCCCAATGGTCGGTCAACCAACCGCCTGGGTATGCGTAAAGGGCACCGAGCAACGTTTGCAGCGCATCGAATAACCCGATGATGAATACGCCCGCGCCAAGGGTTTCGAGATACTTGGGCGCGAAACCAAGCCAGAGTCTCTCGCCCGTCATCGCGAGCACCAACGCGACGAGCAGCAACGAAGTGTTGCGTCGCAGAGCGAGGAAATCAGCAATTCGCCGCCAGCCGTTCACTCTTTGGTCGCTGAGGCGACGCGGCGTTTGCACTCAGCGTAAAGCGCGTCATAGACAATGAACTCCTTTGCCAGAATCTCGTGGTCACTGAAACCCAGCGCGTTGAAACCGTGGGCAATCCATCGCAGACCTTCACCCGCCGGATGCGGATTCGCCGGATGCGAGTCCGCAGCACGAACGATTTCGGCAAGCAGCCGTAGCGCGGGGTCATCAAGCCGATACTTTTTCAGGATGGAATCGAATGACACGTATTCGCCGTGGTGTCCAAGTTCGCAGCCCTCAATGTCGAATGGCGTCGCGCCGACTTCGCGCGCATTGGCCTCGACCTGTTCCGCGGGCACGAAAATAAATTCAGCCTTCGGGTCAACGAACTTCCTTATGAGCCACGGGCACGCGACTCGGTCCACTTTCACATTTTGGCGTGTGATCCATTTCATTGCGTGCGTGAGTATGCCTCGAGGGCGATACTCGTGTCCGCTTAACTTTTCTTCAGAATTGGGCGCTCGCCGCGACGGCGGAAAATGGGATAATCGGTGCCAGTGGCCAAAATTCTTGTCATCGAGGACGAACCAAAAACAGCCAACGCAATCCGCAGCGGCCTGCGTGGCGAAGGCTACGATGCCAACGTAGCGAAGACCGGTGAAGATGGTTTTTTTCAACTCAACACCGAACCGTTCGACCTCGTAATTCTCGATTGGATGCTGCCGGGACACGATGGCATTGAGATTCTGAAGACGCTCCGTGCCCGCGGCACGGAGACACCGGTCTTGTTGCTCACGGCCCGCGATGCAATCGAGGACCGTGTGCTTGGACTCGACAGCGGAGCGGACGATTACTTGATGAAGCCGTTTGCTTTTGCCGAGCTGTTGGCCCGTGTACGGGCGCTGTTGCGGCGAGCGGGCGACACCGAGACGTTCCGAAAGCAGATCGGCGACCTCATGCTGGACATCGAGAACCGTCGCGTCACGCGCGCCTCTCAAGAGATTGCGGTGACACCCCGCGAGTTTGAGCTGCTCGCCTACTTGCTCCGGCATCACGGGCAAACCGTCACGCGCCAGATGCTCGCCAAGGACGTGTGGCGCGAGCCGCACCGAGCCACACCGCTCGACAACGTGATTGATGTCCACGTCGCCCATTTGCGCCGCAAGATTGATGAAGGCCGCCGCGTGAAACTCATTCACACCGTGCGCGGCGTCGGATTCGTACTGCGAGAGGAGAGTCCAGCATGAAGAACTGGTGGAAACGCCGTTCGCTGAAGCTTCGCCTGACGCTCTGGTACGCTGTTGCGACGACGATCGTTCTCGCCGTGTTTGCGTGGGTTGCTTACGAAGTCGTCGAGCATCGGCTCGGCGCTGAACTCGACCGACAACTGCGGATTGACTTCGATCTGGTCGAAGCTCAACTGGACACGGGTCCTTCGGGAACGATTCGCTGGCTCGTCCAAGGTGCACATGGTGACGAAGGTTTCGCTCGCCTTTCCGCATGGTTCGAGGTTTGGTCGGAAGACGAGCAACTCCTCCTTCGTCACTGGCCAGTACGCGACGCGGACATCAAGAAGTCGTTGCCGGCACCGGTCGAATCGTCGCTACGCTTTTACACCGTCGAATTGGAAGGCGACTTTCACGTGCGCCTGATGGAACGGCCTGCGCGCGTGCATGAACGCGGCGTCATCGTCCGTTTGTTTCGTGACGAAAGCGACATGCGCCGCACGCTTCGACAGATCGTCGAAGTATTTTTCCTCGCCACGCCGCTGGCCGTTGCGCTCGCGTCGTTTGGCGGATACTTCGTCGCACGACGTTCGCTCGCGCCTGTTGCGGCAATGGCCGACCAAGCGAAACAGATCACTTCAGAATCGTTGACTGAACGACTGCCCAATCCGAATCCCCACGATGAACTCGGGCAGCTTGCCGCTGTGTTTAATCAGACCTTGCAACGGCTGGAGAACTCCTTCGCGGAGCTTAAACGATTTACGGCCGATGCTTCGCACGAACTTCGCACTCCCCTTACGGCCCTGCGCACCGTGGGTGAAGTCGCCTTGCGCCAATGTGACAATCCCGTCGCCCTGCGCGAAACCATCGGCAGCATGTTGGAAGAGGCCCAGCGGCTCAACGACCTCATCGAGTCGCTGCTCACGCTGGCGCGGATGGAGAGCGGTAAGCTGTCCATTAAGCCCGAGCCGGTCAAGCTCGCCGAACTCGCGAAAGAAGTGCGCGAGAACTTGAATGTGCTCGCAGCGGAGAATCAGCAAACCATCGAACTATCTGGCGACGACGGCCTGACCGTTGCTGCCGACCGACTCCTGTTACGACAGGCATTGACGAACATCGTCCACAACGCAGTGCGCTACGCACCGCCGCAGACGCGGATCTCCATTCGCACCGCCGCTCGCGACGGGGATGTCTGTATTGAAGTTGCCGACCAAGGGCCGGGAGTTGCTTCCGAACATCACACGAAGCTTTTCGAGCGATTCTATCGCGTGGACAAATCCCGCTCCCGCGCCGGAGGCGGTCACGGCCTTGGCCTGGCCATCGCCAAGCGCTCCGTCGAACAGCAGAGCGGACGGATTGAGTTGGAAAGCGAGCTCGGGAAGGGCAGCGTTTTCCGTATCGTGCTTCCATCAGTGTAGAAGCATGAAGATGAGTGCTTGAACGACTCTCCTCGAACGGGCACAATCTGTGGCCGATGACATTCCGTGAATTGAGACGAGCGAACAAGCAGACTCGCGCTGCCACAGCATTGGTCGCGCAAGGACTGATGGCTCTGTTGTTCACGTTCTACGTTTATTACATCCGGTTTCATCTGCTAAGCGAGCCGCATTGCGATGATTGCTTGTCGTCACAAATATCTGCCGCGCATTTCGACGACCACGACGATGCCGACAAGGACGGCCATGACGGACATCACAAACCGCATCCGTCGTCCGAGCACTCCATTCAGATTCTACCGAAGTCCGAGTCCGTCGCCCTGCACATCGTTTTTCTTCCTGCGATGCCCATCACCATCGTTGCTACGCCGGAGTCACAATTCATCGCCGAATTCGCGGAACACATCTGGCCTCCGGGAGAATCACCCCCAGCGCCATCGCAGCCTCGCGCTCCGCCTCTCGCCTAATTCTTTCCTCGTCTCAGCGCGCCGACTCATCCGGCGCGCGACGCCTCCATCTGCCTGAACGCCTCACAGGCGGAAACCATTTTCCAGGCGCATTCCCTTTTGGGGCGAGAATCCGTTTTGCGTTTATGAATCAAGTCTCTGTTCAACTTTCCAGTGTGCGAGGGCTGGTCGCCGTCGTGGTGACCGGAATCAGCGGCGCGCTTTACCTTTCCAACGCAGCGGAGTTGCCGCCGCCTGCAAACACCAATGCGCCATCCATCGCACTCGATGCGCTTGTTGCCGATGTATTGGAGCACAATCCCGAACTGAATTTCTACCGCGCCGAAATCGCCGCAGCCAAAGGCGAGCGACGGACGGCAGGCACGCTGGCGAATCCTGACGTGTCAGCGACGCTCGGCAACAAGCGCGTGAGTGGCGTTGGCGATGGCGTGGCCTGGTCGGTGACCGCGCAACAGACATTTGAATGGCCGGGGCGCATGCAGTTGCGCAAGGCGATTGCGAACCAGCAAATCAAACTCGCGGAACTGGGCTTCGCGCAATTCAAGACGGCGCTGGCGGCGAGGACCCGCGCTCTCGCCGTGATGTTATTCACAGCGCAGGAGAAAGCCGCTGCGACGCGGGAAGTCGCGGATCGTTTCCAAGCTTTGCGCGAGGTGCTGGTGCAACGCGACCCCGCCGGACTCACGCCCGCGCTGGAAAGGCGCATCATTGAAGCGACCGAACTTACGTTGCATCGGCGCGCGAGTGAGGCGGCGACGGCTGAGCAAGCCGCGTTGCTGGAGTTGAATCAACTCCGCGGCCAGCCGTGGATGCAGACGGTGAAGGTGCAGCGGCCCGCACTCAGCCTGCCTCCTGCTCCCAATGTGGATTCACTGCTCGCGGCTGCGCTCACGAACAACTTCGAGTTGCAGATGCGCCGCGCGGAGTTGGAACAGCAAGGCTTCCGAGTCTCGCTGGCGAAGAACGAGCGGAACCCAGCGTTCAGTGTTGGGCCGTACGTAGCGCAGGAACGCACCGGCGACAGCGAAACGCAAATCGGCATTGGAGTGAGCGTGCCGCTGCCGTTGTGGAACCGGAATAAGGGAAACATCGAAACGGCGGAAGCGCGTCAGCAGCAGGCGGCCACTTCCATGTTCGTTACGCAGCGCCAAATCGAACGGCAGATTGCTGAGAACGCGCTGCGCTACCAAGCCAAGCTCACCGAAATGGGCAAGTGGCGTGCTGATTCCATTCAACAGTTTCAGGAAGCGGCGGCGCTGGCGGACCGGCATTACCGGCTCGGTGCGGTGCAGATTGCCACTTACGTCGAACTGCAGAAGCAATATCTCGACGCCGTCGAAGCGTTGCTCGACACGAAAACCGAAGCGCTCGAAGCCAGCCAACAGTTGGAACTGCTTACAGGCGTTCTACTCGGCGGCACCAATGCCCCGGCGAAGGAGGAACCGAAATGACCTACACCATTCTCAAATTCGCCATCTCCGCCGCGGTGCTCGTGGCGGTGTCGGAAATTTCCAAGCGCAGTTCATTCGCCGGCGGTTTGCTCGCGTCGCTTCCGCTCACGTCGTTGCTCGCAATGATCTGGCTTTGGCGCGACACGCACGACAACGGAAAAATCGCGGCGCTCTCGACAAGCATTTTCTGGCTCGTGCTGCCATCACTCGTGCTGTTCATCGTGCTTCCGGTGCTGCTTAAACGCGGTGTTGCGTTCTGGCTTTCGCTTGGTGCTTCCGTAACCGCGATGCTCTCCAGCTACGGTGTGATGGTGTTTGGCCTCGGAAAATTCGGAATCAAACTCTGACACCATGATTGCCCGCATCCTCGAATTCTCGCTGCGCCAGCGCGCCATCGTTTTGCTTGGGGCGGTTGCCTTGCTTGGCGTGGGCTTGTGGTCGGCAACGCATCTGCCGATTGATGCCGTGCCGGACATCACCGGCGTGCAGGTGCAAATCAACACCGAAGTCTCGGCGCTCGCGGCGGAGGAATCGGAAAAGCTGATCACGCAAGTCATCGAGCGGGAAATGGCCGGACTGCCGGGCATGGAAGAGATGCGCTCGCTCACCAAGTTCGGCCTTTCACAAGTCACGCTCAATTTCACCGATGGCACGGACATTTATCGCGCGCGCCAGCTTGTTGCCGAACGTTTGCAAGGCGTGCTCGAGCAGTTGCCCACCGGTGCGTTACCGAAACTCGCGCCCATTACCACCGGCCTCGGCGAAATTTTTTATTACAACGTCCAGTATGCCGCCAATGCGACGAACAAACCCGCGACGGAATTGGATCAACTCATCGAACTGACCGAAATCCAGAAATACATCATCAAACCCATGCTGCGCACGATTCCGGGCATCGCGGAGATCAACGAAAGCGGCGGTTACGAAAAACAATTTGTCATTCAGCCCAAGCCCGACGCGTTGACGCAAGTGAATATGACGTTTAGTGAACTGGCCGACCTTGTGGCACAAAATGCCGAGAATTCCGGCGGCGGCATCATCAGTCGCGGCGGAGAGCAACTGACCATTCGCGCCGTCAGCCGCGTCACCGACGAGGCAGAAATTGAAAATCTCCCTTTGAAATTTGGCGCGGCGGTGAAGCCGCTCCTCGTCAAGGACGTTGCGGAAGTGGAGCTCGGCACGAAGTTCCGCACGGGCGCGGCCACGTTGAACGGCAAGGAAACGGTCATTGGCACGACGATGATGCTCGCCGGACAAAACAGCCGCGAAGTCGCGCAGCGGGTCAAAGCTCGCATCAAGGAAATCCAGTCGAAGCTTCCCGAGGGCGTGGAACTCAACATCCAATACGACCGCTCGCTGCTGATTGACCGCACTATTGCCACGGTGAAGAAGAATCTTTTTGAAGGCGCAATCCTCGTCGTCGCGATTCTGCTCTTGCTCCTTGGCAACTGGCGGGCCGCGTTGATTGTGGCTCTGGCGATTCCGCTTTCATTTTTGTTCGCGCTCATGGGCATGGAACGTTTCGGCATTTCTGGAAACCTCATGAGCCTCGGCGCGATTGATTTCGGCCTCATCATTGACGGCGCGGTCGTCATCGTGGAAAACATCGTGCGGCAAATGGAGCAGCGCCAGCACAAGCTCGGGCGTGTGTTGACCGAGGAAGAACGCACACACACGGTCCTTTCCGCGAGCAAACAAGTCGGCTCGCCGATGTTCTTCGGCGTCATGATCATCACCGTCGTCTATGTTCCCATTCTCGCGTTGACCGGCATCGAAGGAAAAATGTTCCATCCCATGGCGCTCACCGTGATGCTCGCGCTGGCTGGCGCGCTGCTGCTGACCATCACGCTGATGCCGGTGCTTTGCTCGTTTCTGCTGCGCGGAAAAATTGCGGAAGGTGACAACTTCATCATGCGCCTCGTCAAGCGCGCGTATGTGCCGACGATCGAGATCGCGTTGCGGCTGCGCTGGACCGTCGTCTTCGGCGCGCTCGCGCTTTTCGCGGTTTCAATCCTGGTCTTCACGCGGTTGGGCGCGGAGTTCATTCCGAAACTCGACGAAGGTTCGATCACCTCCATGCTCTACAAACCCGTCGGCATGAGCATGGAGGAATCGCTCAAGACCGACATCGAGGTGGAGAACGTGTTGCTCAAGGACTTTCCCGAACTGACGCGCATTTTTTCCCGCATCGGCACGAGCGAAATTGCCAGCGACCCAATGCCGCCGAACGAAAGTGACGTTTACATTTTTTACAAACCGATTGACGAATGGCCGAAGACCGCCGGCCGTCCGAGAAACAAAGCCGAGTTGCGCGAACAGATGGAAGCGCGCCTGAAGAAAATAAATCCCGATTACAGCATCCTGTTCGCGCAGCCGATTGAGATGCGTTTCAACGAAATGCTCGAAGGCACGAAAGCCGAACTGGCCGTGAAAATTTTCGGCAATGACTTTGATGTGTTGGAAATACTCGCCGAACAAATCAAAGGCATCCTGGAAAAGATGCCGGACACCGCGCAGGTTGAATTCGAAACCGAAGGCCGCACGCCGCAATTGGTAATCAACGTGAAACGTGACATGCTCCGGCGCTACGCGCTCCAGGCCGCCGAAGTCAACAAAGCCATCAACGCCTCGCTCGCCGGTCAGGAGGCGGGCAAGGTCGTGGAAGCCAATCATACCCACGACATCATCGTGCGCATGCCCGAAAATCTCCGTGCGAACGACGAGCAAATACAAAAGTTGCCGGTGCGCGTCGGCGACAGCGGGCTGGTGCCGCTGGGCCAGTTGGTTGAATCCCAAACGCTTAAAACGGTCGAGCCTATCCGGCGCGATTCCGGTCAACGCCGCGCGGCGCTGATGGTGAATTTGAAATCGCGCAACATCGAAGGCTACGTCCTCAGCGCCGATGCGCTCATCAGGCAGCAAGTGAAATTGCCAGAAGGCTACATCGTCGAATTTGGCGGACAATTCGAGCACTTGCAGGAAGCGCGCACGCGGCTTTTCGTTGTCGTGCCCACAACACTGCTCCTGATCGTCGTCTTCGTTTTCATTTCGTTCGCCAGCGTGCGGCAGACGTTGATCATTTGCACCGGCGTTCCGCTCGCGGCGACCGGCGGCGTGTTTGGACTGTGGGTGTGTGGAATGCCGTTCAGCATCTCGGCGGCGGTGGGTTTCATCGCCCTGAGCGGCGTCGCCGTGCTCGATGGTCTCGTGATGCTCAGTTACTTCAACCAACTGCGCGAGGAAGGTAAAAGCGTGCGCGATGCCGTGGTGGAAGGCTCGCTCACGCGCCTGCGTCCCGTCTTGATGACCGCGCTCGTGGCGAGTTTTGGTTTCGTGCCGATGGCGCTTGCGACCGGGGTCGGCGCGGAAGTGCAGAAGCCGCTCGCGATCGTGGTCATCGGCGGGCTGATCAGTTCCATGTTTCTGAAGCTGATTTTGCTGCCGGTGCTTTACGAGTGGTTTGAAAAGCAGCACCGCCGCGTCCAATCAACAGTTCCCGAACCCGTAGAAACAATAGGATGATAATTCATTATGAACGCATATGACTCATGTCTGTCCCGTCGACGTTTCCTGCAGCGCGCCGCTTTGGTCGCGGGCGCCATCGGCATTGCCCCTGCAATCTCCACGCGCGCGGAACAAGACGCGGCCCTTTTCAAAATCTCGCTCGCCGAATGGTCGTTCCATCGCGCGCTCCGAGCCAACAAGCTGACTAACCTCGACTTCCCGCGCATCGCCAAATCGGAGTTCGGCATCACTGCCTGCGAATACGTCAATCAGTTCTGGATGGATAAAGCCAAGGACACGGCGTATCTGGCCGAATTGAAAAAGATCACCGGCGGCGAGGGCATCACCAACGTGCTCATCATGTGCGACAACGAGGGCGACCTCGGCAACGCGGATGAGTCGAAACGCAAGCAGGCCGTGGAGAATCATTTCAAATGGGTGGAGGCCGCCAAGACGCTCGGCTGCCATTCGATTCGTGTGAACGCCCGCTCGACCGGCAGCCCCGACGAACAAACCGACCGCGCCGCCGACGGCCTGCGGCAACTCGGCGAGTTCGCCGCGCAGCACAAGCTCAACGTGATCGTCGAAAACCACGGTGGCCTTTCCTCCCACGGCGACTGGCTCGTGGCGACGATTAAAAAGGCGGGATTGAAAAATCTCGGCACGTTGCCGGATTTCGGGAACTTCACGGAATATGACCGCTACAAAGGTGTGGAAGAAATGATGCCCTTGGCCAAAGGCGTCAGCGCCAAGTCATACGATTTCGACGAGCAAGGCAACGAAACAAAAATAGACTACCGGCGCATGATGAAGGTCGTGCTGGCCGCCGGTTATCATGGCTTCCTGGGTATCGAATACGAGGGCGACAAGCTGGATGAATATGCCGGTATTCGCGCCACGAAGAAACTCCTCGAAACCGTCCGCGAAGAGTTGAGCCGGGCGTGATTGCGGGAGACTAAGACTGCGTGAACTCGTTTTCTGATTACCTGGCGCAGGGCAACGCGTGGCTTTATATCCCCGCTGCCATCGTGCTCGGCGCGTTGCACGGTTTAGAACCGGGCCACAGCAAAACCATGATGGCGGCGTTCATCGTCGCCATTCGAGGGACGGTGAAGCAGGCGGTTCTCCTGGGGCTGGCAGCTACGGTTTCGCACACGGCGCTGATTTGGATTCTCGCGTTTGTCGGCCTCCATTACTCCGGCAAGTTCGCCGCCGAAGATGCGGAGCCGTATCTGCAACTCGCCACCGGCGTCGTTGTCATCGCTTTGGGAGCGTGGATGGTCTGGCGCATTCGGCGGATGCAAAAGCCCACGACGCACGGGCCGCACGGCGCCCCTTTGCTCAAGACCGAGGAGGGTTTGGTGGAAGTGAGCGTATTCGAAACCGGTGTGCCGCCGCGATTCCGCCTTTATTTCTTTGACGAAGCGAGGCTCGCCATCGCACCGCCATCGGACATCCATGTGACATGCCAGACCTATCGCCCCGAGGAAGCTGGCAAAGGTGCGGGACAAATTTTCCAATTCAAGTCGCACGGCGCGTATCTCGAAGCGACGGAGGAATTGCCCGAACCGCACGAGTTCGAATTGAAACTCACGCTGCGCAGAGCGGGAGTTGCGAGCACGCTCGAGACAAAATTCGTTGAGGAACACGACCATCACCACGAGCACGGTCACGACCTGCAAGACCAGGACGAGCACGAACGCGCGCACGCGCGTGATTGGCAACAACGTTGCGCCAACCGGGAGGTGACGACGGGACAGCTCATCCTCTTCGGCCTGACGGGTGGACTCATTCCGTGTCCGTCCGCATTTGCGGTGCTATTGGTTTGCCTGCAAGTGAAACAATTCGCGCTTGGTTTCGCGCTGGTGCTGGCGTTCAGCCTCGGCCTTGCGCTCACGCTGGTGACCGTCGGTTCACTGGCCGCGCTCTCCGTAAAACACGCCACGAAGCGTTTTGCAGGTTTGCACAAGCTCGCGGCGAAAATGCCTTACGCCAGCGCTGCGTTGATGACTCTCATTGGATTGTTCGTTTGCATTCAAGGCGTAAGGCACTTGTTGCATTGAAGGGGCGGAAATTCTGCGAATAAATTTTCAAAGAGAGCGCTTCCGTGCTGCGGTTAATTAGAATCGTGCTGGCCGTCCCTGGATTGCATTTTCTGCGTTTGCAATCGAGGAACTGGCCTTCTCAAATCGGCGGACGCTATCGCCAAGAATCGTCCCGATGGGAGCTTCGAATGTCGCTCCGTTTCTGAATGAATCCTTAACGAAAATTCAGTAACACAACGAGTAGTCCTTCCTTAAATTGCTGGCATCTCAAGTCTAAAACGATCCCGTCACTGCAAAATGCGGCTGGCGCATTTTAGAAAAACGAAAACTTTAACAGTGATTTGCCTATGAATCTCGTTCAACCGGCGATGCGCCGCCCTCTCACGATTGTGGTGGCGGTGATTGCTGTGGCGCTTGGCTCGGTCCTGGCATTGCGCCAGATGCCACGTGACATTTTCCCCACGTTGGGTATTCCCACCATTTACGTCGCACAACCATTCGGCGGCATGGACCCGGCGCAGATGGAAGGCTACCTCACCTATTACTACGAGTATCACTTCCTTTACATCACCGGCATCGAGCATGTGGAGTCGAAGTCGATTCAGGGTGCCTCCATCATCAAGCTCCAATTTTATCCGGGCACGGACATGTCGCAGGCGATGTCCGAAACAGTGGCCTATGTCAACCGCGCCCGCGCTTTCATGCCGCCGGGCACAGTGCCGCCGTTCATCATGCGGTTCGACGCCGGCAGCGTTCCGGTGGGAAATCTGGTTTTTTCCAGTGAGACCCGCTCGGTCGGCGAGATGCAGGATGCCGCGCTTAATCTCGTGCGTCCGCTCTTTGCCACGCTGCCAGGCGTGTCCGCGCCGCCGCCGTTTGGTGGCAGCGCACGCAGTATTGTGATTAACGTCAAGCCCGATCGCCTTCGTTCCTACAACATGGCGCCCGACGAAATCGTCGCGGCCATCACCGCGGCGAACATCATCAGTCCTTCTGGAAACATGCCCATCAAAAGGAAGTATCCGATGGTGCCGCTCAATTCGGTGGTGAGGAACATCAAGGACCTGGAAAGCGTACCGATTCGCACGGGGACGTATCCCACTGTCTTCCTGCGCGACATCGGCGAGGTGAGGGACGCCTCCGACATCATTACCAGCTATGCACTGGTGAACGGTAGGCGCACCGTTTACATCCCCGTCACCAAACGATCAGACGCCTCTACTCTTTCGGTGGTCAATCTGGTGAAGAAAAACATCCCCAAGTTCCAAAGCGTGGTGCCGACTGATGTGAAGGTCAGCTATGAATTTGACCAGTCGCCCTACGTGACCGGGGCCATTGCGGGACTGACTTTGGAAGGCGCTTTGGGCGCTCTACTAACAGGCTTTATGGTGCTCTTGTTTTTGCGCGATTGGCGGAGCGCTTTGATTGTCGTCATCAACATCCCTCTCTCACTGATGGGCGCGGTGTTGGCGCTGTGGATTACGAAGCAGACCATCAACATCATGACGCTCGGCGGGTTGGCTTTGGCCATCGGCATCCTCGTCGATATGTCCACAGTCGTGATTGAGAATATCCACACGCATCTGGGACGACGCAAAGCAGTCGGCCGTTCCGTGGTGGATTCCGGCCGGGAAGTCGCCTTGCCGCTGCTCATCGCGATGCTGTGCGTGCTGGCGGTATTTGTGCCCTCGTTCTTCATGGTCGGGGCAGCCAAGGCGATGTTCTTGCCGCTGTCACTCGCGGTTGGGTTCTCGATGGTCGCCTCTTATCTTTTGTCGAGCACGCTGGTGCCCATTCTGTCAGTTTGTGTTCTGCGTGGCCATGAGAAGGCTGCCGCGGGCCAACCGATAGTCGAAAGTCAATTTGCCAGATTCCAAAAACGGTATGCCGCCCTCGCACAAAGAGTGGTGGGACTGCGCTGGCTGGTGGTGGGGGCGTATCTTGCGCTGGCAGCGATATTGATTGTTTTCATTGGGCGGCGGCTTGGCACCGAGATTTTCCCCAGGGTGGACGCGGGTCAGCTTCAAGTCCGCCTGCGCGCGCCCACAGGCACGCACGTCGATGGCACGGAAGCCATCGCATTGCAAGCGTTGGACATCATCAAGAATGAAGTCGGCACAAATAATGTCGAAATCACTCTCGGCTTCATCGGAGTTCATCCTTCGAGTTATCCCATTAATTTGATTTATCTCTGGAACGGTGGCTCGGAGGAAGGAGTGGTTCAGGTTCAACTGAAGCCCGGCACGTCGATTCGCATCGAAGAACTCAAGGAACGGCTGCGTAAAAAGTTCGCTGCGGAATTGGCGGAAGTGAGCTTCTCGTTCGAGCCGAGTGACATCGTGAGCCGCGTGATGAGTCTCGGCGCACCCACGCCGATTGAGGTGGCGGTCAGCGGCCCGAATCTGGCGGCTAATCGCGAGTTCGCAGAGAAAGTGAAGGACAAACTCCAAAACATTCCAACATTGCGTGACGTGCAGTTCGGCCAGGCACTGGATTATCCGACCGTGGACGTGGCGGTAAATCGCGAACGCGCCGGCATCATGGGGGTAAAGATGGCCGAAGTTTCGCGGTCGCTTGTCGCCGCCACTTCATCGAGCCGCTTTGTAGTCCCGAACTTTTGGGCCGATCCGAACAGCGGTGTGGCTTACCAAATCCAGGTGCAAATCCCACAAACCTATATGGACTCGGTTGAGGAAGCCGAAAACATTCCGGTTACTTATCGAAATGGCCAGGCCGTCTTGCTCCGCAACATAGCAAACGTCACCGAGGGCACCGCCGTCGGCCAATACGAACGCTACAACATGCAGAGGATGATAACGGTGACGGCCAACATCGCCGGCGCGGACTTGGGAAGTGTTGCGCAGCAAGTGACGAAGGCGATTAAGGAACTGGGCAATCCGCCGCCAAGCGTCGGCGTCGCTGTGCGCGGACAAGCCGTGCCGCTGCAACAAATGTTGGATGGCCTGCGAACCGGCCTCTTGCTCGCCGTGGTTGTGATATTCCTGCTGCTGGCGGCCAACTTCCAATCGGTGAAGCTGTCGTTCATCGTCGTATCCACCGTTCCTGCTGTGATTGCAGGCGTCGGGCTCGCACTCTGGTTGACCGGAACGACGCTGAACATCCAGTCGTTTATGGGTGCGATCATGGCCATCGGCGTGGCGGTGGCGAATGCCATTCTTCTCGTCACTTTTGCGGAGCGCAGTCGCATTGGTGGAGCAGCGGCAGACGCGGCGGCGGTCGATGGAGCGCAAAGTCGCCTGCGCCCTATCCTGATGACAAGTTTGGCCATGATTGCCGGCATGATGCCGATGGCTCTCGGCCTGGGCGAAGGCGGCCAGCAAACCGCGCCGCTTGGTCGTGCGGTTGTTGGCGGACTTGCTGTGGCCACGTTGGCAACGCTGCTGGTGTTGCCGTCGGTATTTGCCATCGTGCAAGCGCGAGCGCACCGGCGTTCGGCTTCAGTGGACCCCGATGATCCCAGCTCCAGCGGTTTTGTCAGCCCAGCTCCTCAACCGAAAACTGAGGCGTAGAAAGGGCAGATTATGAAATACACGAATCATTTTTTCCCCACGAGTTTGATAACCGAGAGCAAGCGCCTTGGTTGAAATTAATACGCATGAAAAATAAACAAATGCGCTTGGCCCTCGTCGTTGCGGCATTGTTCGGACAAGGAATCTTTTCGGGCTGCAAGCCCTCGACTGCCGAACCAACGAAAGAAGCAACTCCACCCGTCGCCGTGCAAGTCGTCCAGCCGAAGCGCGGCTCCATCACCCGGAACGTCACGTTGCCGGGTGAAATCAAACCATACCAGCAGGCCACGCTTTACGCCAAGGTCGCGGGCTATCTGAAAACAATCACCGTGGACAAAGGTGACCGGGTCAAAGAAGGCGCCTTGATTGCGGACATCGAAGTTCCCGAAATGCTCGCCGATTGGGCCAGATACAAAGCTGAAGTTGAAGTCGCAGAACTCGACTACAAACGACTGAGCGAGTCACAAAAGAAGTTGCCGGATCTGGTCGTGCCGCAAACGGTTGACAATGCCAAGGGCAAACTGGACGTCGCCAAGGCGAGCCTGGAACGGACGGGAACCTTGCTTGGCTTCGCGAAAATCGCCGCACCCTTCTCTGGTGTCATCACGAAGCGCATGGTTGATCCAGGCGCGTTTATACCGGCAGCCACTTCCGGCAGCGCCGCGCAAAATGCGGCTATCGTGACTCTGACAGACTTCAATCGGGTTCGCGTCCAGGTCGCCGTCCCCGAACTGGAAACATCTCTCGTCGCGACCGATCAGCCCGTGAAGATGACCGTCGATGGACTGCCCGGTCGCAGTTTCGACGGCAAAATCACTCGGTTCTCCTACACGTTGGATGAGGCCACCAAAACGATGTTGGCCGAAATCGAACTGCCGAATCCCAAACTGGAACTTCGACCCGGCATGTATGCCATCGTGAAAATCGGCATCGAACGAAAAGACGACGCCCTGTTGGTGCCGGTCGATGCGTTAGTCGTCGAGAGAGCGGGGGCGTTTGTTTTCACCATCAATGATAACAAAGCCAAGAAGACTCGCGTGCAAACCGGATTCAACGACGGCACCAATGTCGAGATTGTCAGTGGCGTGAAACCGGATCAGCCAGTCATACTTGTCGGCAAGCGATTGCTCAGCGACGGTCAAGCTGTCAAGGCATCGGAGGGCAAATGAATTTCCGGCTGCTGAGTCTTCGAGCGTATTCATTACGTGTGGTGCCGTTGTGTGCCTTCACCCTCCTGATTCAGCTTTCCGCCACTTCACGCGCACAAGTTTCCGTTCCATCCGGCAGCGTTGCCACGAACAATGTTTATCCCATTGACCTGCCTACCGCTTTGCGGCTCGCCAACGCGCGGAATCTCGACATTCAAATTGCGCGCGAACGACTCAAGGAAGCCAAAGCAAACCACGAGAGCGCCGTGGAACAGTTCTTTCCATGGATTTTACCGGGGGCGGTTTATCGGCGGCACGAGGGCCGGATTCAAGCCGTGGACGGCACAGTCTTCGACGCCGACAAGCAAGCTTACACGGTTGGCGGCGCCCTCACAGCGCAGTTGGAGCTAGGCGATGCGATTTACAAATCACTCACGGCAAAACAACTGGTCAACGCGGCCGACCAGGCCGTGGAATCCCAACGACAAGACTCCACGCTCGCCGCCGCGCAGGGTTATTACGACCTCGCCAAAGCCAGGACTATCGTGGATGTGTTCAAAGAGGCGCTGGGCATTTCACAGGACTATCAGAAGCAACTGCATGATGCGGTTGGCGCCGGCATTGCATTCAAAGGCGACGAACTCCGTGTGCAAACGCAGACGGAACGATATCAAATCGCGCTGCGGCAGGCGCTCGAACTACAACGTGTAGCGGCCGCGCGCCTCGCGCAAATCCTGCATCTCGACTCCGCCGTGGAACTGGTTC
>WNFU01004659.1_pt1 | contig 17400 bp, 9 predicted proteins | sample 5400121 | NCBI WGS metagenome assembly WNFU01 (sample SAMN13153360, study PRJNA577476) | soil metagenome | isolation source: 100 cm soil or saprolite under grassland replicate 1 | place: USA:California | collected 2016-06-15
GGACTCTGATCATCGAGCAGGAGGCAATTCTCGACGCAAGACGTTTCGTCGCCAAACTGACCGACGGCAGTGTTGCGATTCTCCAGGTCGTGCCGTCGTACCTTGAAGTGATCTTGACGTATCTGGCGCAGGAGCCGCGCGAGTTGCGCCACTTGCGCTGCGTGTCGGTCACCGGCGAGGCGCTCAAGAAGGAGCTCGCGGAGCGCTGGTTCGTCGTACAGCCCGGAATCAAGCTCGTGAACGCGTATGGATTGACCGAGACCTCTGACGACACCAACCACGAGATCATGGATCGCGTTCCCGACCGTGAACGCGTGCCACTCGGTCGTCCTATCCACAACGTTCATGTCTACGTTGTCGACGAGCACCTCTCACTGGTGCCGCTCGGCGCACCAGGTGAAATCGTCTTCTCCGGTGTGTGTGTCGGACGGGGGTACATCAACGATCCGGAGCGCACGCGAACGGCGTTCACCGCCGATCCGTACGGGGAGAATCAGCGGCTGTACCGGAGCGGCGACTACGGCCGTTGGTTACGCGATGGAAAGTTGGAGTTCCTCGGCCGCCGCGACAGCCAAGTCAAGATCAGCGGTTTCAGGATCGAAATCGGCGAGATCGAGAACGCGCTCTTGCGCTTGCCTGGCGTTCGTGACGGCGCAGTCGTCGTCAGCGAACGCGTGGACCGCAGCAGGCAGCTGGTCGCGTTCTACACCGGCGAGCGTTCCCGTGATGTCAACGAGCTGCGCGATCAGTTGCGTGAGTCGCTGCCCGAGTACATGATTCCGTCGATTTTCCATTGGCGACAAACGCTGCCGTTGACAAACAACGGCAAGATCGATAGGAAGGCATTGACCGCACTGGCGGCAGAACTCGAAGTCGTCGAAGAGGAGCGCGACGCGCCGAGTACGGAGACAGAGCACTGGTTGGCGGCCGCATGGGCACACGTGCTTGGAATCCCGAAGGATCGGATCGGACGCCGGGGTCACTTTTTCGACTTAGGTGGCACGTCGCTGTCGGGACTTGAACTCGCCATCGCCGTCGACCGTGCGGTGTCCTTCAAAGAGCTGGTCGCTCACCCGATTCTCGCCGATCTGGCCACGCTAATCGACCAGAAGGGCGTGCGGCTTCAAGCGGCGTCAGTCGCAACCGCCACTCGACGCTGCGGGGCCGAGCAAATGAAAGGAACATGAGATGGCGTCCTCAACCTCGACTTCCTTGCTCAACGTAGAACTCCGCAGTGGAAAGCCGCCGATGTTGTGCCTCGACACAATGGCCGACGCGCCACGTTGGGCATCCGAGCATCGCGACGCCTTGCGCGCCGCTGTCGTCGAGCACGGGTCGCTGCTCGTTCGCGGGCTTGAGCTCCGCGATGCCGCAGCGATCGAAGCCGTGTTTCGGCGGCTCGGAGGCTTGATGGACGAGAAGGAGGCGTTCGCCCCGCGACGGATGTACTCCGAGGGGGTGTACTCCTCGTCGAAGTGGCCGCCCAATCAGCCGATGTGCATGCATCACGAGCTCAGCTATCGGCTCGAATTCCCGGGTCTGATGCTGTTCGCGTGTCTCGTCGCGCCGACGAATGGGGGCGCGACCCCGGTTGCGGACTCGCCGACCGTGCTGCGCGCTCTGCCCGCGGATCTCACTGAACGCGTTGAGAAGGTGGGCTGGCTGCTGGTTCGCAACTACAACGACGAAGTCGGCGCGTCGGTCGCCGAAGCGTTCGGCACTGAGGACCGCCGCGCGGTCGAGAGTTACTGCCGTGCGAATGCGATCGAGTTCGAGTGGCGACCCGACGGTGCATTACGCACCTGGCAGCGCCGAAGTGGGATCGTTCGTCACCCAATCACCGGTCAACGCTGCTGGTTCAACCAAGTCGCGTTCCTCAACGAGTGGACGATTGACCCCGAGGTGCGCGAGTACCTCGTGGACATGTACGGCGAGGACGGGCTGCCGTTCAATACTCGATTCGGCAACGGCGATCCGATTGGCGCCGACATCGTGCAGGTGATCAACTCGGCCTACGAGGCACACACCGCGCGCGAAGCATGGCAGACCGGCGACTTGATGCTCGTGGACAACGTCCGTACCGCGCACGGCAGGGAAGCGTTCGAAGGAGCGCGTGAGGTGCTTGTCGCGATGGCCGACTCAGTGCACGTGGCCGACTGCTCGCCGACGATCGAGGTGACCGCCAGCTGACGACCGCGACTCTGGCGACGGATTCACCGTTGCTCGCTAAAATCGCGCCGTGATCCACCTGGTCACATAGTCGAAGAAATTCTTTTGACTATTCGCATACTGCCCCGGCGTCGTCCCACACGCCGTACACGGAGCAAGACCGTGCGTCGCCCCTTCGATGACGATGAAGTCCTTGTCGCGGCTTGCGGACTTCTCGTAGTGAATCTCGCTGTCGCGGATGAAGTAGTGCGCCCCCATTGCCGTGATCAGCGTCGGTACCGTGATGTTCGGCAGCGCGCAATCCGTGGAGTTGTTGCTCGAACACCAGTCGATCTCGTCGAGCGAGTCCTTTGCACGGATCGCGTTCGCGCTCAGGAACGATCGCAGCGTCATCATCCGTGCACCGCCCTCGAAGCTGGCGTTGCGCCGATCGTAGCCGCGGGCCGGCTGTCGAACGCTTTCCACGATCTGAGTCACGATCGTGCCGTCGTTCTTCAGGAACTTCTGCGGCTTCACGGTGTTGTGATGAATGGTGGGGTCCAGTTCCATGAGCCGCGCGCCCTCGAAGCGCGCAACCACCATCGCATCATCGTCCGGATACGGGGCAGAACCGGACTTCATGCTTTTGATTTCCGCGAGCGCCCGATCGATGAGACGGTTCATCCGATCGGCTTGCGCCTTGAAGTACCGGCGCTTGAACTCGTCGGAATAGCGCGAAGCGCCGTCGTGATAGCCATTGGCCGGATTAAACGGATCCAGCGCCGGATCGAGCTTCTTCGGATCGTGCTCGTCGACAACCGCGGGATTCAGGCTGCGCAATCCATTGATCGAGATCCCCGGATGCGCGTCAACGAGAATCAGGCCGTCCGCCTTCGGCAAACCAATCAGCGTGTCGTCGCATTCCGAGAGCTTGTTCGCGCCGCGGCAATAGGACGGTCCCTTCTCCGCAACCGCCTGGTAGAAGCTGGTGGCGGGACCGCCGCCGCTATGCCCCCACAACAGAATTTTCGTGATGCCTGGCTGCTTGCGAAGCAACTCGACGCCCGACTTGATGTCGAGCGCGTTGGCTTCGAAATCGACTGCGGCCTCGTTGTTGTCGGACCGAGGATTCACGGCCAGTACCATGAACCCCCACCGCGCCAGCTCGCGCGTCGCCGGGCTCGCCAGGACGTTGGCGGTGCGGTGAATGATCAGGATCGCAATATGCGTAGCGGGATCACTGTCCGGTTTGTACAACACGGCTTTCACAGCGCCCGGGGAGAACTGGATGTACTCCGGATGGCTCTGCGCGAAAAGAGGCGCACCCATCGTCAGCGCGGCCGCGGCCAGAAGGAAAACGTTACGGTTCATCTCTTTGATCCATTCTGAGGCGGTTGATTGTAGTCTTTTGAGTCTCAGGTGGAGCTCGTTATGACTTTTGTTCTTCGCGCATCACTCGCGGCCGCGTTCGCGTTGGCCGTGACCATATCCGCTTACGCGCAGATTACAGCCGCGACCGTCAGCGGCACGGTCAAGGACGAGACTGGAGGTGTGCTGCCTGGCGTCAGCATCGAGGTGAAAAACCTCGATACCGGTCTTTCCCGCACCGCGATCACAGACGGCAACGGCTCCTTCACGATTCCCGGTTTGCCGCCAGGGCGATACGAAGCGCGCGCGACGCTGCAGGGCTTCGCTAACGTGGTGGAGCGTGACATTCGACTCGCGGTGGCGCAGCAGGCCGCGCTAAACGTCGCGATGAAGGTGAGCGCGGCGGCGGAAACCATCAACGTGGTGGGCGCCGCAACGCTTGTCGACACGCAAAGCGCCGCACTGTCAGCGGTGGTCACGGAAAAGACCATCGAGCAACTGCCGCTCAACGGCCGCAACTACATCGACCTCGCGCTGCTGCAGCCAGGCGTTGCCAGCTTCTACGAAAAGGACAGCAACGCCTCGTCCAACCGCGGCACCAAGTTCAACGTCAACGGCATGGGATTTCGTTCGAACAGTTACCTGCTCGATGGTGCAAACATGCGCGGGTATGCCGGCACGGCAACCGTCTCCGCGGCCGAGACGACGCTCGGCGTCGAGACCATCCAGGAGTTCCGTGTTGTCACCAACGCCTACTCGGCCGACTACGGCCGCGCGATGGGCGGCGTCGTCAGCCTCGTCACGAAATCCGGGACCAACGACGTGCGCGGCTCGGCGTTCGAGTTTTTCCGCGACAGCGCCATGGACGCGCGCAACTTTTTCGACCGCGGCGACGACCCGCCGCCATTCACGCGTCATCAGTTCGGCGGCAGCGCTGGCGGTCCGCTCGAGCGCGATCATGTGTTTTTCTTCGGCGGCGTCGAGCGATTGCAGGAAGATCTCGGCATCACCAACATCACAACCGTGCCGACCGACGCCGTGCGATCGGGCGCGTTTGGCGCGATCAACCCTGTCGTCCGTCCTTACCTCGATCTGTATCCACGCCCGAACGGCCGCGAGCTCAGTTCGTCGATCGCGGAATACACGTACGAGTTCAATCAGCCGACGCGTGAGAACTTCGTGCAGGGACGCGTGGACTGGCTGGCGACCAACAACCATTCGATCTTCGTGCGCTACACGTATGACGGCGCCGATCAGTCGATCCCACTCGGGTTCGCCGAGTACGGGACCGACTCGATCTCACGCAATCAGTTCCTGACCACCGAGTACAAGCGCATTCTCATGGCGACGCTGCTGAATACGGCCCGCTTCTCTCACAGCCGGCTGCGCTTCGAGCAGTTGCCCGTGGGACCCTCGCTACCGAACCTGACGTTCGTCGACGGACAGGATCTCATCGGCTTGCTCACCGTTCCCGGCTATACCAATCTCGGAGGCGGGGCGACGAACCCGTCAACCAACAACAGCTTCTACTGGACGTTCAGCGACGACGTGTCGTACTCGCGCGGGCGTCATCTGCTCAAGGCGGGCGCCCTCATCGAGCACTTGCGGACGAACAAGCTGACCGCGACCAATGTGCGCGGCACCTACACCTTCCCGAGCCTGGCAGGATTTCTCGCGGGCGCACCGAATCGGTTTGTCGGCGTCGCGCCAGGCGCGCAGCTCGAAAGAGTGCGTCCCAACACGCTGTTCGGCTTCTACGCGCAGGACGATTTCCGCGCGACGAGCCGGCTGACCTTGAATCTCGGCCTAAGGTACGAGTTCTACACGCTCCCGCACGAGGCCGACGGCCTCGACACGGCACTGCTCGACATCTTCAATGACCGGACTTTTACCGAGGGCGCTCTGTTCGCCAAGAACCCGTCGCTCGGCAACGTGGCGCCGCGCGTTGGTTTGGCGTGGGACATCGGAGGCGATGGACGCACGGCGGTGCGCGGCGGCATCGGCGTCTACCACGACACCGACGGCCCATTCAACAGCGCGTTCGGCATCGCGGCCTTCTCGCCGCCGTTCGCCGCCACATCGACGATCAACAACCCGACGTTCCCGCGCGTGACAATCAGCAGCGCTTCGACGCCGAGCGCACGCACGATCGATTACAACATCAAGCAGCCCTACGGCGTCACCTTCAACGCGAACCTGCAGCGCCAGCTGATTGGTGACGTGGTAGTCACGGCCGGCTATGCCGGATCGCGGGCTTACAACTTGCTCAGCGCCGTCGAAGCGAACCCGGTCGTCCCGCAGGTGCTCGCGGACGGCACCAGGTTCTTCCCTGCTGGCGCGCCGCGTCGCAATCCGGCGTTCGGGCCGATCGATTACCGCACCAATGGCGGCAACTCGGAATACAACTCGCTGCAGCTCGTCGCACAAAAGCGTTTCAGCAGCCGTTATCAAGTGCAGGCCAACTACACGCTTGCCAAGGTCACCGACAATCTGCAGGCGCAGCTCAATGCCGACGTGACGAACTCGTCGGTCTACCCGCAGGACCCGTACGATCGCGAGATCGACCGCGCGCGTGCCGATTTCGACGTACGCCACATCTTCTCGACAAACTTCGTATGGGACCTTCCCGGGGCGGACCAGCATCCGCTCGCGGGTGGCTGGCAACTGAACGGCATTCTCACGCTCAGAAGCGGTGTGCCGTTCACGCCGGCGCTTGGCAACACGAACTGGTCGCGGTCGGGTAATACGTCCGGCGAGGACCGCCCGAATCTCGTGCCCGGTGTGAACCCGAACGATCTCATCCTCGGCGGACCTGACCGTTATTTCGATGCGTCCGGCTTCGTGCTGCAGCCGCAGGGCTATTTCGGCAACGCCGGCCGCAACAGTCTCACCGGGCCGGGCCTGGCGATGATGAACGTCGCTCTCGTGAAGAACACAAGCGTTGGGACGCTCGGTTCCGGGGGCGCGCTGCAGCTACGCCTCGAGGTCTTCAACGTGTTCAACCGCGCGAATTTTGCGGTCCCGAATCGTGTCGTGTTTGCCGCCGCACGAGCGGACGAGGCGCCGCTGGCGACGGCCGGGCGCATCACGCGCACGATCACATCCGCGAGGCAGTTTCAGCTCGGCGTGAAAGTGGTGTTCTGAGCCGGGACGTCGCTCACAAGAAAAGCGGTTCGCTCCACGCGCGTACCGGCGGCCGCGGGAGAAGTGAGAAGCGCGACAGTCCGTCAGCGGCTGCCGGGCGTTGAACTGGACGCCGGCGAGTCGGGAACAAGTATCCGGATCATGCCGTCCTGCCGGGACGTCAGGAGCAGCTCGCCATCGCCCGTGCGGCTGATGTGCAAATCGACGCGCGAAATGCTGCCTCTCATGGTTCGATCGACCAGCTCTCGCATCGACACACCCATCCGATGGCCGCCGGCGTCGCGGACGTACAGCTGGATTTCCTCGACAGGCGCCACGGTCTCGGGGATCCCATCGTCGGCCTTCTTCATCGCGGCGACATCGGTGGCAAACAGACGTCCGTTCTGGATGTCGCCGAACACAAACTTGCCCTGGAGCGCGGCGATCCGTCCGTGATAGGCGAAGCCGTCGGTCACTGCCCGGCCCTCGTCGTGGTCGTAGATCGCGACGGGATAGGTCAGGCCGTCTTTCTGGCGGCCGTTCAACACGTCTGCAGGAAGCGCGAAGAGTTCGTTCAGCGAACCGCCGCGCCATCGACCGTTCTCCCAGTAGCCCTCGCGCTTCATCCAGCCGTAGTTCTCGCCGTTTCGAACGATGTTGATTTCCTCGACGTTGCTCATCCCGATATCAGAGGCGAACATCGTCCCGTCCGTGTCCCACGACAGTCGGTGCGCGTTCCTGAAACCGTAGGCGTAGATCTCGCCAAGCGTTTGCGGATCGCCGTCCGCGGCGAACTTGTTGGCCATCGAAATCGTGTAATCGCCAAGCCCCTTTACGCCACGCGTCACGATTGGACTGCGCGGATCAAAACGGAGAATTGCCGTGATGATGGAATCGAGGCGCTGCGTCTGGCTCGCGGTGCTCGAGTTCGGTCCCCCGCCGTTGCTGAAGCCGTGATCGCTTCCGCTCGTGTAAAGGAGTCCGTAGTCCGGATCGCCCGGCTTGGCGGTCGGGTTGAACTCCACCGCGCCCATCGGGTGCGTGAGGTTCGCGACGACGTGGGCTTCACGAAGCAGTTCGCGTCGGGTTCCTTCGAAGACGGCGGCAGCCGGGTTCGCAGCATGCCACTCGGTAATCACGTTATGGTAGGTCACGTCTTTCAGCGCGAACCCGGGTGGAATGAAATTGGGCGTCCGAGGATTTCCCGCGGCTCGCTCCGCGTGCACGGTGTAGAACAATCCGGTCCGTACGAACTCCGGATGAAAGACGAACCCAATGAATCCGCTCTCCAGCCGGTTGTAAACCGCGTGAGGAAACACCGCGGCGACGTTCGCATACACGTGCGCTTCGTTATCGGAGCCAATCAGGTACAGCAACCCGCGTGAATCGTTGGCGAAGCGGCGGCCGTCGGGCAGATCGCGCACGTAGCTGACGCGCGCCCAGCCCGCGGGAGAGACGTCTTGATCGGCGGGACGAATCGCGCGGGTATCCGGAAGCCGCAGGAGATCCCTGATCTCGACTGCAAGCCCGCGTTTCACAATCGTCGCTGGAATCGGGTTAGTGGCGATCTGCGCCCGGACGCCGCCGGCGGTCCAGGCCGCAATCAGCAGAATGATGATGACGAACCGCATCAGTATCTGCATCGAACCCCCCGGGACTTGAAACGGTAGGAGTCTACACCTGCTTTCGAACATACCGGACGCGAGTCGCTGGCGCCCGCGCGCGTCAGGTGTTCAACGGCGATGTAAATCGCACAGACACGCGACGGACCGCTGCTTGCGTCTTCCGCCTCGTTTTCTCAGAGGATGCAGATTTGCTCCATGGCCGTCCTTTTGCTCAACCAAGATCCGCTATTTGAACTCGTCTGTGACCGTGAGGGACAGCATCATGGGCAACATTCGTTGGTATCTCACCGTGTCGTTGATCGCTGGCACTGCGTCAGTGGCGTGCGGCAATGGCGAGCGGCGCCTCTCGCCGACAAGTCCGTCAGTGGTCGCGCCCGCGAGCGCGGCCACAGACACGGCCGCCGGTGCCGTCAGTGGGCAACGCCCTGACAGCGCGAGTTGGGCCGCAGCCAGCGGGTGGACGACGGCCGCGAACTTCGAAGTGGAAGGGACGGACGTCATCACCGCGACCAGCAATCAATGTCCGAACCTCGTGATTACCGTGCGCGGCATTCCGGTCACGCTCTCGAGCAGCACGGAGTTTGCGCACAACGATTCGTGTGCGCTCTTGGCGATCGGCCAACGCGTCAAAGTGCGCGGCGTCCTGCAGACCATCGGTGGACAATTCGTCGTGCAAGCCACGCGCATCGACATCGAGCATGAAAACGGAGAGCACGAGGCCGGCGAGGTCTCGATTGGCGCGATGACCGGCGCGTGCCCCAATCTGATCCTGACCGTCCACGGCGTGCGCGTGTTGCTGAATTCATCCACGGTGTTCCAGAACGGCGCGTGCGCTGACCTGCGTCACGGCACGAAGGCCTTTATCGAAGCGACGGGCGTGATCGGCGGATTGTTTACGGCAACCCTCGTTCGCATAGTCGAACAGCCTGGGCATGGCGAAGGAGAAGGCGTCGTGAGCGCGATCAGTGGCGCGTGTCCTTCGCTGACGATGCAAGTGGGTGCATTTACTGTCATGACCTTCCCGAATACCGACTTCCACGAGGGCCACTGCTCGGACATTCACGTCGGCACACGCGTTGAAGTCAAAGGCGACACGAGTGGCACGACGGTGTTCGCCGATCGCATCAACATCAAGGGCGCTCACGACGAGTGACGACGGGCTGTTCGCTGGTCGATTAACCGATTATCGAGACGCGTCCGCTCCGAGCGGGGCGTTGTGGGCACGTCGTCCACTTTTGCTGCTGAGGGATTTGAGGCTGGCTCCGATGACCGCTAGAGCCAGCAGACTGACGAGTCGTTTTCCGCTGACTTGCGAGTGCTGGTCCGTATACAGCCGCCATGTCCTGGTGTCGGGTTAGGCACGAGATCCGTTCAGCCACGCCCAAACCAATCAAGTAAAGGCCGAGTACGGCAGGGACCTCATGAGTGTTTCGAGAATCGGACGATTCGGCAACGCCTTTTTGCCCTGCGCGTCGCCAATCAAGACAGATCAGCATGGCATCACTCGCTCAGGCGGGTACCTGCACAGCCCGTGCCCAGCCTTGACGGACGCTGCAACATCTCGACCTTACTTTTGCACTACCGGTTCCGGCGGCGCCTGCCAATGGCTAATGAAGCGTCGCCATCCGCTCGCCGGTTGCGCAAGTCCGACGGCCATCCATAAGTCGGCGCGATCGAGACCAGTCGTCCGCAACACACGTTTGCCATCGGGGTGCACGGAAAACCCCTGAATGCTGTCGGCGTCGTCGAGTTGAACCGACATTGTGCTCCGGAGTCGCGTACCTGGCGAAAGGCTCATGTCGCAAGCGAAATGGCAAGCCTCCCTTTCGGGAGGTGTTGATTGTGCGAAGCCGGCGCATTGTAATCCGAATGCGCCGATACTCGGGCCCGGTCCTGAACGCGAACGACACGCTGCGCACTCTTGCACGATGGATTTTGGGTCGGCATCCACCATACGAAGTAAAATCAGTCGGGACGCGAGACTCGCGCGTCGACCCTGCACTTGCCTCGTTCACTCCTACCGGTCTTGCGCCTTGCTGAGGTCATAAAGACGTCAGCCTGTCATGATTCCAGGTCATTCGTGACATCGGGGGGAGCCGCCGCCCAAGACCAACAGCAACGAGTGCGCGCGGCAGAAACTCACCTGCTCTACGAAAACGCAAGCACAGGGATCGTGGCAACAATCGTCGCGGCTGCTCTATTGGGCTACTTTCAGTGGGATGTCATTCCGCATGTCATCGTCTTGGTGTGGCTCACGTACGTGCTGCTGATATCCGGAGCCAGGCTTATACTCGTGCGCCGCTATTGGCGCGCTGCGCCGACTGGCGCCGAGACCAACCAATGGGGAGTGGCGTTTGCGGTCGGCGCTGGGATGGCCGCAGCAGGGTGGGGCGGGGCCGGTATCGGCCTCTACCCGGAAGTGCGATCGATCAATGAGATCTTTCTGATCTTCGTACTCGGCGGCATCATGCTCGGCGGTGCCTCGCTGTTGGCCGCTAGGCCGGAGGCGTTCCTGGCGTTTCTGCTCCCCACCGGCATTCTCCCCGCCACACGCCTGGCAAGCGTGGGCGATGAACAACATCTGATGATGGGCTTTCTGGCTGCCGTCTTCACGGTTGTCACGCTTATCACGACCTGGCGATTCCATCTGACCATCGAATCCTCTCTCGAGTTGAGATTTGAGAAGCAAGACCTCATCGAGAGTCTGCAGGCGGCCAAGAATCACGCAGAGGCGTTGAATCGAGATTTGGAAGTCCGCGTTGGTGAGCGGACGGCCAGACTCCTGGAAGCCGATCAACGGAAGGACGAGTTCCTCGCGACGCTCGCACACGAACTGCGGAACCCGCTGGCGCCTATTCGATTCGCGTTGGAGAGTCTCAAGACCGGTACGCCTCCGACCATGGCGGCCCGCGCACATGATGTGATCGAGCGCCAGGTTGGGCAACTCGTGCGAATCGTTGACGACCTCCTGGACGTCTCACGGATCACGACCAACAAGATTCAGCTGCGCCGGGAACCTCACTCACTCGCACGCCTGATGACGACCGCCGTCGAATCGATCACGCCTCTCGCAAGAGCAGCAGATCACATCATGGAGGTGGATCTGCCCTCGACGAGCGTGCGGGTCGATGGTGAGGCGACGCGCCTGGTGCAGGTCTTTGCGAATATCCTGAACAATGCCGTCAAATTCACGCCTCGTGGCGGACATATCTGGTTCACCGCAGACCAGCAGTCCAACGAGGCCGTGGTGCGCATACGCGATAACGGGATCGGAATCGCCCCCGACGTTCTGCCGCGCGTCTTCGACATGTTCCAGCAAGCGGAGCCGATTCTCGAACGGTCGAACGGTGGCTTGGGCATCGGGTTGACGTTGGCGCGGCGGCTCGTGGAGATGCATGACGGACGGATCGACATTCGAAGCCGCGGCTCGGGCCAAGGGAGTGACGTCGAAATCCGTCTGCCAATCACGACGCCGATGGACATGGAGGTGGTGGAGGGTAACCGGCCGACGTTTACTGCGACGCGCAGCCTTCGCGTGCTGATCGTCGAAGATAATCCGGATGCCGCAGAGATGCTCCACGTCGCGGTGTCAGGTCTGGGCCACACCACCAGGCTGGCGCACGATGGCGCCACGGCAATCACCGTCGCCGCTGAATTCGCCCCTGACGCGATTTTCCTGGACATCGGCTTGCCGGTCATGAACGGCTATACCGTTGCGCGGACCTTGCGACAACGACCGGAATTCGATCGCGTACATATCGCCGCCGTCACCGGATGGGGGCAGGAAGAGGATCGCCGGAAAGCGCGAGAAGTAGGATGTGACAGTCACTTCACGAAACCGCTTTCTCCGGCGGCGCTGGAAGATCTCCTTGCCATGATTGCGCAACGTATGCCACCAGTGGGAGACGCGATTACCGCGCCGCGCACCGGCCTCACTGAGCCGACACAGAGTGCTGGCCCGCGCAGCTGACCTTCAGCAACAATCGCACACGGATCGCAACAACTTCGAATGACTCGAGTCGCCCGCGGGCTGAACTCGAGCGCGTACGATCGAGTCGATGTCGCGACGGTTGCCCATCTCGTCTCCCCTGCCGGGCAGCGGATCCGTCCCGTTCCAACCTGCCGCCCCTGGTCCATCATCTAATGTGCGGGAGGCTCTATGGGCGGCGATCTCCGACACGCGTTCCGTCTCTTTCGCCAGCAGCCCGTCGTCACGTTCGTCGTCGTTGCTGTCCTCGCCCTCGGCACCGGCGCGAACACGGCGATCTTCAGCGTGGTCAACGCCGTCCTGCTGCAGCCGCTGCCCTTCCGCGACGCGGATCGGCTGGTGATGATCTGGGGCTTTCACCGCGCGGATGCGGACGGCATCCGGCCCGTCTCGGTGCCCAACTTCCGCGAGTGGAAGCGGCGGAACACCGTCTTCGAGCAGATCGCGGCGTCGAGCGACGCGGTCTACAGCCTGACCGGTTCCGGCGATCCGGTGTCCATCGTCGGCTACCGGTTCGATGCCGACTTCTTCGGCGTGCTGGGCAGCAAGCCGATCCTCGGACGAACGTTTCGGCCGGAAGAGGCGGCGGCCGGCGCGAACCGCGTCGTCGTGTTGAGCCATCGGCTGTGGCAGCGGCAGTTCGCCGGCGACCCGGGCGTCCTCGGCCGATCGATCACGCTGAACGGCGAGCCGTACACGGTCATCGGGATCATGCCGCCCGGGTTCCGCCATCCGCAGCGCGCGGAGTTGTGGACGCCGCTCGTCATCAACCCGCGTCTCGAGTCCAACTGGGACACGCGGCCGCTGCGCGTCGCGGCGCGGCTCAAGCCAGGCGTGACGATCGAGCAGGCGCAGGCGGAGATGTCGCGGCTGGCGGAAGACGTCGCGCGCTTGCATCCCGAGTCGAATGCCGCTGAAACCGTGCGGGTGTCGTCGTTTCGCCACGAGGCGGCCGGCGACATACGTCCGGCGCTGCTGATGCTGATGGGCGCGGCCGGATTCGTTCTCCTGATCACGTGCGCCAATCTGGCGAACCTCCTTCTTGCGCGCGCGAGCGCACGGTCCACGGAGATGGCGGTTCGCAGCGCGCTCGGTGCGTCGCGCGCGCGCCTCGCCCGGCAACTGATGACGGAAAGCGCCGTGCTCGCGATTGCCGGATCCGCGGCGGGCATCGTGCTCACGATCTGGCTGGCCGGCTTCCTGGTGACGATGTTCCCGAACAACATCGCGAATCTGAGCATTCCGCGCATCGAGGCACTGCCGATCGACGCGCGGGTGCTGGCGTTCACCATCGCGTTGTCGGTCGCGATCACGGCGACGTTCGGCCTCGTGCCGGCGTTTCAGGCCAGTCGATCCCGGTTGAACGAGCGCGCGCCGGCACAGCCGGCGAGACTTTTTCGGCGCGCGCTTCTCGTGGCGGAAGTCGCGCTCACGCTGGTCCTGCTGGCCGGGGCCGGGCTGATGCTGCGCAGCTTCCTGCACGTGGTGCAGAGCGATCTCGGCATCGAGCCGCGGAACGTGCTCGCCCTGCAAGTGATTCTTCCGAGCAACAAATACCCGGATACTGATCACCAGCTCGCGTTCGTCAACGCTGTCGTGGAACGCATGCGGCGTCTGCCGGGAGTGGAAGCGGCCGGTGCGACGAACTTTCTGCCGCTGAGCGGATTCTGGGGAACGACGACGGTGCATCCCGAGGGGATGCCGCCTCCAAAGCCCGGAGACGAAACGTCCGCCGACTATCGCGTTGCAACGCCGGACTATTTCCGCGCGATCGGCATCCGCGTCATGCAGGGACGCAGCTTCACCGATCGCGACACGGCGAACATGCCGAAGGTCGCGATGGTGAATCGGTCGCTCGCCGATCGCTTCTGGCCCGCCGGAGACGCGGTCGGCCGGCGCGTGAACGTCGGCAGCGTCAGCGAACCCGAATGGCTCGAAGTCGTGGGCGTAACCGCCGACGTGAAGTCGTTCGGACAGGAGGAGGCGACGCACCTCGACATCTACCGTCCGTTTGCCCAGGCGCCGTTCGGGCTGATCGCGTTCACGGTCCGCTCGGCGACGCCGTCGGCGTCGATGTTCCCCGCCTTGCGGCAGCAAATCTGGGCGGAAGATCCTCAACTGCCGCCGTTTCGTGAAGACACAATGGAACAGCTCGCCGCCGAATCAACGACGCTGCGCCGCGTCTCGCTCCAGTTGCTCGGCGCGTTTGCCGTGCTTGCGGTCCTACTCGCCGCCGTCGGCACCTACGGCGTGATGAATTACTCGGTGAGCCAGCGCCTGCCGGAGATCGGCGTGCGGATGGCGCTTGGCGCCGAGCGCAAGACGATCCTGTCGCTGGTTCTCGGCGAGGTCGGTCGCACCGCGATCTTCGGAATAGTGATCGGCCTCGTGGCGGCGCTGTGGGTCACGCGGCTTGCGTCAAGCCTCCTGGTCGGGGTCACGGCAACCGATCCGGCGGTGTACACGATCACGTGCCTGCTGCTTCTGCTCGTCGCGTTCACCGCGGGCTATCTTCCGGCGCGCCGCGCGTCGCGCGTCGATCCGATGGCGGTATTGCGTCACGAATGAAGGCGCAGGCCTGCACCCACGGAACCCATTTGCCGTGCCGCTCGTAGATAGTCGCTGGTCAGGAAGCGGCTCGGCGAGCCGCGAGCCGAGCGCTTCGCGGCGCTTATTCACGTGCGCGCTGCCCGCATCAATCGCGCATTCGCGGTGGCGCGCGGTGGCGATGTGCCGTGGAGCAAACGCGGGACTTGATGAGCTCGACGCAATCCCGGGACGTGAGTGTCGCAAACCGGTTGACGTTTGCGTTCACGCGATCTGTACTATCCTTCGGCCGCGGACGCCGGGACACGAGTCCAGGTTCAGAGTCGAAAGACCCAAAACGTGAAAAGCCTCGTACGTGTTCTTCTTACCTTCGCAGCTCTCCAGCCGACGACCGCCCATGCAGGCGTCATCACTTTGAACAATCGCCAAGCCTTCGACGCGGTCGGATCGATCGCCTACAACTCGGATTTCAACGACTTCGGCCCGTGGTATGGCATGCCGAATTGGGGGCTCGGATTCACGCGTGGTGATGTCACGTATACCGGAATCGAGCCTCTCACTTGGGGACCGGAGACTCCTTTTACAAAGACACCTGACACGCTGGTCGGCAGCCTCAACTTCTTTTACCTGCGCGGGCTGATCGCGACTGCGCCAGAGTACACACTGTTCGGGTTCGATGTAGGCGTCGCGCAAACCGGTACTGGCCAGAACCCCACCGTGAGCATACAGATCACGACGAATCTTGCGACGTACCTGTACCGCGATCTGCGCGTGGCGGATTCCCTGGCTGGAAATCTGGAATTCCGCGGCTTTCGCGCGACGCAGGGTGAATTCTTTACCGGATTCACGTTAGGACCGTGCTGGGAATTGAATCCACCGGGAGCGCCCGAGTGTTCGTCGGTTCCAGGTATCGACCGGCCTCTGCCTGGTGTGACCCACGTGGCGGTTGGCCATTTCAGTCCGGTTCCCGAACCGGCATCGCTATCGCTGCTTGGCCTCGCGATCGTCGGTGTCGCTGGCCGTCGGTGGCGCCAACGGCGCGCCGCATGGACGAAGCAGGCCGCGCGCGGCTGGGTCGTTACGTGCACGTGCAGTACGATGGCGAGATCTAACGCACATGCGTCTCACGGGCGGCCGCGCCTCGACCAGCCTCATCGCACCGAATCGGCCACTATCGTCCGGATGGGCGGCAGCGGTCATCATCGGTGCGCTGTTGCTGGTGCTGGCACTTGATGCTGTGACGGGCGAGGCTCCCGTGCAGCACCTGTATTACCTGCCTATCGTCTTCGCCAGCGTGCGGTTTGGACGCCGCGGCGGTCTGACGGCAGCGATCATCGCGATTGCCTTCTACCATCTGTCCCACCCGCGCTGAAGTTTCAATACGAGGAATCTGTCGGTCTCGGCTCTGACTAACCGCCTCCGTGACCTGTCGCGTAATGTTGTCGAGCCCAACGCACTGTCGCCAGTGCCGCTTCGTCGACGTCGGTCGGTTGCTGCTGGAATCGCTGACGAAACCGCCGATCATCGATCACGAACGGCTCATCCCACTGGTACGACATCTCTTCCACTTCCCGCACCAACGGAACGAAGATTCCCATTGCCTTCACGAGCCAGCGGGGCGCCACCGCAAGCCTGATCTCGCGACCCAATTCCCGCGAAAACCTCGCGACGAGTGTCCGCATCGTCTCTGCCGGTGCACACGGCAGCATCCACGGCTGGCCGTAGACATCGGCCGCTGCGCCGCCGAGGGTCATCAAACCAGCCGCGACATCCGGAATGTAGTGATAGGTGTGCACCGCGTCAGGGTTGGCGAGCACCCACGCGCGTCGGCCTTTGAGCGCCGGCCGCCAGAACTGATCGCCGACGTGCGTGAGCGTGCCGCCGGGGCCATAGTAATCCGACGCACGTCCGGCAGTGGCCAACAGCTCGCCACGACGATGCGCGTCGAACAGGCGCTCGGCGGCACGGGCACGGATTTCCCCTTTGCGACTATTCGGGTTTACGGGTGAGTCTTCATCGAGCCGCCGACCGCCTGGCCGACCAAGCATGTAGACGTTGTCGAGCACCACCAGGCGAGCGCCGCTCCGCCGCGCTGCTGCGATGAGGTTGTCCATCCAGCGAGGTACTAGTTCAGCCCATCGCCGCGTGTCGTACGGCGGATTCATACAGTGATAGATCGTTGCCGCACCCTCAGCAGCATCAGCGCAAAACGCTGCATCGGTTGCGTCGCCCTGAATCACATCGGCCCCCGGCGGCACGCCTCCGGGCGACCTTTTTGCCACTCGCACTCGTTTGCCGGCGTCGAGCAGAAGCCGGGCGAGGGGCTGCCCTACCTGGCCCGCGCCAAATACCACATGCAGCTCGGTTACAGCGGAGGATGCCATCTCACCCCTCAATTCACTTGTGTTGAGAATCGTGCCATCGAGGTGATCCGATTGTCCGGCCCGACGACGCGGTGCTGAAACGCGGAGCGACCAAGGAAGACATCGTCGAAGCGCTCGGCGTGGCGATCGCCGTCAACGCAGGCGCGGCCCTGGTGTACTCCGCGCATTCTGTCAATACGTGAACATCATGCCAGGCATCCGAGTTCTGAGATGCCAG
>WNFU01004663.1_pt1 | contig 17394 bp, 23 predicted proteins | sample 5400121 | NCBI WGS metagenome assembly WNFU01 (sample SAMN13153360, study PRJNA577476) | soil metagenome | isolation source: 100 cm soil or saprolite under grassland replicate 1 | place: USA:California | collected 2016-06-15
CAGGGGGTGACCGTGCGGGTGCTGCAACGCATCCTCGCGTTGACCGCGGCGATCTGGCACAACGACCACACCGGCCAGCCGACCGCCAGGTCCCTGCTCGCCTACGACCACTAACGACCCCTTGGAATCAATCATCTAGTAGAGGCCCCAGCCGGCCATCTTGGGCGAGGAGCCGACCAGCACCTCCAGCGCGGGCGGCAGGGCGTCGGGACGCAGCATGAACGCGGTCAGCCGCGCGTGGCCCTCCAGCACCACCAGGCCACCGTCGTCCTCGTCCCGGGCGGTGACCAGGATCAGCGGCGGGAACCGCGCCCCGTCGGCGACCGCCCGTGCCATGCGCAGCGCCCAGTCACCGCGCACCCCAAACGGCGCCACACCGGCGCGGATGCGTGGGGCGGCATCGACCGCCAGCCGGGTGCCGCCCGACAGCTCGACCCAGTAGTCGTAATCGATGTACCGGACCCTGGCGAGCGTCTTCGCCGCCGGCGACCTGGCCCGCCGGCCCAGCATGCCGCTGCCTGGCGCCCAGGTGGTCATCGCCGCCGCCGAGGGCGCCGTCCGCGGTCGCCATCGACCAGCAACTGCTCCTGCAGCAGTTCACCCAGTGAAGCGTTGGCGCGGTCAGTCCTCGCGGTCGCCAAGGCGCGCGGCTCCACGCGGGTGCCGGTAGCCCCACGACCGCCGCCACCCGGCCAGCAGCTCGCCGCCCCCGGCCAGGGCGCGGCGTGGGCAGCAGCAGGTCTGACGCCAGGATGAAACTGCGGCCCACTACCCTGCCGATCGGCCATTGTTGACGGCGGCAGCGACGGCAGCTGGGGCAGGAGGTCAGCGTCCAGCCACAACGCCCCGCACCTGGAGGCCACCATGACGCCCACCCTGTCCGACCTCCACGCCACGCCCGTGTTGGCGTTCGGCCTAAAGGCCACGACCACGACCCAGCGGATCCTGGCCGTGCAGGTGGGCGCGGTCATCCTGCTGCTGATGCTGGTGCTGGTACGGCGCCGGTTTGCCCACTCGTTCTTCCACGGCTTCCTGGTGGCGGTCGGGACCTTCTTCAGCTTCGACATCGTGCTGTTCCACTGGGTGTTCAAGCTCCACCGCATCACGTCCGGCTCGGAAGCCAACGTCATCGAGCCGCTGCTCGTGGCCCTGGGCATCGGCTTCGCCACTACGGCGTGCGGCGCGAGCGACCCAGGCCTGGGCGACGGTCGTGACGCGGGCTGGGCCGCTTGACGAAACCTTGAGGATGGCTGGGGCGCTGGCTTGAGACGGCCGCCGTAGCGTGGCTCCCGGACAGAGAAGTCGACGGCAACGAGGAGGGACCGACGGTGATGCGGGGCTGGGACGGCTGGAGCTGGTGGGCTGGCTGGTGATGATGGCGTCGATGGTGGCGTTTTGGGGGCTGATCATCGGGGGGATCGTGTGGATCTTCCGCAGCTCCGGCTGGGGCCGGCCCCGCGGCGAGCGGCGCGACCCCGAGCAGGTCCTCGCCGAGCGGTTCGCGGCCGGCGAGATCGACGAGGAGGAGTACCAGCGGCGCCTGCAGGTGCTGCGCTCGGCCCGCCAGGGCGCGTGGGAACAGCAGCGATAGGGTAGGAGCCCGGCCACCAGGCCACGACCAGGGAGGGACGGCAGTGCCCGCCGCTACCGGCGACCAGGCCGCCAGGCTACGCCGCTACTGGGACAAGCACGCCCGCAACTACGACAAGGAGATGGCGTTCTGGGAGCGGCGGCTGTTCGCCGACAGCCGCCGCTGGGTCTGCTCCCAGGCCACCGGCGATACGTTGGAGGTCGCCGTCGGCACCGGCCTGAACCTCGAGTTCTACCCCGACGACGTCCGGCTGACCGGGGTCGACTTCAGCCCCGCCATGCTCGAGCAGGCCCGCGACCGCGCCCAGGGGCTGGGCCGCGCGGCCGAGCTGCGGGAGGGCGACGCGCACGCGCTCGGCTTCCCGGACGGGGCGTTCGACACGGTGGTGTGCACCTTCTCGCTGTGCGCCATCGCCGACGACCGCCAAGCCGTCGCCGAGATGTGGCGGGTGCTGCGGCCCGGCGGGCGGCTGCTGCTGGCCGACCACGTCGCCGGGTCGGCCTGGCCGACCCGGGCGGTGCAGCGCCTACTGGAGCTGGTCACCATCCCGCTTGGCGGGGAGCACTTCCGGCGCCGCCCGCTGGAGCACGTCCGCGCCCAGGGCTTCCACGTCGAGCGGCAGGAGCGGTTCAAGCTCGGGATCGTGGAGCGGCTGGCGGCCCGCAAGCCCGCCACCACCAGCGGGTGAGGGACCGGTGACCAGCCGCACTGACCAGGTGGGCGGGCCGCCGCCCGTGCGGGCGCTGGTGGTCGACGACGAGCCGCCGCTGGTACGGCTGGTCACCAGCTACCTGGAACGCGAAGGCTTCCAGGTCGCCTCGGCCGGCGACGGCGAGCAGGCGGTCGCGCTGGCCGAGGCCTTCCAGCCGGAGGTGATCGTGCTGGACCTCATGCTGGCCGGGATGGACGGCATCGAGGCGTGCCGGCGCATCCGCACCTTCAGCGACGCCTACGTCGTCATGCTGACCGCCCGCGCCGAGGAGGTCGACAAGCTCGTCGGCCTGGGGGTCGGCGCCGACGACTACCTGACCAAGCCGTTCTCCCCGCGGGAGCTGGTCGCGCGGATCCGCGCGATGCGGCGCCGCCCACGCGCCGCCGCGCCCTCGCTGGCGCCCGCCACGCCGGCTCGGCGAGCTGACCATGGACGTGGCCGCCCGCGAGGTCCACCTCGGCGGCCACCCGGTCGAGCTGACCCGCCTGGAGTTCGACCTGCTCGACGCCCTGTCGGAGCGGCCGCGGGTGGTCCTCAGCCGCCGCCAGCTCCTGGAGCGAGTCTGGGGCGCCGACTGGGTCGGCGACGAGCACCTGGTCGACATCCACGTCGCCAACCTGCGCCGCAAGCTCGGCGACGAACCCCGCCGCCCCCGCTGGATCCGCACCGTCCGCGGGGTCGGCTACCGCATGGGAGCGGCCAGGTGAGCACCCCCGGCGGCCCGCTGCGGCGCGGTCTTGGCGCCAAGCTGCTGCTGGCCCAGATGCTGGTCGTGGTCGCCGGCAGCCTCACCCTGGCCGCGGTCGCCCTGGCGGTGGCCCCGGGGTGTTCCACGCCCACGTCCGCATGGCGCTTGGCAGCATCCCCCCCCGAGGTCGCCCGCCACCTCGACGAGGGCCTGGCCAGGGCCATGCTGGCCGCGCTGGGCACCGGCACCGCGGTCGCGGTGGCGACCGCGCTGGCGGGCAGCGTGCTGCTGGCCGCCGCATCGCCGGCCCCCTGGAGGCGCTGGCTGGCGCCGCCAGCCAGGTCGCCGGTGGCCGCTACGGCGCCCGCGTCCCGCAGCCCCCCGGCGGCGACGAGCTGGCCACCCTGGCTGCGGCGTTCAACGACATGGCCCAGACCCTGGCCGCCTCGGAGCAGCGCCGCCGCGAGCTGCTGGCCGACCTCGCCCACGAGCTGCGCACCCCGCTGGCCACCATCGACGGGTACCTCGAGGGCGTCGCCGACCAGGTCATGCCCGCCGACCAGCAGACCCTGCAGGTCCTGCAGGCCGAGACCGCCCGGCTGCGGCGGCTGGTCGACGACCTCAACGCCGTCTCCCGCGCCGAGGCCCGGCAGCTCGACCTGCGCCTGGCGCCCGTGAAGCCCGGCGAGCTCGTCGCCGCCGCGGTCCAGGCCGCCCAGGCCGCCTACGCCGCCAAGGACGTCACCTTGACGGCCAAGGTCGACCCGCGCCTGCCCGGGTCGCGGCTGATGCCGACCGCGTCGGCGAGGTGCTGGCCAACCTGCTCGGCAACGCCCTGCGCCACACCCCACCAGGCGGGCGTGTCGAGGTCACCGCCACCGCCGCCGACGGCCGCGTGCAGCTCGCGGTCGCCGACACCGGCGAGGGCATCCCGCCCGAGCTGCTGGAGCGGATCTTCGAGCGCTTCTACCGCGCCGACCCCGCCCGCGCCCACGCGCCCGACGGCGGCGGCAGCGGCATCGGCCTGACCATCACCCGCGCAATCGTCCAGGCCCACGGCGGCCGCATCCACGCCGAGAGCCACGGACCCGGCCGCGGCGCCCGCTTCGTCGTCACCCTCCCCCGGTGGCACCGCTCCTGACCACGCGGCTGCGGACCAGCCACCGACCTCTGGCCGGGCGACCAGCTGCCGGCCCACCGGCGCCGGGCCCGGCCCCGGATGCGTCAGCGTTGCTTCGGGCGGAAGGATGGGGGAACGGGCCGCTGCCTGTCGTCCTTGCAGCAGGAGGCAGGCACGCCGCGATCCCTGACCGGCTGGCTCCGCGACACACACCCAGCGGCGCGGCGACAGCCAGCCACGCAAGTCGGCACGGCCGTGCGGCGACCAGGTAGGGTGGCGGGGTCGTGGTGCGGACGGAACGGGCAGGGCCATGTCCAGGCCGGTGTTGATGGCGGTCGACGACGACCCGGCGGCGCTGGGCGTGCTCGCCCAGGAGCTGCGCAAGCGCTACGGGGCGGACTACCTGGTGGCCTGCCAGCTCGACGCGGTCGCCGCGCTGCACGCGCTGGAGCGGGTCCAGGCTGACGGTGGGCAGGTGGCGCTGGTGCTCGCCGACCAGTGGATGCCCGCCATGACCGGGGTGCAGCTGCTGGCCCGTGCCCACTGGCTGCACCCTGCCGCGCAGCGGGCGCTGCTGATCGACTGGGGTGATGGCTCGACCGCCGAGCCGATCCTGCAGGCCGCGGCCTTCGGCCAGGTCGACGACTGGATCGCCAAGCCCACCCAGCCCGGCGACGAACGCTTCCACCAGGCGGTCAGCCAGTTCCTCTACGAATGGGCGCGGCTGCAGCGCCCGCAGTTCCAGGCCGTCCGGGTCGTCGGCGACCAGTGGTCGGCCCGCTCCCACGAGCTCCGCGACCTGCTGAGCCGCAACAGCATCCCGTTCGGCTTCTACCCTGTGGACACCGGGGAGGGCCGGGCGCTCCTCGGCGCGGCCGGGGCGACCGGCGAACGGCTGCCGGTGGTCGTGGTGTTCGACGGCCGGGTCCTGGCCGACCCGTCCAACGCCGAGGTCGCCGAGGCCCTGGAAATCAGGACGCGGCCGGAAGCGACCACCTACGACGTCACCGTGGTCGGGGCGGGCCCGGCCGGCCTGGCCGCGGCGGTCTCCGCGGCCTCCGAGGGGCTGCGGACCGCCATCCTGGAGCCGGAGGCGATCGGCGGCCAGGCGGGCAGCAGCTCCAAGATCCGCAACTACCTCGGCTTCCGCCGCGGCGTCAGCGGCGCCGAGCTGGCGGCGCGGGCCTACGAGCAGGCATGGATGCTGCGGGCCGAGTTCGTCTACGGCCAGCACGCCGTCGGCCTGCGCACCGCCGGGCCCGACCGGGAGGTGGCCCTGGGCGACGGCAGCCAGGCCACCAGCCGCGCGGTGGTCCTGGCCACCGGCGTGCGCTACCGGCGCCTGGGCGTGCCCAACCTGGAGGCCCTGACCGGAGCGGGGGTGTTCTACGGCGCCGCCGCCTCCGAGGCCCAGGCCGTCAAGGGCCGGGAGGTCTACGTGGTCGGCGGGGCCAACTCCGCCGGCCAGGCCACCGTCCACCTGGCCAGGTACGCCAGCCAGGTCACCATGCTGGTGCGCGGCTCCTCGCTGGCCGCCACCATGTCGGACTACCTGGTCCGGGAGCTTGGAGCGACCCGCAACGTTACCGTCCGCTTCGGGGTGGAGGTCGTCGACGGCCACGGCCAGGGGCGGCTGAGCGGCCTGACCCTGAGGGAGCGGCGCTCTGGCGCGGCCGAGACGGTCCCGGCCGCGGCCGTGTTCGTCATGATCGGCGCCGAGCCCCACACCGGCTGGCTGCCGGAGGCCGTCCTGCGCGACCGCTGGGGGTTCGTCGTAACCGGCGCCGACCTGCTCGCCGACGGCACGCCGCCGCCAGGGTGGCCGCTGGAGCGCCGGCCGATGCCGTTCGAGTCCAGCATGCCGGGGGTGTTCGCGGTCGGCGACGTCCGCCACGGCTCGACCAAGCGGGTGGCCTCCGCGGTCGGCGAGGGCTCGGTCGCGATCCAACAGGTCCACCAGTACCTCACCAGCGGATAGGCTGCCTCGCCCTCACGGTCCTTGCCGCCCGGTCACGGCGACCAGTCCCGGCGGAGTCGGTGGCCGCGGCAAGGCAGGGCAGCAGCGCGGTCACGGCCGGCGGGTCGGGGCGGCCGTCGTGCCCAACGAGCGGCGAGCCTGGCTTGGTGCGTAGGGCGGCTACCCGCCGGTGGGCGGCGGGAGCCCGGCGTAGCGGGCGTGGCGGAGCTGGCCGCTCTCCCAGCCGCGGTAGGCGACCACCACCGCAAGCTCCGGCCGGACCCACACCGGCCGCGGCGCCTCAGCGGGCCGGGCGCCCCAGCGGACGCGGGTGACCGGCCCGGCGAACGGGCTGGCCTCGGCGCGCAGCCGGGCCAGCACCGTGGCGAGCCGGCGGCGAGAGGCTGGCACCAGCCCGGCCTCGACGGTGGCCACGTGCCGCAGCCGGCCACTGGCGTCGGTGGCGCCGACCAGCAGCCGCTCCACGCCCGTGGGGCCGGGCACGTAGCCGCCGACCAGGAAGGCGGCCTGCTGCTCGTGGGCGAGCTTGCGTCAGTCCGGATGCCGGCGTCCCGGCCGGTACGGCGAGCCCAGGCGCTTGGCGACGACGCCTTCCAGGCCCTGCTCCCGGGTGGCCGCGACCACCAGGTCGCCCTGGTCGACGAAGGTCGGGGTGGTCTGCCAGGCCGGCCCGGCCAGCTCCAGCGCCTCCAACTGCGCGCGCCGCTCCGCCCACGGCAGGCCCAAGAGCAGCCGGCCGTCCAGCCACAGCAGGTCGAAGACCAGGTAGGTGACCGGCGTGAGTCCGGCAGGCCGACGGGTTGGGCGCCCGCGGGCGCGCGTGCGCTGCTGTAGCGCCGTGAAGTCAGGCCGGCCGGCCTGGTCCAGGGCGACCAACTCCCCGTCGAGGACCGCCTGGTGGCCGCCGAGTGCGCTGGCGAGGCCGGCGAGTTCGGGGAACCAGGCGGCCATGTCGACGCCGCGGCGGCTGGCGATGCGGAGGTCTCCAGCCCCAAGGGTCGCGGTGCCGCGGTACCCGTCCCTTATCTGCACTGGGACGCGTGAGGCAACTCGGGTGCCAGTACCAGCATGTCGCCGGGTGCGAGGTAGCCACTACGGCCGGTGACGGCGACGGCGGGGTATCAAGAAGTGGCGTTGGGGTGCCAGCGGGCGAGGTGGTCGTGCAGGCCGGTGAGGTCGACGCCGCCGGCGCGGTAGCCGACGTGCCCGTCGGGGCGGACGAGGTAGTGGGCGGCGTGCCGGCCGGCGGGGTCGAGGCCGAGGCGGCGCAGCGCGGCGCCGCCCGGGTCGTGCAGGACGCCGCGGCCGGCCTCACGGGTGAGGTGGTGGACGGCGACCAGGCCGGCGTAACGCTGCACGGCCACGCTGGCGGCATGCGCTGGCCAGGCGGTGGTGGGCCCGCACAGCAGCAGGTGGTAGCCGGGCGCGGCGGTGGCGGCGTGCAGGCTGGTTGCCTGGCCGTCGCGGGCCAGGGGGGCGTCGGGGAGCCGGTCGCCGGCGCGGGGACCCCGCCGGGGTGCGTCCGGACCGTCGGTGACGGCGGGGCTGTGCCGGTAGCCGATGGCGAGCTGGGCGAGGGCACGGAAGGCGGCCGCGCGCCCGGGGGCGAACCGCAGCGCCAGCGGTGCAAGGCGTGGGAGCCGGGTGCGCGCCCAGCGGACCAGGGGATTGTTGCTGGTGGCGATCCTGAAGGCGCGGTCGGTCAGGCGCAGGACCCGGCCGCCGACCGGGGCGCGCTCGACCTGGTAGGTGGCCAGCAGCTCGGGGGTGGCGGCGCCAGAGCAGGCGAGGGCCAGCTTCCAGGCGAGGTTGGCGGCGTCCTGGACGCCGGTGTTCATGCCCTGGGCGCCGGCGGGGCTGTGGACGTGGGCGGCGTCGCCGGCCAGGAAGACGCGGCCGGCCTGGTAGCGGGTGGCGGCGCGCAGCTGCAGCCGGAAGCGGGTCATCCAGACCGGGTCGCGCAGGCGCAGCGGGTCGCTGGCGTAGGCGCCGGCGATGGCCTGCAGCTCGGCCAGGAAGACCTCGGCGTCGGCGGGCGCCTGGCTGCCGGGTGGGCGCATGGCCAGCATGCGCCAGGCCGCCGGGGCGCCGAGGGGGAAGAAGAACAGCATGCCCGCACCGGTCAGGTAGGCGTGGGCCGCGCCGGGTTCGAGGCCGTCGACCTCGAGGTCGGCGAGCAGGAAGGTCTGCGGGTAGGCGGCGCCCTCGAAGCCGATCCCGGCCAGGTGGCGGACGGCGGAGCCGGCACCGTCGCAGCCGACCACGTAGCGGGCCGCCACGGCCTCGTGCCAGCCGTCGGCCCGGCGGAGCTGGCAGGCGACGGACTCGCCCGCCGGGCTGAGCTCGACCAACTCGGTGCCGCGCTCGACGACCACGCCGCGGCCGGCGAGGTGCTCGCCAAGGACGCGTTCGGTCTCGGCCTGGGACAGGAACAGCAGGAACGGGTAGGCGGTGTCTGCCAGGCCGAGGTCGAACAGGCGCACGGAGACCACCCGGCCGGGCAGGTGCAGGCGCAGCTGGACGGCCTGCCGGCCACGGTCCAGCAGCGCCGGGGTGACGTCCAGGCCGGCCAGGACCTCCAGGGTGCGGGGCTGGATCGCCAACGCGCGGGACTCGTGCACCCGGTCGGGCACGCGGTCGACCAGCCGCAGCCTGGTGCCGTAGGCGGCGAGGTGGGCGGCCATGGTGAGCCCGGTCGGTCCGGCGCCGACGACCAGGACGTCGACCGGGTCGCCGTCCCCGCCGGTGGCGTGGTGGTGGGTGGTCATGCGGTACACGCAGCGCTGGTGGGTGGGGTCAGGTGGCGGTGGTGTGCCGGTAGCGTGCCACGGCGGCGGGCACGCTGATGGCCAGGAGTGCGGCGATCCAGGCCAGGGCCTGCCAGACGTGGGTGGCGGTGGGGCCGCCCAGGCACAGCGCGCGCAGGGCGTCGACGACCACGGTGACGGGGTTGGCCTTGGCGAAGGCCTGCAGCCAGCCGGGCATGGTGGCCACCGGGACGAAGGTAGAGCTGGCGAACAGCAGCGGGATGACGCCCAGCAGCCCGGCCAGGCCGGCGGACTCGGCGTCGCGGACCAGCAGGCCGAACAGGGCGTTGAGCCAGGAGAACGCCAGCCCGACGAGCACGGCCAGCCCGACCGCGGCCAGTGCGGCGCCGGCGCCGGCGTGGAAGCGGAACCCGATGGCGGCGCCGACGCCGGTCATCAGGCCGAGGACGAACAGGTTGCGGACCGCGTCGGCCAGCGCGCGGCCGGCCAGGACCGCGCTGCGGGCCATCGGCAGGGCGCGGAACCGGTCGATCATGCCGCTGCCAAGGTCGTCGGCGACCGCCACGCCGGTCTGGGAGGCGCCGAACGCGATCGCCAGCACGTAGGTGCCGGGCAGGATGTAGTCGATATACCTGGTGACGCCGGGCGGGTGGATGGCGCCGCCGTAGGTGTAGTTGAACAGCAGCACGAACATGACCGGCTGCACGGTGGCGAACGCGATCAGGGTCGGCACCCGGACCAGGCGGTGCAGGTTGCGGCCGGTGATCGTGAACGTGTTGGCCAGCCGCCTTGCCAGGCCGCCGGTGGGGGCGGCGGCCATGGGCGGCTGGGCCGTGGTGGTCGCGCTCATCGGGGTGCTCCTTTCAGGCGGCCGCGCCCTTGCCGCCGGGGTCCTGACGGTCGGGGTCGGCCGGGGCGTCGGGGCCGGTGGGCTGGCCCGTGAGGGCCAGGAACACGTCGTCCAGGGTCGGCCGGCGCAGCGCCAGGTCGGCCACGCGCAGGCCGCCGGCGGCCAGGCGGGCGGCCACCTCGGGCAGCACGCCGGGGCCGTCGGCCACGGGGACGACCACCCGGCCCAGGGCGCGGTCGACTGCCGGGGCGCCGGCGCCGAGCCCGGCCATCGCCGCGGCCAGCCGTGCCGGGTCGGCGCCCGGTGGGGCTTGGAGCTCCAGCCGGTCGCCGCCCACCTGGGCCTTGAGCGCCGCCGCGGTGCCGCTGGCGATCACCCGGCCGTGGTCCATGACGACCAACTGGTCGGCGAGCCGGTCGGCCTCCTCCAGGTACTGGGTGGTCAGCAGCACGCTGGCGCCCTGGCTGGTCAGCTCGCCGAGCAGCCGCCACAGGCCGACGCGGCCGCGCGGGTCCAGGCCGGTGGTGGGCTCGTCCAGGAACACCACCGCCGGCCGGGCCACCAGGCTGGCGGCGACGTCCAGGCGGCGGCGCATCCCGCCGGAGTAGGTCCGCGCCACCCGGCCGGCCGCCTCGCCGAGGTCGAAGCGCTCCAGCAGCTCGTCGGCCCGCCGGCGCGCGGCCGTGCGGCCCAGGCCGGCGAGGCGGCCGACCATGCGCAGGTTCTCCCGCCCGGTCAGGAACGCGTCGACCGCGGCGTACTGGCCGGACAGGCCGACCAGGCGGCGGACCTGGTCGGGCTGGCGGGTCACGTCCAGGCCGCAGACCCTGGCCCGCCCTTGGTCGGGGCGCAGCAGGGTCGCCAGGATGCGGACCAGGGTGGTCTTGCCGGCGCCGTTGGGGCCCAGCAGGCCCAGCACGCCGCTGGCGGGCACCGCCAGGTCCACCCCCGCCAGGGCCCGTACCGGCCCGAACCGCTTGCCCAGGCCCTCGGCCGCGACCGCCTGCTCGGTGCCCATCCTGCCTCCTCATCCCTTCCGGATCGATCCGGGCCTGCTTGCGGCGCCCCAGGCGCTGCGGTCAGTCGGCGCACGCCGGGGGTGCCCATGGCCCGCTGAGGGACTCGGCAGCTCGGCCGGCCGGCTCGACGGGCTGGTCGACGTCGCCAGCGCCCAGACCACGGCGGCCAGCGTGGCGGCCTGTAGGCCGGCGCGGAGCGCGGTCAGCCGCGCGAAGGTGCCGAACACCCGCTCCAGGGCGGCCGGGTCGTCGTTGTGGCCGCGCTGGGAGAAGTTCACCGGGGCGGCGACCGCGGTGACCAGCAGGTGCCCGACGGTCAGGCCCGCGGCCAGGGCGAGCGCGCGCCGCAGCCGGGCCGGGCGGGTGCGGTCGCGGCGGCCTGCCGCGGCCGCGGCCAGGGTCAGCCCGGCGGTGCCGAGCCCGAGGGTGGCGTACCACGGCACGCCGTTGCGCAGGTCGGCGGCCCGGCCGTAGGCGGCGAACGCGACCGGGCCGATGCGGTGGCGGGCGGGGAGCTGCTTGGCCGGCTGGTCCAGGCTCGCCCCGACCAGCAGCCCGTTGGCCACCACCGCCGCCAGCAGCACCCCAGTCGCCCGGCCGCCTCGCACCATCGTCCATCCCCTTCGGATCAATAGTAGTAACGCTACCTATCGTGATGCTACAGCTTAGGGTGTAGGATTGCTACCTATGCGAGCGGAGACCCTCAAGGGCCACCTCGACGGGCTGCTCCTGGCCACCCTGGAGCCAGGCCCGCTGCACGGCTACGCCGTCATCCAGGCCCTCCGCGCCGGCAGCGGCGGCGCGTTCGACCTGCCCACCGGCACCGTCTACCCGGCGCTGCACCGGCTCGAGCGCGCCGGGCTCATCCGCGCCACCTGGTCGGTCGTCGGCGGCCGGCGGCGCCGCACCTACCAGCTCACCGCCGCCGGCCGTCGCGCGCTGGCCGCCGAGCGGGCCACCTGGCAGGCCTTCGCCAGCGCCGTCAGCGCCCTGCTCACCCCCACCCCGGCGCCGGCGGGCGCATGACCGACTCCCGACTGCCACCGGCCCCGGCCGCCCGCCAGGTCCTGGACGGCTACCTGGCCGACCTCGCCACCCGGCTGCCCGGCCCCGGGCGGGCCCGCCAGGCGATCCTCGCCGAGCTCGGCGACGGGCTCCTGGACGCCACCCAGGCCCACCTCGACGGCGGGCTGGCACCCGCTGCGGCCGCGCGGGCGGCCACCGCCGAGTTCGGCGAGGCGGCCACCCTCGCCCACGCGTTTGCCCCCGAGCTGCTCGGCGCGCAGGCCCGCCGCCGTGCGCTGCTGCTGATCCATACCGGCCCGCTGGTCGGCGGGCTGTGGCTGGGCGCCCTGGCCGCCGGCCAGCCACCGCCCTGGCGGCGGCAGCTGGCCGGCGCCTGGCTCGGCCTGCCCGTGGCCGCCGTGGCGCTCCTCAGCGCCATGCTGGCGCTGCTGCTGGTCGTCGCCGCCACCGGCCGGGCCAGCCGCTGGCTGCCGGCCCGCCCGACGCTCGCCCCCGGCGCCGCCGCCGCGGCCGGGCTCGCCGCGGTCGTCGTCGACCTGGCCATGCTCGGCACGCTCATCGGCCAGGCCCTCACCGCCCACACCCGCCTGGCCTGGCCCCTGGCCGCGGCCGCCGCGGCGGCCAGCCTCACCCGGCTGGTCCTGGCCAGCCGCGCGACCCGCCGCAGCCTCGCCGCCCGCGCCGCCTTGGGCTGACCGCCGGCCCGGCCGCGAGAGCCCGACCTAGCTTGGCATGTCCAACAGCTGCTGGATGATCTGTGGCCGCCAGGCGTTGGCACGTTCGACCTGGGCGAGCTTCTCGCCGATGTGGACCAGGTTGAGTTCGAGGGCTTCGACCTCGCCGAGCCAGCCACGGGTGGAGGCGAGGTCCAGGCGGGCACGGGTGCTGCTCTGGATCTCGAGCAGCCGCGGCTGCATCGCCGGGGCGACCTCGAGCATGGGGCAGCGGATGCAGGCGTGCTCGTGGATGCACGGGGTGCCGTAGGGGCGGCGGCAGTAGCCCAGCTCCATGGTGCGCTTGCCGAAGTGCTGCTCGAACTCGGCCCACTCCACCGCGGTCGGCTCGCGGTATTCCTCGGCGGGCCGGGCGGCGCGGCGGCGGGCCATGAACGCCTGGAGGTGGGCGACGACGCCGTCGGGGTCGCGCAGGCCGGCGCGCCGCGCCGCGCGGGCGAGCAGGTCGCGCAGGCCGGTGTCGCTGATCACCACGCTGGTGCCGGCGCAGCGGCGGCGTTGGAACAGGTAGGGCAGCGGCGGGGCTGGGTCCACTTGCGGGCGACCAGCCGCCGGTGCCACCGCAGGATCGTATCCGGCGTCACCAGGAAGGTCGACCAGCGCGCGCGGGGAAGCGCTCGGCTCAGCACTGCCAGCAGCGCACGGTCGGCGGGTCGGAACTCGGGCCGCTTGACCTGGCGGCGCAGCACTTCGAGCTGGTGGCGGAGCACGGCGATCTCGACGTCCTTGGCATGCTCGGTTTGGAGGCGAACAAGCAGGAGGCCGAGGAGTCGGCGCGTGATGAGGTCGAGGAAGGACAGGGCCATCGGCGGATTCTGGCTTGACCCCGATCCTCGCTGCTCAGCACACACGGCCGAGTTTCTGAACCCTACGGGCCCAGATCCGCACGCCACCGCCGGCCAGCTCGACCCGGTCGATGGTTACGTCTGCCAGGTGCGGAAGGAGATCATCGAGAGCTTGGTGTTCACATGCCGGGCATGCTCGCTTGCCCTGCTACCGAGCCGAGGTCGGTTCGATCACGGAAAGTGGGCCAGATCCACTTCTCGTTGACATTCCCACGTGTCGGGCCTGACGAACAAGCACGACCAGCGGGCTCGGGGCAGGGCACGGCTGGTGGCGGCGAGCAGGGCGCGGTCGGCGGGTTCGAACCTGGGGCGTGGGGACTGGCGGCGCAGGATGGCCAGCTGGTGGCGGAGCACCAGGACCTCCAGGTCCTTGGCGGCGTCGCCGCGGGCCAGCAGGACCAGCAGCTGGACCGGGCGGCAGAGCGTCAGGTAGGCGAGCTTTGACCGCACGCGGGAAGCCTCCGAGACGGGTCGGCGGAGGCGCCACCCTACCGCGCGGTGGTGGAGCGAACCGGCAGCTCACAGGCCACGTCCGACTTTGCGCATCCTACGGGCTCCGGCCACGGCCGCGTCCGGGCAGCCGACCGGCGTGACGCCGCGCTGCTCCAGGGCGCGCTCGGCGTCCGGCTTCAGCCGGCCCCGCGCGCCGCCAGGCGGCGCCGTAGGCAGCTCAAGCACCTCGCCCGGGTAGGGCCGACGCTGCCGACCGGCATCCCCAGCACCGCCGCGACCTCGGCGTAGCCGGGCGGCGGGTCCGCCATCAGCAGGCGTAACAGCCCCTGGCACCGTCCGGGCAGCGACCCGAACGCCCGCCACAGCTCGGCCTGCTGCTCGGCGGCCAGCAACCCCGCCTCGGGCGCGGGCGCCTGGTGCAGTTCGAGCCGACCCGGGCCGTGCCCGCTGGCGACGGGAACCTCCCGCCCGCGAGCCTTGCCAACCCGGAGGGACTCGCGCATGGCCGTCGTGGCCAACCACCCCCCGACCCGTTCGGGCTGCCGCAGCGCGCCGAGGCGCTGCACCAGGCGCAGCCAGACGGCCTGGCTGACGTCGGCCGCATCCTGGGGGTCCAGGCCATGCCGGCGCGCGATGGCCCAGACCAGCCCGCCGTAGCGGTCGACGAGCTCGCCCCAGGCGGCCTGGTCGCCGCTGGCGGCACGCCCGACCAGTTGGGCGGTTTCCGACCAGGCCGCCGCCCCGTCGCGGGCCTTGCGTGCCTGGTGGTTGGACCGGGTGCGACGGTCAAGGTCTTCGTCCGCCACTGCAATTTGCCGCATCGTGTGCCTCTTCCCTTGGTCGTGCCGGTTCCCGGGGCCGGTCGGCCGGTGGCCCGGCGCGCGGGTGGCTAGGTGGTGCGCAGGGCGTCGGTGGGGGCCAGGCGGGCGGCGCGGACCGCCGGGTACAGCCCGGCGAGCGCGCCCAGGCACAGCGCCACGCCGACCCCGCCGGCCACCCCGGTCAGGGGGACGACGACCTGCCAGTGCTTCTGGGTGGCATACCCGGCGGTGACCAGCCGCCGTTGGATGGGGACCAGCCAGGCCACCGAGCCGACCAGCACGACCAGGAGGCCGCCAGCTGCCAGCAGCGCCAGGGTGCGGGCGGCGCCGCCGGTGCTGCTGGCGAAGCCGATGGTGGAGCCAGCGCAGACGACCAGCAGCGCCGGCTGTAGGCGGTCCACCCGTCGCAGCGTGTACGCAAACCCGGTCCGGAAGTCCGCAAGGTCGCTGGTCCGCCAGGCGGGAACGCGTTCCCAGGCGATCGGGACCACGCCACCGGCGAACAGGCCGCCGCTGCGCAGCATCGGGGCGGCCCACCACTGGCTCATCGCTTGCTCCTTCCCTGGCCCGCTGGCCAGGGGCTGTGCTCGGCGGGTTCGGGCGGTGTCCGCATCGCCGCCTTCTGCTCCCTGGGCGCTGTGGGGCCCTGGGTGCTGTCGGCCTCCAGCCGGCAGCAGAGCTCTTCCAGGATGCGCGCGGTGGTCTCCAGGTCCGCGCGGCCGATCCCGCCCGCCAGCCGAATGACCCATGTGGCCTGTCGCCGGTCGGTCGCGCTGTGGGTGGTCCTGCCGGGGTCGGTCGGGCAGACCAGCGGTGAGCCTGCAGCCGCCGTGGCAGGGTCGCCGACCGAGCCAGCCTCGGTGGTGACGAGCACCAGCAGGTCGGGGTCGCCGACGTCGAAGCGCTCCCCGAGCGGGGTCGTGCCGTGGTTGGATTGGGCGTTGGGGTCGCTAAACCCGCCGCCGCCCAGCACGCCGACGACCACCAGCGCCACCAGCGTCCCGGCTAGCACCAGGCGACCTCGCCGGACGGCAAACCGTGCCAAGCCTGCAGGCATCGCTGCTCCCCTCTCGCCGGCAGCGCCGACGCCGTGCTTAGGTCTTCCAGTCCTGGTCGTCGCGGGAGTCGTGGCCCCATCGCCACGCCGCCAGGTCGAGCGCGATCAGCAGCGCGAGGACGATCAGCAGGGTCATGTACGACCTCCTGTCGGCGACGGGCTCGGTGCCCGAGGTCCCGACGCGCCCGTCCGCCGATGGGTCTCGCCGGGTTCCCCAGCGGAGCAGCCGGCCCTTCATCGCCGTTGCTTCGCCGCTTCCAGACCTGCGGCCGCGCCACCGCGCGGATCCGGAGGTGCCGATGGTCGGTCGGCGACGCGCATCCCGTGGCGGCGGACCACTCACCGTGTGTGCACGGTGGACCGGGTTGGGCCGCTCAGTAGGGCAGGAGCCGGCCGGAGGGGGTGCGCCGGTCCGCCGGGCTCCCCAGCCGACGGTCGCGCGGCCGCCTGGCCACCCGCAGCTGCTGGCGCCGTCGCGGTCGATGCTCGCCCCTTAGCCTCCGAATCTGCCGCATCGCATGCCTCCTTGTGGGGTCTCAGTCGGGGTCGGTGCGGCGCACCAAGAGCAGGTCCAGGCCCAGGTCTCGGATCCCGGCGAGCAGGCCGTGCAGGGCCGCCTGGTCGGCGATTGGCCCGGCGATGGTGGTCTGGCCGCGGTCGTCGCTGGTGACCTCCAGGCCGTCGAACCAGGCCGACCAGCCGCTGCCAAGGACCCCGTTGACGCGGATCTCGTAGCGCACCGGCGGCTCCGTCGTGGATCACCTCCAACGGCGGATCAGCCCGCCAGGAGGGCGACAGCGGCCACCAGAATCCCCAGGCCGGCCGACCACAGGCGTAGACGGCGCCGCGGCGGGCCTGCCGGGCCCCTCGAAGGACGTCCTTGCGCCCTGCTCCTCGCGTTGCACCTGCCAGCAGTGGTCCACCAGGTCGGTCTCGGGGCGCGGTCGCGGCAGTGGCCGGGGTCGACCACCCGGGCTAGTGCTGGTGCGTGACCGGCACGGTGCTCCTCCTCGGCCTGGGACCCGGCCGCGTGCCGCCGAGGCCCGCTCGACCGCGCATGGTCGGCCTGGCGCCGCAGGTCAGCGAATCGCTCCCACCCGGCCGCGCCGCCGAGCTCGCCGGTAGCCATCTCGACTCCCGTGGTTGTGGTTGGTCTGGCCGGCACGCTACGCACGCGGGTGGGTTGGGCCATCACCCGGAGGTGGGAGCAAGGGGTGGGAGGGCGGGTGGGATCTTCACGTGCCTGGCGCCGCGAGCCGGATCCCACTGCGGCTGCTGAGCAAGGGCGCTGCTGCGGCCGGTAGCGGATTGGGTCCGGTGGTCACGCCGAGCGGGCAGGCGTCGTCGCGGCCGTGAGCCTGGTGCCAGCGCTGTGGGGCAGCTTGAACTCAGGCGGCGGCCGGTCTTTACAATGAGCCAGCCGAAAGGGAGCATCGCGGGATGGGCTGAGAGTGGGGCACGATGGTTGAGCCGTCCGCAATGCCCCCCTCCACGGCCGCCGCGCCCGAGCGCGAGGTGCTGCTGGCCACCAAGCTGCACGCGCCGCGGACCCTTCCCGGGTTCGTGGTGCGCCCACGGCTGCTGGAGCGCCTGGCCGAGGGGATCGCACGCGCGCTGGTCCTGGTGTGCACCCCGGCCGGCTTCGGCAAGACGACCCTGCTGGCCGACTGGGCCCGAGGTGGCCAGCGGCCGGTGGCGTGGCTGTCGCTGGACGACGCCGACAACGACCCGG
>WNFU01005859.1_pt1 | contig 17375 bp, 19 predicted proteins | sample 5400121 | NCBI WGS metagenome assembly WNFU01 (sample SAMN13153360, study PRJNA577476) | soil metagenome | isolation source: 100 cm soil or saprolite under grassland replicate 1 | place: USA:California | collected 2016-06-15
CACGAGCTTCTCCATCGTTTTGTCTACAGTTGCGGGGGGCATAAGGAGCCGGAAGTTACAAACGCAGGGCCTCACGCGCGACCTGCTCCGCCATCTGGGCGAGCGCCGGGGCGTCCAGGAAGCGCCCATCGCCATCACCCCCGACGGCATGGACGCCGATCAACCCTTCGACCCGGCCGGCGACGACGGCAACCTTCTTCCTGGCGACCTGTGCCCGCCGCACCACTTCTCCCGGCGCCTTTCCAACGAGCGACGTCTTGTCGAAAACCCCTTCGGCGGTGATGACGAGATCGGCCTTGGCCAGTGCCGCGTCGAACCCGGCGCGCTCCAGCACCCAGTCCGCTCCCCGCGTCAGCTCTGCCTTCGCGAAAAATGCGAGTCCCGCGCCCAGCCCGCCGGCGGCGCCACCCATCGACTGCGTCCCGAGCCCGGGCCGGCCCGCCTGGGTCCACAGCTCGGCGAGGCGCGTGAGGCCGGCCACGAGCAGCGGAATCTCCTCTGGGCGAGCCCCCTTCTGCGGCCCGAAGACCGGGGCGGCGCCGTCGGGACCCAGCAACGGCGTGGCCACGTCCGCGAGTGCGACGACACGGGCGCCGAGACGCCAGCCCGACCTGAAGGAGGCGAGATCGAGCAGCGAGCCGCCGCCATCGGGGAGTTGCTCGCCTGCCGCATTCTCGAATGTCCAACCGAAGCCGCGGGCGGCGCCTGTTCCGCCGTCGACCGTCGCGGTGCCGCCGAGGCCGACGACGATCGTCCTGGCACCGCGGTCGGCAGCGGTCCAGATCAGCTCGCCCACGCCGCGCGTGGTGGTTCGCATCGGATCGCGGTCTTCCGGCTCGACGAGCGCGAGCCCGCACGCGGACGCACTCTCGATGATCGCGGTCTCACCGTCGATCCAGCCCAATTCCGCCGAGACCGACTCGCCGATCGGGCCTGTCACCGGCAGCCGCTCGCGCAGCGCGCCGGCCGGCAGCACCACATCGAGCAGACCGTTGCCGCCGTCGGCGACCGGGCATTCGAGCACCAGCGCACCGGGCACCGCGCGCCGCACGCCGGTCGCGAGCGCTTCGGCGACCTGCCGTGGGCCGAGTGTGCCTTTGAAGGCGGCGGGAGCGACGAGGATAACCGGCGGCATGGCGCCAACATAACAAAAACGAGAAACCCCCTGAGTTTCCCCAGGGGGTGATCGCCTGCCGCACACCGTGCGCCCTAGAACCCGATGTGAGCTAAGCGAACTCCTTCTCGCAAATCGGGCGGGCGCTCCGTTCACTCCGGCAGCCGGGCAATCTCATTGCTGAGACCCCTTGCTTTGCGCCCCGCCGTCGCCGGCGGTTTGCCCTTTTCGAGAGTTCCGTCTATTCCGAAAGCAAAAACAATGCCCAGTTGTAACCGCTGTCACAGCAACTGCGAGTCAGACGACCTAGTAAAACTACTGTACTGTATTCTGCACTGAATACTGCAAAACACGGCACAGAAATACGTCGATAGAAGACGCCAAGACGCTAAGAGGCCTGAGCGGTCGACAGCGATCAGCTCGCAGTCGCTGCTGTCGAAAGTTTTCGAAGGAGGCCATAAACCGTGCGCGCGCACTCGTCGCGGACAGCAATCAGCTCTTCCAAATCCGTCGGCTGAAGGAGCCCGAGGTGCTGAACAAGATCGATGATCGCTTCCACTTCGTGCAGCGATCCGCGAGCCATATCGGCGAACCGTCGGAACTCCTTCGAGCCTTTCCGCGTGATGCCTTCGGCAAGATTCAACGCGATGCTATTGGAGGCACGCCGCCATTGGTCAGCGAGGTCATGCTCGACCGCCGGCAGTCGCTTGATGAGGGGACGCGATAGCGCGGCAACGCGCAGCGCGTGTTGATAGGCTTTCAAGTCTCGAAAGAGCATGCTCGAGGATACCGATGCGACGTGGCGGGCGGATAACCGAAACAACGCAGGCAGGAGCCTTTTCTGACCGCTAACGACGGTTCACCACTCAGGCGTCTTAGCGTCTTGGCGTCTTCTATCGACGGGGTGCTCTATCATCAGACCTCTATGATCTGATCTCTGCGTGTTCCAACGCTAACGTAGCGAACAGGGGCACCTGCCAAGTCTTGTAGCCTGTCGATATACGCTCGCGCAGCCGGTGGGAGATCTGCCAACCGACGAACAGCATTCAGCGGCTTCTGCCAACCGGGGACCGTCTCGTAAATCGGCTGCACGCGTCCGATGGTTTCGACATCAGCCGGCATGCTATCAATCGTCTCGCCGTCAAGCCTGTATCCAACGCCGACCGGTATTTCCGCGAACGTGTCCAGCACGTCCAGTTTCGTTACCGCGAGCCCCGTCAGTCCGTTCACCCGCACGGCGTACCTGACTACTACGGCATCAAACCATCCACACCGACGCGGCCTTCCCGTCGTCGTCCCGTCGTCGCGCCGAATTCTCCTCCCAACTCGCGAATCCGCTCTGCCACGGCGGGCTCCGCTTCAGTCGGCAGCGGTCCATTGCCGACGCGGGTCGTGTACGCCTTCACGACGCCGAGGACCGCATCGATCGCCGTTGGGCCGATGCCCACGCCGACCGCGGCGCCACCCGCCGTCGTGTTGGATGACGTGACGTAGGGATACGTGCCATGATCGACATCGAGCAGCGCTCCCTGAGCTCCTTCGAGCAGGACCGACTCGCCGCGCGCGAGCGCCTCCCAGACCACCCGACCGGAATCCACCGCCAGCGGCAATAACCGCGGCGCGAGGCGCTCGAGCAGCGCGGCGTGTTCTTCCGCATTGGCCCGCTCGCCGCTCCCCGCTCCGAGCATTCCCAGCATCTGGTTCGCCGCAGCGACTCGCGCCCGCACCAACTCCTGGGCGCGCGCGAGGTTGCGCAGATCCCCGACGCGTAGACCCCGGCGCCCGTACTTGTCCTCGTATGTCGGACCGATCCCCCGCCCCGTCGTCCCGATCTTCTCCTGTTTCTCCCGCGCACGATCCAGCAGCTTGTGATACGGCAGCGTGAGATGCGCCCGGTCTGAGACGTGCAGCTTCTGCTCGGTGCGCACGCCTCTGCGCTCCAGCGCATCCAGCTCGGCGAACATCTGCTCGGGATCGAGCACGACGCCGTTGCCGACGACGCACACGGCGCCCTGGAGAATCCCGGATGGGATCTGATGCAGCACGAACGACTTACCCTCGCCCGTGTCCACCGTGTGCCCGGCATTGGCGCCGCCCTGATAGCGCACCACGAGATCGGCACGCTCGGCGAGGACGTCGACGATCTTGCCCTTGCCTTCATCACCCCATTGGGCGCCGACTACCACCACACACTGGGTCTTCGGTCCGAACACTCGAGATGTCCTCGCTGGCAACAAAAAGGGCCCCGGTGGGGGCCCGTTCACTGCACTATCCTCTGCGGGAAGCTATTGGACGCGTAGTACCCGCGCCAGCCCCGCGGCGACAATGGCGGCCCCATCGAGACGAACGCGGACCGCCGTGTCCCCGGGACGATGAATTATCCGCATCGTGCGGGCGTTGCCCTTCATAATCGAGACGCACTCACCGCTGACGCGTGCCAAGACGATGCCATCGACCACCACGGGCAACCAGCGCCATCGGCGCGCCTCGAGCGCCTCCGCCACCGCGCGTCCGATGCGACCGGGCCGATGCAGAAACGCGGTGGGCCGGCCGACGTCGTCCAGCCCATCGAGATTGATCACCGCCGCGCTGTCAAACAGCTCCGCGCGATCTGTCGCTAACGCGCGCGCGCCTACGAGACCGAACTCCTCCGCATCGGGAAAAATCACGCCGACCGCGGCCGCGGATCTGAGCTGATCGAGCGCCATGAATACCGCCACCAGCGCGGAGGCATTGTCCACCGCACCGCCCGAGTCGTCATTCACACGGTTCTGAGACACGATGACGACGGCGACGGCGAGGAGCACGATCGCCGGCAGCTTCGCGAAGAACAGTGTGATCAGACCCAGCAGCAGCGCCGCAAACCCAATCAATCGAATCGCCATCGAGATCGGCTGCCCTTTGGAATCGTAGTGCGCGACGAGCCAGACGGGCTGATGGGCCGATGGGCGGATGGGCCGGGCTATCAGGTTGACTCCTGATATTGTGCGCGGGACTCCCAAGAGCGCCCGGGCCGGTCGTCCCGAAAACGCGTGCTCCTCGACGGCATACCCGCGCGCCGTCAGCTCGCGCTTCAGAACCTCACGAACCCTCTGATGATTGGCAGTACCGATGAGCCGGGGAACGGCGAGCTCGCGGAACAGCAGCGTGTAGTCAGTCACCGCGCACGAGCGCGCTCACGCGCTCGCGGTCGGCGGGCGAGATCGGCGCAAGCGGCGCCCGCACCGGCCCACCGTACAACCCCGCGGCGTCCATCGCGGCCTTCACGCCCGCCGGCCCGAGCTTGCCGACGATTTCCTTGTCGAGCGGCGTGATCCGATCCTGCAGCGCACCGGCGGCGGCACGATCCCCTCGCTCGAATTCCCGCACGAGCTGCACGCACAGGCCCGGCGCAAAGCACGCGACACCGACGATACCGCCCTGGCATCGAAGCTCCAGCGCCGTGAGGAGCAGCGACGCCCCACCAACCAGCACGGCCCACTGCGGGACTGCTTCGCGATAGGCGGCGACACTCTTCGGATCACCCGACGAATCCTTCACGCCGATAATTCGCTCGTGATTCGCCAGCTGCTCCAGCAGGACCGGCGCGAGCGACAGGTGCGTGTACTTGGGAATGTTGTACACGAGGACGGGCACGGGACTCGCGTCCGCGACGGCGCGGAAGTGCGTCGCCAGCGTCTCGAGCGTCGCCCCGGCGGAGAAGTAGGACGGGGGACGCACGAGCACGACGTCGGCACCGGCCGCGGCGGCGGCCTTGGACAACGCAATCGTTTGTCGCGTCGACTCGGCACCCGTCCCGGCGATGAGCAGCTTGCCGTCACGCATCTCTTCGCGCGCGAGCTCCACCAGCTCTTGCTGCTCGGCGGAGTCGAGCAGGGGCGCCTCACCGGTGGACCCGGATACGACCACGCCCGCGACGCCCTGGGCGAGCAACCGGGCGATGTTCTGCCGGAACTGGCCGGGCGCGACGTCGCCTGTGCTCGCGTCGAACGGGGTCGTGACGGGGGGAAAGATTCCCGCGGGCGCCTGCTTCCGATCAGTAACTGCGGTAGCATGCTCGACAAGTCGTCGGTCAAGCCTGCGGGCTTGTCGGATGCGGGGGCAGCCGAAGCGGCCGCCGGCGCGACACGCGAGCGCCGGCGCAACGTCTTGATCTGGAGCTGGAAATCGGACGGGTTGGTCGCGGCGGCGAGGGCCGTTTCGTAGGTCACGACGTCGTCAGCCACGAGATCCATGAGGTGCTGATCGAACGTCTGCATCCCGTACTGCTCGCGCGACTCCTTGATGTAATCGTGCAGCGACGGCGTGCGATCCTTGTCGCGGATCAGGTCCCGTGCCGTGCCGGTCGCCAGCAGGATCTCGAGCGCCGCGGCGCGGCCGTGCCCATCGGCCCGCGGCAGCAAGCGCTGCGACACCACCGCATGCAGCGCCTCCGCCAGCCGCAGCCGGGCGATTTCCTGCTCCTCCGGCGGGAACATCGAGACGACCCGGCTCACCGTCGTGACAGCGTCAGGCGTATGCAGCGTGGAGACGAGGAGGTGGCCCGTCTCGGCGGCCTTCATCGCGGTATCGATGGTTTCCGAATCGCGCATCTCGCCGATCAGAATCACGTCGGGATCCTGGCGCAGCGCCGCGCGCAGCCCGGTGCGGAAGTCGTCCGTATCCACGCCGATCTCCCGCTGCGTCACCGAGCAGTTGATGTCGCGGTGCAGAAATTCGATCGGGTTCTCGAGCGTGAGGACGTGACGATGCTGGTTCTGGTTGATGTGGTTAATGATCGCCGCCATCGTCGAGCTTTTGCCCGAGCCCGTCACCCCGGTCACGAGGATCATCCCGCGCTCCACGTTCGCCACCTCGGCGAGCACCGCCGGCAACTTCAGCGACTCGAAGGTCGGGACGTCGAACGGGATCACGCGCATGACGATCATGAACGACGAGCGTTGCCGCAGGATGTTGACCCGGAAGCGGCCAATCCCGGGCATGCCCCACGAGCAGTCGTAGTCGCGGAGCTTGTCGATGCGTCCCCGGTCCTCGTCATTGGCGATGAGACGCTGGGCGATCGCCTTGGTCTGATCGGGGGTCAGCCGCTGCTTGGTGAGCGGGACCAGTCTCCCGTTGATACGGGCGCGGAACACGTCGCCCGCCTTGATGTGCAGATCGGACGCCCCACGGTCCACCGCGGCCTTGATGATCTTTTCCATTCAGTACCCGGCTTCCAGGTCGACGAGATTCGTGAGGGGCGCACCTGCAAGATAGCTCTGGATGTTCTCCACGATCAAAGCGGTCTCGCGCTCCCAGAAGCGGCCGGACACCGCGCTCACATGCGGCGCCACGAGCACGCGGGGATGGCTCCAGAAGGGATGCCCGACGGGCAGCGGCTCTGTGGCGAAGACGTCGAGCGCGGCGCCGCGCAAGCGCCGCAGCTCCAGGAGCTCGAGCAGCGCCGCCTCGTCGAGCAGCGAGCCACGCGAGACATTCACGACCAGCGCCTGATGCGGCAGCCGTTCGAGCACTCGACGATCGACCGCCCCGACGGTCTCCGCGGTGTGCGGCGCCGCAATCACCAGCACGTCACTTCCACCGGCGAGGCGCGGCAGGTCGGCCAACCCGCCGACCCATTCCACACCCTTGGGACCGCCACGTTCGGCGCGCCGCCGGACGCCCGACACCTTCATGCCGAGTGCCAACCCGCGGCGCGCGACCGCGGTCCCGATACCTCCGAGCCCGAACACGCCGAGTCGCAGCTCGCGGAATTCGCGCATCGGGATGGCGCCGTCGGTGAAGTCCTCCTTGGCCCAGCGTCCCTGGCGTTGCGCGGCCAGCATGCGATCGAGCCCACGTGTGAAATAGCCGATTGCCGCGACGACCCAGTCGGCCATCGGCTCCGCGTGGACGCCCGCCGAGTTGGTGAGGAGCACGCCGCTTCCGGACATGTGTGCGAGGCTCGCGCCGATTCCGGCGGTGGCGCTGTGCGCCCAGCGCAACGTGCCCTTCGCGGCGGCGGCGACGCCGGATGGGACTCCGAAGCCAAGATAGATCTCGGCCCCGCGCGCCGCGGAGACCGCTTCCGGAGATCCCGAGCCGCCATCGCCGTCGGACACCGCGGGGGCTTTGACCTCCATGACGTCCCATGCCGCACCCAGCGCGTTCTTGATCTGGACCACGCTGGTTTTCGGAATCCTCCACGCGGCGCGCAGCGAGGCCAGATCGACGACAAGCCGTCTGGAGACCGGGGGAGCGCTCACTCTCCCGTGGAGACCGTGCGCACGTGGTCGTGGTGCAGGAGGGTGACGATCGCTTGATCGTACAGCCGCTTCGAACCGCGCAGCTCGAGCTCGATGACGAGATCGACATTCTCCTGACGGTTCGAGATGGCGATTAGATCGAGTCCGGTGCGCCGCACCAGTGTTTCGAGGTCTTCCACCACGGTGGGTCCCGGGCGCGCGTGGATCGTAAGGCTCGACTGCATCGAGCGGCTCTGTACTAGCTTCTCGACACGTCCCAGGCCGGCGAGTACCACGATCACCGCCAGCGTCGTCCCAACGGCCTCGAGGTAGTAGTCGCTGCCGAGCGCGACGCCGATAGCGGCGACGACCCAGATCGTAGCGGCGCTCGTCAAGCCAACGACCGCTCCACGGGCGTGCAGAATCGTCCCCGCCCCGATGAACCCGACGCCGGTCACGATCTGGCCCGCGACGCGAGTGGGATCGGTGCCTGTCCCTCCACCGCCGGCGATCGCGCTCAACATGGCGATCGACAAATGCGTGTAGAGGACCGACCCGATGCAGATCAGGATATTCGTGCGGAGGCCGGCGGGTTTGCCGCCGAGCTCGCGCTCGAGACCGATCGCGCCGCCCAGCAGCGTCGCGAGACCGACCTGGAGCATCAGCTCCAGGCGAAACATCTCCACGATCTGTCTAAACATCCTTGAGGAGCCCCATCTTGTCGCGCACATCCGCGATCGTCCGTTGGGCGAGAACGCGCGCGCGGTTAGCGCAGTCGCGCAGCCGATCGAGCACGCCTGGCGGGTCGCGCTTCAACGCCGCCGCGCGCTCGCGGATCGGCGCCAGCGTTTTGATCATATTGTCGGCCAGCACACGCTTGCAGTCGAGACAGCCCCACCCGGCCGTCCGGCACTTCTGCGCGACCTCCTCCACCGTATCGGGCGGCGAGAACCCCTGATGCAGCGTGAAGATGTTGCAGATCTCCGGCGTGCCGGGATCCTTGCGGGTCTTGCGTGCAGGGTCGGTCGCCGCCGGCCGGAGCTTCTCCCAGATCGCTTCGGGCGACTCGAACAGTCCGATCGTGTTCCCCAAGCTCTTGGACATCTTGGCCTTGCCGTCGAGGCCCAGCACCCGCTTCGTCCTGGTCAACAACGGCTGCGGCTCGGGAAAGAAGTCGTGACCGTAGCGGGTGTTCCAGCGGCGCGCGATTTCGCGCATCAACTCGAGATGCTGGACCTGGTCCTCACCGACCGGGACAAGACTAGCTTTATAGAGCAGCACGTCAGCCGCCTGTAATACCGGATACGCCAGCAGCCCCAGGGCGATGCTTTCTTGACGCTGCGCCTTGTCCTTGAATTGGGTCTGGCGCTCGAGCTCACCGAGCGGCGCCAGGGTCGTAAGCAGCCAGTTCAGCTCGGTGTGCTCGGCGACGTGCGACTGCACGAAGACGATGCATTTGTCGGGGTCCAAGCCGGCCGCAAACAGACTTACCGCCATATCGAGAGTCAGGGACGCAAGAGCGCCCGCGTCGTACGGCTGCGTGATCGCGTGTAGATCGACGATCGAGAAGAGGCAGTCGTGCTCCGTCTGCAGCCGGACCCAATTCTGCACGGCGCCGAGGTAGTTGCCGATGTGCAGCTCGCCGGAGGGTTGGATGCCACTGAAAATGCGCGCCATTGGCGATGCAAAGTGCGTGAATACAACGACTTAGTCAAGCTGGCAGAGCGCGCGGCGCTACGCGCCGCCGATTATTTGCGCAGCGCGTCGCGCCCGGCCGTCCACACATGGACGGAAAAGTCACAACATGACTTCGTGACCGAGGTCGATCGCGCCGCTGAGGCCATGATCACCGAAGTCATCCTGCGCGAGGCGCCTGAGTCGGTCATCGTGGGCGAAGAGCTTTCTCCCAAACGGACGGCGCACGGCGAGCTGGTCTGGATCGTGGATCCGCTGGATGGGACGACGAACTTTCTGCACGGCTATCCGCAATACGCCGTCAGCATCGGATGCCTCGTCGACGGGAAACTGGCGGCTGGCGTGATCCACGACGTGTGCCGCAACCGAACGTATAAGGCGATCCGCGGCGGGGGGGCCTTTGAGGAAGACACGCGGCTGAGCGTCTCAGCCGTGACGGAGCCGAGACGCGCCCTCATCGGGACCGGCTTTCCCTTCAAGGCGCTGAACCTGTTGCACGTCTATCTGTCGCAGTTCGCTGCCGTGATCGGTGCAGCGAGCGGCATCCGCCGTGCCGGGGCCGCTGCGCTCGACCTAGCGGATGTCGCGGCTGGGAGGCTCGATGCATTCTGGGAGCTGCACCTCGCGCCGTGGGACATCGCGGCGGGCACATTGCTCATTCGCGAAGCGGGCGGCGTCGTGACCCGGCCCGACGGCGCCGCAGACGTGCTGAGTGACGCCGGGAACTGCTCCATCGTCGCGGGCAACGCCGCGATGCACCGCTGGCTCATCGATTTATTGAGGAAGAGCTGATGCCCGATCCGCTGGTCGAATGCGTACCGAATTTCTCCGAAGGCCGCGATGCCGCCACGATCGACGCGTTACGCGCGGCCATCACCGCCGTCACCGGTGTGCGGCTGCTCGACGTCCAAAGTGACACGGCGCATAACCGCTCCGTGTTCACCTTCGTCGGCAACCCGGCTGCCGTGGTGGAAGCGGCATTCGCAGCCATGCGCGTCGCGACCGACCGGATCGACCTCACCAAACACACCGGCGAGCACCCACGCATGGGCGCGACAGACGTCGTGCCGTTCGTGCCGGTGGTGGGGAGTACGATGCAAGAGTGCGCCGACCTGGCCCGGCAGCTTGGTGAGCGGGTGGGCAAAGAGCTGGCGATTCCGGTGTTCCTCTACGCCAAGGCCGCGACGCGTCCCGAGCACCAGCGTCTGCCCGACATTCGCAAGGGTGAATTCGAGGCATTGCGCGAGCGAACGTTGGCTCCCGACTTCGGTCCCACCAAGGTTCATCCTACGGCCGGCGTCACGGCGATCGGAGCCCGGCCGTTCCTGGTCGCCTTCAACGTGTATCTGGATACGCAGGAAATCGCCGTCGCAAAAGAGATCGCGAAACAGATCCGCACGTCGAGCGGCGGGTTGCCGGGCGTGCAGGCCAGCGGTTTCATCGTCGACGGTCTCGCGCAGGTGTCGATGAACCTCCTGGACATCGACATCACCTCGCCCGCCGTCGTCTTCAATGCCATCAAGGCCCGCGCGGAAAAGCAGGGAGTCGGAGTGCAGTACAGCGAGATCGTCGGTCTCATTCCGGAGCGCGCGCTGGTCGGCGCCGCGGAATCGTTGCTGCGGCTGTCAAACGCCGGGGATCACATCCTGGAGACGAAGATCCGCGCCGTCATGCCTGCGGCCATCCCGTCCGCCGCGGGAGGGCGGGGGGGGCCATCCCTGGACGGCTGGATCGATGAACTGGCGGGAGGCGCCCCGACGCCGGGGGGCGGCAGCGCCGCCGCGCTGGCCGGAACACTCGCCGCGGCGCTCGTCGCGATGGTGGCGCGGCTGACCATCGGCAAGAAAGCCTACGCGGGAGTCGACGCGCAGGCCCGCGAGATCCTCGCGGAAGCCGAGCAATTGCGCGGCGAGCTGCGGCGTCTGGTGGATGAGGACGCGGCTGCCTACGCAGGAGTCAGCCAGGCGTACAAGACGCCGAAAGCCGATCCTGGCCGCGCTCAAGCGATCGACGACGCGCTGCTGGCCGCCGCCCGGCCGCCCGCCGACGTCGTCAAGCACGGCCGACGCCTCCTCGCCCTTGCCCAAACAATCGAGCACATCGGAAACAAGAACGCCGTGAGCGACGCGCGGGTAGCCGGGATGCTGGCCAGAACCGCGATCGACGGTGCGACGGAAAACGTGAACGCCAACCTGGCTGCGGTATCGGACAAGGCCAGAGCAAAGCAGTCGGGCGCTGGGTGAAGGCCTACCTGCGGTTTGGAGTAGGGGCGCAGCATGCTGCGCCCCTACCCACGTTCAGGTCGTCGTCAGAATCCTGGGTCCATTGTCGGTCACGGCCACCGTATGCTCGAAGTGTGCCGAGAGCGAGCCGTCCTGCGTCACGACGGTCCACTTGTCGTCCAGCGTCCGGATCGCCGAGCCCCCGATGTTGATCATCGGCTCGATCGCGATCGTCATGCCGGGGGCGAGGCGCGGGCCGCGTTTCGGTTTGCCGTAGTTCGGCACCTGCGGCTCCTCGTGAAACGCGGCGCCGATCCCGTGGCCGACCAGCTCGCGGACGACGGAGTATCCCGCGCCTTCCGCCACCTGCTGCACGGCATGGCCGATATCGCCGACGTGATTGCCCGCGCGCGCCTGCGCCACGCCCGCGGCGAGCGCCTGCTGCGTCACCGCGAGCAGCCGCGCCGTCTCCTTCGTGATGTCGCCGACCGGGAACGTGGCGGCGGAGTCGGCGTGCAACCCCTCCAGCCACACGCCCACATCGATGCTCACGATGTCGCCGTCGTGCAGCACGCGCTTGTGCGACGGGATGCCGTGGACGATCTCGTGATTGATCGACGTGCAGAGCGTGGCCGGAAAATCGTACAGCCCCTTGAACGAGGGCTGCGCCCCGGGGTGGCTGCGGATGAACGTCTCGGCGAGGCGGTCGAGATCTTCCGTGGTGAGGTCGGGCCGGATGTGCCGCTCGACGAGTGCGAGCGTCTCGGCGACGATGCGGCCGGCGGCCGCCATCGTCTCGATTTCGCGCGCCGACTTGATGGTGATCATCGCCCGATGATGCGCTTGATCTCCCCGGCAATCTGATCGACCGTCCCGGTGCCGGGGACGCGGTGCACGATCCCCCGCTGGGCATAATGCGCGATGAGCGGGGCGGTGTCGCGCTGGTAGATCTGGAGACGCGTCGCGATGGCTTCGGGCGTGTCGTCGGGGCGTCCCTCGACCAGCGCACGCGCGGACATGCGCCGCACCAGCTCGGCCTCGGTGACGTCGAGGAGCAGGATATGGTTCAGGCGCTGGCCGCTCGCGGCCAGGGTCCGGTCCACCAGCTCGGCCTGCGCCGCGGTACGGGGGAACCCGTCGAGGATCGCGCCGGTCTTCGCCTCCGGGCGGTCCAACTGCTCCTTGATCATCCCGAGGATGATGCTGTCGGGCACGAGCTTGCCCTCGTCGTAGTACTTCTTCGCGTCGAGTCCAAGCGGCGTCCCGTCCTTCATCGCCGCCCGCAGCAAGTCACCGGTGGTGATTTTGGGCAGCCCGAGCCGCTCGGCGAGGATTTTTCCTTGCGTCCCCTTCCCCGAGCCGGGCGCCCCCAGGATGAGAATGAACACTTACAGTGCAGGCACTAGCGGCGGAAGCGAACCCGCGAGGTGCCGCTGCCTCCACCCCCACCCTTCATGAACCCGTCATACTGACGCAGCAACAGATGCTGCTGCACCTGCTGCACCGTATCGAGCGCCACACCCACGACGATGAGCAGCGCCGTGCCGCCGAACCCGAACGGCATGTTGAGCGTGTTCTGGACGACGATCGGCAACAGGGCGACGAACGTCAGGAACAGGGCGCCCGGCAGCGTGATGCGGGTCAGCACTTCGTCGATGTAATCGGCGGTGGCCGCGCCGGGCTTCACGCCCGGGATGAACGCGCCCTGCTTCTTGAGGTTCTCCGCCAGATCCACCGGGTTGAAAATGATGGACGTATAGAAGTAGGCGAAGAACACGATCAACACGGCGCTCGAGACGATGTACCAGACCGACGTCGTGTTGAAGTATTCGGCGAAGTTCTTGAGCCAGGGGATGCCGCTGAACGTCGCGACCGTACCCGGCACGATGATGAGCGACTGCGCGAAGATGATCGGCATCACGCCCGCGCTGTTGATGCGCAGCGGAATGAACGTCTTCTGTCCTTCACGAATCCTGCCCCGCCCCATCACCTTACGCGGGATCTGCACCGGGATGCGGCGCGCCGCCACCGTAATCGCGACGGTGCCCGCGACCACGAGCACACACATGATCAGCACGATGAGCAGCACGGGGAAGGTGAGCGTGCCGGCTTTCAGCGCCTCGAAGGTGTTCACCGTTTCCGGCAGGATGCGCTCGATGATCGAAAAGAAGATGAGCAAGCTCATCCCGTTCCCGATGCCCCGCTCGGTGATCTGCTCGCCCAGCCACATGACGAAGATGCCGCCGGTCGTCAGCGTGAGGACCGTCGTCATCCGGAAGGCGAACCCCGGTTGGGCGACGGCGCTGGGCAACGACTCCGTGAACACCGCGAACCCGTACGCCTGGAAAATGCAGAGCAGGACGGTGACATAGCGGGTCCACTGCGTCAGCGTCTTCTTGCCCTCTTCATCACGCTGCATCTTCTCGATGATCGGGAACACGGGTCCCGCCAGCTGAAACACGATGCTGGCCGAGATGTACGGCATGATGCCGAGCGCGAAGACGGTGGCGCGCCGGAGCCCGCCGCCCGAAAACAGATCGTACAGTCCGAAGAGCGTCCCGGTCCCGCGGGTGCTCATGAAGTCCGCGAGGGCGTCCACGTTCACACCCGGCGTCGCGATGTGCGCCCCGATCCGGTAAATCACGAGGCACAGGAAGGTGAAGAGGAGCTTTTCCTTGAGCTCCGGGACCTTGAACAGATTGGGAATCGGGGACGTCACGCGATCGTTCCGCCGGCCTGCTCGATCTTGCTCTTGGCGCTCGCGGATACCGCGACGCCTTTGACGACGAACTTCCGCCCCGAGACCTCACCGGTGCCGAGCAGCTTGATCGGGTGGTCGGGACGGCGCACCAGTCCGGCGCCGAACAGCGTCTCCGGCGTCACCTCGACACCCTCCGCGAGCAGGATGAGGTGGCGCACGTTGACGACCTGCGCCGGCTGCTTGAACGGATTGGTGAAGCCGCGCTTGGGAATGCGCCGGATGAGCGGCATCTGCCCGCCCTCGAACCCCGGACGCACCTTGCCGCCCTGACGCGCGGTCTGGCCTTTGCCGCCGCGGCCGGCCGTCTTGCCGATCCCGGAGCCGGGACCGCGGCCTTTGCGGATCCGCGCGCGATGCGAGCCGCGCGGCGCGCGCAGGTCGTGCAGGGCAAGTCGCGTGACTGGGGACTCGGGGTTGGGGGCTCGGGACTTGGCCCGCGGCTTCCGTGTCGTTTTCGCTTTCGCTTTCGCCTTCGGCGTCACTTCTTGCCTTCCTTTTCGGGTGTCACCTCAACCAGATGACGCACCTGTTGCAGCATACCGCGCAGCGCCGGATGATCCGCATGCACGACTTCCGCCTGATGATGCTTGAGGCCCAACGCCTCGAGCGTCCGCTTCATGCGATAGGAATGGCCGCTGCCCGACCGCACCTGCTTGATGCGCAGCTTCCCCTTCCCCACCGGCGGCAATACGGGGTCGCGCCCGGTTTTGCGTTTGCGGTATTTCCGCGTCGGGGGCAGCCTACCCATGCGTGACCACGCTTTCCTGGCGGGCGCGGTACGGAATGGCGTCGAGCTCCACGCCGCGCTCGCGCGCGACGCGCCGCGCCGTCGTCAGACGCTTCAGTCCGTCCAGGGTCGCCCGCACCATGTTGTGCGGATTGGTCGAGCCCAGGCTCTTGGTCAGGATGTCCCGGATCCCGGCGCATTCGAGCACCGCGCGCACCGGTCCACCCGCGATCACGCCCGTACCCGAGGCCGCCGGTTTGAGCAGCACCCGGCCCGCGCCGTGCTTCCCGATGATCTCGTGCGGAATCGTGCCGCCGGTGAGCGGTATTTCGGACATGCGGCGGCGCGCGGCCTCGACGGCCTTCCGCACCGCTTCGCTGACCTCATTCGCCTTGCCGGTCGCGATCCCGACCTGGCCTTTGCCATCCCCCACCGCCACCAATGCGTTGAAGGAGAAACGGCGACCACCCTTCACGACTTTCGCCACGCGATTGATCGCGACGACGTTCTCGACGATGCCATCGCTCTCGCGCTGGCGATCGCCATCGCGCCGCTCACCACCGCGGCCCCGGCCTCTGCCGCCGCGACCGCCCCCCCCTCCCCCGCCGCCGCCGCCCTGACCGCGCGGGCCGCGCGAGGGCCGGTGTTCCACCGCCGGCGCCGCCTCAGCTGCCGGTGGAACGTCCGCCGCGGGAACGTTGGGCGCTGCGGGCGCCACCGCTTCGTTTTTTGGCTCTTGATCTTCCATTAGAACTCCAGTCCTCCCTTGCGGGCGCCGTCGGCAACAGCCTTCACGCGCCCGTGATACTGATAGCCGCCGCGGTCGAATACGACTTTGGCGATGCCTTTCTCCTTGGCCTTGGCGGCAATGAGCTTCCCGACCGCAAAGCTCCGCGCCACCTTGCCCTTGCCCTCGATCTGCACGCCTTCGGACGTGTCCGTCGCGCCGGCGAGCGTGCGACCGCGCTGGTCATCGACGAGCTGGGCGTAGATGTGCTTCGACGAGCGGAACACCACGAGCCGCGGCCGCTCCGGCGTGCCTTCGACTTTCTTGCGGACGCGGAGGTGGCGGCGGTAGCGGCGATCAGCCGACGTTTTGATTTTGCGAATGGAGCGCATGACTTATTTCGCCGCCTGGGCAGTCTTGCCCGCTTTGCGGCGGACCTGCTCGCCCGCGTAGCGGATGCCTTTGCCCTTGTAGGGTTCGGGTGGGCGGACGTTGCGCAGCTCCGCGGCCACCTGACCCACGAGTTCCTTGTCGATACCTTCGATCTTGACGTTGACGTTATTTGTCACCGTAATCTTGATTCCCTGTGGCGCGTGGTAGGGGACGGGATGCGAGAATCCCACCACGAGCTGCACGCCGAACGGCTTCGGTTCGGCCTTGTAGCCGACGCCCTGGATCTCGAGCGACTTGGCGAACCCCTCCGTGACGCCCTGCACCATGTTCGCGACGAGCGTGCGCGTGAGGCCGTGCAGCGACTTGTGCTGCGCCTCGTCGGAGGGGCGCTTCACCACGACCGTGCTGTCCTCGAGGGCGATGATCATGTCCTCGTGGAGCGTGCGGCTGATCTCGCCTTTCGGCCCCTTCACCGTGATCTTGTGCCCGTCGATCTGCGCGGTGACGCCCTTGGGCAACGCGACGGGCTTTCTGCCGATCCGTGACATCGTTCGTCTCCTACCACACCACCGCGAGCACTTCGCCGCCCACCCGGGCGGTGCGCGCTTCGCGGTCGGTCATGAGTCCCTGCGGCGTGCTCAGAATCGCCATGCCGAGGCCGTTCTTGATACGCGGGATCTCGCGCGCCTTGACGTAGCGCCGGAGCCCGGGTGACGACACGCGGTGCAGCTCGCGAATCACGGGCGCGTCGTTGTGATACTTCAAGTAGAGCCGCAGCAATCCGTGACGCCCGTCGTCCAGCACCTTGAAGTCCTGGACGTAGTGGTTGTCGCGGAGAATCGTGGCGATCGCGACCTTCAGCTTCGACACCGGCATGTCGACCCGGCGGTGGCCCGCCATGCAGGCGTTGCGCACCCGGGTCAGCATATCGGCGACGGGATCAATAACGCTCATTCGTGTCCCCTCTTACCAGCTGGCTTTGCGCACGCCGGGAATCTCCCCGCGCAACGCCAGCTCACGGAAGCAGATGCGGCACAGCTTGAACTTGCGCAGCGTGCCGCGGCTGCGGCCGCAACGCTGGCAGCGGTAGTAGCCCCGCACCTTGAACTTCGGGCCGCGCTTCACCCTCTCCAACCACGCCTTCTTCGCCATGAAGTCTCCTAGGCCGCCGCCGGGGTTTCCACCCGGAACGGCATGCCCAACTCTCGCAGGAGGGCCAGCGCAGTGTCGTCGCGCCCGGCACTCGTCACGAACGTGATGTCCATCCCGTGAATGCGCTCGACTTTGTCGTAGTCGATCTCGGGGAAAATCATCTGCTCCTTGATACCCAACGAGTAATTGCCGCGCCCGTCGAAGCTCTTCGTGGGCAGCCCGCGGAAGTCGCGCATCCGTGGGACCGCGATCGAGATGAACCGATCGAGGAACTCGTACATGCGACCGGCGCGCAGCGTCACGGCGCAGCCGATCGGCTGCCCTTCGCGCAGGTTGAAGCTCGCGATCGCCTTCTTGGCG
>WNFU01004669.1_pt1 | contig 17374 bp, 19 predicted proteins | sample 5400121 | NCBI WGS metagenome assembly WNFU01 (sample SAMN13153360, study PRJNA577476) | soil metagenome | isolation source: 100 cm soil or saprolite under grassland replicate 1 | place: USA:California | collected 2016-06-15
TCATCATCCAGGCGGCGGTCTGGATGCACGCCACCCACGTGGCCCAGGCCGCCGCCAACCGAACCCTCGACGCCGCAGCCGCCTACAACGCCAGCGCCGCACAGGGCCAGACCGCCGGTGACCAGACCCTCGCCGCGCTGGGCAGCGGAGTCCTCAAAGACCCGCACGTGACAGTCACCCGTACCGCCACCGACGTGCGCGTGGACATCACCGGTACCGCCGAGACGATCGTGCCCGGCATCCGCTGGACGGTCCACGTCAGCGCCGCCGGGCCAGTAGAGAGATTCGTCCCCGACCTTCGCGCTGGTGGGAGGTGACCACCGTGACCGGCCACACCCAGCCCACCGAGGCGGACCCGGTGACGCTACCACCGTGGCCGCGCCGGTGGCTCGGCCAGCGGTGGCGGCGCCTCGCCGAGCGCCGTGACGCCGGGTCGTCCACAGTGGAGCTTGCGATCCTCACGCCGCTGCTGGTCGGGCTGCTGCTGTTCGTCGTGTTCTGTGGCCGGCTCGTGTCCGCGCAACTCGACCTCGACGCCGCCGCCCACGGCGCCGCCCGCGCCGCGTCCATCTCCCGCTCGGTGTCCGGTGCCGACGCCGACGCACGGCGCACCGCGCTGGACACCCTCGCCGCCCGGGGCGTCACCTGCCGGCAGCCAACCATCACGGTCGACACCGGCGGGCTGCGTCCTGGCGGGGTCGTGACCGTGACGGTCTCGTGCACGGTTCCGCTGGCCGATCTCGCTCTCATTTCCGTGCCAGGGACACGGGTGGTGTCGGCGACGAGTGCCAGTCCTGTTGATCTTTGGCGTGGGGGTCCGTCGTCATGAACTGGATGCGTTGCTTGTTGCGCCGGGTCCGTGCCCGTACCGGCGACGACTCGGGTCAGGTCACACCGTTCGTGGTCATCCTGACCATCGCCCTGATCGCGTTCGCCGGCCTGGTCCTCGACGCCGGGATGGCGTTGTCGGCGAAGGTGCAGGCCCTCGACGCGGCGCAGGCTGCCGCCCGCGCCGGAGCCCAACAACTCAACCTGACCGCCTACCGCACCAACAACATCGCCGAACTCGACCCGCCTCGTGCCGAGGCCGCCGCCCGCGGCTGGCTGAGCGCCGCCGGCCTGGACGGAACGGTGACGGCCACGACCACCACCGTGACCGTCACCGTGCGGCGCACCACCCGAACCCAGCTCCTGCAACTGGTCGGGGTGAGCAGCCTCGACGTGTCCGCCACCGCCACGGCCACCACCGTGCACGGCGTCACCGGACCCGGCACCTGACCCACCAGACCGAGGCACAAAACCCGTGACCGGACGTACGAGACCCGAACCGAGGAGGCCCACCGTGACCCGTGTCGTTGCCGCCGCCGGTCGGCTGCTGCGCGGCCTGCTCGCCCTGGCCGCCCTGCTCGGGCTGCTCGGCGGCGTCCCGGGGCTGCTCGTGTGGTTCGTCGGCTGGCCGCTACCGGAACACATGCCCGGCCTCGGCGAACTGGGCGCCGCACTGACCTCGCCCCTGGACGACCGGAAGATCCTCAACCTACTCGCCATCCTCGCGTGGGCGCTGTGGCTGCTGTTCCTGCGTGACGTGCTGGTCGAGGCGATCCTTTCCGCCGGTGAGGCCGCCGACGCCCGCCGAGGCCGGCCCCGCCCACCGAGGCGGCGCCCGATGGGTCCGGTCCGCCTGGTCGCCGCCGTGCTCGTCGGCGCCATCGCGGGAGCCATCCTGCTGGACGCCTTGCGCGGCGCGGTCACCAACCGGGCCACGAGCGCGGCAGCCGCCGCGAACGTCGCCGCCCACACCCCGGCCGTCGCGGTCGCACCCGCCCAACCGGCGGCGGTCGAGCTGCCAGCGGCGAGCGGGCCGCGACCGGCCCTCGCTACACCGGCCCGGCCGAGCATCCTCGCCACTGTCACTGCCCGCAGTGGACACGGCGCGTCGGACGTTCCCGGATGGGCGCAGGACGCGCCCGGCGGCATCCACCGCGTGGTCAAGGGCGACAACCTGTGGGACATCGCCAAGGCTAAGCTCGGCGACCCGTTCCGGTGGCGGGAAATCTACGTCCTCAACCGGGACAAGCCACAGGCCAACGGCTACGCCCTCACCGACCCCGACGAGATCCACATCGGGTGGGTCCTCGTCCTGCCCGCCCGCACCCCCACCGCCGCACCACCGCCGCCGGCAGGAACGGCCGGAGGCAACCCGGTACCGGCCGCACCCCCGGTCCAGAGCGCGCCACCGGCCACCCCCGCGCCCGCAGCCCCGCCACCGGCTACGGCAACGCCGGGCAGCCCGCCACCGGCGAGCCCACCACCGGCAAGCGCGGCACCGGCCACGCCCGCCCCGTCGGGGTCGGCGGACAGCCCGACGTCCGCACCCTCACCCCACCCGGCCGCCCCGTCGGCGCCCTCGGAGGGTGAGCGCGAGCATGGGGTCAGCCTGCCGTCGCAGGGCTGGGTCAGCCTCGGCCTGGCCGCCACCATCGCGGTCGCCGCCGCGCTGCTGCGCCTGCAACGGCGCCGCCGCGCCCGCCTCGGCTACCCGATCCCGGTCGCGACCCGACCGCAACCCGCCCCGGTCCCCGCGTCGCTGGCCGCTGTGGACGCGGCCGGCACGCGCCTGCTCGACCTGGCCGACGGCGACTCGGCGCTGCCCGGGGTGCTGCCCGTCGCGCCACCGGTCGCGGCGCCGGTCGGGGTGGACGCGCACGGCGGCGAGGTCAGCCTGTTCGACCTGCCCGGCGCCGGCCTGGCGCTGCATGGTCCCGGCGCCGAGCCGGCCGCCCGTGCCGTGCTCGCCGCCGTGTTGTCCACCGGCGTGGTGCAGCACCTCGCCGACCGGGCCGTCGTGGTGACCAGCGTCGACACCCTCGCCGGACTGCTGCCTGCCGGCCGTGCGCCGGTGGGTCTCAACCCGGACCGGACCAGCTTCGACGGCGAACGGCTCGTCGTCTTGGCCGATGCCGGGGCCGTGGTCAGGTACGGCGAAGAGGAGATGATCCACCGGCGGCGGCTGCTGGACAGCATGGGCTTCGACACGGTAGCCGCGCTCAACGCTCGCAACGACCATTTCGAGAACCAGACGCAGTGTGTGCTGCTGGTCCAGGCCGACGCGCGTCACGCCGCCCGCGTCCAGGCGGTCGCCGCGCACCGCCACGCCCTGTGGCTGCACCCGGTCATCGTCGGTGCGCTCGACGGCATCCCCACCGTCGAGGTCGCCGCCGACGGCACGGTGCGCGCGACCGAGGGCGACATGCCCACCGACCCGCCCGGATCGCCGATCGCCCGGCTGGCGACCCTGTCCGCCCGTGACCTGGTCGACGTGCTGGCCCTCGTCGCCGAGGTGGCGCCCCGCCGCGAGGAAGGCACCGATGTCGACGAGCCAACCCCGGCCGCCGGACCCGTCACCGCGTCGAGCACCGATGCGGCGAGCATCGACGCTGCGGACGCGGTGGAGATTCCCGCCCGCAGCGGTGACGCCGCCGCTGCCCTGGTCCACCTCGCGGTGCTCGGCCCGATCACTGCGGGCACCGAGGGCGGGCCGGTTGGTGCGGGGATGCGCAGCGGCTCCTACGGGGTGCTGGCCCTGCTGGCCGCCCACCCGCGCGGACGCACCCGTGAGCAACTCGCCGCCGACCTGTACCCCGACGCCAACCCCGAACTCGCCGACAACCAGGTCCGCACCGCCACCACCACCATCCGGCGGGTGCTGCGCCAAGCCACCGGCCACGACGAGGCCAAGTTCATCCTCTACGACGCCGGCACCGGCCTGTACCGCCTCGACCCGGACACCATCGAGGTCGACCTGTGGCACATGCTCACCGCGATCCAGGCCGCCAACACCGCCACCGACGACGAGACATGCCTGGCCGCGCTACGCCAGGCGGCCGAGGACTACCACGGCGACTTCGCCCACGGCCAGGACGGCGCCTGGGCGCTGGACTATGCCACCACCTACCGCCACCAGATCCTCGCCGTGTACGCGCGCATCGCCGAAATCCTCGAGCCCGACCACCCCGAGCAGGCCATCGCCGTCCTCGAAACCGCCATCGACCGCGACCCGGTCAACGAGGAGCTGTACCAACGGGTGATGCGCATCCACGGCCGGCTCGGGCGGCCCGACGCGGTACGGCGCACCATGCAGGTGCTGGAAGACCGCCTCGCCGACCTCGGCGAAGCCGAACCATCCGAGGCCACCCGCCGGGTCGCCGCCCGCCAGTTGAAACCCACCCTGACCCGCCGAGGCTGACATGCAACCAACACTGGAGACACCGCGACACACCAAGGGAGGTGACAGCATGGACCACACCGCGCCACCTCCGCCGGGCGTCGCCCAGCTTCGACGCTTCCAATGGGCAGTGCGGGCGACCCTCGCCGTCGGCGTGGCCGCCTCGGTGTCCGCGAATGTGCTGCACGCCCGAGACAACCCGATCTCACAAACGATCGCCGCGTGGCCGCCCCTCGCCCTGCTGCTCACCGTCGAACTCGTCTCCCGCGTCCCGATGCACCGGCGGGGACTGGCCCTCGCCCGCATCTGCGGCACCGCCGTCATCGCCGGCATCGCGGCGTACGTGAGCTATTTCCATATGGCTGCGGTGGCCGCCAGGTATGGAGAATCGGGGCTCGCGCCGAACCTGCTGCCCCTATCGGTCGACGGTTTGATCATCGTGGCGAGTGTCAGCCTGATCGAGTTGGCCGGACGTGTCCGCGCCGCGCTCGACGGGACGGCTGAGGCCCGGCCCATCACCGGCGCCGCCGAGGCGGCCGAGGCGGCGCCCGAGCAGCCGCCGGCCGAGCGCCCCGACAACTCCTACCACAACGGCCACCGTCAGCCGAACCCACCGCTGACGCTACTGCCGGCGCCGCACCTTGAGCCGGCCAGCATTGCGTCAGCGGTGGACGCGGACTCCGACCTCGTGACGCTGCTACCCGCCGCGCGGACCGCGCGTGAGGAGTTGCGCCGCCAAGGCCGCAGCCTGACCCGCGACTCATTGGCTCGCCAACTTCGCCGCGACGGGCACACCATCCGCACCAGCCGGGTATCGGAGTTGCTGACCCTGCTCAAGAACGACGCACCGGCCGCCGCGAACGGGCGGCGCCCCACCTCGGACGCGTGATCTGCATGACAGCCACCCCACGCCGGCTACCCGTCCCGCGACGGCGCTGGCAGCCAACCAGCGACCCCACCGAGGGCGCCCGAACCCATACCCTGGTCCGCGTGCGGACCTCAGCCATCAACGCAAGGGGGTCATGGTGAGCGACGACGATCACGATGACGATATCGAGGTGCCATCCAGACACAGCCGCACGCGTGGCTGCCCGGACTGGTGCGTGCAGTGCATGCACGAGCCGGTCCGTGACGGAGCGTTCTGGCACCGGGGACCAGCCACCACCATCTCGGTGTACGGCGGAACGACCCGCCCGATCCCGCTGACCATACGGGCCGGGTACATGGACAAGCTGCCCAAGGACTGGGGAACCGAGCCGGCCGACTTGGAGAAGCCCTACGTCACGATGGACGTTCCCGACGAGGGCCGGATGTTCACCCTCACCCCGGCCGCCGCCTACGAGGTTGCGGCGGCGCTGATCAGCGCGGCCGACGCCGCCAACGCCGCCCACCGAGCCGCAACCCAGGCCGCGTAACACCTGTCCGCTCGGCACGTCCGCGCACCCTCGCCGGGCGGACACCCCCGGTGTTAGCGTCGGCCCCGTGGCCGAGGCTGCCGTTCCCCCGTGCGGCAGTCTCGGCCACGATCGTGTCGGCCGTGCCGATGCTGTCTGCTCGACTGCTGTCAGCTCGACCCTGCGGCGCGCCTGCGTTGCTGCTGTTTGCCCGGCGCGGGTGTGGGCGGTTGGGCGCCGCGCACGTCGAGTGCGGCGGCGATGAGTCGCTGCCCGGTGCGCTCGCCGACGCCGAGCTGCCGGGACAGGTCCGCGCCCAGGCCGGTACTGCCGGTGCCGGCCGCGTCAGCTTCCTCGACCAGGGCGAGTGCCGCGTCGAGGCGGGGATCGTCGGCGTAGGGATGCGGCTGGCGTGCTCCGGTGCTGGTGCCGGCGGGGCGGCCGGTGGAGTGCCGCAGCGGGCGCCCGTCGGCGTAGGCCCACACGGTGCGCCGGTACCAGAAGCGGCGCAGCCGGCCGCTGGGCAGCTCCTCGGCCCGGTCCGGGTTGTGCAGCAGCTCGTCGGGCAGGCTGCGGTGATTCTTGTAGCCGAGCACCATCGCCGCCTGCGGGGCGGTGAGCAGGTCACGCGAATCGCCGCTGCGGTCCACACGGGTGAACTTCGCCGCGCGGGCGGCCAGATGCTCGGCGTAGAAGGCGTCGATGTCGGCCTGCCACCACCAGTCGCGGCCGTCGGCGTCGGTGTCCGCCTTGACCGGGAAGCCGGTCTCGGCCCGGTTCAGATGCCAATAGTCGACGGTGGCGGTGCTCACGCCGGTGCGCCCGGCGATACCGGCCCGGTCGACCTGCACACGCCGGCGGCGGATGCGGCTACCCATACCGACGATCCTCCCTCCCGTACGCCTGCCGGCCCGTGCCGACGCTTCGGTTTAGCATCGCTGGTACGCCTCGCCGGGTGGTGGTACGCCGGCTCGATCTCGGGCCGTGTTGGTAGGCCCGTGCGGGGCGAGGTGGCCGGTCGGGGTTGCGCGCAACCCTCACGGGGTGTGCCCGCCGGCCACCGACCTCCTCGCCCGTCGCAACGCGGGCTTCTCGGCGCGAGCGGTTACTCGGCCACCGCGGATGGGTTCGAGTCGTTCGAGGTGAAGGCGCGGCCGGTGCGGTTCGCTGGGCGGTGCCCGGGGTATTGGCTGCCGTGCGGTGATGGCGTGGCGCGTGCGCCGCTGTGTGGGGGGCCGCGTGCCGGGTCGCGCCGGGTCGTGGCGGTGCGGCCCCCGGGAGCGGTGTGGGTGGGTCAGGTGCCGGGTACCGGTTGGCCGGGTGGCGAGGGTGGCAGCGCAGGCAGGATCTCGGCGAGCCGCTGTCCGGTGTGCTGGGTGGTGAGGGCGGCGCAGGCGATCATCGCGGTGCCGACCGCGACGGCCTGCGCCGGGGTGAGGCGGATGGACACCGCGCGGTTGCCGCCGTCGAGGCTGCCGCGTACCTCGACCTGGCTCTGGTTGGGCACGGTGACCGGTGCGTGCGAGTCGGGTGCGGCGTAGATGGTGGGCGGCAACGCGGAGTTGACCGCGACGGTCAGCGTGGTCCACATCTCCTGGAGTTGGCTGTTCCAGTAGTCCACCCGCGCCTTGAGGTGGGCGCGTTCGGCGTCGGTCTCGGCGACTTCCGCGAGGGCGCGGCAGCTTTGTGCCTTGGCGTACGCCTCGGCGACCTGGGTGATCTGTTCGAGTAGCTTGTCGGGCAGCATCATGGCCTCTTTCTCGGTACGCGGGGTAGGCGAGGCCGGGCGGTCGTTGCGGGACCGGCGCAGGCGTCGCGGGTCTCAGACAGCGAGTCGTGGATTCAAACAGGTAGCGGCGCATGGGCGAAGCGCGAGGCGAGGGCCGGGGCCGGTGGTGCGCGGCATCGCGTGTCGTGCGGGGATTTCGCCGGGCCGGTCATGGGCGCCGCTGCCGGCTCGCGGTGTCGTCTCTGCTGTCGGCCTGCGGGTGGGTCGGCGGGTTCGCGTCGACGGTTGGTGGCTCGGCTGGTTCCCATATGCCGAGGGGGTGCTCGGGAGTGATCCGCCCGCGTCCGGGTTGCAGGGTGGCGAATACGTTGCTGTAGTTGGCGTGCAGCTCGCCGCGTGTGCGGGCGAGGCGGTTGCCGCGCGTGTACTTGGCGGGCATCGCGTCGGCCACCCGCCCGACGAGTCCGTACAGGTCGCGTCGCTCGATCAGTGCGGCGCAGCCTTCACACGTAGCCCACCGCTGGCCCCAGGTTTGCGTGAGGCCCGGCCTGGTCTCGACGTTGAGGGTGCGGGCCGCCTGGTGACGGCGCCGGTAGTCACCCATCGCCACGGTCCGCGCCGTGACGACCCTGGTCTCGGTCTCCTGGTCGGCGCACACGTATGTCCACGCGGGATCCGGCATCGAGCAGAAGTCGCACTCCATCACCGGGTCGGCCAGCTCGCTCAGGGGTACCGGATCGGCGGGGTGATCGACGGTGCCGCCGCGCAGTTCCTCGGCGTGGCGGTAGCTCACCGGCCCGGACGGCGCGGTGGCGACGTTCAAGGCGCGGCGGCAGGTCCGGCAGTACGGCCACGCCTTTCCGGTCGGCTCCGATGTCACCGGTCGGCTGTCGTCGCGTCTCATGACAGGTCTTCCCACGTCACGGCCGGCGGCTGAAGACCGGCCTCCTGGTCGGCGCTCCGGCGGTCGGTAGCGTGCTCGGCGCAGAGCAGGATGGTCTGCGTCCACGGCACGTCCGGCGCTTGGCTGGCCGCTTCGGGTTCGCTGGTCTGGCACAGCCCGACGCAGCCGCAGGAGGTTCCGTCGTGGCGGATCGTGCGCCGGGCCACGGGCGGGGCCGGACACCGGCGGAGATCCTGCTGGTCAACGGTCTCGACGGGCAGCGCGATGACGCAGGTGGCATCGGCGGGCGGCGGCGGGCTGTGCAGGACGTTGCCGTGTCGGCGACGGCCGTACACCTTGTCGTACGGCGCGGTGTCGGTCCACACATCTTTGCCGGCCTCGTTGAAGCGCCGCTGTCCGCCGAAGACCAGAGGCGGCACGGTGAGCGATTTCGCGTTGACCCGAACGACGGGGTACCAGGTGGCGAGGATGCGTACCTCGTCACCGACGCGGAAGTGTTCGCGGGTCCAGGCCCGGTGTGCCCCGGTGGCTTCCATCGCGGCGAGCACTCCGCGCCAGTGGGTGATCTGCTCGCCGAGGCGGGCGATCTCGGCGTCCGCGCGGGAAAGGTGGGCGGGTGCGCGCTCGGCGTACCGGCCGCCGTCGGCGTACTCGCCGTGCGTACCGCCGGAGGCCACCTCGTCGCGGGCGCGTTGCCAGCGGCGAAGGTCGGCTTCGAGACGTTCGATCCGGCGGGCGATGACGCGGGGGTTGTGCCGGTACCGCTGGGTCGACTCGGCCGCGTCGGCGCGGTGCTGCCAATGGTCGCCGACGGCGACCTCGGCACGGGCCGAATCCTCGGTCCGGTTGAGCCGTCGCAGGAAACTGGAGTAGCGGTCGCTGATCACCGGCTGGCCGAGCGGGATGGCCGCGCGACGTTCCCGGACGTGGTCGAGGCGGGCGCCGCCGCCCTCGTGGCGGGCGTCGGCCAGCTCGGTGTACCGCTGCACCCGCCCGGCGACCCGCGCCTGACGGTCGGACTCGACCTGCGCCGCCGGGCGGGGCCTGTCGTCAATGCTGACCTCGACCGGGTAGCCGGCGGCGTGCAGCGCCTCGGCGAGGCGTTCGATGCGGGTCCGGTCGGCGTTGCGGTCGCGCGAGTGTGGCAGGTACCACGCCCCGTCCGCGCCGATGTTGCGGGAGAAGCGCCACCCGTCGCGGATGGACTTGAACACGAGGTTGGTGCCGTCGCTGCGGGTGGTGCCGTGCACGACGGTGCCCTCGGCGTGGCTGTGCTCGACGGTGATCACGGTTGGTTCCCCTCCGGGTGGATGTCGGTCGGGTGGATCTGTTGGTCGAGGCGCTGGTTGAGCCGCCGCACCCGGTCCAGCTCGTCGCGGAACCGTCCGGCCCCCGCCCGGTATCCGGCTTGGGTGGGCTCGACGTTGAGGTGGTCGGGCTGGGCCGGGCGATCCGGTTGGGGCCGTTCGGCCCCGGCGTCGGCCTCGGCGACGGCGTCGCGCCACCGTTGCTCGACGTTTCGCAGGCAGTGGCGCAGGAAGGCCCACTCGTCGCCGCTCAGCGACGCCGACAGGTCGCCGGGCTCGGCGATGGCGAGGCGGTAGGTGCCGTTGATGACGTACCGGTCAGGGTCGCTGGCGTAGGCGGTGAATCTCGTTGCGGTGGCGTCGACGCGGAACACGAAGGCGTAGGCGGGGATGCGGTCGGCGAGGTAGGTCGCGGCGCAGACGACGGTGATCGGCTCGTCCGGGTCCGGCGGGTACGGAAGCATGGTCGGTCTCCTTCACGAGAGGGGTTCGGCCGCGGCCCGGTCGGGCTCCTCGGCGGTCCACGGCTTGAGCAGGGCATTGAGCGGTGGGGCGATCGCCTCGGTGACCACGCGCACCGGCGCGGTGGCCTGACCGATGGCGCGTTGCCGGTCACAGACGTGCAGCACGGCTGAGAGCGCCTCGGCGAGGGCGGCGGTGAGGCTGCCGGGCGGGTAGTCGGCTTGCACGGCGGTGAGCATCTGGTCGACCCGGGTCGCCGGCAGGATCCGGTAGCGGACGTCGATGGGCAGCTTCACGGTCACGTCGCGGCGGTCGCGGGTGGCGAGGGTGACGGTGCCGGCGTCGGGGTTGCCGCCGAGCTGGATGACGTAGACCCGGCTGAAGCGGGTCAGCGCCGGGGTGACGGTGCGTTGCGGGTAGCCGAGGTCGCGGGCGGTCTGGAGCATCGCTTCGCGGCCGTGGACGCCGACCGCGACCAGTGGCGGCAGGTGGACGCCGGTCAGGTCGAGACGCTGGTACGGGCTCGGACCGCCCGAGCGTCGCGGCGGGGATGTGGGCATGACGGATCCCCCTTCCGGAGGTTGCCGGGTTGACGAGGTGCGCCGGTGGTCGGTCAGCTATGGCCGGCGGATCGGCGGTCGAGTTGCGCGACGGTTGGCACCGGGCGCGGTTACCACTTGTGGGTCAGGCGGCGGATGATGTAGGCGAGGAAGGCGTCCCGCTCGTGGCCGAACTTCAACTTGGCGGCGATGTCGGCCAGTGGCCGCACCGCGTCATCGAGGGCCTTGCGGCGGGCGTCGTTGCGCTCCCGGGCATGCGCGGCGAGGATCGCCATGGCCGCGATGTCGAGGGCTTCCATCTCGCGGCGGGCGCGGTCATCGACGGGTTGGCCGGTGTAGCGGGCCTCGCCGTACACGGACACCTGCTCGCCCTCGCGGGCCACGGTCACGGTGTACCGGCCGCCGATGGTGATGGCCGGCAGCTTCGCGTAGTACCGCTCGCGGCGGTGCGGATCCTGCCAGGCGTAGAACCTCTTGCCCTTGGACGCGTGCCGCCCGGCGTAGGTCCAGATTTCGTCGGTGCGTTCGTCGGTGGTCTGCTCGTCGCTCATGGCTGGGCTTCCGCACCGGCGCGGCGGTTCATCTCGTCGCGTGCGGCGTCCCAAGACACGCCGTAGCGGCCGTTCATGGCCTCCCACCGGGCCGTGCGCTCGTCCCAGAAGACGGTATGCACGTTGTACCGGCCATCCTCGGCCGTGATCGCGGTCCCGCGAGCCGGCGCCATTCCCTCGCCCTGGCCGTAGCGGACGAAGGCCACCACCGGGCACGCCCCGACGCGGTGCGGCGCGACCGCGCGCAGGCGGGTCAGCAGCCCGACGAGCGTGTCGATGGTGTCCGGCCCGCACTCGGCGGCCACCTCCGCGAACGCCCGCCTCGTCGCGTCGTCCATGTTGCCGCCGGACGCCTCGGCGAGCCTGCCGGTTTGCTTGTCCATCAGGTTGCGTCGCATCTGCGCGAACGCCTCGTGGGTCTCCATCTGTCTGCCCTTCTCGGTGCACCTGCGGTGCACGCGGTTGTCTGTTGTGGATGGTCGGCGAGGGCGTCTGCGCGCGGGCCGCGCCGGACGATGCCGGCGCGGCCCGAGGCGGGCGGTCACACCGACAGCAGCTCGAAGGCGCGGGTCTTCAACTCGGCGACCGGGCCGGAGACGGCGCGGGCGGCGCGCAGGGCGGCGTCCTTGGCGGGGGCGTAGTGGTCGATGTACTCGGTGATGGCCTGGAACCCGGCCCACCGGGTGCCCTTGATCGCGGCCTGGGTGTCGGCGTCGCGGATGAGGTAACGCAGGGTCGCGGCGCGCTTCTTGTGGTTGTTCTTCGTGGGCTCGGACGCGTCGTCGGCCAGGGGCCACAGGTCGGCGACGATCTTCTCGAACGTGCCCATCGTCAGCGTCTCGTTGAGCATCCGTTCGGCCTCGGCCCGGAACTCGTCCAGGTATTTCCACATCAGGCCCATCGCCTCGCGGGCCTGACTGATTTGGGAGTGCACGTTGGAGGTGTGCCGGAATACGTAGAAGCCCTTGGTCTGGGCGAAGGCGGCGCGTTGGGTGTTGGCGCACACGATCCGTACCGGGGTCGCGTCCACCCGCAACGCCGAGGTGCCATCGTGCGAGGTGGTTGCGGCGAGGTACAGCTCCAGATCGTCCACACCGGCCACCCGCATGGACTCGGGCAGCTTCATGGTCACGAACACCGACCGGCCACCGCGCAGGCTGCCGGCCGTCTCGAAGTGCGCGCCGGACTCGTCGACCAGCTTGTCGAGCATCTCGGCGACCTGCTCGTTCTGGACCACCTGGTAGTCCTCGCCCACCACCCCGAGGTACTCGGTCTCGTTGGTGACGATGTTGGTGCGGACGGTCATCCACTTGTCCGGGCAGGTGATGACCTTCACCCCGTCGTCGGTGACCTCGACGCCCTGAAGGTCGACCTTGCGGACCTTCCAGCCGCCGAGGAACGCCTTGGTCATGATCTCGTCGGCGGTCATGCAGTTCTCGGTGATGGTGCCGAGTTGGTGCCAGGCGGACAGTCGCGCCGAGGCGAAGGCGGTCTGGCCGTTGGCGACGGTTTCGAGTTCGTGTGCCATCGTCATTTCCCTTTCCCTGTCGGGGTTTGCGGTGTCGGTCGGTGGTCCCGGGGCCGTGCGGCCCCGTCACCGCTAATGCTGACGACTTTCGCGTGAAGGTCGAGTTTTTCGGGGCATTGCCTTTAAGGTTTTTGCCGCCAATCTGGCGGCCCCGATGCGCTACCCGCGTCGGGTGGTGGGCACCGGGTTGATCCGGCCGTCAGCGCCGTATGTGTAGGTGTGGATGGTGCGGAACGGGGCCGGTAGGTACGCCGTGAACGCCGAACCGGGCACCCGTGCGGTGCGGTACCGGCGGGTGATGCCGAGGATCCAGTACGGCGGTTTCTCGCCGTGTGAGCCCGGCGGTAGGCTTCCTGCGCCGGCAAGTTCGCCGTGCAGCCGCCGGTGCCGCTGCACCACGATGAACGGACAGAGAGTCACGGCCGAGGTCATACAATCCACGCAGCCGGGCGGATCCGTGTAGTGCATCAGCTCGGCCGCGCGTGGCCCGCCGAGAAAAGCAACCCAATACTCCATGGCGCCACCGCAGAGGCTGCATCGTCTTTCGGCTGCGAGGTCGGTCGAGACGGTGGTGTTGATGGTGGTGAAGTCCACCCTCGGCGTGCCGGTGGCCGGGTCAGGGTGCTCGTTGACCGGTGGGATCGGCAGCCCGCGCCGGTCCCGTGGACGCGTGGCGAGCCGGGGTGGGAGGTCCACCCGTGGCTCGACAGCCGGGGGCTGCCTGCGACGATCATCCATCACCGTCCCCCTCTCGGTACGGGGCCGGTGTTGGAAGCGCCGAGGCCAACTCGGCCACCACATGCGCGAGCAGGGCGGCGCGGTCGGCACGACCGGTCAGCCCTCGGGCGATAGCACGGACCGGCTCGACCGCCTCGTCCAACGCGACACGGCTGATCGGCGGTACCTTCAGCCCGGCGAGCGCCATCCGGACGTGCGCCGCGTAGTGTTCGGCGCGCAGCAACGCGGCGAGATCCGGGTCGACGTGGTGTTTCGCGTACTGCGGCTGGCCGTACATGACCACGCGCCCGTGAGCACGGGTGACGAGAACCTGATAGATCCAACCCACCCTGTATCTGCCGTTGATTGGCCGGCAGACCAGTGCCGCGCCGTTACCGCAGTCCGGTAGCCACACGAACCTCCGCTCGCCGTGCGACAGGCGAATCCCGCCGTAGGCCCACCACTCTTCCGTCGGCTCAATGTCGGTCATCGCCCGGCCTCCGACTGATCGGTAGGGACCGGCACCGCCCCAGACGGGTCGGTCAACTCGGTATCGCCGAGGTTGGCCCGTATCGGCGCGTACTCGGCGGGCAGGCCCTCGGTGTTGAGGTCCACCGCCGTGTGGTCGGCGCGACGCTGCACGTCCACCGTGACACCGTGCAGGTCGACCACGATGCGCGGCGACCGGTCACCATCCTCGGCGGCGGCCGGGTAGGTGCGCAGGTTCAGTGCCGCGCACACCGTTGCCTCGGCTGCGGTGTGTGGCATGAGGACCGCCTCGGGGTGGGCTTCCACGAGCGTGGTCAGCACGGCGCTCGCGGTGTCGATCAGGTTGCGGTAGCCGGCCTCGGTGGTCAACGGGTCGGTGGGGCCGGTGCCGGCGTAGTCGGCCCACGGCTGCACGCCGCGCCGCAGCAGCATGCGCAGGTGATCGAGCGCGTCGAGTAGGACGTTGGCGTGGTCGGCGGTCAGGGATGAAGGCGGGGGCGCCGGGCGGGGCGGGTGGTCGAGGGCGGCCATGGCTTGCGATACCTCCATGTCATTCGGCGGGCGCGCCCGGCGGTGCCGCGCGTGAACGGATCGCGGGCCGGTCCCCGGGGCCGCGATGCGACACCCCGAATCGTGACGACTTTGACCGAGAGGTCAAGATTTATCCCTGGGCGCCTTCAAGGTTTCTGGCGCCAATCTGGCGGTCCGGCCGCGCGTCGGTGGCGGGGGTTGCGCGGAGCGCCGTTGTCGTGTGTCGGGCCGCATGGGGCGGCGGGACGCCCGGTCCGGCCGACGGTTGCCCGGCACCCTGCCGCCCGCGCCCGCCACGTTGGGCGGCCTCGACGGTGCCTTCCGGCGAGATCCGCCGCGCTGCCACCGGTTTGACCATGGCGCCGGTTCCGCCAGCGCCCGGGGTGCGACGCGTCCGGCGCGACGGGCGCGGGATGCGGTCGGGTTGGTGGTGGCGGTGCGGGCGGGGTCGCCCCGGCCCCGCTGGTACCGGGGCGACCCGCGCACGGGCTCAGGTGGCGGGTTGCCACGGGCTCCACCCACCGGCGGGGGTGTAGGTACGAACCATCGGCGCACCGCAGCCTTCACACGGCCACGTCTGCCGGTCGGTGCGCCACATGCGTTGTGGCATGGCATTGAAATCGCGGCACACGAGATGCGGCCCGATGGGGCACATCCCCTCGTGCGCCGGGGTGTACGGGGCGGCGGGCGCGGTGCCCGGGGTCGGTGCGTCGGGGTGGTGGAACATGGCTACCTCCATCGGTTGCGGCGCAGTGCGGGTGTCGCGTGGCTCGGTGTGATCGGGGGTACGGGCCGGGCCGGGAACGGCGGTGCGTTCCCGGCCCGGTACGGTGCGGGTCACTTGCTGGCCGACGCCTCGGTGCCACCGGTGGCGGGGTCGGCCGGGGTGGTGGTTTCCGGCGCGCTGAACGTGGCGGGCGCCTCGTTGACCAGAAGCGCTTCGCCGGAGATGACCAGCTTGGCGAGGGCGTTGCCGACCGCGCCGGACGAGCGGCCCAGTTCCCGGCCGATGACGGTCGGGGTGAACTCGTGCCCGGGGTTGTCGCGCAGGAAGTCGCGGACCAGGTTGCGCAACTCGCCCTTGCCGAGGGCGCGCTGACCGTCGCCGTTGTGCCCCGGCCCGGCGGTGCCGGTACGGGCCACGCTGACCGTGTTGCGGCGAGGCATGGGCCGCTGGCAGGTCGGGCACACCACGCGCACGGCGGCGGCCGACAGGTCCACAGTGGTCAGGTCGGCGTCGCCACGTACCCACAACTCCACCCCGGACGGGTCGGACTCGTCGGTCGGCTCGGCGGGCGGCTTGCGCGCGGCGGCACCGGCGGTCTCCATCGCGGCGAGCACGCGCCCGACGATCGCCGCGCGTAGTCCGGACTCGTCCACGATCGCCGACGCGCTCACCCCGTCGGGGTGGTCACCGAGGATGCCCGCCACCATCACGATCTTCAGGTGGTCGCCGCTACCGACCGGCGCGCCGGACACCGGAGCGCCGGAGACGGGGGCGCCGGACACCGGCGCGTTTGTCGGGGTGTCACCGGTGGACCCGGTGGGGGCCGGGTCGGTCGCGGTCGGATCGGTCGCGGTCGGATCGGTCGCGGTCGGATCGGTCGCCTCGGTGGTCGAGATGTCGGTCGGGTCCGGCGCGGTGGTGGTGGTGGGCTCGGTGTCGGCCGGCTTCGCGGTGGTGGCCTTGCGGGTGCGGCGGGTGGTCGTGGCCATGGTGAATTACCTCCATCGGGAATGGTGCGGAATACGAATCCGGGAAACGCGCGGTGCGCTTTTGTTTCCGGTTCGCCGGGCCGGTTGTTTGCGGCCCCACGTCCATGGACGCTCTGCACCGCCCGTTTGTCAACGCCGGTTTTCAAGACTCTTTGTTCGGTGTTTTTCGCCGGTCACGATTGGCCTCCTTGCGGCGACCCGGCGACGGGTATTCGTGCCGCGTGGCCGTTGTGCCGGTCTCTGCCGGGCGTGCGGGCGGTGCGCCACGGTTGGGCCACAGGCACCGGGCGTGAGCCGCTACGGGGCCACCGGCGGCTCGATGACGGAATACGCGCCCGAACAATGCCGGACGCGTATTCGCTCGATTGTCGCCGAAAGTCAAGGGGCGGTTTGGTGGCTAGAATCACTTCACGATTCGGGCTCGATCGGATCGATCCGAATAGGCGCCAAATGAAAGCCGAATTGTGCCTCGGTTTACATGGGTACGCCGTGCGCGGCCATGAATGCGGCCGGGTCGGTCGCGTTGTCCCGGGTCGCCGGATAGCCGAGGTGGATCTCGAAATGGAGGTGTGGGCCGGACGAGTTGCCGGAGGTGCCCACGATCCCGATGGGCTGCCCGGCCGTGACGGTCTGGCCGACCCGCACGGCCGGCTGTCGCAGCATGTGACAGTAGCGGGACACGATGTCCCCGCCCGTGTTGTCGTGGTGGCGGATCTGCACGTACCAGCCGCACCCGCCGAGCCCGGGGTTGCCGTCGGTGTCGCACGGCAGGGGGCCGCCGGTCGGCGGGTAGCTGGTGCCGGCCACGTTGCACAGCACCGTCACGACCACCCCGGCCGACGCGGCGCGGATCACGGTGCCCCGGGGTGCGCCGATGTCGAGCCCGTCGTGTTCGGGCCGTTCGGGGGTGCGGAAGCCGGACACGATCGGGCCGGGGGCCGGGCGGGTCCACCCGAACGCGCTCACGGCTACCGGGTCACACGAGGGCAGGGTGCCGCCGGTGTACGCCTTGACGATCTCCGTTGCCCGTGCCTCGTGCTTTTGGTACGCGTCGGGGAACGCCGAACGTTGCACCGCCTGCGCCGCATCGGTCAGCGGCATCGTTTGCCACCCGGGCACGCGCAGGAGGTGCTCGTAGAACTTGCTGGCCGCGTAGTCCGGGTTCATGATCTGTTCCGGGGTACCCCATCCCTGCGACGGTCGCTGCTGGAACAGCCCCAACGAGTCATGATTGTCCGGCGTACCGGAGTTGATCAAATCG
>WNFU01004670.1_pt1 | contig 17373 bp, 14 predicted proteins | sample 5400121 | NCBI WGS metagenome assembly WNFU01 (sample SAMN13153360, study PRJNA577476) | soil metagenome | isolation source: 100 cm soil or saprolite under grassland replicate 1 | place: USA:California | collected 2016-06-15
GCCGACGCCGACCGGTGGGCGCGCACGATCCCGGCGGCCAAGGTGCTGTCGCAGATCGGCAGCCCGTTTGCACCTGACCCGCAGCCGGTTGTGAGGGAGGAACTCAACCATGCGGCATGAACTCCCAGGAAGCATTTAGATGCTCCAGGCGCTCATCGCCGGCCAGCGCAACCCCAAGGCGCTCGCCCAGCTGGCCCACGCCAGCATGCGGTCCAAGATCGCGGTCTTGGAGCAGGGGCGCTGACCGGCCACTTCGACGACCACCACGGCTTCCTGTGCCAGCTGATGCTGGAACGCATCGACGCAGCGACCACCAAGATCGACCAGGTCACCGCCCAGATCGACCGGGTGGTCACCCCGTTTGCCGGCCACGCCCAACGGTTGGATGCGATCACCGGGGTCGGGGTGGTCGCCGCCCAGGAGCTGATCGCCGAGATCGGCGTCGAGATGGGCCACTTCCCCACCGCCGCGCACCTGGTCTCCTGGGCCAAGTTCGCCCCCATCGACCACCAGTCCGCCGGCACCAAGAAACGCGGCGCCACCGGCCGGGGCAACCCTGGCTGGCCGCAACGCTCGGCGAGATCGTCGCCGCGCTGGCACGCACCGACACCTTCCTTGGCGAGCGCTACCGGCGCCTGGCCCGACGCCGCGGCAAGAAACGCGCGATCGTCGCGGTGGGCAACTCGGTGCTCACCATCGTCTGGCACCTGCTCGCCGACCCGCAGGCCCACTACCGAGATCTCGGCCCCGACTTCTACTGGTCCAGGGTCAACCAGCGACGCCGCCAACGTGACCTCGTCCGCCAGCTCGAACACCTCACCGGCAAACGGGTCATCCTCCAACCCCCACCCGAGCAACCCGCCGCCTGACCCCAGCCAACCGCCCGCAGCCGCATATCCACCATCGGACCCGGCTCCGCTGCGCTGCGCCGGGTGCTGCCGCCTGCCCACTCACCGTGCGATTTTCGAGCCAGGGTGTCCGTGATGCCCTGTGCGTCCTGACATTGACGGGGACCAGACCATAGGCAAGGTTCTCAAGCCTGCCTGGAGGTCTGGTCCCCTTGTCATACTGCCCGCGCTCCTCGCTACCCGCACACGCCCTGGCCTGGCTGGCCGATCGCCTCGCCCACCCGCACCCAGCGCGGCGGCCCGGACAAGGCGGCACCCCGCCACTGTCGCTGGAGGTCCGCCTGGACGCGGTCGCTGCGGTCATCCTGGACGGGCTGTCGTACCGGCGCGCCGGCCGGGCGGTCGGGATCTCCAAGACCGAGGTCGGCGACAGCCTGGACCTGCTGCTCGGCCCGCTTGGCGACCTCGGCTACTGCCAGCCCGACGGGACCTTCATCACCAGCCTCGATGACCTGCGCGGCTGGCTTGGGGAGATGGCCTGCTGCGGCGAGGCGGTGTGCGTGGACGGGCTGGCCACCCGGGTGCAGCGACCCAGAGGCTGGGCCAACCAGAAGGTGCTGTACGACGCCAAGCGGCACGCCCACACCGCCCAGGGCCTATCGGTGAGCACGACCTGGGGCGACCTGTTGTGGTGCGACGGTGGCTGGCCGGGCAGCTGCCACGAGCACGAACTCATCGAACTGGCAGGGCTTGGCGGGGTGCTCGACGATGTCGAGGTCGCCAGCCTGCTGGACCGCGGATTCCGGGGGCTGGCCAAGACCCGCGAGCACTGGCACGCGCCGGTCGGGGACCGCCGCACCAAAGACCGCCTCACCGATGAGCAGCGGGCGTTCAACCGCGTGCAGGCGGGGCTGCGCGCACTGGTGGAGCAGTCGATCGCCCATCTGGCCAACGCCTGGGCGCTGCGCCGCTGGCGCGGGCTGCTGTACCGCGTCCGGGACGTCTACCGCGCCGCCGGCGCGCTGGTCTGCCTCGGCCGCTGGCTGCACCGGGTTCCCACATGACAAGACCATCACGGACACCCTCATTGAGAACTCTCTTGCTCGCTGGACGACCCAAGGCCCGTTCGGATGGTCAGTGACGCCGACGAGTCGAACCCGCCGGGTATGCAGCTCGATCAAGAACAAGATGTAGAGCGTCTTGCGGCGCACCGTCTCGACGGTGAAGCAGGTCGGTGGCCACGATGGCTGCGGCCTGCGCCCGCAGGAAGGCTCGCCAAGTGACCGAGGCCCGTCGGGGCGCGGGCCCAAGCCCGTTGCCACACAGCACCGTCCGGATGGTGGTCGCCGACACCGACATCCCGAGCTTCTTCAGTTCGCCCTGGATGCGCCGGTAGCCCCAGCGCGGGTTCTCTCGGGCCAGCCGCGGGATCAGCGCAATCACGTGGTCGGCGAGTGGCGGGCGGCCACCTCGACGGTCGGGCTGCGTCCACTTGCGCGTGACCAGGTGCTGATGCCACCGCAGGATCGTGTCTGGCGTCACGAGGAAGACTGACCAGTGCGAGCGGGGAAGCGCCCGGCTCAGCACCGCGAGGACTGCACGGTCGGCGGGTCGGAACTCCGGTCGCTTGACCTGGCGGCGAAGCACCTCGAGTTGGTGGCGCAGGATGGCGATCTCGATGTCTTTGGCGTGCTCGCTTCGCAAGTGCCCGAGCACCATGCCGACGAGCCGCCATGCCATGAGGTAAAGGAAGGACAGGGCCATTGGCCGATTGTCGCTTACCCGGGTCCTCGCTGCTCAGCGTACACGGCCGGGTTTCTGAACCCTACGGCCGTCGTCAGCGTTTGGGAGGACCAGCAGACGGGTCAGCAGGCGGATGGTCAACCAGAGCAGGAAGAGCATCAACGGATGGTACGGAACACCTCCTCACGGCGCGAACCCGGGTTTCCGCGCCCCACAGCGGTCGAAAGTGAGCAGTGCTTCTGCTGCCCGACGCGGACCCCCCTCTGGACTACGGCGTCGAGTGCTGCTTGGTGTCACTCCCAGATGCGTCGCCGTTTGAGGCCTCGTGTGGACGGCCCTGCCGTCCAAGGATGTACCCGATGACGGCTGCAAGCAGTGGAAACGCAGGTGTCAGCAGGAACGCCTGTCCCATATCCTTGACTTGGGTAACCCACGTTGCGCGGGCATCCTGCCAAGCCTTGAGTGCTTCGTCGCCTTGCGTAGTGGACTGGCCGGCGACCCCAGCCGTCGCTCCAGGGCTACCGGGTGCTCCCGTGGTCGTGGTAACGGGGTCGCTGATGACGGTCTGAATGTCCTGGAGTCTTGGGTAGGTTGCCCATGCGAAGAGCGCGACCAGAACGAGGAGTAGGGCAATAAGGGCGAGAAGCCACTTGAAGATCCGGTAACCGATCCATGGGACCTCGACACCGGGTCCTTGTCGCTCCAGGTAATCCAGAAGGGACCAGCGGAACCAGTATCGCCGCCGACCCTCCTGTTTCGTATCGGTTGAGCCTCGCGTGGCATTGCTCACCGGTCCCTCCGTTCTCAGACGCGCAATGTTGGCCCGGGGAACATCAGCGACCTGCGGACGCAGAGCCGCGGAAGCCAGGGCTCCTGCGAATCGCGACGCTCACATAGTGGCGTGAGCGCGGGATCTGGGAAGCTCTAGCCCCGACCAGGCTTCTTCGCTGTTCGGTCTATACCTTTCATCCCTCTTCTGCCGCTTCACGATAGACTTCTGTCTCGCTACCAGTTATCCTTCCTCGGGCGAAGGGGTGGTGTCGAGCTGGGGGGCTCCTATGTGGAGGTTTGTTCCGTTCCGCGGGTTACTTCTCGGAAGCGTGCTTGCCGAGTTGATCACGGTCCTCGTCAGCGTCTACCTACATCGCTTTCTTGGCTCCTCGCTGAATCGTGTGGGTAGCGGCGCCGCCAGACGGTAGGGTCCTGGTCCCCGGACCGACGCTGCTGGAGGACCTTGATGGCGGAGCTCGATGCCCTGTTCCAGGCTGCTCTTGGCCTTGCCGAGCCGTGGCGGGTCGTACGCACCGAGTTCGATCCAGACCGCAGGCGCCTGGACCTGCACCTGGACTTCCCCAAGGGCGCCCGCTTCCCCTGCCCCGAAGGCGACCAGCCCGCCTGCCCGGTCCACGACACCGGGCGCAAGACCTGGCGGCACCTGGACTTCTTCCAGCACCAGGCCTACCTGCACGCCCGCGTCCCCAGAGTGGCGTGCCCCACCCACGGCACCCGGCAGGCCGCGCTCGCCTGGGCCAGGCCCGGCAGTGGGTTCACGCTGCTGTTCGAGGCGCTACTGATGGCGTTGCTGGCCGAGATGCCCGTCAAGGCGGCCGCCGCGCTGGTCGGCGAGCACGACACCAGGCTGTGGCGGCTGCTGCACCACCACGTCGACGCCGCCAGGGCGGACCTGGACCTGTCCAAGGTCAGCAGGGTCGGCGTCGACGAGACGTCGGCCCGCCGCGGCCACGACTACGTCTCGCTGTTCGTTGACCTGGACGCCCCCAAGCCCAGGGTCATGTTTGCGACCGAGGGCCGCGATCACACCACCGTGGAGCGGTTCGCCGCCGACCTTGCAGCCCACGGCGGCGACCCGGCCCAGGTCCGGGACGTGTCAGCGGACATGAGCCCCGCGTTCGAGAAGGGCGTGCGCGTCAGCCTGCCCAAGGCCTACCTCACCTACGACCGCTACCACCTGGCAAGCCACGCCACCAAGGCGGTCGACGAGGTCCGCCGCGCCGAGGCCAGGCAGCGGCCAGAGCTCAAGGGCACCCGCTACGCCTGGCTGAAGCGGCCCGAGCACCTGACCGCCAAGCAGGCGGCCGCCCTGGAGGGGCTCAGGCCGGCGTCGCTGGGGCTTGCCACCGCGCGGGCCTACCGGTGGCGGCTGGCGTTCGACGCGTTCTTCGACCAGCCCCGCGAGCTGGCCGAGGACTACCTGGAGCGCTGGTACCAGGGCGCGGTCCGCAGCCGCCTGGAGCCCGTCGTCGCCTTCGCGGAGATGATCGGCGAGCACTGGGAGGGGGTCCTACGCTGGCACTGGACCAAGATCAACAACGGGATCCTGGAAGGGATCAACTCGCTGGTCCAGGCCGCCAAGCGTCGCGCGCGGGGGTATCGCACGAAGAGGAACCTGATCGCGATGGTGTACCTGATCGCCGGCCGACTTGACTTCTCACTCACCCATACGAACTAGCGAAGAGCCACCTTGTCTGGCCAGTGTTGGGTCTCTGCAGATCGAGAGGACGTAGACAGCGGATCACGCCAGACCAACGGCTTCTCCGTTCAATTTGGAACATGTACAGCGTACTTGCGCCTCCTTCTTCGAGCCACTCTTCCCTAGGCTCCTCAGACAGCCCTCAGCAACGCTCAGGTGGGAAACCCGCCGCATGGAGGGTCAGAAGCAGCACCGCGACCAGCAGCAACGCGGACGGGACGCTCCCTGCCCGGCCGGCCACCCTCGTATGGGGGCTGTACAGCATCCAGCCAATCAAGCTTCGTGCACGTCCTGGGATGTGACGGCCCACCCGCAACGTAGGTTCGTGTTGATTGACAGCGAGGCGGTTGCCCTGGTCGTGGGACACGAAGTTGCAGGTTCGCTCGGGCGGCACGGAGAGCTGGAACCTGGCAGCCGGAAGGCCGACAGGCGCCCTCACGACCCGTTTGACGCGCACCTCAACGGTCCGCGCGGCCAGCAGGGCGACCGGTGTCAACCACGAAGCGGGCCACCTCGCCGATCACCCGCTGGCCGGCGAGCAACTCGAGGTTGTTGTGGTCAGCGCTCGGGATGAGCACGAATCGCTTCGGGTCGGGTATCGCCGCAGCCAGTCGCCTGCTCTGCTCCCAAGGGACGATACCGTCCCCCGCCCCAGCCAGGACCAGTACCGGGCAGCGCAGCCCGCCGACCTGCTCGATTGAGGCGTAGCGGTCTCTGAGCAGCAACCGAACCGGCAGGAACGGGTAATGGATCCGCCCGATGTCGGCCAGCGAGGTGAACGGCGAGCGCAATACCAGCGCCATGGGCGGCCGCTCGACCGCAAGCTGGACCGCCACCGCGGCTCCCAGCGACTCGCCGAAGTACACCAGCCGGGCCGGGTCCACATCACCCCGCGCGGCCAGGTAGGCACGCGCGGCGCGCGCGTCGGCCAGCAGTCCCCGCTCCGACGGGTTACCCGGGTTGCCGCCGTAGCCGCGATAGTCCACCAGCAGCACCGACAGCCCGACGCGCGACAGTTCAGCGGCCAGCGGCGCTCGCGCCATCCGGTTGCCGGCGTTGCCGCCCAGCACCAGCACGGTCGCCCGGCTCTGACGGGTGGCAGCGGGCACGAACCAGCCCCGAAGCCGCAGCCCGTCCGCTGTATCGAAGGCGACGTCCTCGCCAGCGTGCAGCACGGCGGGGGCGGGCGGCACCCTGCCCGGCGAGGGCAGGTAGATCAGCCGTCGTTGGAACAGCCAGGCCAGCGCGATCATGACGAGCACCACCGCCAACAGGGCGCTGACTCCGACCACTATCCGCCAACCGTGCATCTGTACCGACCCGCTCAACGACCGTCCTCGCGGATGCTGCCGTCCGCGGTGGCACGGTGCGCGACGAGGAAACTCAAATATGCAGGATATGCTAAGCGTTCGCGACATCGGCAAGGCAAGCAAGTCGCCCCACATGCCGGGACGCGAGGCCACTGATCGCGCGAGGACCAGCAGGCACGGCCTCGCGCCGGTGGAGTGGAACCGCCGCACCATGCTCTCACAACGCACGGCGGCCAATGCCCCACTGCTGGTAGCGGGGAGGCGGGCGACCTTCACAGACAATGCCAGCGATTTTACAGGTCGCATTGCCGTCTCCCTGCAGGTCCCCTCTCATCCCCAACTGGTCCCGGTCATCGTCCATGACGTGCGCAAACAGCCTGTCGTGAGCTTCAGCCGTCCCTAGGTGCCCCCATCCGTTGCGCCCCGTCCCGCGCGGCCTGGCGTCAGGCGGAGCGAAAGTGGAGCGAAATCCCAACCGCTGTCCGACCAGATGCGACCGCGGCAGCCGTAGCAGGTGGGGTGCCGACGCCGACGTGCTCGTCGAGCCAGCCGGGCGTTTCGCGGACGATTGGCGATGTAGTCCCTCCAGACCAAGTGAGGTCGCCAGTCACCCGCCTATCTGGCAAGCAGACCGACTACCGCGTCCACCGTTGGGAGGGCGGTGCACCGCAACTCGCGGATCGAGGTGCTGCTGCTCCGCCGCCTGGTCGCCAGCCGCTGAGGCGACGCCCGCTGGGTCCGCCCAGCGGCGTCACGCCGGTCGAGCCCAGACGTAACGCACATGCGGTGCCCGATCCTCGTTGCTCGACCCGTCGGTCCACGCGACCGCCCGGAACCCGTACCACTCGTAGAACCTCCGTGCGGGGTGGTTGGACTGAACGTCCACAGCGCCAACCCCCAGGACGCCGCGCCTGTGCCAGCCGCAGCGGCGCGGAGCCGACGCCGTGGCGCTGCGAGCCAGGGTCGATGTACAGCTGGTCGACTTCGTCCGCCGTCGAGCACCATCACCGCGACGGCGACGCCCCGGCCACGGCCAGCCAGGTCTCAATGCTCGGAACGACCACGTCTCGAACCAGCGACGCACTTCCTCGTCGGTGTGCACCGGCGCCGGCACGAGCGGCACGGCGGCGTGCCGGGACCGCAACCAGATCGCGGCTGTGGCGGCCGCGTCGGCGGCCCGGGCTCCTCGGAGCGCAACCGGCGTCATGGCCCGATGCTGCCACGGCTCAAGGCGCGGCCATCGACAAGCCGAAGCGCCGAAGCTCCAGCATCGATGATTGACCTGACAAGACCCTCGGGAGCACAATCTGATCAAGGTGCACCTCTGCGACCAATTAACGCTATCGGGCCTATCTGGCAATAGCCAATTGTAAGGAAGGTCTCGAAAGGGAATCTATGGACTGGATCGAGCGGATCTTCCATACATCTCCCGACGGCGGCAATGGAGCACTCGAAGCCGTGTACTACGCGGGCGCCGTTCTGGGAATCGCGGCGTTCACGTTCCGCCGTCGGCTTGGTCACTGGGCGAGGGCCCGTCGACGTCGAGAGCGCTGAGAACCCAGGCCTCACGAGCGTCAAGGCAGTACTCGAGCGAAGGGTGCCATAGCTGGGACACTCTGCGGATCTGACCGAGCTCCCCCGGAGACACGGGTTGATCTTGAGGAGTCTCGCAACGACGCTAGCCATGTCGCAAGGCCAACGGTTCGGGGGGACGCGCAATTGCCTGACATGGCGCTCAGCCTTCTAGCAGCCTCTTCTGGAGAGGGCGATGAATCAGGACCTGGAAGACCTCTTGACCGGCCGGCCCGGCGCGCCCGGCCAGCCAGCGCCGTACGTCTTTGTCGGCGTGGTCCGAGAGCTGCGCGCGGCCGCCATGCCCGGCGTACCCGTTACCGAGAACACCGCGCGTATCACGGTCGAGGAGGTCCTGCGTTCCTCGGGGACGCTGGACGACTTCACCGGCCGGGACATCACCGTGCAGCTGGCGAGACCGGCGGAGGTTGGGCAGCGGCTGATCTTCTTCACCCGTGGATGGCTGTACGGACAGAGTCTCGCGGTGGTGGAGGTCGCTCGCGCGGACGTCAGCGAGACAGACACGGGTGAGCTGCGGGGGCGGATGGCTGACGTGGAGAGGAGAAGGGTAGGCCAGGCCATGCGGGACCGTATCGCCGCGGCCGACTTGGTCGTGGCTGGGCGGGTTCTCGACATCCGGCCTGCACCTGTCGGGGAGCGTGCTCACCCGATCAGCGAGCATGCGCCGGACTGGTGGGAGGCGGTCGTCGCGGTTGACTCGGTGGAGAACGGCACCCTTGACGGTGACACGGTGCGCGTGCTGTTCCCCCGCAGCACCGACGAGCTTTGGATCGACTCCCCGAAGTTCGTCCCAGGCCAGGAGGGCGTCTGGCTGCTCCACCGCGACCAGCAGGAGCGAGGCGCGGCGGCCATGCGCGTCTCTGGTGCGCTGACTGCGCTCGACCCGATCGACTTTCAGCCGCGGGACCGGCTCGAGCAGGTCAGGTCGCTGTTGGGGGGCGACGAGTCGCCCACCCCATGACCGGGTCAGCCGCCGATCGCTGAGCAACCGAGGGGGGAACGGTGCCCATCTCCGTCGTGAACCTGATCCCGAACTCGCTGAGCAACGAGACCAACCGCGACAGCGAGCCCAACCTCGCGGTGAACCCGGCCAATCCGCTCGAGATGGCGGCGTCCGCGTTCACCCCCGATCCGCTCAACTCGGGAAACGGGCCGATCTTCGTCTCCACCGACGGGGGCGCGACGTGGGTGCTGAATGTCGTGCTGCCGGGTGGCAATCGCACCGTCGATGTGACGCTGCGGTTCGGCGGGTCGTCTGGTGTGCTCTACGCCGGCATCCTTCGACTCGACACCACAGACATGAACCTCCTCCGCAAGGCCGGCGGCTCGGGCACGCCCGGCCTCATGGAGATCCTTGTCAGCCGGTCCAATGAGGACCAGCCCTGGGTGGAGGCGGAGACCGTGCCCAGTGGGCCGGCGGTCGGGCTCGACCGGGTATACGTCGGCCACAACGACTTCAACGCGACGCCCGCGTCGGCGACGGTCGAAGCGTCGCTCGACGCCGCCACGGCTGCCCCGCCGGCAGGGTTCACCGCCGACCGTGGCGAGGTTCGGGGCACGCTCGGGCAGGACGGCCCCTCGATCCGGCCTGCAATCCATCCGGACGGCATCGTCTACGCCGCCTACTTCGGCTGGCGGGTCACCTCGGCCGGTAACCCGACCGGGGACGTCGTCGTGGTCCGTGACGACAACTGGGCGTCGGGGGCGATGCCGTTCACGGCGATCAAGGATCCGAGTGACGGCCTGGCCGGGGTACTGGTCGCCACCGGGGTCACCTTCCCGTTCAACAATCTCCTCGGCACCCAGCGGGTGGGCTCGCAGCTTGCGATCGCGGTTGACCCACGCGACAGCGACACCGTGTACGTGGCCTGGGGCGATGGCGCCAGTGGCGCGAGCTACACGCTGCATCTGCGGCGCTCGTCGGACGGGGGCGTCACGTGGTCGGGTGACCTGCGGACCATCGTCGCAGCCACCAACCCATGCCTGGCGATCAACCAGCTCGGCACAGTGGCCTTCCTATACCAACGGCTCGTCAACCCCGGCACTGGCGACCACTGGCAGACGCACCTGGAGCGGTCAGTCGACGGCTTCGTCACCCTGCCGGACGACGCGATCCTGGCCGACGTCCCGGACAGCAACGGCTCCTATACTGGCGTGAACCCGATTGGCGACTACGCCTGCCTGCTGGCGGTCGGCAACGACTTTTACGGGGTGTTCGCCGGCAACAACACGCCAGATTTGACCAACTTTCCCAATGGCGTCACCTACCAGCGCAATGTCAACTTCGCGACCAAGACGCTGCTCGCGCTCGACAACGTCACGCCGGTGGCGGTGTCGATCGACCCATTCTTCTTCCACCTGAGCGAGGGCGAAGCCAAGACCCAGCCAAGTAGCGGCTTCGCGCTGCAGGGTCGCTTCGGCGCCAGGGGCAACTTCGAGCTCGTCGCTCCGCTTCAGTCGGTTCGGTTGGCCCATTTCTGGCGCGACAACGATGCCGCCAACCTGCCCTGGAACGGACCAAACGTCTTCGGGCCCAACGACCACTACCACCCGGTAGCGCTCATCCAGAGCAACTTCAGCACCGCCGGCAACGGCCCCGGCAACCTGGAACTCATCGCCCGCACCGGCAACCGGCTCGACCATTACTGGCGCGAGGACGTCAGCCCGTTCGCTTGGCACGGCCCCTTCGCCATCCCCGGCGCCACCGGGTTGCAGGGTCCGGCGCTCATCCAGGGACGCTTCGGGACCAAAGGCAACTTCGAGGTCGTCACGGCGCGGCTGGCGGGCCGCCTGGCCCACTTCTGGCGTGACAACGACGCCGCCAACCTGCCGTGGCATGGGCCGAGCCTGTTCGGGTCGACCAGCCACTACGACGCGGCGGCGCTGATCCAGAGCAGCCTCAGCGCCGCCGGCAACGGACCGGGCAACCTGGAGGTCATCGCCCACACCGGCAACCGCCTCGACCACTACTCGCGCGAGGACGTCAGCCCGTTCACCTGGCATGGTCCCATCGCAATTCCCGGCGCCACTGGAACGGCAGCAACGCCAACCCTGATCCAAGGCCACTTCGGCGTTACCGGGAACTTCGAGGTCGTGGTCCCGCTGGCCGGCGGGGGCCTGGCCCACTTCTGGCGTGACAACGACGCCGCCAACCTGCCGTGGCATGGACCAAATGTCTTCGGATCCAACGACGTCTACGACGCGGTGGCGCTGATCCAGAGCAACTTCAGCACCGCCGGCAACGGACCGGGCAACCTGGAGGTCATCGCCCACACCGGCCACCGGCTCGACCACTACTGGCGCGAGGACGTCAGCCCGTTCACCTGGCACGGCCCCTTCGCCATCCCCGGCGCCACCGGCATCGGCTAGCATGCCTGTGGGGCGCGGAAATCCCTGATTCATCACGCTGCGACCTCGTAATACTCATGGATGAGGCCGCCGAGCACATCGCGACGCCTGACCTTTCGACGGTTGACATACGATGAACTCGGCTCCTGCGTCTCAGGCTCGGGAACCTGTGGGTGCCAGTTATTCGGTCGCCTCATGCGACCTGCGCGTACTCATGGATCACCCCACCGAGTCGATCTCGTCGCACGACCCTCGCCGACGGCAGGACGACAGGTGGTTCGGCGGGCCCGAGCGGTGGCGCCTGCCCCAAGGCGCGGTGGAGACGATGGACGTTGTAATGATCGGCATACTCGGCCAGCACAGACCGCAGCTGCCAGCATCCCAAGATCAGCATCCGATCAAGCACCTCCCGCCGAACGGTCCCAACCCACCGCTCCGCGTAGGCATTCGCCCGGGGTGCCCGCACCGGCGTGCGCAGCACCTGGATCCCCTCGGCAGCAAAGACCGCACCGAACGCGGCGGTGAACTTCGTGTCCCGATCACGGACCAGAAACCGGCACCGGCCGACGCGATCGTTGAGGCCCATGAACAGGTTGCGGGCCTGCTGCGTCACCCACTCCCCGACTGGATGCGCTGTTACCCCGAGCACGTGGACCTGGCGAGTAGCGACCTCGATCACGAACAGCACATACAGCCGTTTGAGGAACACGCTGTCCACGGTGAAGAAGTCCACCGCCAACACACCCTTGGCCTGGGCCCGTAGGAACTGCCGCCAAGTCAGCGCCGACCGCGTCGGTGCTGGAGCAACGCCAGCGCGCTGCAGGATCGTCCACACGGTGCTGGCTCCGATCCTGTAGCTCAGTCGGCACAGCTCGCCGTGGATGCGGCGATACCCCAGGTCGGGTTCTCCCTGGCCAGCCGCAGCACCAACTCGCGGACCTCCGCCACCACACTGGGCCGGCCACGCTGACGGGGATAGGTCCAGCGGCGCCGGACCAGGTCTTGATGCCAGCGCAGCAGCGTTGCGGGCTGCACGAACAACCCGTGCCAGGCCGGGCGGGGCAGTAGCCGTGCGAGTCCAGCCAGCAGGGCTCGGTCTGCCCAGTCGACCCGCGGCTGGGTCACCTGACGTCGCAGCACCGCGACCTCGTGGCGCAACACGAGCAGCTCGGCGTCTTGGCCGCCGAACTCCTCGCCAGCAGCGCAAGCCACCGCAGCACCTGGCAGAACAGCAGATAGAGCAGTCGAAGGGTCATGCACCGATCATCGCGGCCCGATGGCCTCCTCGACGAACTCGCAGCTCAGCGCCTACGACCGAATTTCTGGCACCCACAGGCCAGCCGTCTGACCAGTACGTTTGTTATTGGCAGTGTTCTGCCGGGTCGCGTGCGCGGCCGAAACACCGGTCCGAAAGCGCTTTACTTCGCGTTCGCGACGAGCTCAGATCAGGGACACTTGGCGGCTGGCCCGAGAAAGGCCTGCAGCTGTTCCCAGAGCTGCTTCATGATGCCGAGCCTTGTCCTTGGGGTCTCGAGACCCGCGCAAGGTCGCCGAGGCCTGCGACCGGATCCGCCAGGCCGCCCAGAGTATCCACCAAGCCTTGATCGCAGCCGCATCAGGCTCGGCCGCGCGGGGAGGGCCGAAGGGACACCATACGAGCGGCCGGCACGCCCCTTGAAGCCGGCCTACGGAGGGGGCGGCTGGCGATCGACGGTGTCGCGCACCGGCTGACTCCACACCCAGGCGCCGGTGTTCAGGTCGACGGCGCGGAGCTGTAGCGGTTCCTGTACCATCCTCCGGCCTTGTCGGCGGGCGTAGGGCGGCGTCTGATAGATCACGCGCGTATCGTCGACGAAGAAGGGCGCATAGCGCAGGTGCGTGCGGAACTCTCCGAGGCGCCTGCCGCTGTCGCGCTCGAAGATCGTCCACCGGTATTTGTCCCATTCAGGATCGTCGGCGACGCGCTGGCTGCTCAGCACGTGACGCCCGTCTGCGGACAGGAACTGCGGCTGGGGCACGCCATGCAGCAGCTCGTCCGGCCCCAGATCCGACGCGGGAGCGGAATCACCAGCGGAAACGGCTAGCGGGCTCGGAGCCGGCATGCGCGTCGCCTCGGTCGCCGTCACGGTCCCGGACGAAAGATCGACCCTGGCCGCGCCGTGGACGACAGTCGCCTCGCCGCCCGGCTCTTGGGCGCCCACCGGGGCGGGGTCGACCGCGCCGGGCCGGGCGGCGGGGGGCGTCGCGGCCGACACGGCGGGAGGGGCCTCACCGGGGAGCACCTCCATCGGTCCGGGGGCGATGCCGCGCAGCGGCTGCTCGACGAACTCCCAGGCCACGGCAGCCTCCCCAGGCTCGGGCCGCACCTCGGCGGTGAACGACCGGTTCAGCGATGAAGCAATCATCGGCTGAACGCCGGGCGGCAACTCGACCAGGGCCTCGGTGACCTGCTTGCCGCGTCTCCTGGTATCCAGCGTCACGATTCTGAGCTCGTTGGCCGGACCAGGCGCCTCGGCCTGACCGACGAGCAGCTCGCCCGCGAGGGTGAGCGGCTTGGCCGCGTTCCTGGTGCGCCAGACCGCCGCGCCTTCGGCAAGATCGACCGCCACGATCCCGCCTCTCGGGCTCATCACGTACGCCTCGCGGCGATCGGGATCGACGACCACACCGGGGCTGAGTTGAAAGCTAGGCATGGGCTCCCAACCTCTCTCAGGGAAGGTCCAGCGTCCACGCGCCACGGCCCAAGGTCGCTGCAAGCAGGACTCGGCTCGCCGCGCCGTAGCGTAACCGCAGCACCGGCACCGTCGGCAGGCCTGACCCGAGCCCGCTCCAGTTGTTGAAGCCCGGGCCGGCGGCGGCGAACACGCCTGCATTGGTGCCGACAATGACGCTGCCGCCGTTCAGGTCCTCGCAGTAGGCGACCGAGCGGAGCACGACGCCGCCTAGGGCAAGGAGGTTGTTGGTCACTTCCTTCCACGTTACGCCGGCGTTCGTAGTCCGAAAGACCTTGCCCACGTCGATCGCGAACGCCGTCTGCGGCTCTGCCGACGGAACGGCGATGCCCACCACCGGGTCGGTGCCGGGATAGGCGGCGGAGATCGCGAGCGGCGCCGGATGGGCGGCGGTGCGGACGAAGACGCTGCTGCCGGATCCGACATACAGCAGGTCGGCGTTGCCCTGTGCGCCGTAGGAGATCGGCGCCGCGCACCCTGGCGCGACGTTGCTGTTGACTCTGATGCCCGGTCCGATGACCGTGAGGGTGTCGCCCTGGTCGTCCGATTCATAGACGCCATTGTCGGCGCCGACAATTAGACGCGCGGGTGCTACCCGGTTGAGTTCGAGGGGCGTATGGAATTGCGGTACCACGGCAGCGCCACCGCCAAGCACTGCCAGGGGGATAATGGTCCGGCTCTGCAGGATGCTGGCGACGTCATAGACCTCGCGGCGAAAGCCCTGGAGCTTCTGCGAGCTCGAATAGCGGACCGAGTGCCCCTGCGTGCTGCTGTCATCGACCACGACGACGGCGCCGTCTCCCGTGGAAACGCTCTCCCATCGTGAACCTGCCCGAGCCGGTTGCTGCGGGGTCCCGGTGTCTTGCGCGCCGCCGATGACGATCCCGGAATTGGCGTCCCAGGCGGCGGAATGGAGCTCCGTCGTCTGCAGATCGCCATTCATAGAGGCCCAGTCGTCGGTGTTCGTCAGCGGCTTCCTCCGCCTGTAGACCCCGCCGTCATCGCCCTCGATCAGGTCGCCCTCGGCATCGACCGCCATGTCGCGCGAATCGGCGTGGGGCGCGGTGTTGGACGCCGTGTTCGAGTGCGTGATGTGCGAGGCCTGGCTACCGCTCGGCCGCGCTGCATCGACGCGGAAGAGCCGCCCGGAATAGTCTCGCGCGCCGATCCCATTGGGAAACTGCGCCGGGCGCAGCGGTTCGTTGAATGCCGGCTGGCGGTCGCCGCCGATGTAGACCACCCCATGGTTCGCGCGATCGGCGGCCAGGGACAAATGGATGCTCGCCTGACGGCCCGGATGCAGACCGAAGCGAACTCCGCCGGCCTCGATCGTAGAGGGCGGGTCGAGCGCCGCCCAGGTGCCGCCGCTGTTGCCGGAGCGGAACAGGCCGGTGAGCCCCCCTGAATCGGCGATCGCCACGTACACGTTGTTGTTGACGCCAACCGAGATCTTCACGTTGACGGCCGCTTCGAGCAGGGCGTCCATCGCGGCGTTGCTCACCTTGCTCCACGTGCCCCCGGTATTGCTGGTTCTGAAGATACCGGCGGTGCCAATATGAGCGAACAGGCGAGCGGGTCTTGTCGGGTCGCCAGCGAGCGCGAACGAGTTACCTTCCGGCAGCCCCGTTCCGGCTGTGCCGGAAACCTGCGTCCAGGAGCTGCCCGCATCGGTCGTGCGAAAGACGCCGGCGTTGTTGGCGGCAAAGACGATCGTCTGGCCGCGCGGGGCGACGTCACAGATGTGCAAGCCGCTAATCTGGCCGTCCCCATCGAGCGTCGTCCATGTGGCGCCCCCGTCCGTGGTGCGGAGCAGTCCGATCAGCGACCCGCCCATGCGGCGGAGGCTGCTGAAGCGGCCGGTCCCGGCAACGAGGGTCTCACAGGTGCTGTCCGTCGGATCCAACTCCAAGGCGCCGATCGACAGCGACCGCTGCCCATCGGTGAGCTGCTCCCAGGTCGGCCTCGCATTCCTGGCGTTCCTCGTCCACCAAACTCCACCGTTGACCGCGCCCACGTAGACGATATCGGGGTTTGTCGGGTGGGCGGCGACCGCCTTGATGGCACCCACCACCTCCTTGTCCACGATGCCTTCGACCTGGCCACGCGTGGTTGGCCGCGGTCCTTGCGGCGTCCAAACGAGGGCCACGTCCCCGCTCCTTATAGACTGTGCTGCACGCTCTCCCCACGGGCCGGGCGCTCCCTACCGCTGGACCTGCAGGTTACACGCCGATGTCCCGCGCTGCTTGCCTGCGCCGACACAACTCAAGCATGTATTCTCCCCACGCGCAATGCCGGGCGACAGGACGCGTTTGACACCGTGCCGCTGCCCTCCCGCTCGCAGGGTTGCCTGGAATCATGTCTCGATCGTAGCCATCATCGGGACGTGGTCTGAGGGGCATTGCCATGCCCGCGTTGATTCGATATGGAATCGTCATACGCCACGGTAGCCACGCGAGGATCAGGGGCTTGACTAAATAGTTATGCGATACCGCAGACATTGATCGTCATGGTGTCAACCCTCACGTTGTGGCGAACAACCCTTCATCACTTCGCGGCCTATCGGCAAGTGATGCGGGTCCGGGGGCCAGTTGCTGGAATTCTTCGCCGCTATGTCTCCTGGGAGGATGCCCGACGCCATTCGACGCGGGCGAGCCAGGCGAAGGCAACTGTCGCGACGAGTAGCACCGCGACGATCGCCGCTTCCAGCGATCCATCGCCACTGTCTGGATCGACCCCGAACAACAGCTCAATCCACTCACGCGCGATGAGGGTGAGTACGAAGAGCTCCGCCGTCAGCAAACCAAGCGCCGCCTCTAACCTCGATTCACGGGAGGCGGGTTGAGCCCACCCCTTGTGCTGTCGCGAACCACTGAGCCTTGCAAGTGCCCTGGTGGTGGCGTTGGCGGCCAGCCACGGCGGCCATGACTCAATGGATCTATCTGAACTAGAGAGCCCAGAGGACGCGAGCTGAATCGCAACACATTCAGATACCCCCACCTGGTTCTCTGGCTCATAATCCCGCCGCTGACAGGCAACGACTCAGTGTGTTGCAGCATCGACCCGCCTGTCACAGTAGAATCCAGCGCCAATAATGAAGCTAGACGCTCATGGAGACCGGTTGAGACCAGGCGCAGCATACTTCCTCCAGCCCGACAGCAGCCAGCAGCGCCGCTACGAGGCGTTGCGCGCCTACTTCGTCGACGACCTGCCCGCCTCGCAGGTGGCCGACCGCTACGGCTACTCCACCGCCTCGGTCCACCAGATGGCCACCCTGCTACGCGCGGGCAAGCTCAAGCTGTTCGCCCACA
>WNFU01004671.1_pt1 | contig 17373 bp, 17 predicted proteins | sample 5400121 | NCBI WGS metagenome assembly WNFU01 (sample SAMN13153360, study PRJNA577476) | soil metagenome | isolation source: 100 cm soil or saprolite under grassland replicate 1 | place: USA:California | collected 2016-06-15
GACGCGGACGAGGCGCTCCGATGGTTCGCCGACACAGGCTTCTGGGCGCCTGGCGCCCTCGCCACGCGCCCCTGGCTCCACGTCCTCTGAAAGAAGACTCTTGTCCTGTCCGCGTGGTCCAGTCGATCCCTACCACGCCCGCCCGTCGCCGCCGCCTGCGGCGACGTCTTCACGTGATTCTCGGACGACGGACTAGTCGACGCCGGCGACGGCGAGAACCCGGCGCATGCGCTCGGCGGCGCGCTCCGGATCGACCAGGAGCCCGGCCCGATCCATGAGCACGAACTGCTCGGCGAGGTGCGCGACCGAGCGCCCGCTCTCCATGCCGCCGACCAGGCGGAAGTGTGACTGGTGACCGTTGAGATAGGCCGCGAACACGACACCCGTCTTGTAGAAGCGCGTGGGCGCGCCGAAGACATGACGTGCGAGCGGGAGCGTCGGCCCGAGGATCGCCTCGTAGCGGGCGACGTCCCCGGTGTCGAGCGCCTTCAGGGCGGCCGCCGCCGCGGGCGCGATGACGTCGAAGATCCCGAGCAGTGCGTCGCTCGCGCCCTCCTCGTCACCGCGGATGGTCGTCGGGTAATCGAAGTCGTCGCCGGTGTACATGCGGACGCCCCTGGGGAACCGGCGTCGCATCGCGATCTCGCGCCGCTGATCGAGGAGGGAGATCTTCACGCCGTCGATCCTCGACGCGTGCTCGCTCACGATCGCGAGCAGCGTCTCGGTCGCGCGATCGAGGCTTGGGGAGCCCCAGTAGCCGGTGAGCGCGGGGTCGAACATCTCGCCGAGCCAGTGGATGATCACCGGCTCGCGGACCTGGCTGAGAATCCGGCCGTAAACCTTCACATAGTCGTCCGGGCTCCTGGCCGCGGCGGCGAGCGCTCGGCTCGCCATCAGGATGATCCGCCCGCCGCAGCGCTCGATCCACATGCATTGCTCCTCGTACGCCGCCTCGACGTCCGCCAGCGTCACGCGCGGGCCGGGCTCGAGGTGGTCGGTCCCGGCGCCCGACGCGAGTACGGCCCCCGGAACCGATTGCGCCTCCGCCACCGCGCGCTTGATCAGCTCTTTGGCCGTCTCCCAGTCGAATCCCATGCCACGCTGGGAGGTGTCCATCGCCTCCGCGACGGCGAGCCCGAGCGACCACAGGTAGCGCCGGTAGGCGAGCGTCGCCTCCCAGTCGAGCGCGACCTCGAGCGTCGGGTTGATGGCGGCGAGCGGATCGGCGACGACGTGCACGGCGGCGAAAGCCACGCGGCTGCGGATCGGCCCGCTCGGTGGAGTGACGGCGCGACTCCCGGTCAGCGTGTAGGGCGTCACGGTTCCGTCGGCGCGCGGCAGCCGAAGCGTGCGATTCATCGCGATCCTCCTCGAGCGGCAGTGTAGCACCCAGCGTCGGTTGACAGCCCCGCCCGCCCTCTCGTATGGTTAGCGCACTTTTCACCGGAGGCCGGCATGGCATCCAGGGCGACCGACAGGAACCGCACGAAGTTCCTCCTCGACGAGAAGGACATCCCGTCGAAGTGGTACAACATCCAGGCCGACCTCAAGACTCCGGCGCCGCCCGTGCTCCATCCCGGTACCAAGCAACCCATCGGGCCACCAGACCTGGCGCCGCTCTTTCCGATGGAGCTGATCAAGCAAGAGGTCAGCCGCGAGCGCTGGATCGCGATCCCCGAGGAGATTCGTGAGGTCTATCGCCTCTGGCGGCCGTCCCCGCTCTACCGCGCGCGCCGGCTGGAAAAAATGCTCGGCACGCCGGCGCGCATCTACTACAAGTACGAGGGCGTGAGCCCCGCCGGCAGCCACAAACCGAACACGGCGATCGCGCAGGCGTATTACAACAAGAAGGAAAAGGTCAGCCGCCTCTCGACCGAAACGGGCGCCGGGCAGTGGGGCTCGGCGCTGTCGCTCGCCTGCCAGCTGTTCGGCCTGCAGTGCAAGGTGTACATGGTCAAGGTCTCGTACCAGCAGAAGCCGTACCGTCGGATCATGATGGAGACCTGGGGCGCGCAAGTCGTGGCCAGCCCCAGTCCCGACACCCAATCCGGCAAGAAGGTCCTCGAACAGGATCCGAACTCGCCCGGCTCGCTCGGCATCGCGATCAGCGAGGCGGTCGAGGACGCCGCCACCCGTGACGACACGAAATATTCGCTCGGCAGCGTGCTGAACCACGTGCTCATGCACCAGACGGTCATCGGGCTCGAGGCGAAAAAGCAGCTCGAGAAGGCCGATGACGCCGCCGACATCGTCATCGGCTGCGCCGGCGGCGGCTCGAACTTCGCCGGCCTGTCGTTCCCCTTCGCCGCCGACAAGCTCTCCGGCAAGAACAAGAAGATGCGGATCGTCGCCGTCGAGCCCGCCGCCTGCCCGAGTCTCACCAAGGGCAAGTACGTCTACGACTTCGGCGACACGGTCGGCCTGACGCCCCTGGTCAAGATGCACACGCTTGGTCACACGTTCATCCCGGCACCGCTTCACGCGGGCGGGCTGCGGTACCACGGCATGGCTCCGCTGGTCTGCAAGCTCTACGACGAGGGCGTGATCGAGGCGATGGCGGTGCCGCAGCTCGCGACGTTCCAGGCGGCGATGCAGTTCGCGCGCACCGAGGGCATCATCCCGGCACCCGAGTCCGCGCATGCCGTGCGCGTTGCGATCGACGAGGCCCTGCGCTGTAAGCGTGACGGCAAGCGTCAAACGATCCTCTTCAACCTCTCGGGCCACGGTCACTTCGACCTCGGCGCTTACGAGGCCTACCTCGGGGGCCAGCTCCAGGACTACGAGTACCCCACCGCGAAGGTCGCGGAAGCGCTGCGCCACGTGCCGCAGGTCTAGGCGATGCAGGGCGCGCCAGCGCGCTGAAGGTCGTCGTCGTAACCGGGCGCGGCCCCGACCGGCTGATGAGCCCCGTCTTCATCCGCCGCCTGCGGCTGGGTGCGGCGTTCGTGCTGCTCACGTACCTGATTCTCCACTTCATCAACCATGCCCTGGGGATCGTCTCGTTGGACGCGATGGCGGCCGGGCGCTCGTGGTTCCTGGCATGGTGGCGCAGCGCCCCCGGCACGCTGGCGCTGTACGGGGCGATCAGCGTGCACGGGCTGCTGGCGCTATGGCTCCTCTACCAGCGCCGGACGCTGCGCATGCCGCTCTGGGAAACCGCCCAGTACGCGCTCGGACTCGCGCTGCCGGCGCTTCTCGTCGTGCACGTCGTCAGCACGCGGATCGCCTGGTGGCGCTTCGGCGTCGACGATCCGTATCCCCGCATCGTTCTCGCCCTGTGGCTGCTGGCGCCGCAGCAGGGCGCGCGTCAGGGGCTCACGCTCGTCCTCGCCTGGCTGCATGCCTGCATCGGTGTGCACTACTGGCTGCGCTTCCGGCCCTGGTATCCGCACGCGGCGCCCTGGCTCTACGCCGCTGCGCTGCTGCTACCGATGCTCGCGCTGCTGGGGTTCGTCGCGGCCGGCCGAGAGGTGACGGCGCTGGCACGAACACCCGGATGGACCGAGGCGATGCTGCGCGCGGCGCACGCGCCCGGGCCGGCCGAGGCCGCTCGTCTGCTGGCCATCCGCCGCGGCTTCCTGGACACGTACCTGGTCGCGCTCCTCGGCGTCCTCGCGGCCCGCGGCGTCCGTCGTTTACTGGAGTGGCGTCGCTCGGTGCGTATCACCTACCCGACCGGCCGCGTGGTGACCGCGCCGAGTGGCTTCACGATTCTCGACGCCAGCCGCCTGGCCGGCGTCGCGCACGCGTCGGTGTGTGGCGGGCGCGGTCGCTGCTCCACGTGCCGCGTCCGTGTCGTGCGCGGGCTCCACGACTTGCCGGCGCCGAGCGAGGCCGAGCGGCGCGTTCTGGCGCGCGTCGGCGCCGCTCCCGACGTACGGCTCGCCTGCCAGACCCGTCCCCTCCTCGACGTGGCGGTCGAGCCATTGCTCGCGCCTTCGGTCCCGCCCGCCGAGGCGTTCGGCACCGACGTACGCCAGGGCCACGAGCAGGAGCTCGCGGTGCTCTTCGCCGACCTGCGTGGGTTCACCCGGATGGCGGAGCACAAGCTGCCGTACGACGTCGTGTTCGTCCTCAACCGGTACTTTCAGGCGGTCGGCACGGCGATCACCGGCGCCGGGGGCGTCACGAACCAGTTCACCGGTGACGGCGTGATGGCGCTGTTCGGCATCGAGGCGGGTGCGGCGACGGGCTCGCGTCAGGCGCTCGCGGCCGCCCGCGCGATGGTCGAGGGCGTCGCCGTGCTCAGCGCCGAGCTTGCCGGCGACCTGCCGGCGCCGCTGCGCATCGGCATCGGCATCCACGCCGGTCCGGCGGTGGTCGGGCGGATGGGCTGGGGCGAGAGCTTCTATCTCACCGCGGTCGGCGACACGGTACACGTTGCGGCGCGGCTGGAGCAGGCCACCAAGGATTACGGAGCCGAGCTCGTCGTCTCCGAGGACGCCGCCCGGCACGCCGCGCTCGATCTCTCGGCCTTTCCCGGCTACGACCTGGCCGTGCGCAACCGCGCCGGCCGCGTCGGCGTGCGCGTCGTCGAGCGAGTCGCGAGCCTGCCCTCCGCATAACGCGAACCGCGCTAAAGTCGGCGCCGCGTGCGTTGAACCTCTCGAGGGAAAACGCCGCCAGAATTCCGGAAGTCACCACCTCGGAATGGCTGCGGAAGCGAAGACGCGCTCACAGCTCTCCGGTAATCTCGTGGAATCAGATCGAGCCGTCGTGCACGACCCTGCGAATCTTTGCAAGACTTCGGCAGAACTCTTCATTTTCCGGCGTCGTGCGCTCTGCAAAGTGCCGCCGTGTAGACCACTCGTGTTTCTCGTGTTTGGCATGGCGCATGCGATCAAAAACGGCATTGCGGCGATTTCAATGCGCCAAGGCTCACACATGCAAGGCCGACCAGGGAAGACGCCATTGGTCGTGGAGGCAGACTGATGAAATTTCTGACGATCGCAACTGTCATGGCGATGATCGCGCTATTGCCGGGGTACTCCCACGCCCTGGGTGGAAAGCACCACGGAGGGAGCGGCGCGGGACCCAGCGCGGGACAGCCGGTGGCGCAATACGCCGGACCCGACGCGCCCGTCTCGGTCCCCGAGCCGGGGAGCTTCTTGCTCTTGGCGAGCGGTCTCAGCACCCTCGGAGGTCTTCTGGCGGGAAGGTGGTACGTCACGAAGAAGCAGGCGAAGCGGCCGGAGCGACACGAGCCCTAAGGCCAGCTACGCGCTGACACGGTAGACGTACAGTCCGAAGCATTGCCGGTGGCGCGCCCTCGGAACGTGAAGCGACGGCTCAGGACGTGAGGATGCGCTCGTAGCGGCCGTAGTCCCGAGCCGCGTCCATCATCCACTTGACGCAGTCGGGGTTGGCGCGCGGCGGCAGCTCGCACGAGGTCGACAGGACGAAGCGCGAGCGCTTGCCCACCGTGTCGATGCAGCGGCGCACCTCGGCCTCGATCTCGGGCTTCGTCGCGCGCTCGAAGATCGTCACGTCCACGTTGCCGATGGCGACCACGCCCCGTTGGTTTCCGAGCGTGACCAGCTTGTCGAGCTGATCCACCTTCAGCCCGGGATCGGCCTGCTGGTCGAGGTCGATCGTGATCGCGACGAATCCCACGTCGACCAGGTCCTCGTGGATCTGGTGCGTGGTCCCGCAGATATGGATCGTCGTCCCGACCTTCTTCGCGCGGAAGTACTCCACCAGCTCCCGATGATAGGGCTTGATGAACTCGCGATAGGTGTCGGGCCCCACCAGCGAGCACGACGCGGTCGGGTCGGTGTAGCTGAGGCCGATCTTCGTCGCCAGCACCGCGTCGCCGAACCGCTTGGCGTACTCGGTGGCGAAGCGCATCAGCTCGTGGACGAACGGCGGGTCGTCGATCGTGTCCAGGCACATCAGCTCGGGGTTGCGCAGGAGCATGGCGATCGTCCACGGTCCCACCAGGACGGCGCCGAGCCCGCTCGGGAGCCGGGCCGCCGAGAGCGCCTCGCACTGCTCGAGGAACGCCGGCAGGCGCGCGTCCTTCAGCGGATCGGGAATCTCGAGCTTCGCGAGCCGGCCCTTGTCGTCCTGGAGCACGTGCCGATCGACGGACGGCACGACGTAGTCCGAGTACTTGACGTGGCAGCCGACGGCCTCCGCCTCCTTGGCGAGGTCGTTGAAGGCGATCATGATATCCGGCTGATACCGTTCGTAATAATTGAGCATCGCCCGCACGGCCTTGGTCGGGTTCGTGCAGTACTCCTCGATCGAGAGCCCGTCGAGGCATCCGGCGAAGGAGCCCGCGATCGGGTATGCGGGCACGCGGTCCGCGTAGCCTCCCTTGTACGCCGCGACGACCCGCTCCCGCCCCGTCACCCTCGCCTGCCCTTGCTCCATGAGATCCTCCTCACGCCCCGGGGTCTCCCTGTACGCGGCGACGAAAACTGTGTTAACTGTTCACTGTTTTCGATCTGGCCGGCGAGCGCAGCCGGACCTTAGCAGAGGAGCGCGGCATGATCAAATCCTGCGTGGCGCTGGCCGTGCTCCTCTGCGCGGCGGCCATGCCCGCCGTGACTCACGGCCAGGTCTTCCTCGCCTCCAGGCCGCACCCCGAGTTCCTGGTCGGCCCCCTCTTCGTGGTCGCCAACGTGAACCCGGGGCTGGGTCCCGTCACGGTGAACCTCTCGTGGAGTCTCACGACCAAACCCGCGCGCCGCCCGATCGACATCCAGCAGGACCTCTACGTCCTCTGGCCGGCGGAGGTCGCCGAGAGCACCGCACCCGGTCCGGCCGAGCCTGCCTTGATGCGGGAGGTCGAGGGCCGCGGCCTCATCGTCGCGGGGAGCGGGCGGCTCACCCTCAGGAGGCGCGACCGGATGCAGCTCGGCACCGCCGCGCTCGGAGACCCTCTCGAGGTGGTCGCCTCGTACGTCAACTTCACGCGTCCTGGGGCCCAAACCGGCGCGGTGACCTACATCAAGATCCCGTGGACGCCGATGCTGGCCGACCCGCTCTCGATCGTCACGCTCGCGATTCCGCTCCGGGGTCTCATCGTCCCGAAGGCCGGAACGTGGCTCGAAGACCTCTTCTGGGGCCGGCGCCAGGTCCTCACCACGGGCTTCGGCGACCTCGGGCCGCCCGTGCTCGGCCTCTTCGCCCTCTACTACGAGCGGCGCGACCGCATGGTGCACCTGGCCCGCGAGTACGCGCTGGTCATCGCGAACTTCGGGGATTCCGATCACCTCAAGATCGAGGAGATCTCGCCGGCCACCGCCGTGCGGCGCCAGAGCCGCGTGCGCGCGGGCGGCGAGGTCGTGGCGCTCACGCTGCTGCCGTCGCAGGACATCACCACCCAGAGCGTGCGGGTGCAGTTCCACTACTTCAGCGGCCGCATCAACTGGCGCCCGATCGTCATCTCCGCCGCGATTCTGTTAGTGACGAACTTCGCGGGCGTGCTCATGCTGAGCACGGACGTGAGCCGGCGGATCCGGCGGCGCCGGCGCGCCCGGCGCCGGTTCGGGGCGGCGGCCGCCGCGCCGAATGGGAGGGTGCCTTCGCGTGAAACGCTCGTCACGTTGATCCCGGCCGGCACGCGCTACGACGAGGTCGTCGCGCGGTTCGGCCGACCCGACGAGGAGCACGAGCGCGTGACGCCCCCGGGGCGGCGCACGCTGCTCTATCGCAGCACCAACGGCGCGGAACATCACGAGGTGGCCATCGAGCTGTACGATGACCGCGTCCGGGAGGTCACGTGCGTCACCAGTCGCTGAGCGGGCGCGACTTCAGATCAGGAGCGAGCGAATGATCAAACCGTACACTGCCGTCGGGCTCGTCCCCACCGTGCGTGGTATCCGGAAGCGCGGGGACATCAAGCTCAACCTCGAGCACCTCTCGCACCTCGTGAAGGCAGCCTCCTGGCTCTCGAGCCTCGACCTCCCGGTGCGGCTCATCGCGTTCCCGGAGGGTGCCTTGCAGGCGTTCAACGACGAGGTGCTCGACCTCGACCACGCGACCTTCGCGCGGGAGTGCGCGATCGATATCCCGGGCGAGGAGACCGAGTTCCTCGGCAAGATCGCGAAAGAGTACAACGCCTTCGTCATGGCGCAGGCGAAGGCCCGGCACCCCGACCTCAAGGATCGCTTCTTCAACGTCGGCTTCATCATCAATCCGCGCGGCCGGGTGATCCTCAAGCACTACAAGGTCTCGCCGCTCTTTCCGGTCGAGCACTCCGTATGCCCGCACGACGTCTACGACTGGTGGATCGAGAAGTACGGCAGGACCCTCGACGCGTTCTGGCCGGTCGCCGACACCGAGATCGGCCGGCTTGGCATCATGATGGCGAACGAGGGCTCGTACCCCGAGAACGCGCGCGCCCTCGCTCTCAACGGCGCCGAAGTCGTCTACCGCGCGTCCTATCCGCACCCGGCGACCGGGAACGAGATCTTCGAGATCCAGAGCCGCGCCCGCGCGCTCGACAACAACATGTACATCGTCGCGCCGAACATGGGGACCTACTACCTGTTCCCGGAGGAGACGACGCCCATCGACACGTTCGGCGGGCGATCTTTTATCATCGACTACAAAGGACGGATCGTTGGCCGGCAGGACTACGGGGCCGGCTCGACCTACGTGGGCGGCGTCATCGACGTCGAGGCGCTCCGCGACCACCGGGCGCGCGCGCAGTGGGACAACTGGATGAAGGACCTCCGGACCGAGCTCTATCAGCTCCTCTACGAGCGGCCGATCTACCCGAAGAACCTCTACTTGAATCGGGCGCCGATGAAGCACGCCGAGTACCGCGACAAGGTGATCAAGCGGCAGATCAGGCTCATGCACGACCGCGACATCTGGAAGAGGCCTGACCGGTGACAACGTGGCTCATGGTCCTGGCGCTCCTGCTGGCTCCGTGGCCCGCGACGGCGGAGCTGCAGCTGCCGACCGGGTTCACCGCCCAGGTCTACGTGACCGGGGAAGGCTTCGACACCGACGCCTCGCGCGGGGTCCGCGGCATCCCGTCAACGTCCACCCTCGCGTTCGATCAGACTGGCGCCCTTTACCTCGCGAGGTCCGGTCGCCGCTACCTCGGTGGCGAGGTGTACGACCGTTGGCCCCTCTATCGAATCCCCGCCGGGGGCGCGCGCCTGACTCCCGACACCGAGATGCGATACTTCTACGGCCCGCCCCTGCTGAATCCCCAGGTGGCCGTGACGCGTCGCGGGCGAGAGATCCTCGTCACCACCTTCGACCGCGAGCGGAGGATCGGCGCGGTCTATCGGTTGCTCGACGGGCGCGCGGAGTTGTTCGCCGGCGGCACGCCGGAGCGAGGCAGTCCACCGGTCCTGACGCAGCCCGAGGGCGTGGCCGTCGATGGGTCGGGGAACGTCTATGTGGCCGACCGCGCGCAGGGCCTCGTCGTACGGCTCGATCCCGACGGTCGTGTCGTCGATCCGCGCTATCTCGTCGTTGCCCGCCCGCGCCTTCTCGCTGTCGATGACAAGGACCAGCTCTGGGTCGGCAGCGACGGCACCGCCGAAGCTCCCATCCAGCAGGGACCGGGCGAGATCGTTCAAGTGACCCCTCAGGGAGCCTCCGGCGTCGTATATCGGGGACCTGTCGCCGCCGCCATCGGGCTGAGTCCTGGTAACCATCTATTCGTTGCCGATCGCCACGAGCGGCAAATCTTCATCCTCACGCCGGACGGCAAGCGCATCGTGTTCGCCAGCTTCACCGACGGCGATGCGCCGCGGAGCCTTGGTTTCGCTCCGGTCACGCCTGAGACCCGGCGGGCCGGCGTGGCCGGCGAGCTCTTCGTCGTCACGATCAAAGCCGGCACCTGGCCCGTTAACGAGGTCGTGCGCATCTCCGGGCCCTTCCACAATTTCGTGGGTCAACGCTGAGCAGACCCCGGCCATCGGGCACATTGCCAGATGCCTCCGGAAATATGCCCTCTTCCCGTCCGAGCTCCTGACCACCAAGTAAGTGATTCAACTCACTTCCTTACAGGGGCACGCATCCTGCTATACAGCGGTCACCAGAAGTAAAGGACCGAAGGAGGGGCCGCAAGGCACCCGGGGGTGACGCGATGCACATGCAGGACCTCTGGTTCGATCTGGCCATTAGGGGAGAGCCCGATTTAGTGGAGGACGCGATTGCACGGCTTCATCTTTCGGACGGGGCCGAGTCGGCGCGTGATGAAAACCCGGTGGAGCTCCGCCGGGCAGCAGAGGAAAGGCTGGGGCTCGAACCGGCCCGAGCCGTGGATTTCTTCTAGTCTCACCGGAGAAGCGGTACCAGCGCCCCAGTAACTCGTTCCACGTCCGCCTCGTCCAGGGTCGGCATCGACACGACTTGCGGCTCCAGATGCTCCGCCCAAGGACACCAGATGATCCGTTCGGCGGAGAACAGCACGACCGACGGTATGCCCAGCGCTGCGGCAAGGTGGCTGATTCCCGAGTCGTTGCCGAGATACGCGATCGCCCGGCTCAGCGCACCCGCGAGGACTGGGAGCTGCGGCTCTTCGAGCAGCATCACCCGACGGATGAACTGCGAGGACAGCGCAGCAACCGCCTCGGAATCGGCCGGGCCCCGGTGAACCACGATGGCGAGACGCGGCAACGTCGCCGCGAGTCGCTCGAGAACGGCGGCGAATCCCGCCGTCGCCCAGCGCTTCCCACGCCCACCGGCACCGGGATGGACGAAGAGGAGTCCCGTCTGGTCGTCCCAGCCTCCTCGTCGAAGTGCGAGGCGCGCTTCGTCGACGATGGACGCCGGGACGACGACCGGCACGCGCAGCGTCCGATCCTCAGCGGTTGCGCCGACCGTTTGCAGCAGGTGCTTCCACACCATCCCTCGGTCGGCACCAACTGACGGGGCGACGACGGTATAGGGTGCGAGCGCCGTGAGCCGGCGGACGAAAGTCGGCTCGCGCGAGCCGATCCAGGCGACCACGCGACGGGCGCAACGCAGATCCGCCGCGCACCGCGCAGGCCACCCATGCTCGGAGTCGATGCCGGCGGATTCGACCTCGAAGAGCGCCTCGAGCCCGAGCGCCTCGAAGTCGCAGGATCGATCCACGACACCGAGCGCGCTCAGGAGCTCGCCGATCCTCGGCTGCGCCGCGAGAATGAGCGCGTCGTCCGGCCAGCGCTGCTGCAGGGCGCGGAGCGCTGGGATCGTCAGGAGGACGTCGCCCAGTGCGCCGGGATGGACGACGAGTGTCAGGGGCGGAGGAGGGCGAGCGCGGCATCGTGGAGACGGCCGTTCGTCGCCAGCGCCGTGCCGGTGTAGATCGTCGGCGTTCCGTCCCAGTCGGTGAAGCGGCCGCCCGCCTCTTCGACGAGGAGCTTGCAAGGCGCCAAGTCCCAGGGCTTCAGGTCCAGCTCGGCGTAGACCTCGGCCTTACCCTCGGCGACCAGGCCGTAGCCCACGTAGTCACCGAAGCCGCGCTGCCGGTCTGTTACGTCGACGAGCCGCATGAACTCCGCCCACCGCCCTGCCCGGCGGACGGTGCGCAGGCCCGCGTGCACGAGGAAGGCGCGGGTGAGATCGCCCTCGGCGGAGACCATAATGCGCTCGCCGTTGAGGAAAGCGCCGGCGCCCCGGCGAGCCGTGTAGAGATCGCCGGTGACGGGATTGTGGACGACCCCGACGGTAATCTCCCCGCGCTCCTCGAGGGCGATCAACGTCGCCCAGAGTGGGATGTGGCGGACGAAGTTCTTCGTGCCGTCGATGGGATCGATGATCCAGCGCGTGTCCGTCGTACCCGCGCCGCCGAACTCCTCGCCGAGCACGCCGTGCTCCGGGAACGCGCGGCCCAGGATCTCGATGATCACCCGCTCGGCCTCGCGGTCGGCCTGAGTCACCGGCGTGTCGTCGGGCTTTAGCATGACCTCGAATCCGCCGCGGTAGTACTTCAGCGCGACGCGCCCGGCCGCCCGAGCCGCGTCGACGGCGGCGGCCAGCGCGGCTTCCCTCACCGCGACGGCTCTTCCGCCGGGAACGGCTCGCCGCGCTCGGCGAGCACCTGCCCGTAGACCTCCAGCGCGTCGACAACGACGGGCATGCCACCGTACGTGACCATCTGGAAGATGACCTCCGCCACTTCCTGCCGGGTGGCCCCGACGTTGAGCGCCGCGTGGATGTGCGCGCGCACTTCGTTCGGCCGGTGGAGCGCCGCGAAGCCGGCGCCGCCCTTCAGGGTGTGGAACAGCTTCTGGCTCGTTCGCTTCGTTCGAGCCCTCAGCTCGGCGTCGTCCATGAGCGCCATGCGTGTCTCCTTATGGTATCCTCCGACTTCGGCGGCGCATCGCGCCGTCACGATATCGTAGCCGAGAGGACCGCACAATGTTGAACCCGCACGTGTTCCGAGCCTACGACGTGCGCGGGCTCGTCGGCCCGGACATCAACCCCGACGTCTTCCGTCAGGTCGGGCGCGCCTACGCGACCATGGTCCGTCGTAACGGCGGCCGTCGGATCGCTGTCGGCCAGGACAACCGTCTCTCGTCGAACGGCCTCAAGGCCGGGTTCGTCGACGGCGTGCGGGCGGCCGGCGTCGACGTGGTCGACCTCGGCCTCGTGACCACGCCCATCCTCTACTTCGCGACCGCCCACTGGAAGCTGGACGGAGGCGCCAACATCACGGGGAGCCATAACCCGATCGAGTACAACGGCGTGAAGATGGTCCACCCAAGCGCGGTGCCGCTCTCCGAGGAGGAGATCCAGGCGCTGCGCACCATGGCGGAGCGCGGCGACTACGAGAGTGGCGCGGGCGAGCTCACGCTGCGAAGCGCTCGGGACGACTACTTCGAGACTATCGCGGCGATGGTCCGGCCCGCCCGCCGCCTCCGGGTCGTCGTCGACGCCGGGAACGGAGTCGCGGGGCTCTACGCGCCCGCGCTCCTGCGCCGCATCGGCTGTGACGTCGTCGAGTTGTGGTGCGAGTCCGACGGAAGCTTCCCGAATCACCTGCCCGACCCCGAGGACGAGCACAACGTGGAAGGCCTCAAAGCGAAGGTGGTCGAGGTCGGCGCCGAGCTCGGCGTCGCGTACGACGGCGACGCGGACCGGGTCGGGATCATCGACGAGCGCGGCCACCGCCACGAGGCCGATCTGATCCTGATCCTGCTCGCGCGCGATCTCCTCTCGCGCCATCCCGGCGCCAAGATCGTCTTCGACGTCAAGTCCTCGCAGGCCCTCGTCGACGACATCCGGAAGCACGGCGGCGTACCCGTCATGTGGAAGACCGGCCACTCGCACCTCAAGCGCAAGATGCGCGAGGACCACATCCTGCTCGGCGGCGAGGTGAGCGGTCACATGTTCTTCGCTGAGAACTACTACGGCGTCGACGACGGCATCCTGGCGTCGTGCAAGATCATCGAGCTGGCGGCCGGCTCCGGGGGCCCGATCTCGCGCCTTTTCGCCACCGTCCCCCATCTGCGCGCGACGCCGGAGCTCAAGGCGCCCTGTCCCGACGGCGAGAAGTTCCGGGTCGTCGCGGAGGCGACTCGAGAGCTGAAGCGACGCTACGAGACGATCGACATCGACGGCGCCCGCGTCATCTTTCCCGGCCGTGGCTGGGGGCTCGTCCGCGCCTCGAACACGAACCCGTACCTGACGCTCCGCTTCGAGGCCCGGACCGACGCGGAGATCGAGGAGATGAAGCGCGAGATCTACGACGTGCTCCGGCAGTATCCGTTCGTGACGCTCCCGGACTAGCCACGTTGGCCAGCGAGCCTCTGAGGCGTGAAAAATACACGCACGGGCACGCCCCCGCGACCGTACGCCAACACGCTCGGCGGACGGCAGAGGAGGCCGCGGCATTCCTCCTGCCGGAGTTGCGGCCGGGGATGCGGCTCCTCGACGTCGGCTGTGGGCCCGGGAGCATTACCCGCGGTCTGGCCGAGCGACTCGCCCCCGGGCTGGTCGTCGGCGTCGACCTCTCTCGAGAGACCCTGGCCACGGCGCGGCAAGACGCCGCAACCAGAGGCCTCACGAACCTCCAGTACGAAGAGGGAAGCGTGTACCAGCTCCCGTTCCCCGATGCCTCGTTCGACGTCGCGTACGCCCACCAGGTGTTCCAGCACCTCCGCGAGCCCGAGGCGGCGCTGCGCGAGATGCTTCGCGTTGTGCGGTCTGGCGGCCTCGTCGCCGTGCGCGACGTCGACTGGGGCACGGCGACGTACTGGCCACTCGACCCCTGGATCGACCGCTTCGTGGAGGTCCATCTGAAGACCTGGTATCGGAACGGCGGCGAGCCCCGGATGGGGCGACGGCTCCGCGCGCTCTTCAACGCCGCCGGTGTAACGGGCCTCCAGGTCACGGCCGCGGTGTGGTGTTACAGCACGCTCAGCGAGACCGTCGACTGGGGCGAGTCCTACGCCGAGCGCCTGCTGACCTCACCTATGGGCGAGCGCGCGGTCGAGTACGGGTTCGCGTCGCGTGCGGATCTCGAGGCGATGGCCGCCGCCTTCCGGGCCTGGGCCGTCCATCCCGACGCGCTGTGGTCTTTCATCCACGTCCAGGCGCTGGCCCGAAAGCCCGGGTGATCAGCGCCAGCCGAGCACGAGACGGACAGCGCCCATGAGGTCGGGCGCCGTCGGGCAGTCGCGGGCGCCCCAGTGGCCGCCGGGATCGAGCAGGACGGCGCGCATCCCCGCGGCCCGGGCGCCCCGCACGTCGATCGAGTAGAGATCCCCGATGTAGACCGCCTCCGCGTGAGCCACGCGCGCCTCGGCCAGGGCGAGCTCGAAGATCTTTGGATCGGGTTTTTCGACGCCGACCTCGGCCGAATCCAGAACGAAGTCCAGGTGGGTCGTCAGCTCGAGCGAATTCAAGATGGACCGGACCGAGCCGTTGGAGTTCGAGATGACGGCGGCTCGGAGCCCCGCCTGCCGCACGAGCGCCAGCGCGTCCGACGCCTGGGGATCGGCCGTGTTCCAGACGCCGACCGGACGATTGTACGTACGCCGCCATTCCGCGACCTTGTCGATCGTCACCGCGTCCGCGACGCCGAGCTCCTCCAGCACATAGCGCAGGTAGCGGTCGGCGGCCGCGCGGCTTTCGGTGGAGGCGCCCGGCTGGAAACGCGCCAGGACCTGACCGTCCAGCTGGACGCGCGCCCGCCACTCGGCACGCTGCACCTCCTCCGGCGCGACGCGAACTCCGTGGCCCAGCAGCTCCGCGGCGATCACGACGTAGTTCATCCGGAGCAACGTGTTCCCGGCGTCGAAGAAGACGGCGCGGATGGGGCGCTCAGTGGGCGGCATGCTCAACGATCGACCGTCACGACCAGTATAGCCGGGCGGCTCGCCGCCGATTCCGCATCCGGTACACTAGCCGGGTGTACGCGCTCGGACTCATCGCCCGCTGGGTTCATCTCACCAGTTCGATCTTCCTCGTCGGCGCCTCGGCCATGATCGTGATCGCGGGCCCCTCCAACCGCTCGACGGCCCGGAGCTGGGAGCATCGCATCCTGTCCTCGGCGCGTGGGCTGGCCGTCGTCGCGCTCGCCTCGGGGCTGGGCGTGCTCGGCGTCCAGACCGCGCTCTTCGAGGGGCGCGCCGCGGCGGCCCTCGAGGTCGGCGCGATCGGGCGTGTGCTCGTCGAAACTCAGGCCGGTCGCGTGTGGCTCGTTCGCTTCGGCTTCCTCGTGCTGCTTGCGGCCTTCCTGTTGCTGCGCCTGTCGGTCGACCGCCGCGCAGACTGGCGCGCCGCGCGTGGCGAAGTGGTGCTGCTTGGAGCTGCCGCGCTGGTTCCGATCGCCGCCGCCGGCCATGCCGCCGCCGTCGACCCGGACACCGCACGCGCAATCGCGTTAGACGGCCTGCACGTGGTTGTGGCCGGCGTGTGGGTCGGCGGACTCCTGCCGCTGGCGCTCTTACTGAGGGCGGCGGCGACGAGCCAGGGCGCCGACGCACGTCCGTACGCGGTGCTGGCGGCGCGACGCTTCTCGCGCCTGGCGCTCGGTGCGATGGTCGTGCTCGCCGTCACCGGAGCGTTGCTCGCGACCATTCACGTCGGGAGCGTGGCGGGGTTCGTGGGGACGAGCTATGGCCGACTCCTGCTCGCCAAGCTCGTGCTCCTGGGACTCGTCCTGCTGCTGGCCGCGGTGAACCGCTCGGTGCTGCTCGCCCGGCTCGCCGGCGACGGCCCGACCGTCGGGCGCCCGGCGATGCGCCGCCTCTCTGGATTCGTCGTCGCCGAGGGGCTCCTGGCGCTGGCGATTCTGGGAGTCGTTGCCGCGCTCAGCGTCACTCCGCCGGCGCGCCACGAGGCGCCCGTGTGGCCGTTCGGGATCCGCTTGTCGGTCGCAGCGCTGGAGGGAGCGACGGCCGAGGCGACCCGGACGCTTATCGGCAGTCAGATCGCCGTGCTCGGTCTGGTCGCCATGATCGCGGGCGTGATACTGCGTAGGTGGCGACCGCCGCTCGTCGCGCTGGCGATCGTCGCGCTCGGGGCGGGAGCGGGCCTGGCGCTTCCCCCCCTCGCCATCGACGCGTACCCGACCACCTACCTGCGTCCGTCCGTCCCCTACCAGGCCGCCTCGATCGCGTCGGGCGCCGCGCTCTACCGTGAGAGCTGCGCGGCATGTCACGGCTCGAAAGGCGCCGGCGACGGGCTCGCCGGCCTCGCGCTCCCTCGACCACCCTCCGACCTGCGCGCGCCCCACACCGCGCAGCACACCGCGGGGGACCTCTTCTGGTGGCTGACCAACGGTATCCCGACGGCCGGGATGCCGGGGTTCGGCGCACGATTCACCGAGGAGCAGCGCTGGGATCTGATCAACTTCCTGCGGGCGCTGTCGGCCGGGTACGCCGCGCGCGGCATGGGGCCTACCGTCGAGCCCGACCGCCGCTGGCTCGTCGCGCCAGATTTCACGTTCGCGGTGGGCCCCACACCACCACGCGCCCTCAAGGAGTATCGCGGGCGTGTCGTGTTGCTCGTGCTCTATCACCTACCCGGCGCGCGTCCGCGCATGAGCCAGCTCGCCGGCCGGGAGGGCACCCTCGCCGCTCTCGGCGCCGAGGTGATCGCGGTTCCAACCGACGCCGCTCCCGACGCGATCCGCCGTCTCGGCGCCGAGCCGCGCGTGCTTTTTCCCATCGTGACGGATGGCGCCGCCTCCATCGTCACCGCGTACGGGCTGTTCGCCGCTTCGTCCCACGCGGAGTTCCTCATTGACCGTCAGGGCTACATCCGCGCCATCGCGCAGAGCCACGGCGAAGCGGCGGAGCTCGAGACGCTCCTCGCCCAGGTCCAGGAGCTCAACCAGGAGAAAACGCTCGCCGAGGCGCCGCCCGAGGAGCACGTGCACTGATGCGGGCGTGGCAGGTGGTGGTGCTGATCAACCTGGCCCTCATCGTCGGTGGCGGCTGGGGATATGCGGTGTGGGGCCTG
>WNFU01010185.1_pt1 | contig 17373 bp, 23 predicted proteins | sample 5400121 | NCBI WGS metagenome assembly WNFU01 (sample SAMN13153360, study PRJNA577476) | soil metagenome | isolation source: 100 cm soil or saprolite under grassland replicate 1 | place: USA:California | collected 2016-06-15
AATCCGCTCTCGGTCGGCGCTTCTCGACCGGCGCCAATGGGCGTATCACCACCCCCGTTGGTAGATGCGAGAAACCGGTCGAGGACGAGGCTGATTGACAACGACGTCCTCGCGAACCACACCTAGTCGGGGAGGATGCCCCCGATGATGTCTGTGACCACCGCGGCACCCTCGGAGACTGCCTCTCCGTAGTTGCCCTTGTCCCAGGCCTCGCCGGCATTCTCGTAGTGGTCGAGGACGGACTCATGGGTCGCATCCGACGTGGCGTTGTACGCCGCGTCGCCGCCGGCATAGCCCAACGCCTTGGTCTCGTTGGTCAGCTCATCGTGGACGCTGAAGCCGTAATTGTCTTGGATGGCCTTCTCGAGGATTATTGAGGCCCCATAGGTAGCGGCGCCGTAGGCGGCTTCTTCCCCGTAGATTCCGATATCGGCCGCAAGGTCGCCGGCCTTCTCGAGATTGTCAGACATGGGTTCTTTCCCCCTTTTTATCGCCACGGACGGATCGCTGCGGCGTTCGAGGAATGTGCGCCCGAGTCATCTCGCTAACGTCTCACGCGCGGACCACACCGAAGTCGCTCCGTGTGCGGCTCCTCTTGACAACCGCTCCGCGAAGGCCGCCGGGTCGAACCGATCCGTGTCGGCGACCAAGCAGCGTGCAATTTCCGTTTGTTGCGCAGCTCCGTAGTCATCTGAGGGGCTGGCCTGCCGTCCAGCAAACACGATGGCAACATCGTGTCCCAGGCGTGGCAAGCTCCGAGGGGTGCTTGGGCGAGAGCTCTTTGGTCCCATCGCGTTCGATCGCGCAGGGTCGCCCCGTGGATGACCAGATCCTGATGCGGAAGCAAGCGCTCGGCGAAGCCGATGGCCTTCGTGTCCGCCTTCCTACTTTCGCCCAATTTATGAACGAACTTGCGTCCAGCAAGGTGGTCGCGGAGCGATACGGATCCGCCGAGTCCGAGCACCTTGCTCTCTACTGGCTATATGGGTTGGCTGACTTTGCGGTAAGGCACCAAAATCCGCTTGGGCGAGTTACTGGCGCGAGCTTGCGTCGAACGACCCATTTGAAGCTTGTTTGTGCCGGCGCCTGCGAGGCGGGATGGCTCATGACGCCGTATCCTGCCAGGCACCGAGCAGCAGAGTCCCTGCAAGACGCCCAGGCTGCATCTCGAGGGCTCGGCTCGCCGACGACCCTCGTTGGGGACAGCCGTGGGAAAGCTCGCTCGAACGCCACTCCCGTTGCATTTGGCCGCGGTGCTCCTGGGATCACTGGTCGGCTTCGGAGCGGGCTACGCCGCTGGAGCCACGTCAGCGCGAGGAGGATCGGCGACAGCCACGTCGCCCCGGCTTGGCGTCGTTGGCGGTTTGTGGACTCCTTCGCATGAAGCGAGTGCGGGCTGGTCACCGCTCGTGGGTGGAGCCCCGTCGAGCCCAGTCACGCCCGCCACACACCAAACTCGGCCCCTCCCGACAACGCCGAGCATCCTTCCGTGGCCTGAGTCATCGACCGCGAGTTGTCCGCCGTCCGTCCCGACAGGGAGTTTCGTCCTTCACGTCCCGGTCCTCATGTACCACCGGATCATCCCGTCGGCCTTGGCGGGGCAATCGCTGCCCCAGTTGGTCATCTCGCCCAGGCTGTTCGCGGCGCAGCTCGCGACCCTGCACGCGGCGGGCTGGCGGACGATCACACTAGCCACCCTCGCCGCGGACCTGCTCGGCCGAGCACGACCCCGGCGAGGACCTTCGTGATCACGATCGACGACGGGCACCAAGACGGCTACACATACGCGTTCCCGATCCTGCAGCGATATCGTCTGCTGGCGACCTACTTCATCGTGACGGGGCGCCCGGGCAGGGGCGACAACCTGAGCGCGATGGAAGTCCTGGATTCCGACTCCCCGTCCAGGAGGCTGTGGAGCATGACCTCGCCACCGTTGCCAAGTTCCTGCCGCCCGACGGTCGCCTCCTCTTGGCGTTCGAGAGCGACGTAGCCGTCGGCACCGCCTGCATGCGACGGATCGGGCCGGAAACCGCCGAAATCAAGCGCATGTACGTCCAGCCGTCCCATCGCCGCGCGGGAGTGGGTCGCGCGATGCTCGACCACCTGATTGCAGCCGCGCGCGCCGCCGGATACGAACGCGTCCGGCTCGACAGCCCTAACTTCATGACGGCCGCCCACGCCCTGTACCGCGCGAACGGGTTCGTGGCCATCGGGACGTATCCCGAGAGCGAGATCCCCGACGAGTACAAACCTCAATGGGTGTTCCTGGAGCGAACGCTCACCTGAGGTTCTGGGAGCATCGAGTGGGCGCTGCCGCCCGGCTCAGGCCCCCGCGACCTCCGAGCGCCCGGCTCGGGCTTGAACCGCCAGCCTGATCGGCCGGGCAGGTCGCAGGGTCACTGCCGGACGAGGCCGGATCTCATGGACGGCAACCGGTTTGACACTGAAACGCCGGGCGATCGTCGCGAGAACGAGAACCGCCTCCTGCATCGCGAAGGAAGCGCCGATGCACTTTCGCGGTCCTTCCGCGAACGGCAGGTAGGCGCCGCGCGGGAGTTGCCGCGCCAGCCCGTCGAGCCATCGTTCCGGTCGGAACATCGACGGGGCCGAGAAGACGTCAGGCCTGCGGTGAGTCGCCCAAACGCTGATGAAGGCGATCCCGCCCTTGGGCAGCGCCCGACCGGCGACCGTCGTCGGCTTGATGGCCTCGCGGCTGAGCGCATACGCCGGCGGGTAGAGCCGGAGCGCCTCCAGGACGACCGCCTCCGTGTAGCGGAGCCGGGGCAGGTCGACCACCATGGGTAGCCGATCGCCGAGCACCTCGGCGACTTCGACCTCAAGCGCCGCAGCTGCTTCCGGGCTCTCGGCCAACAGATGGAGGGACCAGGCGAGCGCGACCGCCGTCGTTTCGTGGCCGGCCATGAACAGCGTCATGACTTCGTCGCGGATCTCGCGCTCGGTCAGCGGGTGGGCCTCTGCCGCGCTCGCCTCCAGCAGCATCGAGATCGCATCACCGCCACGACCGTCGATCGCGCGCCTGGTCGCGATCAACCGGTACACGATGCGGTTGAGGCGGCGAACTGCGAGACGCATCCGGAGATTGCCCGGGGTGGGGAGCCAGTCCGGAATGAAGAAGGCCAGGCTGTTGAAGCGTGAGTCGAAATGGTCGGTCAGGATCATCACGGACCGCCGGACCCGCTCGACGTCGCGGTCTTCCAGATGACTGTCGAGGAGCGTCCGAGCGACGATGGAGAGGGTGAGGGCGGCCATATCTTGGTGGATGTCCCTTGCCTCTCTGTCGGCCCACGCGGAGACGAAGGCCTCCGTCTCGCGGACCATCGTTTCCCCCCAGGCAGCAACGCGGTCGTGCTGGAACGCCGGTTGCACGACGCGTCGATGCTCTCGCCACGTCTCCCCCTCGCTGAGGACGAGCCCATTGCCAACCACCACGCCAACCCGACCTGCGGCCCGGGACTTGCGGAAGTCGCGGCTCTTCGCGACGAGGACCTCGTCGATTGCTTCGGGATCGGTAAGCAGGAGGGCGGGGTAGGGCCCGAGGCGGAACGGCACGATGCCGCCATACTCGGTCGAGACGCGGGTCACGAACCCCAGCGGATCGCGCGCATATGCCGGGAAGTGGCCGAGGAGCGGCACGGCCCCCGGAGGCGATCCGAGACCAGCACGCGAGGCCATGCGCGAACCATACTCCCCGCCTCGCGGGAGTCGTGCCGGGGCGACCCGAGCGACGCGGATCCGCCTCACTCGGGGATCGACGATTCACCAATCGACGAGCTATCGGCCTCGATTTCGTCCTCCCGCTCCTGAAATGCCAGCGCGGCCGGATGCAAGCGCGGCGAGTCGCACAAGTCGATCAGGAACCGGCGGCAGTGTCCGAGGGGCTCGCTTCGAGGAGCGCCTTCTGCTTGCGGTCGGCCCCCGCCTGGTCACGCCTCAGGAGCCGGCCGAGCAACGGCCACAACAGGATCCCGCCAGGCGACAGTTCCAAGTCGAAGCTGCTGACCCTGCGGGTGCCCTCCGACGTTGCCCGTAGTTCGGTCGTCACACGGCCGGACCGGAGGAAAGGGCCAGACATCGACGCCACCACGGCATGCGGCGGATCCCACTCGATCACCGTGAACCGCATATGGGTCTCGAAGCCGAGAATGACCGTTCGGTTGTCTACCACGGTACCGAGGCCGAACGGACCGGGCGACACCTTTCGCGCGCCGAGCGTGATGCCGCGCACGCGCGGCGAGTTGAACAGGTCGATCATGAACGCCCAGACGTCCTCGACCGGACGCCGGATGGTGACGGTCGATTCAAGGTGATGGCGACGCACGAGCCTCAGCCGCCGACTGCGGGTGCGCCGAGCAGGGTCGGGAGAATGCTCCCGAAGACGTAGCCGACGACGCCGGCAAGCGCCGCGATGAGCAGGATCTCGAGGCCTGACCCGAGCGGGTTGGCACGCGTCCAGCGGGTCTTGACGACGCCAATCGCGAAGAGGACGCCAGCCGTTACTAGGACCGACACGTAGACCGCGACGCCTCGTTGCTCGCGCAACAATAGGTGGGTTTGGTCGGGGCGAGAGGGATAGCCCCTCGTTAACTCAGCAATCTGTCACGTTCCTCCTTGTCAACCGTACACCGCCACGAGACGCGGCGGAGCGAACAGCGTGAACGTTCGACGGCTGGGGTCGCTACGGGCCACAAGCGCCGCTGGCGGTGTTCGCGAAGGGCAACGCTCTGAACTTGGCAACGTGATCTTTCAGCAGACAACCCTCCAGGCCCGCAGGTGTTCGCGGCGGGTTGACCACCCTCCATGCGATGAGGAGGTTCGACGCGTCGCGGAGCTGCCACGTCGGATAACCGCCCGAATGTCGATCATTCGAGCCAGCTCCAAACTTCAGGTATGCGGCGACTCGCGTACACAGGCTGTTCGAGGAGGTGGGCGTTGGTCGCTCTGCCACCATGAGTTGATCGTGCACCCCCGGCGGACCGGTATCGGTCTCAGCAGCTAATGACGCCCCTATCGATTGCACCCTGCAAGGCGCCAGAGAATGTCTTCGTCGCGTTATCGGCAACCGCGATTGCTTCGTCCAGGTCTGCGAGTTCGCGCGGCGTGGGTGACTGCAACTGGAAGCCGCCTCCGGCGATGAATTCGGCTGCCTGAGCCTGGGCGATCGCCGCAGCGTTGCCTGCTGTAACGAGCGGTTGCAGATCCGCCGCCACGATTCCCTGCAATCCAGGAATCCCGTCAACTTGGTCCCGAACTGCAACCGCCGCGAGCAACGCGTCGCTTCGATGATCGCCGACGATCTTCGTTCGAGCACCGACGAGGACCGGAAGGGTCGATTGCAGTGTGGATGCCGTCGAACACAACCATTGTTCGCTGGCGGGCGGAGGCACCACTGCTCGGGCGGTCGAGTCAGGGCTGCGACCGGCCGGCGTGCACCCTGCTAGGACAACCGCGAGAGCAACTGCGCGAACGAGCCCCACGTTGAACACCCGGCGTGGAGTCTAACTGCCGGTTCTCAGGCGACACCATGGAAGAATGGTGGCGTCATAGCGGCGCGAGGCCCTGGGATGCATTTATCGTCAACCACGCCGAGAATCGGAGAATGGCCGTCGCAGCTGCCGATCGCGAACGAGCGCGTCGACGTCGGCAGCCGGGAGCTGAAGGCCGTTGCAGTCTGGACGTGACGACCGATCAGGGCGTTAACCGGTCGGACGCAGTAAGTGAGTGGCTCCGGTGGGCCGGAGCGACCAGCGCGCAACCGGTGAACAGGTAGCCGTACTTTGCGACTCGCTCAACTCAAAGTCGTCGAATTGGGAGGGCGCGGGACAGGCCCTAAGTACCAGCGACAGCTGTAACCTCGGCTCGACCTCGTTCCGCGGGCCTAGGAACCGCCTCCCATCAGGGCAGCGATCTCCTCGGAAAGCCGGTCTGCGATCATGACTGTGGGGATGTGGGTGAAGCCCGATGGCACGGTCGGCATGATCGAGGCATCGACGACGAAAAGCCGCTCGGTGCCGTGGACCCGGCCGGCGACATCCACCACCGCGCCGTCGGCGGGCAACGGTCCCATCGCGCACGTGCCGACCACGTGCGGGATGGAGTAGACGGAGCGGCGAACCCACCCAGAGAGGTCGTCGCCGTGAGGGTCGGGCGTGCTGGGCGCGGCGCAGAACGCTCGCACTTCCGGGCGAGTGGCGACCTCCCAGCCGCGTTGGTAGGCCTCCGCAAGGCGCTCGACGTCGAACGGGTCGGGGATCGGTAGCTCGATCCGGGGCGGATCCGCCGGGTCGGCCGATCGCAACGCGACGCGTCCCCTCGAGCGGGGCTTCAGCAGGACGGGGTCGATCTCGAAGATCGGCGGGCCATCCGAGTTCGAGGCCGGCTCGGAGATCCACAGCATGAGGTCCGGCGGTCCATCCGTCGGGGCTGTCGAGCTGTGGAATGTTGCGACACTGTGGAGAAGGGGCGCTGTTCGCACCGATCCACGGTAGTCGCAGTCGATCTCGACGCTCGGGTGGTCGACGAGGTTCGCCCCGACCCCTGGGAGGTCGACGCGGACCGTGACGCCGACCGACTGAAGGTGTTCGGCCGGCCCGATACCTGATCGCATCAGGATGGGCGGACTCCCGTACGTTCCGGCGCTGAGCACGACGCAGCCCGCCGGGATAGTGACCCTGTCCAGTAGACGGACACCCGCGGCCCGCCGGCCCTCGAAGATGACCTCGGCGACCTGGCTGTCAGGCCGGATCGTCAGGTTGGCCGGCGTACGCCCGTGCGGCAGGTACGCCGAAGCCGTGGTGACCCGCAGGCCGTCACGGGTGCTCATCGGCATCGGGCCGACGCCCACGGCACCCGGTCGGTTGTGATCCTCGACCGCCGAGAAACCGACCGCGTCGAGCGCCTCCAGCGCGGCGAGGTGGACGTCGGTCCGTTCTAGGTCGGGGTAGCGGGTCACAGGGATCGGCCCGATCGCACCGTGCCACGGCTGGTCGCGGTAGTCGGACGGCGATCCGCGGAGCGCGAACCTGACGATCGACGACGTGCCACCCAGGAGCTTCACCCGGCGCAGCTTCTGTACGTCGCCGAACTCCTTCGGCTCGGAGGCGTACCCCCAGTCGAAGGCGCGCGTCATGTGCCAGCCGTCGCGGACCTCGTCGGGTAGATCGGCGCGAAGGTCCGGACCTGCCTCCAGCAGGAGCACCGACCTCGAACTGGACTCGGCAAGGCGCGCGGCGACGACGCATCCGGCCGCTCCACCGCCCACGACGACGACGTCGAAGCCTTCCGGTTCAGGCATCGTGCCCTCTCTCCTTCGGTTAACGGACCACGACGGTGGTGATCAAGTGAGCGTGGCACGGGGCGGCGATGCCGCCATGCTGTCCGCGCGATCGACCGCCCTCACTGCCGAAATATGGCCATGTGGACCGATCTTAGCTTGGGCGTGGTCATTTGAAGGACGGCGACCAACGCGGATGTCAAGCGGTCAGGTTCAGTAAGCGGTTGGCTCCGTCGGGCGGGAGCCGGCCGTGTACTGAAAACGCGAGGCGAGACTTCAAGCCAGATCTCGCTGCCCCATCCGCCGAGATCTCGCGGCTGGCTCGAAGCCGCGTTGTTTGAGTGCGCGCGGTGTCATCAGGTCGGGGAACGTCGGTCCCCGGTCCAGGTCCATTGTTCTGAGTGTCGGGTGGTCCTGAAGCGCCAGCGAAGCCATACCGCCGTCCGCGCCAAGCGCGCAAGGTCTGGCTGACGAGCCCAAACCGCCGACAGGGTCGAGACAGCCACGTAGCCCGGTACGGCTGCGGGTGCAGGCCGGTCGCGAGGGCGATGTGCCCGGCCGTCACGAACTTGGTGGTCCATCGACATTGACGACGGGCACCCCCGTCCCCGAGCGCACGACCACGATGTGGGATTCCTGGTCGCTCGGGTTGCTCTCGCGGTGCACCGCGCCGGGGGCCACGTACATGAAGTCGCCCGGACGGCCCTCGAGTGTATCCACTCCGCCCGGCCCGAATTCCATGCGCAGCGCGCCAGAGATGACATAGATCGCCGTCTCGTATGTCCCGTGATGGTGCCAGCCGGACACCGTCCCCGACCCGGTGCGCACGAAACCGGCCCACATCCCGTCGGTGGCCACCGCCTCTTCGCGGGTCATGCCAGAGGTGGCTGCACCCTCGGTTCGCTCGTCGGGAGCGACGCGGCGCACGCCTCCACTCATGACTTGCACCTCCCTTCCAGAACGAGATAGGTCGCTGACCGCTACTTTGGACCGCGGATGCGCTGCTTGCTTCGCGCTCCCGGCTGTCTCGGACGATAAGCCACAGCCATACCGGCAGCGAGCGTACGAGGCGCGATAGGCCATCGACTCGGAGGCTCCCCAGCCGCAGTGGCTTGACCAAGGGTTGCGTCCCTCGAGCGCCGGCGACGACCGCATGGCGAGTCGCCTAGAGTCGCTCCATGCGCTTCGGCGTCCTGATCCTGCCCGATGCCTCGTGGAGCGTCGCGCGTGAGCGGTGGCAGTCGGCCGAGCGCATGGGATTCGACCATGCCTGGACGTACGACCACCTCACCTGGCGGTCGCTCCGCGACGGTCCGTGGTTCGCGGCCATGCCCACCCTGGGCGCGGCGGCGCTCGCGACGTCACACCTTCGCCTGGGAACGTTGGTGGCCTCGCCGACGTTCCGGCATCCGGTCACGTTCGCCAAGGAGCTCATGACGCTCGACGACATGAGCGAAGGGCGGAGCACGGCGGGGATCGGCGCCGGCGGTGATGGGTTCGATGCCACGGCCATACGATCGGTGGCTTGGTCCCGGCGCGAGCGCGCGGAGCGGTTCGAGGAGTTCGTGACCCTGCTCGACCGCCTGCTCACCGAGCCGGCGACCTCAGCGGAGGGCCAGTACTACGTGGCGAACGAAGCACGATCCATCCCCGGGTGTCGCCAGCGACCTCGCCTGCCCTTCGCGATCGCGGCGACCGGACCCAGAGGCTTGCGGCTCGCCGCGCGGTATGGTGCGACCTGGATCGCGAGCGATAGTCGCGATGCAGGACCTGACCTCGTCGACCGCCTTGGCGAAGCCTGTGTCGCCGAGGGCCGGGATCCTGCGAGCATCGGGCGCCTCGTTCTCGTCGGCCACCGTGAACGACCGCTCGACTCGGTCGAGGCGTTCCGGGACGTGGCCGGGCGCTACGGGGCCGCAGGCTTCACGGACCTTGTTGCGCACTGGCCGCGCCGACGCGAGCCGTTCGCGGCAGACATGGCGGTCCTCGAGCGGATCGCGGCCGAGGTGCTGGGTGCGTAGGACCGACCAGTCAGCATTCTTCCAGCCCGCGCTGCCGCGTCCGACCCTTCGATGGAGCGATGGGTCAACGTGTCGGAGCCTTGGTTGGTCGTCTCCCGCGCTGAAGCCTTTGAGCTGGTACCGCACTCCGGATTCCAAGTGAACCGTGTCCTGCGTCTCAGCCGCGTTCACCCAGCCGTATCGAGATGTGCGTGAGACGAAAGAAACAGCGCTGATCAGGGTCCAGTCAGGGTCCATGCTCCGGATGGCTTCGGATGGTTGGGGGCGGTCGTCGACCGCAACGCAATCCCCCTCGCGGAACGCCTCGCTCAGTTCACCACTCCGCTCATGCGTCTCAGCAACGCTCACCGAGGCGGCTGGTTGCCGCATCCCGGCACAGATCCGGCCTCGTATCATTGGGGCCGTAGGTACGGAGGACGCGAACCTGGACGGCCCCCTCGTCTACATCGATCACTCCGACATCCGGCCGGGTAAGGTCGCGGACCTCAGGCGCACGGTGTCGGCCCTGGTGCAGTTCGTCGAGCAGCGCGAACCGCGGCTGCTCTCCTACACCTTTCACATCGATCCCGATGCGTTGAGGATGACGGTCGTCGCCGTGCACCCCGACCGCGCATCGCTGCAGCTCCATCTCCAACTCGGGGGTCCCGAGTTCCGTAAAGTCGGGGAGTTCATCGAGCTGCGCCTGATCGAGGTGTACGGCGATCCGGGCCGGACGGTGCGCGACCTGCTTGTCGAGAAGGCTCGGATGCTGGGCCATGGCGCCCGCGTCGTCGTCCGAGACCGCACTCTGGGGTTCGCGCGGTTCCCATTCACCAATCGAGCAGGAGCCACGTCAAACGCGTCGGACGCGGAGGCGGAGGCAGCGGTATGACGATCAGGCCGACGGTCATGGATGACCTCGAGCGCCGCGTGGGTGGCGATGTGGTGCGTCCGGACGGATCGCGCTACGAGGAGCTTCGGCGCACGTTCAACGCGATGATTGACAGGCATCCGGATGTGATCGTCCGACCAGTCGATACCGAGGATGTCGCAACGGCCGTTCGATGGGCGGCCGACCAAAGGATGCCGATTTCAGTTCGCGGCGGCGGGCACAGTGTCGCAGGTCATGGCGTCGGCGATGGCGCGCTCATGCTCGACCTCGGCGAGATGCGCTCGGTCTCCGTCGACCCGACCGCCCGAACCGCAGAGGTCGGCGGCGGGGCGCTGCTGGACGACCTCGATCGGGCCACGACCGCACACGGCCTTGCCGCGCCGTCGGGAACCTTCTCGGAAACCGGCGTCGGCGGCCTGACCTTGACCGGCGGCATCAGCTTCTTGTTGGGGGTCAGCGGCCTGGCCTGCGACGCACTCATCGGTGCCGAGCTCGTCACCGCCGACGGATCGATCCATCAGGTTGACGACGGTAGCGACCCCGAGCTGCTGTGGGCGCTCCGAGGCGGGGGTGGCAATTTCGGCGTCGTCTCTCGGTTCCGGTTTGCGCTTCGGCCCCTCGAGAGCGTCGTCGGGGGCCGCATCGCCTTCCGGGCAAGTGCCGTGCCCGACATGCTGGAGCGGCTCTTCGACGTCCCACGCTCGGACCCTGACGAGTTCACGATCCAGGCGGTTCTCGTGCGACGCGAGGAACTCGGCGGTCTGGCCGTAGTCATCCTCGGAGCTTGGGTAGGCGAACCTTCGAGGGCCGAGGCCGTCTGGGGCCCGTTCCGAAACCGATCCGAAGTGATCCAGGACGGGATCGGCCCCATGTCGTACCTCGATCTGCAGGCGATGGGCACGCGGATGGGCTCGGCGTACCGGCACTACTGGAAGGGCCACTTCGTCCGCGAGGCGCCGGCCGCGCTCAGGGGCGTCGTCATGGCTGCGCACGAGGCGAGCACTTCACTCGGCGGGATCCTCATCGAGCCAATCCACGGCGAGGCGCATCGCATCGCCGACCACCACGCGGCGTTCGGAGCCCGTGCCGCGGTCGCCAACATCTCGGCCCTGGCCATCTGGGATCGGCCGGAGGATGACGAGCGGCACGTTGGGTGGGCCCGTGCGACCGCGACGAGCCTGGAGCCGTACTCCTTGCGGGGCGCTGGGTATCTGAACTACGCGCCCGCTGACGAGACCGCTAGCCGGGTCGAGCTGGCCTTCGGTGCTGAGCGGTTCGCCCGTCTGCGCGCGGTCAAGCGGCGCTGTGACCCCGACAACCTGTTCCGCTTCAACGCCAACATTCCTCCGGCGTGAACCGGATCGTCACGGAGACGGCTCTGGCAGGTTCATCCGAGGAGATCCACCGGTGCAGCTGCTGGGTGTGATGAGCCTGGCTAGACGCACACCCGCCATCGCGCGTACCGGTCGGGGGCCGATCGAGTACCGGCGCACAGGCCGGGGGCCCGCGGTCCTCGTCCTCAAGGGGGGCCACTCCTCGCGCGACACTCGGCTCGGCCACGAGCGCCTGGCGGTTCACGGGTTCACGGTCATCGAGGCTTCCCGTCCCGGCTACGACGCTACGCCTGTGTCCGTCGGGTGCACGGCTCAGGACGCGGCCGATGCGCTCGTCGGGCTACTCGATGCCCTCGACATCGACCGGACCCACGTGGTCGCGATCTCCGCCGCGGGACATACCGGCATCGAGCTCGCGCGCCGCCATCCCGAGCGCGTCGACCGCATCTCATTCGAGTCCGCGGTGGCGATACCGGGGCCCGACGGGGTCCGGCGCGGCGGACGCGTCCTGTTTGGGCCGCTCCAGGCTGCGGTCTGGACCGCGATGCGAGTCGGCCTTCGTCTCGCGCCGAATCTCGCGCTGCGAGTCCAGCTTTCGCAGCTGAGCTCATTGAATGCGACGCAGGTCGTTCGCGAAATGAATGAGGAGACTCGACATCAATATGTCGCTGTGTTCCGCACGCTCTGGTCCGGCCGCGGATTCGTATGCGACCTTGAGCACGACAGCCCGTCGCCCGCACCCATCCCCCAGCCGACCCTCGTCTTGTTCGGCGCGCACGATCCATCGGTCCCGCCGGAGCACGCCGCTCGGCTTACTGGGCTCGCTCCGGATCACCGGCGGGCCGAGATCGACGCCGAGTCGCACCTCATCTGGTTCGGGCGGGCGGCCGACGAAGTGTGGGAGCGGCGGCTCGCGTTTCTGCTCGCCCAGTAACGGCAGTAGGAGGGCAACAGCTCCTTGGCAGTCGGTCCTGCGGTACGGGCCAGAGTCAGGTCATCACGCCGCCCTCGACACGCGGGTCGCCTCGTGCACGACCTGTTCGAGCCAAGTCATCGAGCTCGCGCCGATCCAGCGCCACTGCGCCGGGTGCGCGACTGCTCTCGGTCGGTAGCGGAGCCGGGAGTCCGTGCGTAGGCGCCGGGGCAATACGCGTTAGTCCGCCATTCCGGCGCCGCATCGAGCCCGGCCAAAGGGTCCGACAGTGCGTCGGGCAACGACGTGAGCCGTGGACGCCTCAGGCGTCCGACCCGAAGACTGTCTCCGGTGGGGTTTGGGAGGCGATGTCGTCGGGCGTGTACTCCTGGCGCGCCGTCGACAGCGCCCAGCGGTGCCCAAACGGGTCGCGCACCACCCCGTAGCGCTCGCCCCAGAACATCTCCTCGACGGGCATCTCCTCGGTCGCCCCGGCGGCGATCGCCCGCCGCGCGGCCTCGTCCGGGTCGTCCAGCTCGAGGAGCAACAAGACCGGCGTCCCGCCGATGCTCTCGGGAGCCAGGGCGCCAAGGGACGGCGTCTCCTCGCTGATCAGGAGACGGCCCGGGCCCACCGCGAGCTCGATGAACAGCACCCGCCCATCGGGTAGGGCGTTGCGGAAGAGCTCGCTCGCACCGAACGCCGTCGCGTAGAAGTGCATGGCTGCATCAGCCCCGCGTACGAACAAATGGGGGGTCAGGCCAAGGGGGACGATGCGGCTCATCGCGCGTCTCCCACGGACAGCAGGCCCGCGTCGGCTGCCGCTGACAGAAGACTGGCCAACAGCCTCGCCTCCTGTGCGGCCAGCTCGCGACCCATGGCCGTGAGCCGGTAGTAGCGGCGGCGGGCATCGTGGGGCGCGTCGGGATCGGCGGTTCCGGTCTCCTCGACCAAGCCGTCGGCCACCAGCCGGCCCAGGGTCCGGTACAGGGTGCCGGCCGGGATCGTCTCGGCCCCGTCGGTGATCTGCTCGACGAAGCGCATGACGGCGTAGCCGTGGGCGGCCCCCGCCTGCAGGGCGAGCAGGACCTCGAACGCCGAACGGGTCAGCTCGGGTCGGGCGGGAACGGTCGACATGCTTGACAGGATACCACCATGGCTGCTATATTCGCAGTGGATATAACCATAATTGTAGCACCGGAGGACATGCGCCATGATCCGCATCCGCAAGGTCGTTCTGCCCGTCCAGGACCAGGAGCGGGCGCAGGAGTTCTGGACCACCAAGCTTGGGTACGAGGTCGTCGCCGACGCGCCGTATGGCGCCGAGCGCTGGCTGGAGGTGCGCTCACCGGATCACGCCATCAACCTCGTCCTCGAACTGAATGCTGAACCGGGGGCCGGGGCAGCCCCGCCTCACCTGCCCACGTCGAACATCATGTTCGAGAGCGACGATGTCGAGGCGGCCCACCGCGAGCTGGCCGCCAAAGGCGTCGACTTCCCGCAGCCGCCGGTTCGTCAGCCCTTCGGCTGGTGGGCGATGTTCGCCGACAGCGAGGGCAACCGGTTCGCCCTCGGGCAGGGCGACGAGTAACCGGGCGACCAGGGCCTGAGGTTGGCGACGGTTGTGCATTTCCCAAACCTCGGCCCGGTGCGATGCACGGCGAGGCACCCTCGCGCGTGCGCGTGAACGTCGTTCGTTTCGCGCCCGGCGCCCGCAACGCGTGGCGGTCGGACAGACGATCCATGTGACCGAGGGCATCGGGCGGATCCAGTCCCGGGGCGGCGAGCTCGTCGAGATCCGCCCCGGCGATACCGTCTACACGCCGCCGGGCGAATGGCACTGGCACGGTGCCGCGCCGGACCACTTCATGACTCATCTCGCGATCTGGGAGGCGCCCGTCGAGGGACCGGAGAGCGAGTTCGGCGACCAGGTCGGCGACGGCGAGTACCTGGCACCACCGAAGGCGGTGTCCCGATGACCGCGTGGAGCCCCGACGAGTTCGAGCGGATCGGGCGCGCGACCGAGCTGCGAGTCGCATCGCGCCGGAGCGACGGCAGCCTGCGGCCGTACGTCACGATCTGGGTCGTTGGAGTCGGCGACGAAATCTATGTTCGTTCGGCCCACGGCCCGACCAACGGCTGGTATCGGCGGGCGAAAGCACCCGGCGCTGGGCGGATCCGCGCTGAGGGCGTCGAACGCGACGTGTCGTTCGAGGAACCCGCGCGAGCGGTGGCCGGCGCGGTAGCCGGCTGCGGCTGCCGTTGCGGTGCGTCGTCCGACCGTCGGTCCGCTGGTACCGCCCGGCACCGATGACCTGGCCGCCTCGAGCTCGATCAGCTCCTGGAGGACGAGCGTCATCGCCTCGCGCAGGACGTCCTCGCTGCCGCCGGCGCGGATGGCGCCGAGCAGCTCGGACAGGGCAGACTGTGAGAGGGCCATCGGTGTCCTCGTGCTCTGGCTAGGAACACGCTGAGACTCACACTCGTGACCTCCTCGCTGCGCGGCGTCGGCGCAGCTCAGAAGACCGGGCTCAAATCCCACCACTCGGGGGGACAATGCTTCGCAATGAACCCCAAAGCTCGGCGGGTATGATCGGGCCATGGATCGCACCGACTTGGTGCGTCTTCGCCGCGCGCGCGACCAGATGGATCGCGAGTATGCGCGCCCGCTGAACGTGGATGCGCTGGCTCGCACGGCCGCTATGTCGGCCGGCCACTTCTCGCGGAGCTTCCGCGAGGCGTACGGCGAGCCACCCCACCGCTACCTGATGACCCGGCGCATCGAACGGGCGATGACCTTGCTGCGGCGCGGCGAGCATTCGGTGACTGAGGTGTGCTTCGAGGTCGGCTGCTCGTCACTGGGGACGTTTACCACGCGCTTTACCGAGCTGGTTGGCGAGACCCCGAGCGCATACCGCGCCCGCGATCACTCGTGGACGCAGCAGGTGCCTCCGTGCCTGGTGCGGGTCGCACTGCGACCGGTCAGGAATCGAGAAGAGGCATCGGCCGCAACCAGATAGTCTCGGTTCCAGGGAGGTGAATCCATGGACGTGAAGGTGCAGAACTCCTTTCTAAAGGTCGACGATCCGGACAAGGCGATCGCGTTCTATCGGGATGCGCTTGGCTTCGAGGTGCGCAACGACGTCGGGTACGAGGGGATGCGCTGGGTGACCGTGGGACCGCCATCGCAGCCCGATGTCGCCATCGTGCTCGAACCTCCCGTCGCCGATCCCGGCACCTCGCCGGCGGACCGCCAGGCCATCGGCGACCTGCTCGCCAAGGGCCTACTCGGTGGGCTGGTGCTCACCACCGCCGACTTGGAGCGGACGTTCGAGCAGGTGGAGGCGACCGGTGCGGATGTCGTCCAGGAGCCGTTGGACCAGGACTGGGGCGTCCGCGACTTTGCCGTTCGCGACCCAGCCGGCAACCTGATCAGGATCGGGCAGGCTAGGCGCTGAGGTCGGGCTCTCGGTTCCCGACCGACCACGCACGACGCGACATGTCTTCGTTGTGATCCACCGGACCTTTCCCGACGAGGACGAGATCGCGATAGGGTTCCGCGCGCTGGCGTCGGAGGATGACGGCTTCCATGGGCTGATTTGTGCGGTAGGGCGGCTACCGAACAACGAAGTGGGAGCGGTTCATCGACACCTCGCTGACGAACTCATCCGCGTCGTGAAGGAGGGGTTCGCTTCGTCGTCGGCGGTGAGCCGCGATCGTGTCATCCCGGTTCTCTCGTCCTCATTCCGCCCGGCGTCAAGCACGGCTTCGTCGTCGATGAAGAGACCATTGTGGAAGTCATGGCGGAACGTGGTATGGGCTCCTACTACGAGGTCCGCGAATTCAGGTCCCGCTTCTAAACCCCGCCAAATGATCAGGAATCAAGAAGCGCGGATTGCGAGCCGCACGTAGGCTGGTCCGCATGTGCAAGCAATTCTTGACCTCGTCTACGAACGTCGGCACGTCGACGGAGGAGCTCGCCGCAGAGCTTCTCGTGCCCAGCTTGGTTGCGGCGAGGGGGCGGCGCGCGGCCAACTCGCCCAATCTCGAGAGCCCGATCGGTCCGTTTCACCTCGACCCCGCGGCGTTGGCCGACAACGATGGGAGCGTGTCCGGCCCTGCAGGCTGGTATCGCCCGCAGCGGGTCGCGCGTCGATGCGGTCCTCGGTCAAGCCGTTTGGCTGGAGGCACGATCCTCAAGGCCCCGTCTCCGTTGGGCGGGGCGGCTACGGCGGTTCCATGGTCAGCGGCTTCGACTGGCCGACCATCGGGGAAGCCGTCCTGGCAATCGGGATCCTCGGTGCACTGCTCCAGGCAGCGACGCTGTGGGCCTTCGCCCGCCTTGCGCGCTGAACTAAGGGCGGCCAAAACGCGATCGCAACCGGAAAGGAGTTAGACGGTGCCGAAGAAGACAACCACCGCAACCAGCAAGAAGTCGAACATCTTTACGGAAGCAGAGAAGGCCGCGCTGCAGGACACGGTGCGGGAGCGCAAGCGTGCCGCGCGCCGCGACCCGGCCGGTGCCCGTGAAGAGGGCGAGCGCGACGTGCAAGAGCAGATCGCCGCGATGGCGCCAGCGGATCGGGTCATGGCCAAGCGCATCCACGCCATCCTCAAGGAGGCCGCGCCGGAGCTCGTCCCGAGGACCTGGTACGGGCTGCCCGCCTACGCCAAGGAGGGCAAAGTCATTTGCTTCTTTAAGGCGGCCTCGAAGTACAAGGAGCGGTACGCGACGTTTGGGTTCGACCAGGCGGCCAATCTCGAAGAGGGCACCATGTGGCCGAGCGCTTGGTTCTTGACGAAGCTCACGCCCGCCGACGAGGAGCGGATCGCCGCGCTCGTGAAGAAGGCGGTGGGCTGAGGCTGGGCAAAGCCAATGGATCCGCCCAGACACGGTCGGGCGGACACCGAAAGGTGATCGAATGACCCCAACCGTACGAACC
>WNFU01004673.1_pt1 | contig 17370 bp, 15 predicted proteins | sample 5400121 | NCBI WGS metagenome assembly WNFU01 (sample SAMN13153360, study PRJNA577476) | soil metagenome | isolation source: 100 cm soil or saprolite under grassland replicate 1 | place: USA:California | collected 2016-06-15
TTACTCAACACACAACGCTTCGCGTTAGGTGCTATTTTCGTTTACCAACTCGCTTTGCTTTATCGCTTTCAGCATGACCTGGACCTCAATATCGGCCTGAAGGCATTTATCAAGGCCATTTGATTTATGACCAGGTCTCGCCTAATTTATTCCTGCGGTTCCGGCAAATTCTCACACAAAGGTTGATATTCCTCACTCCCAAAGAATGTTTCCCATTGAGGCCGACTCAAATTCTCGAACAGACGGGAGCACGCCGCTGAGATCAATTCCTTGCTTTCGCCTTTGATTTCGATCCGCCGGAGTTTTGCAGTCTCCCAGAGTTGAAGCACCTTGGAAGAGACAGTTGCCAGGTACTTTCCGTCCTGTGAGTATGAAACGCCATTTACAATATCCGTGTGAGGGATGCGGGCGACCTCTTTTCCGCTGGAAACATCCATGAGGAAAACATTCTTGGCTGTTCCTACAGCCAGCCGCGTTCCTTCCGGGTTGAATGCCAGTGAGACAGCCTGCTCCTTGATAAACGAAGATAGAGGGGTGAATTGACCATTTTGAACTTTCCAAATGTCAATCCGCCCTGCCGGATTCGCTGAAGCAAGCAATGAACCATCCTCGTTAAAAACGAGCAGGGCATCCTTTCCCGGGGCTTCGACTGGAGGGATGCCACCATCACCATCCACTCCCACAAAGTTAATTTTGTCTTCTGAGCCCAGCGCCAAATACCGTGAACTGGTCGCCAGTGAAAAGGCTTGCGGATATTCCTCACTCGGGTTCTCGATCATTTTCGCATTGCTTACATCCCATGCCTGGACGGTGCCGTCCAGTGCACTGGTAATGAACCGCTGGTTGTCCGGTGAAAATGCAATGGATTGCACGCTGGAGGCCTCGGTCACCTTCGGCTTACAATTCGCGACACTGCAAATGGCAGCCTGCCTCCCTTCTGTGAGAATCCCCAAGACCTTCGAGTCGGGACTAAAGATGAGGTTCGTTATGTCCGATTTGAATGTAAAGGTTGAGTCGCCAGGCTTACTTTCCTTCAGTCCGGATTCCTGATCCGGGGTCAGCAGCCACAGACGATTTCCTGCTGAGACGGCAATACGTTCTCCGGATGGGCTGTATTGCACATGATCCACGATTCCGCTGAACCGCAAGGATACTTGCGGAACAGCCATCACAGACATATCCCAGACACCGATTGCCCCACTTTGATCGGTGGAAACCAGATAGCTGCCATCATTACTAAATGCGAGCACAGAACCAGCGGCCTTCAGAGAGATCTGGAAGATTTCCGCGCCGGTTGCAACGTTCCACACTCGGGCTGTTCTGTCTTGGCCGCTCGTCGCGATCCATTGACCGTTTGGACTGACCACCATGCTGGTCACAATGCCATCCTGTGACATGCCAAGCCGTTCATTGCCGGTCAAGGTATCCCAAATCCGAATCCGATGATCGTCGGAGGCCGTGACGAACCATGAACCATCCGGGCTAAAGGCCAGGGCCCTGACTGAATTCTGGTTTAGGACGCGAAAAAGGAGCTTTTTCGAGCCGAGACTGATCATCGCCGCGCTATTATCGTTTCCGCCGGTCACTACCCTGTTTTCCTTTGAGCTGAAGGCAATCGCCAGGACTCCATCTCTATGATCTGAGAGTGAAAATGGATCATCGCCACTGCTTAAATCCCAAACAGACACACGACCACCTTCGGAACTTGAGCCTGCAACTAGCCAGCGACCGTTTGGAGTGAAACCCAAAACGTTTGGTCTGCCGCCGATCGACAACGGAGCGCTGATCCTGCCGTTATTCGGGTTGAAGACCGGGATCTGACCATCATTGTAGGCAACTGCCACTTGCTGTCCACTGCGAGGCTCGATGCTTATTGTTCGAACCGGTATTTGCGCCAGAGCGTCGTTCTGCGAACTTTCATTTTTTGTATCCACGAGTAGGATTCGACCGGATGTCTGTGGAACACGCCGATAGGCGTGCAGCACGTCTCCATTCTTAGGGTCCAAGATCTGGACGAGACCGGATTCATCCCCCATTGCAATATAGGAACCATCCGGGCTGAATGCCGCGGTATTTACACTTGGCAGGCCAGGAAGTGTGCAAAAGAGCTGTTTTACCTCTTTCGACTCAATCCGCCAGGCGCAGGTTGTGCCATCCGCGCTCGCGGTGACGAAGGTGTTACTGCTGTTGTCATCAGGATTGAACGCAATGGCATTGATCTGCCCAGCCTGTGAGACCTGATCGACTGGAAGGGGCAGCAGGCTCACGTTCGTGCGCAGGATTTCCTCCGCCTCATCAGAGGGGTTTCTGCGCATCGAGTCTATCGCAAGCAGAGTACTCGTATAAAGTTCTCCAGGCCGGCTCTGAAAGATCTGTGCCCGGGCGGCGCTCCGCTGGGCCTCTGCAATCTGTTCGCTTTCCCTGGCAATGGCTTCCTGTGTCCTGGCGATCTGTTCATTCGCTCGGGCGTCCTCGGCGTTCGTCGCCGCGAGATTTGCATACCCAATGGCTTCCGTTGATTTCGCTTCTGCACGATTCCGCTGGACCTGAGCATCATTTCGTGCCAGAACCGCCTGATCCCTTGCTTGAGTGGCAAGCAAAGACAAGACAGCCAGGGCGATCACTGCAAATCCGGTCGCAAGCAATGTGATGGTTCGGTTTCGTTCACTTCGCAGGCTGTACTCAATAAAAGTCTTTTGCAGATCTGTAGGGATTGGGTCCTTTGCGGTTGCTGTCGCAACCATATGCCGGGCATTACGCAGATCCCTGCCGCGTAGCAACAGACTGGGATCCTTCTTACGATGCCACTCCAGAGAACGGACTTGCAAGCGGCGATGCTCCTCCAGCCAATCCAGGTCAAGTTCGATGGCGGTCTTGACCTTTGCCAGACCTTCTTCAAAATTATCGTTCTCACGTATGAAGGTCCAGTTCAATTTGCGGATGTTCTCAGGAGAGTCCTTTGGTTGAACATCGCGCAACACGATGGGAATGATCCGTTTGTTATTCTGCGCGGCGCGGTTGATTTCCACTTTACAGACTTCGGACGCGATCGAGTCTGGGCTAATGAGAAAAATGAACGCGTCGGATTCTTCAATGCCGCGAAAGATCTGTTCGAGCCAGTCCACGGCTGGCGGAATGGATTCCCAATCCACCCAGACGTCCTGTTGGATGGATTTGAATACTTCGATTAGCCTATGGGCAGCAACGGAATCTTTTCTGGAGTATGAAACGAAGAGTTTTGCCATGGATCACCTTTGATATTTCAGGCAATTCTACCTGATATGTCAAGCGGTATCATTTCTTTTTTATGGTAAAACAGTTACATATGACCGACAATTACCACCAATTTACCCATGATGCCTGGGAAGCCAATGCGGAAGTCTGGGATTCACGCATGGGTAACAAAGGCAACGACTTCTTCAACCTCCTGTGCTGGCCCGTTCTCGCTTCGTTTCTGGACGCTTCGACTTCGCCCCGCGCGACGCCCTTGGCTGGTCAACACATCCTGGATATTGCCTGCGGCAATGGACTGACCTCCCGCCGGCTCGCTATACTCGGCGCGCAAGTGACTGCATTCGACTTCTCCGCAAACCTCATCGAGAAAGCCAAGGCCCGTGAGAATCCTAATTCTCTCATTACGTATCACGTGATTGATGCGACAAATGAGCAGCAATTACTCTCGTTGGGTGAACAGACCTTCGACTCAGCCCTCTCCAACATGGCACTCTTCGACATGGCGGATATCGAAACCTTGTTTCGAGTTTTGCCTAGACTCCTCAAGCCAAATGGAACCTTTGTCTTTTCTTTGACTCACCCGGCTTTCAATAATGCTTCATCCATGCATGTGGCTGAGGAAATGGATATTGAAGGCGAGATCAAAACTGTCTACTCTGTGAAAATTTCGCGCTACATGACACCCTATCAGGCAAAGGGACTGGCTCTCCGCAACCAGCCCAAACCGCAGATGTACTTCGAACGTCCCCTGCGATATTATCTCAACCTTGGCTTCCAAAATGGATTCGTGCTGGATGGCTTCGAAGAACGCGCCTTCCCATCCGAATCGCCCCAAACCTTTCCATTGGGATGGGGAGGAAATTTCAGCGAAATCCCACCTGTGCTTGTGGCGCGCTTCAAATGCTGGGGTCACTAGTCGTTCTCACTCAAAAGTTAGCCTTGTTGTGTTATGCAGATTTATAATCGTGTCAAGTTATCGCCTATTCATATAAGTTCAGGAGGTTTAGTAGCACTTGATTGTTCAAATGCCGTGCCATGTTCTTTTATTGTGTTAGATCCGTTGAATTCAAAGGAGATTCGATATGAGTACTATTGAAGGTGTCCAGCCCAAGTTGCTCCAAGGCGGCATCCCAAATTGGGATGAGCAGAATCAATTCTTTAAGATGCGAAATTGGTTTCGCATCTTGGTCGCGGTAATCATCATCCTATGGCTAGCACTTATGGTCTGGGTTTTGGCTATCGCGCCGATTACCAAAGCCCCGGTTGCCCAATTAGATGTGGGTACGACCATGGCAGTAGTTTTAGCGCCGGTGTTAGCTGCTGCAGCTGCAGTCGAACGTACACTAGAGAGTGCCTTTAACGTCATCGAAGGCAGTTGGCGTACGATGGTTGCTTATCTGGGCCGCGGATTGCGCTGGCTCAAAAGTGCGGAGACTGAAGTAAAGCAGGCTCGCCAGTTTCTAGCCGAGGTCTCCGAAAAATACAACTTGGAACTGCAAAATATTCAGCTTGGTCAGCTTTCTGCTTCTGCACTCACCAAGGAAATGCAGACGAGGATGGGTACAGCCGACAAGATGATGGGTTTGGCACAGCAGCGCCTAAAGGATGCGGAAGAAAATTTAGCCGGGGTTACTTCCTCCGATAGCTATACCGGCGCTAAGGCGGCTGCTTCAATTATTGTCGGGTTGATGCTGGGTGTGATCATCGCTGCGCTGGGCCAGCTACAAATGTTTGCAATGTTAGGTGTTGGGATGGTTCCCGCGCGAATTGACGTGTTTATAACCGGTCTAATCATCGGCAGTGGATCGTATCCGGTACACTCGCTGGTCGGCATTTTGCAGCAAGGCAAGGATACGCTGGATAGCGTCAAACGTTATTACAACCGATCCGAGCCTTCACTTCAGCAACGCGTTACACAGGTTCTACCTCCTAGCGAATCTAGGAATGGACAACCTGCAATCGTCGAAACTACGGCCAAGAGTGTGGAGGAGAGTCCTAAGAACTAACTCAGCCAACTCACAGAAGGTCTGGCTTTCCGTTCGTATGAGAGTCGGACTTTCTGTGTTGCTTGTCGAGCATGATCTACCGCCTCATTGAATTTCTTGACGAACTTGTCTTTGGTGTGAGTGAAATAGTGTCGCCTATATTCCTCAATGACTTTCATCTCACCTATACGCTTGTTGCTTAGTAATTAATCAGAAACAAATAGGTCACGCTGAAAGCGTGACCTAGAGTGTTACCCATACAATTCCTTTCTAAAAAATTCAGGCAGTGCAAATGCCGCCTTATGAATTTCAGGATTGATGTAATTGTTCACTCCCGGCGGCATGGGAGTCGTCAATCCATTTTCCCAGGGTGTATCAGAGACATACATAAAGCCAATCCCGCCGCCCGGGTAGGTGGGGATATTAGCATAATAGTACGCGGGATTCTCCGTCAGCGCTTTGGCGGATTTGTAAATCTCTTTGATCAAGGCAGTATCAAAAAAAGGCTGTTCGCATTGCGTGGCTGCAACTCCGCCAGGGACGAGGGCGCGCACTATCAGCTTGTAGAACTCATCGGAGAACAGACGCTCTGCCATCCCAATCGGATCGGTCGTATCCGAGATGATCACATCGAACTGACCGGGATTTTCCTCAAGATAGCCGAAGGCATCGCGCACAAGCAATTTGGTACGCGGATCAGCCCACGGATCCCCGAAAGAAGCGGCGAAATATTCATGCGAAAGGTCTACCACGCGTTGATCCAATTCGCAAACAACTGCCTCCTCCACCGAGGGGTATCGCAGCACTTGCTGCAACGATCCGCCATCGCCGCCACCGACAATGAGCACGCGCTTTGGCTGCCCAACCGCCAGCATCGGTACATGGACAATCATCTCGTGATAACCCATATTGTCGCGCTCAGTCAGTTGGATGATTCCATCCAGGATCATCGCATTGCCAAAAAACTCGGTTTCGACAAATTGCAAATGTTGGTATTGGGTTTGTTCATCTGCAAGGATTCGTTTTATTCGCAGACCCTTGCGGTAATAAGGATGCAACTCCTCAGTAAACCAAATGCTCATAAGCGAAGCAATCCTGTGGATAAAAACCTATAGCGAAAACGGGATTTTTTCAACTTCCGCTTCACGGTCAATCTTGCGAAGCGCAAAATTACCCGCGCCCAACGATTCCTTAATGCGTTGGATCAATGGCATCATATCCTTGCCGATCGCACAGGTAAAAAGATCAATGGCGCAATAATCGTATTCGGGCCAGGCATGCAAACTTGCATGCGACTCTGCGAGAAGCAAAAAACAGGTAAAGCCATGTGGGCTGAACTTGTAAAAGCCCTCGTCCACAACCGTCAAGCCGCTTTCATGGACGGCTTGCGCAAACAGCGAGTATGCCTGCTCGCTATCCATGAGAATCTCATGGTTGCAGTTGGAGAGATCGAAAATAAAGTGCTCTCCCAATTTCAAAGTCGCGTTCACTCACACCTCCAGGGGTTACAAAGTGCCGCCTGATCCACTAAACTTGATATTGAATTTCGACCTGCAAATCCATGGAAAAAGTCTAGTTATTTGTGAGTCAGGCGGTAAAAATAGAAAGAACCCATCCGAAAACACGAACTTTTTATTTCAAAACGATCCGCAAGATGTGTGCCTTACGTAACGAGTGAAACAGTCTTCGGACAGACTCTGGTCGGGCATTTATACTATGTCCTGTCGGGATGTCAATCTTTTTATAAGTTTTTATTCATCATAAAAATGTCATCTCATTTTAAAGATGATTATGACATTTGAGGGTATGCACTATAATCTCGCTCTGTTTGGCTTCCGCAAATAAATATGATTTATCTCCTCATTGAGTTTATCGATGAACTTGTCTTTGGCGTAGGTGAGACAGCTTGGCCTTTATTTCGCAATGACCTCCACCTGACCTACACTCAAATTGGTTTACTACTTAGTTTGCCTGGCATAATTGCCGCGTTCATCGAACCTTTCATTGGCATTCTCGGTGATGTCTGGAAGCGCCGCGCCCTCATCATTGTAGGTGGAATCCTCTTCAGCCTCTCCTTATTCATGACGAGCGCAAGTTATTCTTTCCTCTTTCTTCTTGCCTCTTTCATCCTTTTCTTTCCCTCCTCCGGCGCGTTCGTCAGTTTATCGCAGGCAAACTTGATGGATTCCGATACGGCGCGTCATGAACAAAATATGGCACGTTGGACATTTGCGGGCTCATTAGGAGTTCTCTCAGGACCTTTGCTTCTAGGACTCTTTGTCTATTTTGGACTAGGATGGCGCGGGACGTATGCCGCCCTCGCTTCCTTTTCGATCCTCTGCCTGCTCGCGGCGTTAAGATATTTACCTCCCGATCCTATTTCCACTTCGTCCTTCCCATCTCTACGCGTGGTCTTCGATGGATTTCGCGCTGCCTTCGCATCTCTCAAACGCGTGGAAGTGTGGCGTTGGCTCCTCCTGCTCGAATTTGCAGATTTGATGATGGATGTTTTGTTCAGCTATCTTGCCTTATATTTCGTGGATGTGGCGCGTGCCACGGAAGCGCAGGCAGGCATTGCAGTGACTGTTTGGCTTGCTATGGGCCTCATCACCGACTTTCTCTTTATTCCTTTCATTGATCGTCAAAAAGACTCTATTCAATTCCTGCGCATTACAGCATTCATGGAACTCTTTGCCTTTGCTATTTTTCTGCTTATGCCAGGTTTTATCCCTAAACTGATCGTTGTGATCGCTGTCAATCTGTTCAACACTGGTTGGTATCCCATTTTGCAGGGACGGTTATACTCAAGCCTGCCTGGTCAAAGCGCCAGTCTCATGGCGATTGGTTCTGTCACTGCTCCGCTTGCAAAGTTCTTTCCCTTCCTCATCGGCTTCCTCGCTGACCAATTCGGCCTCCAAACCGCCATGTGGATTCTCCTGCTTGGTCCGCTTGCTTTATTGATTGGTTTGCCATGGCGAGGCAATAACCTGGTACCTGAATCATGACACTGAATCACTCCCTTTATTTCCACATCCCGTTCTGCACACATCGCTGCGCCTACTGTGATTTCAACACGTACGCGGGCCAAGAGGATTTGATTCCTGCCTATGTTCATGCCTTGATTCGCGAGATTGAATTCGTTGGAAACCAAACTACTCAACTATTCAACGATCCAACTACCGTACATACTATTTTCTTTGGCGGTGGAACTCCTTCCCTCCTTTCGCCAGAACAGTTTGAAGCAGTCTTTAGATCTATTCATGCCAACTTCAATTTGACTGATAATATTGAAATCACCATCGAAGCCAATCCAGGCACCGTTTCCTATGAAAACTTGTTCAAATTGCAAAAGATCGGAATTAACCGCATTAGTTATGGCGTCCAATCCGCGAATACTGAAGAACTGCGGATGCTTGAGCGTGCCCACAACTTCTTTGACGTGATTGAAGCCGTAACTTTGGCTCGCAAAGCTGAGTTTAGTAATCTCAATCTAGATTTGATCTACGGCTTGCCCGAACAAACCCTTCAAACCTGGCAAACCACTGTCCAGCGGATTCTTGATCTGCACCCCGAACATATCTCCGCCTACGCCCTGACCCTCGAGCACGGCACGCCGTTTGGAAGATGGTCATCCAAAGGATTGCTCCCACTCCCTGATCCCGATCTCGCTGCCGACATGTACGAATGGGCGAGTGAAACTCTCGAAGCAAATGGCTATGTTCAGTACGAGATTAGCAATTGGGCGTTGGATGGTCAAACGTCAAAAGTCAAAGGTCAAAATGCGACGTTTGACGTTCGACCTTTGACTCCCACTTTTGCCTGCCGCCACAACCTCCAATACTGGCGCAGTCTCCCCTATCTCGCTTTCGGCGCGGGTGCGCATGGATATGCCAATGGCTATCGCTATTCAAACGTCTTACGAATTAGAACGTACATTGAACGACTTTCAAATCTCGATCCTCGAGTATCGAAGATCGAATTTCCTTTATCGCCCGTAACTGTCAATCATCACAAACAGACTCTAACAGATGACATGTCTGAATACATGTTGAACAATCTCCGCCTCGTCGAAGCTGGGGTTTCAGCTGCAGATTTCAAGTCCAGGTTTGGAAGCGGGTTGATGGATGTCTATGGTGGAGAGATGGAAGAACTGATTCATCTTGGTCTGCTGGAGGGGGACGGAGAGTCGATCAAATTGACCAAACGCGGACGTTTGCTTGGCAATCAAGTCTTTATGCGCTTTGTGTAGGCCAGGCTTGCTGCGTAGCGCCCTGATGAGGGTAGCCTGACTGGCGGGTTACAAACCCATCCTATAATTCTCTCATCACCGTTTTCCAAATCGCAGGCGCGATATCAGTTAAATCTTTCATCTCTCGAGTGAATTCATCTCGAGCAGATTTGTTACCGATTACTAGGGCGGGAACATCTGCATCAGTATGCCTTCGTGTGGACAAATCTTCCATATTGCCATGATCGGATGTGACCAAAATTAGACCGTCATCGTCCCAGTCTTCTACAAGTCCGCCAAGGGTGCCATCGAACGTTTCCATCAAATGGATCGCGTTGTCCATTTCCTGTTTGTGACCGGCATAGTCGCTTGCCCAGTATTCAAATAAAGAGAAGTCGTATTCCTTCGCAAGCGCACCAAGTTTCCGGCCCGCCTGATGTGGTTCCATCACCGGTGCATCGGTAAACCCTAACATGTTTCGCCATCCCTCGCCAGTGAAATCTGCGGAGAGCGCGCGTCCTGCAAGAAGATCGTCATGTTTGAAAAGCGGAAGTCCTGCGTTGATCACCGAAAGCGGAATGGAGGAATACAAGCGTTTGCCCGAATCGATCCCGTGAAAATAGCGTGGCGGGTAGGCGTTAAGCAATGTAGCCTTCTTGCCCTCTTTTACAAACTTTGAAAACAGCGTGGCTTCCTTCAAGTACGCGGCGACTTCAGGGTTTGGCTTGGGTCCGTAGTGATAGCCCAACTCGGCAGGAATATTGATACCTGTCAACAAAATGGCTTGTCCCGTTGCTGATTGTGGAAGTCCACCCACGCCCACCGCAGGATCAACTGCTAATAAAGTTGCCTGCTCACCATGAAACGGCTCGGCATCTTTTAGCAAGGACCTTCCATCCAGCAATTTGTTCAGGTTTGGCATCTTTGCCCGCGCAAATGGATTCGTCTCAGAATTGTTTTCTCCCAAACCGATTCCATCCATAAAAATAAATAGTACGCGCATAAGGGCAGATTATACCCTTCACGGTCACAATTGCACTTTCTTACGCTGTGGAAGGCGCAATTGTGACCGGGGTATTATATAATCAACTCATGCCCCAATTGGATTTGAAAAAATTAAACTCGCATCGCGCCCGGACCTTTCGCTGGCCACCCTCTCCGCGCGTGACCTCCCCAAAAGCTGCTCTTGAATTCGTCAACACGCGCGGCTTCATCTATTTTTGGCCCATCAAAGGGATTGACCTGCCCAGCCTATGGACAGCCGTTGCTGGCGACAGAGTTGTCGCTGACAAGCATGATGACCCCGGTCACATCACCTGGGGTTGGAAGGACAACGCGCTTGGAAAGAAGACCTGGTATTACGCAAAGATTCTTCGTAAAAAAGCCACTATGATCTCATTGGAGATTGCTCCGTATTTTTACGCATTATCGGAAAATTATGGTTCACCAGAAGAAGATTACCTGCTGGCTTATGAGGAGGGTCGACTCACACAAGCTGCAAAACAGGTCTATGAGTCATTGTTGAAAGAAGGCGCGCTCAACACCATTGACTTGCGCCGCGCCGCAAAATTGACGAACGCCAAAGAATCTGAGTTCAATAAGGCCCTCGAAGTTTTACAATCTGATTTCAAGATCTTGCCGGTGGGTGTCTCTGACGCAGGTGCCTGGAAATATTCATTTATCTACGAGATTGTCACGCGACATTATCCTGAGTTAGCTGAAAAAGCGAGATTTATCAGCGAGGCTGAAGCACGCAGGAAACTGGTCGAACTCTATTTTGAGTCGGTGGGTGCGGCACAGGAACGCGACGTGAGCAAACTGTTCGGGTGGCAAAAAGAACTGATATCCCGGACAATTACTGTCTTGGTTGAGAAGCGTAAGGTAGTCAAGGTAGAACATCCAAAACAAAATGGGGAGTGGTTTGCACTGTCAGCATTAAGTGGTTAAAGTCCGAGAATCAGCCTTGCGAAGGTTCGGTTGTGCAGGGGCATTGATGAAATGACAACCTTCGCAAGGCTTGCTTGATAAGGAGAGGTGTTTTATGCTCGAAATTGCGATCATGATCGAAGGTCAGAATGGACTGACCTGGTCTCGCTGGCAGAAGATTGCCCGGCTTGTTGAAGATGCAGGTTTCGTTGGGCTGTTTCGCTCGGATCATTTCACCAATTCCAATCCTCCAGATATTGAGTCGCTTGAGTTATGGACATCGCTCACGTGGCTGGCGAGCAATACCAAGCGCATCGAGTTTGGTTCATTAGTGACACCATTCTCGTTCCGCCATCCGGTGCACACGGCATGCATGGCTTCTGCCGTTGATGATCTTTCTAGTGGACGATTAACGCTTGGTCTTGGTGCAGGCTGGAATAAGCGCGAGCACCATCTTTTTGGCTTTGATCTACTGGAACCAAGCCCGCGCTTTGAACGTTTTAACGAGGGAATGGAAGTTGTGACTCGTTTGCTGCGAAGCGATGAGCCGGTCACGTTTGATGGTCAATATTATCAACTGCGTGGTGCAACGCTCCTGTCGCGCCCGCAGCGACCCGGTGGACCACGGATTCTGGTCGGTGGGAATGGCGTCAAACGGACGTTGTCTTATGTCGTGCGTTATGCCGATGAGTGGAACTGCGTCATGTTAACGCCGCAGGAATTTACTGGTATGAATACCAAGCTGAACGAGATGCTCAATGCGGCAGGAAGAAAGCCTGATTCGGTGCGGCGTTCGATGATGACTGGTTGTATATTTGGCAAAGATGATACGACTCTCAAAGAAAAGATCGCTGCACGCGGGAAATCTCTTGAGCAATTACAGCAGGATGGAGTAGTCGCGGGAAATCTAAATGCCGTCAAGGAACAACTGAAAAAGTTAGAACAAGTCGGTTTGCAACGCATCATGTTGCAGTGGCTGGATTTGGATGACTTGGAAAGTTTGGAAGTGCTGGCTAAAGGTGTTCTTTAGCTCCCAAATACCCTGTTGCGAAAAAATCAAATATCGTCCATAATACCAGGATGCTCTTCAGCACAAGGAGGTAAATCTGATGAGTGTAATTGGGGCAAATTCAAGAAGATTTTGGCGGGCTATGTCTTTTGGCTTCCTGCTCATAATTTATGTTGCATTAATCTCATGTGTGCCTGCTGCGACCCCACCGGCAGAACCTACTCCAACTCCTCCGGATGGAACTGTCCCGGTTACGGTCTTGGATGAAAATGGTAAGCAAATTGAGAAGGGAGCAGTTGTTCGTATAAGCAATTCGAACCAAGCAGATGATTTTGATAATGGAGGGTTGAAGATTTTTTCATGCGATCAAAATACGCAAATGATTGCTGCATGGGCAAAGGGCTATGAGGTTGCATTGAGAAATTGTAATGATCCAAATATTCAACTTACACCATTGAATGGTCACGATAACATTTACTATTCCTGGATTTCAGCGAACGGTTTTTGTATTAACTGTCATAATGGGCAGATAGGAAATGATTATGATGAAATCAGTGAGTGGCAGAAATCTGGTCATGCCAAAATATTTGGTCAGCGTTATTTTGAAACGATGTATAAGGGGATCGATTTAAGTGGACATAGCAGTCCAACCACTCAGTGGAAAGTCGTTGATAATGACCTAGTGAGAGTTCCTCCAGCAATTGATGATCGTTATCACGGCCCAGGCTTTAAGTTGGATTTCCCAGAGCAATCTGGAAATTGTGCTTACTGTCATGTTCCTGCGGCAATACCGCCTTCGGAAGCGAGCCTAGATCTGTCAACCTTATCCCCAAACCCTGAAGGTGCGCGAGGGGAGGGAATCACTTGCGATGTGTGCCATAAAGTTTTGGATGTCATTTTAGATGACAACAAGCTTCCTTTTCTTGATCGTCCTGGTGTTCTTTCCTTCAGATTTCTGCGTCCGGATAATGGCGTTTTTATGATTGGACCATTTTCAAATATCCGTACCTGGGATTCAGCTACTCCAAATAACCATCATTTGGCTTGCTCATCTATCTTCAGCAAAAGTGAATTCTGCGCGGCCTGTCACTATGGCAAATTTGGAGATATGATGATTTACAATTCCTATGGGGAGTGGAAAGCAAGTCCATTTGCCGCGACTCCTGCGGACCCTAGCTATAGAACCTGTCAGGATTGCCACATGTCGCACATGGATGTTAAAGCGAAAGATTCATCACCCTCTAAACGACAGGCGTGTTCAGAAAGCGACCCAGGTTTTCAGAACTTCGATCACAATATGATGAGTTTTGGAACCGATGAGAAATCAGGAAAAGAAATCCCGCTTATGGTCAAGGGTGCTGCAAAAGTCGCCGTAAAATTCAAATATGAACCCGATAAAAAGAATTCTTTGAATGTCATCGTAAAGGTGGAGAATACAAAAGCGGGACATAAATTCCCAACTGACTCACCCCTGCGGCATCTAATTTTGGTTGTGGATGCCAAAGATCAACTTGGAACATCTCTTATACAGGTAGAAGGAGAAAGAATACCAAATTGGGGAGGGATTGGAAGACCAATCATGGATTCTCTTGGAATAAAAGCCTATGGAGGCTTACCAGGGAAAATTTTTGCCAATCTTTTGGTTGAGGAGGATACGAATATCTCTCCTACTGCGGCGTATTGGAATGAGACCAAGTACGCCTGGGTGGAACCGAAATCAAATTCAGATACCCGCTTAGTTCCTGATCAAGAAGATAGAAGCGATTATTATTTTACGGTCCCAGATGCAGGTGATGTCAAAATTACGGTGACACTAGTCTATCGCTACGCATTCTTTGATTTGATCGCTCAAAAGGAATGGTTTGATCGGTCAGATATCATCGTTACCTCTGTGGAATGTGAAGGCCTTCCTACTCAACCAGATGTGTTGGAACAGTCCTGTAGAACAATCGAGCCATAAGTTTTCTGAAACCCCAGCCTGAATTCCTCGTATAATGAGATTGGATTCATTGCATTAATCTTTCGTCCCAAAAAGGAGAATCCCATGCGACAAAATCGAACTAATCTCTTTCTCGGCGTTCTGCTGATATTGATCGGCGCGTGGCTGGTGGTTACCCGCCAAGTCCCTGCTGTACAGAACTGGATTGAAGACAACTTCACCTGGCCGATGTGGACCATCGGCGCAGGACTGCTCGTGCTCATCATAGGCTTGCTGACTGGCGCGCCAGGGATGGCTATCCCAGCTTCCATTATCGCGGGAATCGGCGGGATTCTATACTATCAAAATCAAACCGGCGATTATGGATCCTGGTCCTACATGTGGGCACTTATTCCTGGTTTCGTTGGAGTGGGTACCATACTGGCTGGGTTACTCGGGGAGCACACGCACAGAAATATCAGCCACGGACTGAACCTCATTGTCATCAGTACGCTGCTATTCCTGGTCTTTGCCACCTTCTTCGGCGGTCTTTCTATCTTGGGTGATTACGGAGCCGCAGTCATCCTCATCCTGTTGGGTGTGTATATCCTGATCCGCGGATTTCTACGCAGCGGAAGCGGATATCGAGGCCAAGATGAGACGCGATAGTATCTTTTGGGGAAGTGCCCTTATCCTTGTGGGAGTCCTTCTCTTCCTCCAAGCAGAGGGCATCATTAGAAATGTGTTCCAATATTTCTGGCCGCTTGCGCTCATCCTTGTCGGCGGCTGGATCATCCTCGGAGTCTATTGGAAACCTGCGAATTCTCCCGAAGAATCGTTTTCCGTTCCATTAGGCGCGGCACAGAGTGTGAACTACCGCTTCGCGCATGGGGCAGGTCAGCTTGAAATTAGCGGTGGAGCGCCAGCAGGACAAGCACTGGTTGGGACATCTGCCGCTGGGATGAATCGAACGAGTCAATTAAACGGTGACAGGCTTGACGTCCGAATTGAAGCGGGTCCCTCCTTCGTACCGTTTCTGGGCCCTGATCAAGGGGTCTGGCGGTTTCAACTGGCGCAAAATATCCCGGTCCTTCTGACCGTTGAGTCGGGTGCGAGTTTCTTAAATATTGATTTGAGGGATGTGCTGGCAACGCGCTTTGCGCTAAAGACAGGAGCCAGCAGCACAAATGTGACAATGCCCGCGCATGGCGTTTCTCTTTTGGACGTGGAAGCTGGCGCGGCTTCGATCAACATTCGCATCCCTGAAACCACTGCGGCGCGCATCCGGACGAAGGACAGCGTGATGGCATTGGATGTCAATACGAACAGGTTTCCGCGCCTGGATTCTGGTATTTACCAATCTTCCAATTTTGACGCAGCCTCTGACCGCTCAGAGATCAATATTAAATCGGGCCTTGGCTCGGTTTCTATAAAATAAAAGGAGAATAGTCATGCGACGCTATGACCCAAGACTATTGCTTGGCATCCTGCTGGTACTAGGCGGCTTGCTTTCCCTGCTTGATGCTATGGGAGTGATCTCCAATGGTGGCAGCATATTTTGGGGATTGATCTTCGGCGCGGGTGGATTGATTTTCCTCTATATGCTCATTAACAATCGTGAGAACTGGTGGGCAGCTTTTCCGGCGTTTACATTACTGGGACTTGCGGTTTCATCCTTTCTGCCGGAATCGCTGGGTGCCTATGATGGACTGGTCTTCTTTGCTGGGATCAGCCTTGGCTTCTGGTGGGTATATTTCACCGATACCCAGCGCTGGTGGGCAATCATCCCTGCCGGTGTATTGCTCACTCTTGGGATTGTCTCATCTGTCAATAATGCAACCAGTGATTTGGCTACTGGCGGACTCTTCTTCCTTGGGCTTGGACTGACGTTCATTCTAGTGGCGGTACTGCCTGGCGGAAATGCGCGTTCGTGGGCATTGATTCCCGGAACGGTTCTTTTGTTATTTGGTGCCCTGCTCGGAACGCCTTATCGAGGCATCACAGATTATTTGTGGCCCGCCGTGCTCATCATTTTAGGTGGATATTTTGTTTTGCGGTTTTTTATCAATCGTCCCTCCTAAATGGGAGGTTATAAACGCAGAAGCGGGGACGCCATGGCGTCCCCGTTTCTGTGTTACCTGCCCTCACCCAGTATCTCAATTCAACTAATTCTTCAATCCCTGAAGGAGAATAGACTTCACCTGCTTATGTGCATCTTTCCATCGGGAAGAGACTTCATCTGCCAGGCGCTCCAAAATAACTTTGCCAGCCTCGGGATGTTCTACGCAAAACTCGCGCAACTCTCTGCCACGCACACGGAATGCCTTCACAGCTTCAATTGCGATCGCTGAAGATGTATATTTTTCGCTTCCAACAACTGCCGACCAACCAAACAAACCGTCTTTTCCTACATGTGATACTGTTATGGGCATTCCATCGTAAGGCTTAAAAGACATATCAACTCTACCATTAATCAACAAATAGAGAAATTCTGCTGCCTCGCCTTGTTGAAAGATGACTGTACCCGCCTGAAACGACAACTCCTCGAACAACGGCCGCAGCAAATCCATTTGATCCTCATCCAACTCCGTAAAAATAGCTATACGATTCACAATCGATTAAACCTTTTGTTCATATTATCTCGGTAGGTGACTCTCGTTCCAGTGGCAAACATCATGTTTTGAATGACATTTGTCCTGATTTTCACATAGCTATTTTTGTAGGAGTATACTTATCGAAAAAATGTAGCTAAATCAACAAAATATGACCGAATCGAAACCTTTGCTCCACCCGCGGAAAATGCTGCCTCTTGTTTTCTTTGGGTTTGGATTAATTCTCATCGTTGGATCAGCTTATTTCATTTTGCGAGATTCATCGCCTCAAACGGATTTTTCCACGATTCCCGTTAAAGTAAACTATGTCGCCCCCGAACTGACTCTAACCGATATCCAGGGAGCCTCTCATTCCCTTGCAGATTATCGAGGTCAGGTTGTGTTGGTCAATTTGTGGGCAACGTGGTGCCCTCCCTGCAAAGAAGAGATGCCAGCCCTGGAATCTTTTTACAACAAGC
>WNFU01004675.1_pt1 | contig 17364 bp, 19 predicted proteins | sample 5400121 | NCBI WGS metagenome assembly WNFU01 (sample SAMN13153360, study PRJNA577476) | soil metagenome | isolation source: 100 cm soil or saprolite under grassland replicate 1 | place: USA:California | collected 2016-06-15
AGGGTGGGGCAGATCGAAATACCCCAGCGCCCACCCGTGCCACCGGTCCACGAACGAGACGTCCTGGATCCAGAAGTCACGCAGATTCCGGTGCCGATCCACACCGACTGAGCGCGAAGCGAGTTGGACGGAACCGTCCGCTCGCTGGCCGGGGTGCGTCTGCCCCGAGGACGAGCACGCGGAGGCCAGGAGGAGAAGGAGCAGCCACACCGCCCAGCCGCTTCGGCGGAGCATGCCAGCAAGGATAGCCCCGGGTGCTCCGATGGAGCCGCCCTCGGGCGTCGAGCGTCAGTCCGGGCCGTTCTGGACGATCTTCTCCACGCGCTTCTTCAGACGAATCGCCCGACGCAGCCTCTTGACCGCCTTCTCGAAGTGCTTCGGGACGTCGCGGAGATCCTTACTGAACGTGAACAGCAGCGCGAACACCCCCAGGAAGCTGTGGCTGTACAGCTCGGGGAAGAAGTCGGAGAGGATGTCGTGGAACTGCTCGAGTGAGGGTTGCAGTGCATTGTGCAGCTCGGCCGGGTTCCGGATGTCGCCGCTATCGACCTGGTTTCGGACCTGCTCGAGGTCATTTCGCAGTTCCTGGAGCTCGTCCACCGTCTGATCCGGAATCTCGGAGAGTCCGGGAACCTGGGGGGCGTTCAGCAGGGAGTCGATGGCATCCAGCGCGTCCGTCAACTGGTCCTCGGCAATGGCGAACCTCGGGTACGCCACCGCCCGTTCCACCGGAGACAGCTCGGACAGGAAGACCGTCTCGAAGTCCTCCCCGAAGACCGGAGGGAAGGCTTTCTCCAGGATGTCCAGGAAGAGATCGATCGCCTTGTCGAGACGCCTGTCCAGCGTCTTCGCATTTTTGATCGTCCCGTCGACCAGGGCTTCGATCACGTCGTTGAGGAAGACGTCCAGTCCGCGCAGCCCCCGCACGGTGATCAGGTTGAGGAACAGGAGCATGTCGGCCTCCGCGTCGAGGCCGGGGGACGTGGTGAGCTGCTGGAGCGGCTCTCCCGAGGGCGGCCGCTCCGCCGCCTGCGTACCCGCGGGGCCCATGACCCAGACGTCGAAGCTTCCGGCCCGGTCGCTGGCGAAGGTGATCGCCGTCCCGTCCGGCGAGTACGCCGGCGTGAAGTCGTTGGCCGGATGCTTCGTCAGGTTGGTCTGACCGGTGCCGTCCGCGTCCATCCGGTAGATCTCGAAATTGCCGTCGCGATTGGACGTGAAGGTGATCCACACACCCCACGGGGACCAGTCGGGCTGCCCGTCGATGGCCGAGTTGGACGTGAGCCGGGTCTGCGCCGACCCGTCCGCGTTCATGACGTAGATCTCGATGTTCCCGTCGCGATTGGAGTCGAAGGCGATCTGCGACCCGTCCGGCGACACCTCGGGCTCGAGGTCCGTGGCGGTGTTGTCGGTCAGTCGGACCACGTCGGTCCCGTCGGCGTCCATCCGGTAGATCTCCGCGTTCCCGTCCCGCTCGGACTCGAACACGAGGGAGCCGGCGTCCGGCGACCACGCGGGGGCGTAGTCATTGGCCGGGTTGTTGGTGAGCCGGACGGGATCGGTGCCGTCTCGGTCCATCACGTAGATCTCGGGGTTGCCGTCGCGCTCCGAGACGAATGCAACCTTGGAGCCGCCGGGCGACCCCGCCGGCGCATAGTCGTTCGCAGGGTCGTTCGTGAGGTTCGTCTGCGCCGACCCATCGGCCTTCATGGAGTAGACCTCGAAGTTCCCGTCCCTCGTGCTCGTGAACACGATGGAGTCGTTCTGACCGGGAACGGCCGCCTCGGCGACGGGCAGCTCGACCAGGCTGAAGGCGGCCAGGACAGCAAGGGCTACGAGGACTGCGAACGACCGCCGAGGCATGGCCACCACCTTCCCTGGAAGGTCCGCGCCGATCGTCTGTGGCGGGCTCGAACGGTGTCAATGGGCCACGTGGCCCAAGCTTGGGCCGGGTTCAGCCCAGGAAGGAGGCCACCTGGTCGTCGGTGAGCCGGAGGAACTTCCTGCGGCCGCGACCCCGGTCGAGCACCGCTGCCTCGGTCTGGTCAGCCGGGACGTCGCGCTCCTCCGTGGCGGCCAGCGCCGCCACCGCCGCCCGCACCGCCGTGGGGAGGTCCCATCCCTCCTCGTAGGTGTCCTTCAGGTGCCGGGTCAGCTCGTCGGACTTGCCACCGATGCCGACGAACCTCTGCTCGTCCGTGACGCTCCCGTCGAACAGGACGTGGTACAGCTCGTTCTCCCCCGGCGTGTCGCCGACCTGCCCCACCAGGATCTCGACCTCGTACGGCTTCATCTGCTGCGTGAAGATCCCCGACAGCGCCTGCGAGTAGGCGTTCGCGAGCGTCTTCGCGTTCACGTCCTCGCGCCCGTACGAGAAGCCGCGGAGGTCCGCCAGCCGGATCCCCGCGATGCGGAGGTCCTCGAACTCGCTGTACTTCCCGACGCCGGCGAACGCGATGCGGTCGTAGATCTCCGAGATCTTGTGCAACGTGGCGCTGGGGTTCTCCGCCAGAAACAGGATCCCGTCGGCATACTCCAGGGCCACCACCGACTTGCCGCGACCGATGCCCTTGCGCGCGTACTCGGAGCGGTCCTTCATGAGCTGCTCGGGAGGGACGTACGGCTGGAACGCCACCTTACGAACTCCCCGCCATCAGCTCGTCGTACGCGGCCTTCACCTCGGCGTCGGGCACCTCCTCGCACCCTCCCGACGTGATCACGACGACCCTCGGGTAGATGCCTCGCACCGGATCCGGCCCGCCCGTGGCGGCGTCCTCCTCGGACGCGTCGCGCAGCGCCTCCACCGCAGCCTGCATGGCCACGGCCCGGGACAGCCCCGGCCGCCACCGCTTCTTGAGCGTCCCCTTCGCCACCCGGCCCCCGGAGCCGGTGGCGTGGAAGTTCTCCTCCTCCCACCGTCCGCCGGTGGCGTCGTAGCGGAACAGCCGGCCCTCCTGGCGACGCTCGTCGAAGCCCCCGAACAGGGGCACCACCACGAGGCCCTGCAACGCCATGGGGAAGTTCTGCCGGATCATCTGGGCCAGTCGGTTGGCCTTCCCCTCGAGCGACAGCCGGTCGCCCTGGACCTTCTCGTAGTGCTCCAGCTCGGTCTGGAACAGCTTCACGATCTCGGTGGCCTGCCCGGCCGCGCCGGCGATGGCGATCGCCGAGTACTCGTCGGCCGGGAACACCTTCTCGATCTTCTCGTCCGCGATGGAGTAGCCCTCGGTGGCCCGGCGGTCACCGGCGATGATCACCCCGTCCGCGAACTTCAGGCTGAGGACGGTGGTGCCGTGGGGCGCCGCCACCCCCTCGGGCAGCCTGCCAATGACCGCAGGGGCACTGTCCGTGGACTGCGCCAGAAGCTCGATGAAGCTGGCGCCGGCGCCGAACTGCCGTCCCCCCGGGAGGGGCAGATCGGTCATTCTCCCCCTTTTTGTACGTAGGACTTGATGAACTCCTCCGCGTTCTCCTCGAGCACCGAGTCGATCTCGTCCATGATCTCGTCCATCTCTTCCTTGAGCTTCTCGCCCTTGGCGGTCGTCTCGACCTGGCCGGCGTCGTCCGTCCCCCCGCCCCCGTCCTTCTTCTGGGTCCGCTTCTGCTCCTGCTCCTGCGGCACGACAGCTCCTTCCCATTGCGTTGCGGGGACCATTCTAGCCAGGGGGGCCCCCGATCCCCGCCCGGTACGCAGGTGATCGGCCGTGTGAGGTCAGCCCTGGAGCCTGTCCACGAGCGCGGCGGCGTCCTCAGCCTGCTCGAGCAGCGATTCCACGTGCTGGCGGGTGCCCCGGAGCGGCTCACGCATGGGCACACGCTGGAGCACGTCACGGCCCGTGTCGAAGATCATCGAGTCCCAGGACGCGGCCACGATCGCGCCGGGGTACCGCTCGATGCACCGGCCCCGGAAGTAGGCCCGGGTGTCCTCGGGCGGCTCCATGACCGCCCGCTCGATCTCGTCGTCGGACACCAGGCGTTCGATCTTCCCGCCGTCGGCCAGCTTGGAGTACAGGCCGCTGCCCCGCCGGACGTCGTGGTACTGGAGGTCGATCAGACGGAGCTTGGGGTCCGTCCACCCCAGGCCGTCGCGGGCCCGGTAGGCCTCCAGCAGGCGATACTTGGCCACCCAGTCCAGCTCCCGGTGCAGCGACAGAGGGTCCTCCTCGAGCGCCGTCAGGACGGCCTCCCACCGCTGGAGGACCTCGAGGTTGGCCGGCGTGGGATCGTTCGCCTCGACGTACTTCTTCGCGTGGTCCAGGTACTCCCACTGGAGCTCGATCGCGGTCATCCGCCGGCCGTTGGAGGCTCGCACGGGGGCCCGGCACGTGATGTCCCACGACACGTCGTGCAGCGCCGCCACCGGCTGCTCCAGGGAGAGATCCGGGAGGAACTCGTCCTCGATCATCTTCAGCACGATCGCGGTCGTCCCCACCTTCAGGAAGGTGGAGAGCTCGCTCATGTTCGCGTCGCCGATGATGCAGTGCAGGCGGCGGTACTTCTCCGGGTCGGCGTGCGGCTCGTCGCGCGTGTTGATGATGGGGCGCTTCAGCGTGGTCTCGAGCCCCACCTCGGCCTCGAAGAAGTCGGCTCGCTGCGACAGCTGGTAGCCGACGCCGCCGGACTGCGAGCGGGGGCCCTCCGCGCCGATCTTCCCGGCACCGGTGAACACCTGGCGGCTGACGAAGAACGGCGTCAGGTCGCGGACGATCCGGGCGAAGGGCGTGGCCCGGTCCACCAGGTAGTTCTCGTGGCAGCCGTAGGAGTTCCCCTTGCCGTCGGTGTTGTTCTTGTAGATGGCCAAGCGCTGCCCGGGCGGGAGGATCCGCTGGACCTCCTGCAGCGAGCGCTCCAGCACCCGCTCCCCCGCCTTGTCGTGGATCACCAGGTCCCGCGGCCCGGCGCACTCCGGCGTGGAGTACTCCGGATGGGCGTGGTCGACGTAGTAGCGCGCGCCGTTCGGGAGGATCACGTTGGCCAACCCGAGGTCCTCCTCGGCGGCCTCGCGGGCCTGCACCGGCTCGAACCCCCGCGCGTCGCGCAGGGGCGACTCCTGCTCGTAGTCCCACCGGATCCGCCGCAGCGACCCCGCGTACGTGTTGATCAGAAGCGACGACGACAGCACCGGGTTGAACTCCGGCATGCCGGGAGCGGAGATCCCGTACTCGGTCTCGATCCCCATGACCTTGGCGATCGCCATAGGCCACCTACGGTACTACCGGCTGGAGGCAAGATCGAGGCTCGCCCGACGCGTACTCTCTCGGGTAATGGCCTGGAAGCGCCGACTCGGGGCCGCGAGGACAGCGGCGGCGTGGGTGTCGCGGCGCTTCGTGGCGATGCCCCTTGTCGTCATGGTCGTTCTCTTCGAGCTCGTGCTGTGGCGCGTGACGGCGATGCGATACAGACCGTGCACTCGCTCTTCCGAAGCCCGGTCGTGCACGCCTGAGGAGTTGCGGCGCGCGCTCGAGAGGGCCTCGCTGCCCTGGAACCGCCACGAGGCCGTGTTCTGGCTCCTGAACGCGTTCCTCCTGGCGGCGACGGCCGGCACCGTCGCAACGATGCTGCTGGTCCGGCGAGCCCGAGCCCCGCGATCGAAGCGCGACCGGGCGAGCCGGCGGCAATCCTATCTGATAATCTGATTCGCGTGAAAGAGTTGTCAGCCACTGAGGCAGCCCGAAACTTCGCCAGCCTTCTCGACGCCGTGGAGACTCGCGGCGAGTCATTTACCGTGGTGCGTCGAGGAAAGCCCATCGCCCGGGTCGTTCCGGTCCGGACATCGACCGCCAAGGACATCAAGGCACTGCTCCGCCGCTATCCGCCCGATCCCGAGTGGGCTCGCGAGCTTCAGGAGCTTCGCGCCCTCCTGACACTGGAGGAGCGGGACTGGAGCGACTGATCCTAGACACGTCTGTCGTGGTTCGGGCAGAACGGGTATCCCTCCCCCTGGACGAACTGATCGGCGACGAGGACGACGTGGCCCTCGCCGCAATGACGGTCGCTGAGCTCATGGTCGGCCACGAGCTGGGGGGCATGCGCGAACGTCGGCGGCGACGCGCGTTCTTCGATGCTCTCGTGCCGCTGCTGACCGTCGAGCCCTACGATTTCGATGTTGCTGCCGCCCATGCCCGGTTGCTGGTCGCGGTCCATCGCGCGGGCCGCCCTCGTGGCGCGTACGACCTGATCATCGCCGCCACGGCACTGGCTCGGGGGCGAACGGTGGTCACCGCGGATGCGCGGGGCTTCGAAGGCCTCCCGGGCATCGCCGTCCGGTCTACTCCGTCCGGTTAGGACGTCCGGCTCGGGCAGGGCCACGGCTCCGGCGCCGGCCAGCGGTGCCGGACGCCGCAGCTCGCGGATGCCCGAGTCCGGCCAGCCGCCACCACCAGAACAGATGGTTGGGCTCGGACAGCTCCTACAGCCTCCGATGAAGGTTGCCCAGGAGTCGCGGCACGAAGCCGTGCGAGATGGTGAAAACCCCGGTCGACTTCGCTGGCTTGGCCGCGTCGTCGACGAGGGGAAACGGTTCGGTCTCCTACAGGTACTGGCCGGTGCGGATGCCTTCGACCTGGCGGCCCTCGTCGCCGCCCTCGCCGAGCAGGGTGCGGACGTACACGATCCGCTCGCCCTTCTTGCCGGAGATGCGGGCCCAGTCGTCCGGGTTGGTGGTGTTCGGGAGGTCCTCGTTCTCCTTGAACTCGTCCCGGATGGCCCGGTACAGGTCGTCGTTCTTGATGCCCTTCTGGCCGGACTGGAGGAAGCGCTTGATGGCCTCTTTCTTCGCCCGGGCCACGATGTTCTCGATCATGGCCCCGGAGTTGAAGTCCTTGAAGTACAGGATCTCCTTGTCGCCGGACTGGTAGGTGACCTCCAGGAACCGGTTCTCGTCGGTGGCCCCGTACATCTGCTCCACGGTCCGCTCGATCATCCGGGCGACCGCCTTCGGCTTCTCGCCGCCGCTCGCGGCCACCTCGTCCGGGTGGATGGGCACGTCCACGTTGAGGTACTTCGACATGATGTCGGAGGCGGCATCCTGGTCCGGCCGCTCGATCTTGATCTTCACGTCGAGCCGCCCCGGCCGCAGGATCGCGGGGTCGATCATGTCCTCCCGGTTCGACGCCCCGATCACGATGACGTTCTTCAGCGACTCCACCCCGTCGATCTCGGACAGCAGCTGCGGGACGATGGTGTTCTCGACGTCGGAGGAGATCCCGCTGCCCCTGGTCCGAAACAGCGAGTCCATCTCGTCGAAGAACACGATGACCGGCAGGCCCTCCTCGGACTTCTCCTTGGCCCGCTGGAAGATCAGCCGGATCTGCCGCTCGGTCTCGCCCACGTACTTGTTGAGGAGCTCCGGCCCCTTCACGTTCAGGAAGTAGGAGTGCGCGTCGGCCCGGCCGGTCTTCGTCGCCACCTGCTCGGCCAGCGACTTCGCCACGGCCTTCGCGATGAGGGTCTTGCCGCAGCCCGGCGGGCCGTACAGCAGCACGCCCTTCGGCGGCTTCAACTGGTGCTCCAGGAACAGCTCCGCGTACAGGAAGGGGAGCTCCACGGCGTCGCGGATGGCCTGGATCTGGCCCTGGAGGCCGCCGATGTCCTCGTAGGAGATGTCGGGGATCTCCTCGAGGACGAGCTCCTCCACCTGCTGCTTGGGGAGCTTCTCCAGGGCGTGCCCCGAACGGGGGTCGAGCAGGAGCGCGTCGCCGACCCGGATGTTCAGCTCGCGAAGGGCCTCCGACAGGATGGCCACCTGGGACTCGTCGGCCCGCCCGATGACGATGACCCGGTCCGGGCCCAGGACCTCCTTCACGGTGACGACCTCGCCCAGGCGGTCCTGGTCCAGGACCTCCACCACGTTCAGGGCCTCGTTGAGGATCACCTCTACGCCGGAGCGAAGGCGGGCCCGCTCGATGGACGGGTCGACCGCCACGCGCATCTTCCGGCCCGCGGTGAAGACGTCGACGGTGCCCTCGTCCTCGCCGGCCTCGGCCAGGAACACGCCGAACGTCGCGGGGGGCTGGGTGAGCTTCTCGACCTCTTCCTTCAGGGCCTCGATCTTGTCGCGCTCTGCCTTCAGCGCCGACACGAGCTTCTCGTTCTGGGCCAGCGCCTTGGACAGGTCGGCACGGGACTGCAGGAGCCGCTCCTCGAGGATCTTCACCTGGCGCGGCGCGTTGGACAGCCTCCGCCTGAGGAGGGCCGTCTCGTCCTCGAGGAACTTGATCTGGGTCTGGAGCTCGTGGACTTCCTTCTCGTACCGCTCCAGGCGCTCCTGCGGATCGACCATGCTCACCTCCCTAGCCGGCGAGTATATGCCCGGTTTTCACCGATTCTTCGGATCTGCCGGACCGGAACCCTACCCGTATATACGTGTTCGGCCCACTGTGGGTTACTCCTTACCCCCGAAGGAGCAACCCGAGCCTAGAGCGGCGAGTCCACCGGCAGCCCCAGCCGGCCGGTGGTGATGAAGCCCGTGTGGCCGACCATGCGGTGGTCCGGGCGGACGCTCCGCTCCGTCACGTGCCACGGCCGGAGCAGCAGCTCGAACGTCTCGACCCGCCGGAACCCCGCCCGTTCCATGGCCAGCACCAGGGTCTGGACCTGCCCGGTGGTCGGGAGATAGCCGCACAGGATCCCGCCGGCCGTCATCGCCGAGGTCACCTCCCCCAGCACGGCCCACGGCTCGGGGAGGTCCAGGACCACGCGGTCGAAGCGTTCGCCGGAGGCGGCCACCTCGCGGAGGTCGCCGAGGCGGAGATCGAGCCACGCCGGGACCTTCCCGAAGAAGGCCTCCACGTTCGCGGCGGCCTTCTCGTGGAAGTCGGGCCTGATCTCGTAGCTCGCCACCCTGCCCTCGGGGCCCGTGGCGCGGGTGAGCGCGATCGACAGCGCGCCGGACCCGGTGCCGGCCTCCAGCACGCTCGCTCCCGGAAACACGTCCGCGAACATGACGATGGCGGCCAGGTCCTTCGGGTACACCACCTGCGCCCCCCGCGGCATCTTGAGGATGAAGTCGGGCAGGCTGGGCCGGAAGCACACGAGGGCCGCCCCGGTGGCGGAGTGCACCACGGTGCCCTCCTCCTCGCCGATGACCAGGTCGAGGGAGACGGCCCCTGCGTGGAAGTGCCAGATCTTCTCGGGCTCGAGCCGGACCAGGTAGCGCCGGCCGCGCTGGTCGATGAACAGCACCCGCTCGCCGGGCTCGAAGGGAGCGCTCATGTGGAGCGCCCGCCGTACAGCTCGGCCGGCATGACCTCCTCGGACAGCTCCCGGGCGGTCTGGGCAGGGTCGTCGACCGCAGGCGGCGCCAGGCGCTCCCCCAGGATCTGCGCGCGGGCCCGGCAGAACGCGCAGAAGCGCCCCGTCGTGGGCTGCCCGCACCGCTCGCAGGGCGTGAGGTCGACGTCGTCCTCCGCCCGGAACAGCGGCGCCGCCTTCTCCACGTACCCCAGGAAGAACTGCGCCTTCGTCCCCGGAGACGTCGACTCGAGCGCGTTCATGGCCGCCTTGTACCGGAGCTGGGTGTTGCCGCCGACCAGGGGGCACTCCTCGACCACGTAGTCGATCCCCCGCAGGAACGCGTACGCGGCGGTCTCCAGCTCCGACAGCCGGTGCAGCGGCTTCACCTTCTTCACCATGCCCTCCCGGGCCGGCAGCACGGGGAACTGGCGGGCCATGTACCCGGTCTGCCACCGGAGCGTGTTCCCCAGCAGCGTGGCGGCCTCGTCGTCCAGGTTGTGGCCGGTGGCCACGACCTCGAAGCCGTGGTCGAGCGCCGCCCGGTTGAACACGTACCGCTTCGACAGGCCGCATACCGCGCACGTGGAGCGGGAGCCCTTCCGGCCGGCGGTCGGGATGTCGTAGCCGTACTCGGCGGGAAGGTCGACCTCGATGAGCTCCGCGCCTCGCTCGGCCGCGAACGCGCGGGTCAGCTCGCCCGAGCGCGTGGAGTAGTCGCCGATGCCGAGCCCGAGATAGAGCCCCGAGGCCCGGTACCCCAGGCCGAGCAGGACGTCCCACAGGCCGAGCGAATCCTTTCCGCCGGACACGGCTATCAGGATGCGGTCCTCGGGGCCGAACATGTCGTAGGACTTGACCGTCCGCTTCACCTGCTCGCGGACGTGGTGGACGAAGCAGGGCTCGCAGAATGCCGCGTTGTGGCGACGCACCTCGACCACCGCCGGAGCCCTGCACCGCTTGCACTTCATGGCGCCGGAAACCCTCCTGTGTTCGTGCGCTGGGGGGCGGCGGCCCTGCTCCGCGGGCCAGCCCCCGCCCAACCCCCGCTGCGCAGGACCGCCGCCCCTCTCGTCACCGGGCCGCTCACCGACCGACCTTCGAGCTCTGAGCCGCCGCTGATGACCGGCCTCACTTCGATCTCGTCGGTGTCTTCGAGGCGTTCTTCTCGGGTGACGAGGGCCTTGTCACGGATCACCAGGACGGTGTCGGGGTCGATGCCGAGGTCGGCCAGGACCTCGCGGACGCGGCGGCGGCCGGTGACTTCGACCTCGCGGTCGGGGTTGCGCAGCCTGACCTTCACGACAAGAGGCTAGCGCAGGGGCGGTGGCGCTACGTGCAGCCCTGGGTCGTGGGAAGCGGCCGCGCGCCCAGCGTGACCGTGATCGTCCTCGAGGCGCCGCTCGGCTGGACCACCGTCACCTGCGCCGTGTCCCCGGGGTTGGCCGCTGTGATCAGGGCGCCGAGGGCATCCGAGTCGTCCACGGCCTTCCCGTCGAACGCCGTGATCACCTCGCCGGACTCGATCCCTGCCCCGTCGGCCGGCCCTCCGGGCGCCACGTCGATCACGTAGGCGCCGTGGGTCACCGGCAGGTCGATCTGGAACACGAGGGCCTTGGTGACGTCGGTGGTGGTCACGCCGAGGTAGGCCACCGGCGCCGACGGGTTGCTCACGGCGTGCTCGATGGTGGGCCTCGCGGAGTCCACGGCGATGGCGAAGCCGATGTTCTCCGCCGACGAGGAGCCCGCCGTGTTGATGCCCACCACCTGGCCCGCCAGGTTCACCAGCGGACCGCCGGAGTTCCCGGGGTTGATGGCCGCGTCCGTCTGGACGACGTCGCTGTAGGTACGGGTCCCGAAGTTCGGGTCGTTCACGGGAAGCGACCGGTGCAGCGCCGAGACGATCCCGCTCGTCACCGTGGGGCCCCCGTTCAGGGCCAGCGCATAGCCCAGGGCGACCACACGCTGCCCCAACTCCAGCGTGCTGGAGTCCCCGAGCGAGACGGTCGGCATGTCGTGGCCGTCGATCTTGAGGACCGCCAGGTCGGCAGTGGGATCGCCCCCGATGACGCGGGCGTTGAACCGCTGGACGTCGGGAGGCGGCGTGATCACCGTGATGTGTTGCGCGCACTCCACGACGTGCCAGTTCGTCGCGATCACGCCGTCGGAGCGGATGACGAAGCCCGTCCCCACCCCCCGGCTGGCCCGGCTCCCGAAGAACCCCTGCTGGATCAGGTTCGTGGTGACGTTCACCACCGAGGGCAGCACGCGGTGCACCACGTCGACCACCGGATCCGTGTCCGGATTCGCCGTCGGCAGCGGGGATGCCGACGGGAGCGGGATGGTGGAGACGCTCCGCTTCACCCCCACCGGGAACGGGGAGCTCGAGCCGCTCACGTGGGCGGCAGGAACCACACAGGCCGTGGCCACCGCCGCCAGCAGGAGGAGGGGAAGGACCGTCCGCTTCATTCGAGAAGTATTCGCCGTGGTGGGGGACGCCGTTCTCAAGTGTACGGAAACTGGTGCTAGCACCTCGTGAGCACGTCGACGGGGTCGACCAGCTCGGGCGGGCCCGGCAGGAAGCGCACGCCGCCGAGGTGGGGGATGTTCACCGCCTTGTACGTGGCGAAATCACCGTGGCGGCCCCACAGGTAGCCGGCCACGAGCGGCGCCTCGTGCGAGACGCCCAGCACGACGCCGTCCGGGTGTGCCGACTCGGCCTCGAGGGCCCACGCCATCACCCGCTCCCCCGCCCGGTCCAGCGGGTCCTTCGGAGCGTTCGCGATGGGGTCGCCCGTCACCCGCCGGTACTCCGCGGATACGATGAGGTCCTTCCAGGACCGTCCCTGCCACGCCTCGTCGCCGATCCACTCGACGAGGCGGGGGTCGGTCCGCACCTCGAGGCCGTGCGGCGCCGCCAGGGCCTCGGCGGTCTCCCGGGCTCGCTCCAGGGGGCTCGCGTACACCGCCACGATCGGCGCGCTGGCCAGGAGGGCGCCGAGCCGCCGGGAGGCCTCCCGTCCCGCGGCGGACAGGTGGAACCCCGGGAGCCTCCCGTATACGAGGCCGCCGGGGTTCTCGACCTCGGCGTGGCGGATGCCCAGGACCACGGACACGGCCGGCCACTGTACACGGTGGGCCGGCCCGACCTTGCCCCTGGTCGCGGTGCGGGCCAACAAGAACGGGAGCCCGCCGGTAGGCCGGGGCTTGCCCCCGGCCGTCCTGGATCCGCCACCTCGGCGTTTCCGGGGGATACCCTTGCCCCCGATGGACGAGCGGGTGCTGGTCGTGGAGGACGATCCCTCGATCCGCGAGATGGCGGCCCTCGGGCTGTCCCGGGCCGGCTTCCAGGTGACGACCGCGGGCGATGGCAGGGAGGGGCTGATGCGGGCCCGCCAGGATCCCTTCGACGTCGTGGTCCTCGACGTCATGCTGCCGTCGCTCGACGGCTTCGAGGTGTGCCGGGAGATCCGCCGGGACAGCCAGGTCCCCGTGCTCATGCTGACCGCCCGAAGCGACACCGTCGACGTGGTGACCGGGCTCGAGCTCGGCGCGGACGACTACGTCACGAAGCCGTTCGAGGTCCCCGAGCTGGTGGCGCGGGTCCGGGCGGTGCTCCGGCGCTCCCGGGCCGAGCCGCCCTCACCGGTCATCCGGTCCGGCGACCTGGAGATCGACCCCGCCGGGTTCGCCGCGCGCAAGGACGGGGCCGAGCTGAACCTGACCGCGACCGAGTTCCGGCTCCTGGTCGAGCTGGCCCGCCACGCCGGGCGGGTACTGTCCCGAGACCAGCTTCTGGAACGGGTGTGGAGCTACGACTACCTGGGCGATTCGCGCATGGTGGACGTGGCCGTCCAGCGATTGCGGTCGAAGGTGGAGGCAGACCCGGCGCGGCCGCGACGGATCACCACGGTCCGCGGCGTCGGCTACCGGTTCGAGAAGGCCTAGCCCGTGCACCGCCGCCTCGCGCCTCCCACCCGCCTGCGACGGCGCCTGGTCGTGGCGTTCGTCCTGGTGGCGGGGCTGTCCTCGGCCGCCCTGGCCGGCGGCTCCTACTTGCTGGTCCGCCAGTCAAGGCTGGACGACTCCGTCGAGCGGTCGGTGGCCCAGGCCCGGCTGAACCTGGCGTTCGCACGGCAGAACCTGCCCAGCCGGCCCACGCCGGACAGCGTCACGGCGCTGTTGAACTTCTACACGGGAACCGGCTTCGACACGCTGGTGCTCCGAGGGGGAAAGCCGCTCGGGGCGTCCCAGCTGTCGCTGACGGCTGAGTCCGTGCCGGTCGACCTTCGCCGGGCCGTGGACGGAGGGAACATCGCGTACGAGCGGACCACCGAGGGCGGGGAGCCCATGCTGGTGGTGGGCTCGCCGGCGGGCACCGGGGACGTCGCCCTGTACTTCTTCTTCCCGGAGCGACGGCTCCACGACGACCTGCGCCAGCTCGGGGTCGTCCTGCTGGCCGGTTGGGGGGGCGCCGTCGCGGTGGCGGCTGCGGCGGGCGCGGTGGTGGCCCGCCGCACCCTCGGCCCCGTGGCCGCGGCCAGCGCGGCGGCGCGGTCCATCGCGGAGGGGCTCCTGGACACCAGGCTGCCCGCCGGGGCGAGGGACGAGTTCGGCGCGTGGGCGGCCTCGCTCAACGAGATGGCCGAGGCCCTGGAGGACAAGATCGCGGCGCTGTCGGAGTCCCGGGAGCGGGAGCGCCGCTTCACCGCCGACGTCGCGCACGAGCTCCGCACGCCCCTCACCGCCCTGGTGTCCGAAGCCTCGCTGCTCCGCGAGCATCTCGACCGGATGCCCGCCGAAGCCCGCCGTCCGGCGGAGCTGCTGGTGCACGATGTGGCCCGCCTTCGCCGGCTGGTCGAGGACCTCATGGAGGTCTCCCGGCTCGACTCGGGATCCGAGCAGGTTCGCGCGGAGCCGGTGGACCTCGGTGCGCTGGTCCGGGCCATGCTCGATGCCCGGGGGTGGGCGGGGCACGTTTCCGTGGCGGGCGACGAGGTCACCCTCATCTCCGACCGCCGCCGCCTGGAGCGAATCGTGGCGAACCTGGTGGGGAACGCGCTCGAGCACGGTGGCGGCGGCGTGGCGGTCGGGATGAGCCGCGATGCCCGGGACGTCGTGATCGAGGTCTCCGATGCCGGTCCGGGCATCGCCCCGGAGGACCTGCCGCGCGTGTTCGACCGGTTCTACAAGGCCGACCCCGCCCGGACGGGCCCTGGGAGCGGGCTGGGGCTGGCCATCGCCCGCGAGCACGCCAGGCTGCTGGGCGGGGACATCGACGTGTGGAGCGAGCCCGGCCGGGGAAGCCGCTTCACCCTTCGCCTCCCCGTTTCCGAACCGTTACCCGGCGGCGATGGTGCCGTTTCGCCCCGCGTCGAGGATGAGGCCAACGTCGGAAAGGAGGTCCAACCATGAAGCGTCTCATCGTCCTCGCCGCGGTCGTCGCGACCTTCGCGGCGGCGTGCGCCCAGCGCGGCGTGCACACCGTCGGCCCGGGAGGCACGGGCCCCACCACTGCCTCGCCCGGCGAGCAGCCCTCGGCCGAACCGAGCGTCACGGTCAGCACCGCGAGCCCCGTCCCGTCGCTCACGTACGAGGTCTGGTTCACCCGGGCCGACCACCTGTTCGTGACGAAGCGGACCCAGCCGGACACCCCCGGTGTCGGACGGGCCTCGCTCGAAGCGCTCCTCGACGGCCCCGCCACCCGGGAGATCGACGCCGGCGTCGGGACGCAGGTCCCGCCCGGCACGACGCTGCTCGACCTGTCGATCTCGAACCAGATCGCCACGGTGAACCTGTCCGGCGAGTTCTTCTCGGGCGGGAGCGCCGTCTCCCAGTTCACTCGCCTTGGCCAGGTCGTGTACACGATCTCCCAGTTCCAGTCGGTGAAGGGGGTGACGATCGAGCTCGACGGCGACCCCGTCAAGCCGTTCTCCATCCAGGGCGCCCCGCTGTCGAGGCCGTGGCAGCGCTCCGACTTCACGGACCTGCTGCCCGCAATCCTCGTGGCGGACCCGGTCATCGGCGCGACCGTGTCGAGTCCCGTCGAGATCTCCGGGATGGCGGACGTGTTCGAGGCCACGGTCAGCCTGCGGATCCTGGACGAGAACGGCGCCGAGATCGCCACCGGGTTCACCACCGCCACGTGCGGCACGGGGTGCCTGGGCGACTACTCGACGACGCTCGCGTACCACGTGGACGACGACCAGCCCGGCACGGTCGAGGTGTTCGAGGCCAGCGCGGAGAACGGCCAGCCCATCAACGTGGTCGACATCCCGGTGACGCTCCAGGCCTGAGCGGCTACGCTGGCGGGCCTGAAGTTGCAGGAGGACACGTGGGCGAACACAAGGAAGTCAGGTACGAGCGGCTGTACGTAAAGGTCCCGGGCACCGACCGGCTCCGCAAGAACGCGGCCAGCCGGCTCCGGCACCTGCTGAACACGGGGTGGCGGGAGACCGAGCGCAGCCAGTCCGGCGACTACATCCGGGTCCGGGTGGAGCGCACGGGACACATGCCCGAGTTCGTTCGGATCAAGGAAGCGCCGCCGCCCCCGCCCCGGGAACGTCGCCAGGGCGGGCCGGGCGGGTTCCGCGGCGGCGGGCGCCGGGGCTAACGGGCGCCGCGACCGGCGGACCGCAGCGCAGCAGCGCACACGAAAGAGGCCGCCCCGAGGGGCGGCCTCTTCGCATTCGGATCCGTCCCTATGCGACGGGACGTACGTTGGTGGCCTGCGGGCCCTTCTGGCCCTGGGTCACGTCGAACTCGACGCGCTGGTTCTCCTCGAGGTTCTTGTATCCGGTCCCCTGGATCGCGCTGTAGTGCACGAACACGTCCGGACCGCCCTCCTGGGAGATGAAGCCGTACCCCTTCTCGGAGTTGAACCACTTCACGACACCGGTTGCCACGAACAATCCCCTCCTTTCCTGGCCGTCTCGGAATCCCTGGGCCCGTGGCCCGTCCGTCGGCCTCCGGCCTTCTGGCCGGCTGAGGGAACTGCTCGAAGCTTGAAACTGCGATGCCGTGCCCTCGGGCGAACTATACCAATCACCGCACTTCGGTCCAGAGGTCTTCCGGGCTCTCCGAGCCGGTGGCTGCGGCTAAAGGGCGACGCCCGACCCCCCGACACTTGGAGGGAGATGTACACCAGCGTGGTCCTGTGCGAGGACTGCCGCCTGACCCCGGCGGCGGTGTCCCTGCTGGCCGAGGTCGTGAAGGACCTCCAGCGCACCCGGCCGAACGACACGAGCTGGGGATCGGACGTCTGCTCCACCTGCGGCGAGGTCACCGGCGTGTTCGACGACCGCGAGGGATGGGCCTTCGGGACGAGGGCCCCGGTGCCGGTCGTCGTGGAGCCGGTCCGCCAGCCGTTCGTCTGGGTCGGCTGACCGGGACCCCGCTAGAGCAGGCTCTCCTGGTCGGTGGGCACCGGCCGGCGGCGCCGCGGCTCCTCTTCCTCCGCGGGATGCTCCACGAGCGCGACCACGCGTGAGGCCATGAACCGACCGGTGCGAACGGCCTGGCCGGACCGGGTGATCTCCGTGACCTCCACCACGCCTCTCGCCGTCGACACCTCCACGCGACGGCCGGCCTTCGTGGCCTCGATCTCGTAGGTCTGGACCCCGTTCCCGGCGTCGACGACGACCTCGACCCGATCACCCTTCATCGCGATCTCATCCTACGCCCGGGCCCGCGCCGGTCCGATACGGTCTGCTGCACGATGGACGAGCTCCTTCCAGCGGTCCTGGCCGGAGGCGAGCGCGAGGCCGTGAAGGTCGAGGACCGGTCGATCTCGTACGGCCGGCTCAGGGAGGCCGCCTCGGCCCTGGCGGCCCGGCTGGGGGCCGGCGAGCGCGTCGCTCTGTGGGCCGAGCCGGCCGTGGAGACCTGCGTCGGCGTCGTGGGGACCCTCCTGGCCGGTGCGGTGGCGGTGCCCGTCAACCCGCGGAGCGGGTCCCGCGAGCTCGAGCACGTGCTTCGCGAAGCGGCCCCGCGCAGGATCCTGGCCGGAGGGCAGGCCGCCCTTCCCGCCGTCCTGGCCGGCCTGGAGCGGGTCGACATCGATCCCCATGCCGCCGGTCGCCCCCTGCCCCCCGAGCCGGGCCCGGAGTCCCCCGCCCTCGTCTTCTTCACCTC
>WNFU01008661.1_pt1 | contig 17364 bp, 23 predicted proteins | sample 5400121 | NCBI WGS metagenome assembly WNFU01 (sample SAMN13153360, study PRJNA577476) | soil metagenome | isolation source: 100 cm soil or saprolite under grassland replicate 1 | place: USA:California | collected 2016-06-15
CGGTCAAGGCGTTGCGCAAGGACGTGACGGCGAAGCTCTACGGCGGCGACGTGACGCGCAAGCGCAAGCTGCTCGAAAAGCAGAAGAAGGGCAAGAAGCGCATGAAGCAGGTCGGCCGCGTCGAGGTCCCCCAGGAAGCCTTCCTCTCGGTGCTCGAGATCGATGAGTGAGCGCGAGCGAAATCGAGGGGCCGTCGCGGCGGCGTTCGAGGCCTTTCAGCACGGAGACGTCGAGGCGGTGAACGCCGGCCTGGACCCGGAGATCGAGGTGGTGATCTCCGATCGGCTCGCCAACTCGGGTACGTGGAGCGGAATCGAGGGGTTCTGGGAGAGCGTCTCGAGCTGGCTCGAGGCGTGGGACGAGTACCGGATCGACGTGGAGTCGATCGAGACTCCCGACGACGAGCACGTCGTCGTCGAGGCCCGACAGACGGCAACCGGGCGCTCGAGCGGGGTCCCCGTCGAGCTGACCACCTACTTCGTCTTCTGGGTCGACGACGGGATCTCGAAGCGATACGAGCTTCACGCCTCGCGCGAGGATGCGATCGCGGCGATCGCGCGACACTAAACTGCGCGGCTTCGAATGGCGCTCAACACGGAGCTGATCGGCAAGACATGGCCGGCCGCCGAGTACGAGGTCGGCCGCGAGAAGATCCGCGAGTACGCCAACGCGGTGGGGGAGACGAACCCGATCCACCACGACCCCGAGGCGGCGCGCGAGGCCGGATTTCGCAACGTCGTCGCCCCGCCGATGTTCTGCGTCGTCTACAGCGCCCCGGCGATGAGCCCCGCGATCCTCGACCCCGAGCTCGCCATCAACCTCGCCGCGATGGTCCACGGCGGCCAGGAGTTCGAGTGGGGCGAGCCGGTGTGCGCCGGCGACGTGATCACCACCACGCCGCGGCTCGCCGACCTCAGCGAGAAGAACGGGATGTCGTTCTACGTCTTCGAGTCGGTGTCGGTCAACCAGGACGGCGACGAGACCGTCAGGGCGACGTGGACGAACATCGTTCGGGTCTGAGGCCGAGGCGCGTGCCTACCTCTGACCGCGTGAAGCTCGCGCGCGACGCCTACGGCGCCTACGAGTCCGGCGACCGTCGCGTCATCGAGGAGCTCCTGACCGACGACTTCACCTTCTACAGCCCTCCCGACCCGGGGATCGACCGCGCGACGTACTTCGAGCGCTGCTGGCCGAACTCCGAGCTGATCGAGTCCTTCGAGTTCAAGCGGCTCGTCGAGACCGGCAATGAGGTCGTCGTGACCTACGAGAGCACGAAGACCGACGGGAAGCGGTTTCGCAACACCGAGGTCCTCACATTCGAAGGCGACAAGATCTGTAGGACGGAGGTCTACTTCGGCTGGGACCTCGAGTGATCGCTCGGCGGCGCTGCGGGGCTACGGCACGCCGGGGCTGAGCGGCAGCTCGGGCTCGAGCGCCGCGAGCGCGGCGGAGTCCGGGGCCGAGGGACCTGCGCGTCCGGGCCCGGTCCAGCTCGTCTTGACCGGCTCGCGCTCGATCAGCTTGCTCCACGTCGCGCCGCCGATCACGCCCGTCGCGACGAGCTCGTGCTCGGCCTGGAACTCGCTCACGGCGCCTTCCATGCCGGCGTCGAACGTGCCGTCGATGTCGACCGCGATCTCGTAGGCGCGCAGCAGCTCCTGGGCGAGCACGACGAGGTCGCCTGCCGCGCCGCGCTTCAGCAACGGATAGGTGATCTTGGCGTCGAAGTCCGGAACCCCTGAGGTCAGCGGCTTCGAGACCTTGCGCCACTCCGGGATGCTGGTGTGCTGCCACGACCACCAGCTAACGCCGTCGGCGCCGTACTCGTTCGCGAACTGGCGGAAGCGGATCAGGTCCTTCTTCGGCGGATCGTCGTAGGTCTGGCCGAGCGGGTCGATCGGCGCGTCGTAGGGGCGGTTGAAGCGGAAGGTGTGCGAGTAGCCGCTCTTCACCGAGGTCCCGATCGTGTGCCAGTAGAGCTGCGGCAGGTTGTACTGCGCCGCGCCGGGGGCGAGGAAGACCGAGTACGGGAACGAGGGGTGATAGTCGACGAAGGGAAAGCTCGTCAGCGCGACCGGGTAGTCGGGCCCGACGAGCGTGCGCAGCTCGTCGATGTAGCGCTCGGCCGAGGTGTAGCGGCCCTCGTAATTTGACTCGGCGTCGATCACGAGGCAGTCGGCGCCGTTGGCGACGGCCGCGGCGCCACGCTGCGCCTCGACGACGGGGGACGCCCCATAGACGAACTGCCACGCGCAGACCTCGAGCCCGTGGGCCTGGAGCTGGTCGACCAGCGGGGCTGAGAACTGCTCCCAGTAGTCGTTGCCGTCAGCGCTCTTTATGTACACGGTGTCGATGTGGTACTTCGCCGCCCGCGCGGCGATCGCGTCGGCCGTCCCGCCGGCCGCGGTGACGTACCAGATCCACATCCCGTTGCCCTCGACGGGGTTCGCCTTCGCCGCCGCCGAGCCTGGGGCGAGCGCGAGCAGCACGATGGCGCCGGCCACGACGAGGCCGGCCAGCCGGGCACCCAGCTTGCAACGCGCAAACACCGCTCGTCCTTCGTATACCGAGCGGGCGCGCGCAGTTGCGCTATGAGCAGGGAATTTAGGCTTCATCGCCCGGCTGAGGGACACTGGAAATAGAATTCGGCCCGATGGCCGAGTTCTCCTCCGGCGACAGCCTCCCCGAGCTTCGGGTCACGCCCGACAAGTACCTCCCGCATCGCTACGCGGGCGCTTCGGGCGACTTCAACCCGATCCACATCGACAAGGAGTTCGCCCAGGCGGTCGGCCTTCCCGGCACGATCCTCCACGGCCTCTACACGATGGCCCAGGTGGCGCGCGCTCACACCGACGCGGCGGGCGGCGACCCTCGCGCGCTCAAGCGCCTCTCGGTGCAGTTCCGCGGCATGGGCATGCCCGAGCAGGAGGTCGTCGTCAGCGCGACGGTCAAGGAGGCCGGCGACGGGCGCGTCGTCACAGACACCGTCGCCGCGCAGGGCGAGAATCAGATCATCCGCAACGCCGAGGCCGAGCTCGTGGTCGGCTGAGGCGTCAGGTTCCGCAACCCGCCAACCTAGAATCGGAGCCATGCTTTCCGAGCGCCAGCAGCGCATCCTGCAACTGGTCGTCGACTCGTACCTGCGTGACGGGCGGCCGGTCGGCTCGCGCGCGGTCGCCGGGCAGGACGAGATCGAATGGAGTCCCTCGACGGTGCGCGGCGAGCTTTCTGCGCTCGAGGGGGAGGGCTTTCTCACCCATCCCCACACCTCCGCGGGCCGGGTCCCGACGGACTCCGGCTACCGCTTCTACGCCGACGCCCTGCTCGCCTCTGGCGGGCGCCTGCCGGCGAAGCGCGGCGCGCGGCTCGAGCTCACGCGGATGCGGCGCGAGGTCGACGAGGCGATGCGCGACACGACCTCGGCGCTATCGCAGATCACCGATCTGCTCGCGCTCGTCACGGCGCCCCCGCCCTCGTCGGCGCGCATCCACCGGGTCGAGGTGCTGCTGCTTCAGCCGCGCGTCGCGATGGTCGTCGTCATCGCCTCGAACGGCGCGGTCGCAAAGCGCGTCTTCACCTTTCTGCGTCCCCTCGACCCGGGCCTGATCGAGTGGGCGTCGAGCTATCTCAACGAACGCCTCGGCGGGCTCGGCCTCGGGGCGAGGATGATCACCGACCGCCTCGCCGATCCAGAGCTGGGCGAGTCGGAGCGGGGGTTCCTGGCCGAGATCGGCGGCGCCTTCACGGATCTCGAGCAGCGCGTCGAGGACACCCTCTACGTCGACGGCGCGGCGCGGCTTCTCTCCGAGCAGCACGTCGAGGACCTGCCCCAGATCGACGCCCTGATGAAGGCGTTGGAGCGGCGCGCGAGCCTGCTGCGCATGCTGCGCTCGGCGCTCGACGAGCGTTCGGTCTTCCTGTGGATCGGAGACGAGAACCCCGAGCCCGCGCTTCGCTCGGTCAGCGTGGTCGGCGCCAACTACGGTCTCGGCTATCGCAACCTCGGTGCGGTGGGCGTGGTCGGACCGCTGCGCATGGACTACGCGACCGCGATCGCCTCGGTGCGCGAGGCCGCGGGCCAGCTCTCGCGCTTCTTCGAAACCGTCTACGAGCGGTAGGCGGCATGCCGCGCGACTACTACGAGGTCCTCGGGGTGGACCGCGGCGCCTCGGCGGGCGAGATCAAGAAAACCTTTCGCAAGCTGGCGCGCGAGCTGCATCCCGACGTCAACACCGAGGACCCCGAGGCGGAGGAGCGCTTCAAGGAGGCGGCGGAGGCCTATGAGGTGCTCTCCGACCCGGAGCGGCGCCGCGTCTACGACGCCTTTGGCCACGAAGGGCTGCGGACCGGGGGATGGAGCCCGCGCTCGGCCGGGGTCGGCGGATTCGAGGACATCTTCGAGGCCTTCTTCGGTCGCGGCGACCCCCTGTTCGGGGAGCTGTTCGGCTTCCAGCGCGCCGGCCCGGCGGCCGGCGGCGACGTCGCGGCCGCGGTCGAGATCTCCATCGAAGAGGTCGTCAGCGGCACTTCGCGCGAGCTGAGCTTCGACGCCGTGTCCATCTGCGAGCGCTGCCGCGGCAACGGCGCCGAGCCGGGGACGCCGATCCGCACCTGCGACGAGTGCGGGGGGTCGGGGCAGATGCGCCGCGTGCGCCGCACCGCCTTCGGACAACTCGTCCAGACGGGCGTGTGCTCGAGCTGCGGCGGCGACGGGCGCGTCCCCGAGCAGCCGTGCGAGCAGTGCGGGGGCCGGGGCAGGACCGCCGGCACGCGCACGTGGGACGTCGAGATCCCGCCCGGGATCGAGTCCGGCCAGCGGATCCGGCTCGCCGGCGCGGGCCATGCCGGAGAGGCGGGCGCGCGGTCGGGCGATCTCTACGTCCGGGTCACCGTGGCCGAGGACGAGCGCTTCCGCCGCGAGGGCGCCGACCTGGTCAGCGTCGTCGAGGTCCTCGCCACCCAGGCGATGCTCGGCGGCTCGGTCAGCGTGCCGACCCTCGACGGGGATCGCGACGTCGACGTCCCGCCCGGCACGCAGCCCGGCGACCACATCGTGCTGCGCGGGCTCGGGCTCCCCGAGCTGCGGGGCACGTACCGCGGCGACCAGCACGTGTTCTTCAACGTCGTCGTGCCGGGCAACCTGAGCGACGAGCAGCGCGAGCTCGCGGCTCGACTCGACGAGACGGTGGGGCCCGACAATCTGCGCCGCGAGCACGGCGACGGCCTGTTCTCGCGGGTTCGCCGGGCATTCGGATAGGCGTGGCCCACCTGCCGTGATCCGGCTCGCGGTGCGCTGCCGCCCGGAGCTGGCCGAGCAGGTGCTGGCCGAGCTCGTCCAGCTCGCGCCGGGCGGCGTCGAGGAGGAGCGCGGATCCGGCTACGTCGAGTACGCGATATACGGCGCCGAGGGCGAGCTGCCCGCCCTGGGCGAGCTCGAGGCCGCGACCGGGGACGGCTTGATCGAGGTCACCACGAGCGAGGTTCCCGAGGACTGGGCCGACCGCTGGCGCGACTTCCACCGCCCGATCCTGGTCGGCGGCCGACTGTGGGTGCGACCGTCCTGGGAGCCGCCGGTCGAGGACGCGGTCGATGTGGTGATCGATCCCGGACACGCCTTCGGGACGGGCGCCCATCCGACCACGCGCCTGTGCCTCGAGCTGCTGCTCGCGCTCGCCGAGGCCGGCGCTGCGGGCGGCCCGCTCACCGACCTCGGCACTGGCTCTGGGGTCCTGGCGATCGCCGCGGCGAAGCTCGGCTGGGCCCCCGTGCTCGCGTGCGACCACGAGCGCGCCGCGGTGGACGCCGCCCGCGTCAACGCCGCCGCCAACGGCGTGGAGCTCGAGCTGCGGCGCGTCAACCTGCGCTCCGCGCCCCCGCCCGCGGCGCCGACGGTGGTCGCCAACCTCACAGCCCCGGCGCTGACGTCCGTGGCCGAGCGGCTGAGCGCATTGCCCGCGTCACAGCGACCGCACCGCCTCGTCTGCTCGGGTCTGCTCGCCGCCGAGGCGGATCAGATCTCGATGGCGCTCGAAGCCGCGGGGCTGCGGGAGGCGGAGCGGCGGGCTGAAGGCGACTGGACGGCGCTGCTGCTGCGGCGCCCCTGAGCCGCCGCGAGCCCGGGTATCTTCCCGGCCGTGACCGTCGCCTCGATCGAGTTCTACGACGTCGTGGTCTTCGTCCACGTCGCCGCTGTGGTGCTGGCGTTCGGCCCCACCTTCGGATACGCGTTCTTTCAGGGCATCGCGGAACGTTACTTCCCGCGCAGCATCCCCAACGTGATGCGCGCCATGGGCACGGTCGATCGCTATCTCGTACTCCCAGGCCTGCTCGTGATCCTGGCGGGGGGCGTCTACCTGGTCATCGACGGACCGTGGGACTGGGACGACACGTTCGTGAACGTGGGCATGGCCGCGGTCGTCCTCCTGCTGGTATTCCAGTTCGCGTTCTTCCGGCGCATCGAGCGCTCGCTTGCGCAGCTCGCCGAGCGCGACATCGCCGCAGCGGGGACCGGAGACGTGGAGCTCAGCGACGAGTACTGGGCCGCATCGAAGCGATCCGCGATCGGCGGATCGCTCGCCGGGGTCCTGGTCCTGATCGCGATCTTCTTCATGACCGTCAAGCCGTAGCGACGCCGCTGGCGCCATCATCAGTCCGATGACGGCCGAGCGGCGCAAACTGCCGATCGCGCTCTTCGACTCCGGCGTGGGGGGCCTCACGGTGCTGCACGAGTGCCTCGTCTCGCTGCCCGCCGAGGACTTCGTCTACCTCGGCGACGACGCACGGTTCCCGTACGGGACCAAGCCCGCCGCGGAGCTGCGCGAGTGCGTGGAGCAAAACGTCGCCTTCCTGCTCGACCGCGGCGCCAAGCTGCTCGTCCTCGCCTGCAACTCGGCGACGACCGCGGGCGAGGACGCGGCCCGCGCGATCGCCGCCCGGCACGAGGTCGAGGTCGTGACGGTGATCGAGCCCGAGGCGGAGATCGCAGCCGCGATCAGCGAATCCGGGCAGGTGGGGGTCCTGGCGACGCCGGCCACCGTCGAGGGTGGCGCGTACCTGCGCGCGCTCGCCCGCCAGGGCCGGGAGCTGACCGTCACCCAGGTAGAAGCCCCGGACCTCGCCGCGATCATCCAGCGCGGCTTCCCGTTCTCCGAGGCCGTGGTCGAGAAGGCGCGCTCCTACTGTGCGCCGCTTAAGGAGGCGGACGTCGACACGGTGATCCTCGGTTGCACGCACTACCCGCTCGTCGCTCCGATGCTGCAGCGGATCCTCGGCCGCGACGTGCGCCTTGTGACGGCCGGCCATGCGGTCGCCGCGACCGTCCAGCGGCTGCTGGAGTCGCGCGGGCTCGAGGCCCGCGACGGCGGCGAGGGCGACTACCGCTTCATGTGCACGGGCGACCCGGAGTCGTTCCGCGAGCTCGGCACCCGCTTCCTGCAGATGCCGCTCGGAGAGATCGAGCACGTGGAGGTCAACTGATGGCCCTGATCGCGTTGTTGCCGTGGGGGGCGGTGCTCGGGGCGCTGGCGATCTATCTCGTGATCGTCGCGGCGCTGCTCGTGGCCGGCCGGCGCGAGCACGCCCGCGCGGTCGCCGGATTCATCCCCGACTGCGTGGTGATGGTCAAGCGGCTGATCGCCGACCCCGCGACCCCGCGTCGACAACGGCTTCTGCTGGGCGCGCTGCTCGCCTATCTCGCCTCGCCGCTCGACCTGATCCCGGACTTCATTCCGGTCGCGGGCCAGCTCGACGACGCGGTGATCGTCGCCCTGGCACTCCACGTGGTGCTGCGCAGTCGCGGCGAGGCCGCGATCCGTGCCGCGTGGCCCGGCCCCGAGAGCTCGCTGCGGGTCATCCTCGGGGCGGCTGGCGCGCGCGCCGGGAGACACGACGCCGAGGCTACCCTGTAGCGATGAGCATCCTCGATCGGGTTCAGGCCGACACGCGCGAGGCGATGAAGGCGGGCGACCGCGTCCGCGTCGGGGCGCTGCGCATGCTCGCGAGCTCCCTGCAGCAGGACGCCAAGCTCGGAGACGGCGACGAGATCACCGTGCTTCAGCGCGAACGCAAGAAGCGGCTCGAGGCCGCGGAGGCGTACCGCGACGGGGGGCGCCCCGACGCCGCAGATACCGAGGAGGCCGAGGCGCGCACGATCGAGGCCTATCTGCCCGAGCAGCTATCCGACGACGAGCTCGGCGAGCTGGTCGGGGCCGCGATCGAGGAGTCCGGAGCCGAGAGTCCCAAGGAGATGGGCAAGGTGATGTCCGTCGTCATGCCGAAGGTCGAGGGGCGCGCGGACGGCAAGCGCGTCAGCCAGGCGGTGCGCGAGCGGCTTGGCGCGTAGGCAGCTGACGCTCGACAACTCGGTGGCGGCCGAGCTCGCCGGATCTCAGGACGCGGTGCTCAGGACGCTGGAGGGCCACCTCGGGTGCGACCTGTACCTGCGCGGCAACGTGCTGACGCTCGAGGGCGACGACGGCGAGGTCAGCACGGCGGAGTCGGTCGTCGACGAGCTGGTGGAGCTGATCGAGCGCGGCCACGAGATCGCCCCGGGGACGGTCGAGGCCGTGACCGGGGCACTCGATGCGGACGAGAGCCCCGTCGAGGTGCTCGAGGACGTGATCTGGCGCCACCGCAACGTCAAGATCGCGCCGCGCACGGTCAACCAGAAGCGCTACGTCGACTCGATCCGCGAGCACACGATCTCGTTCGGGATCGGCCCCGCGGGAACCGGCAAGACGTTCCTCGCCGTAGCGATGGCGGTGGCGGCGCTCGACGCCCGCGACGTCAGCCGGGTGATCCTCACCCGGCCCGCGGTCGAGGCGGGAGAGCGTCTCGGCTTCCTGCCCGGCGACATCCAGGCCAAGGTCGATCCCTACCTGCGACCGCTGTTCGACGCGCTCTACGACATGCTCGATCCCGACCGGGTCAACTCCTACTTCGAGAGGGGAGTCATCGAGGTCGCGCCGCTGGCGTTCATGCGGGGTCGAACGCTTAATGACTCGTTCGTGATCCTCGACGAGGCCCAGAACACGAGCCCCGAGCAGATGAAGATGTTCCTGACCCGGCTCGGGTTCGGCTCGCGCATGGTCGTCACCGGCGACATCACGCAGATCGACCTGCCGCGCGACCAGCGCTCCGGGCTCGTCGTCGTCGGAGAGATCCTCTCCGAGGTCCAGGACATCGCCTTCGTGCGCTTCGGCTCAGCCGACGTGGTGCGCCACAAGCTGGTCCAGAGGATCGTCGCGGCGTACGGCGCCTACTCCGAGCGGGACAAGCAAGCGGGTGAGCCCGAGGGCGACGCGGACGGCGATGCGACTTGAGCCTCGACCTCGCCGACGTTCCCGCTGAGCTTCGCCCCGCGGTCGCCTCCGCGCTCGAGCACGCCGGGGTCGAACACGGACACGTCTCGGTCGAGCTCATCGGCCCCGAGAGGATGCGCGAGCTCAACCGCTCGCACCGCGGGGTCGATCGCGCGACTGACGTGCTGGCGTTCCCGGTCGACGGGATCGGCGGTACGCCGGGACCGCGCGAGCTCGGCGACGTCGTGATCTGCCCCGCCGAGGCCGCCGACCTGCGCGAGGCGGCGGTTCACGGCGTGCTGCACCTGTGCGGCTACGACCACGAGGCCGACGACGGCGAGATGCTCGAGCTCCAGCGGCGGGTCCTCGAATCGCTTCAGCGGTGACGCGGTCGGGGATCGTCGGGCTCGCCGGCCGCCCCAATGTCGGCAAGTCGACCCTCATCAACTCGATCGTCGGCGCCAAGGTGGCGATCGTCTCGGACCGTCCGCAGACGACGCGGCGCGCGGCGCGCGGCGTGGCGACCGACTCCGCTGGGCGCTGGCAGATCGTCCTCGTCGACCTGCCGGGCGTGCAGCGGCCGCGCGATGAGCTCACCGGGCGCATGCAGCGCCGTGTCGAGCGCGAGCTCGCCGGTGCGGACGCCGCCCTGTTCGTGCTCGACGGCGAGCAGGGGGTCGGGCCCGGGGATCGCTTCATCGCCCAGGCGCTGCTCGGAGCCCGGGCCGATGTCCCGGTCGTATGCGCGGTCAACAAGTCCGATCGCCTGTCGCTCGGGCAGACCGCCAGGGCCCTCGCGCAGACCGAGGAGCTGGGGGTGGCGGACGAGATCTTCCCGGTGAGCGCCAGGACCGGCAGTGGGGTGGAGGCGATGACCGAGCGACTCGCCGAGCTGCTGCCGGAGGGGCCGCTGCTCTACCCGGCCGGGGAGCGCCGCGACGCCTCACCCGAGCGCCATGTCGCGGAGCTGATCCGCGAGCAGGTGCTGAAGCGCACCCGCGACGAGATCCCCCACGCGGTCGAGGTCATGGTCGACGAGATGACGCCGCGCGATGACGGGCTCGTCGAGGTGCGCGCCCAGATCTGGGCCGAGACCGAGTCGCAGAAGGGCATCCTGATCGGCGGCGGGGGGAGGATGGTGCGCGAGATCGGCACCGCGGCTCGCCGCGAGCTCGAGCGCGAGCTCGACGCGCGCGTCTTTCTAGACCTCAGGGTCACGGTGCGGCGCCACTGGCGCCGCGACGAGGCGCTGCTTGATCGGCTGGGCATCGAATAGTGTCCGCGCCTCTCCGTGAGCGAGGAATGGGACGAATGCGACTGACAGCCGCGATCATCACCGCGTGCGCGGCGCTCGGGGTGGCGGCTTGCGGCGGCGACGAGGAGGTCACGCTGCCGAGCACGACGGCGCCGACCGCGACGGGCGCCACGGGCGCCACGGGCGAGGACGGCGCGACGGGCACCGGCGCGGCGGTCGAGGACGCGTTTGGGGACGCCGGCTTCGGAATCCAGTCCGTGAGCTGCCCCGACGACGTGCCGCTCGAGGAGGGGGACACCTTCGAGTGCGACTTCACGGTCGACTCCGGCGAAGCGGGCACGCTGTCGATCACCGTGGACTCGGCCGACGAGCAGAGCGCGATGCTCAGCTACGAGGGCGAGGCGGGCTCGGAGCCGATCGAGGGCGAGGGGATCGAAGTCGAGAAATAGCCTCGCGCCGCGCGCCGGGGCGCGGCGGGCGGGCGATCGCACCCGGGCGGCTGCTGCCGGCGGGCCGCACGGCGATTCGTACACTCACCCCGTGAGCACTGCAGCGATTCGCTTCGACGAGCACGGCCTCGTGCCGTGCGTGATGCAGGACTGGCGCACGGGCGAGGTGCTGACGCTGGCGTACATGAACGCCGAGGCGCTGGTGCGCACCCGCGAGACGGGCGAGGTCCATTTCTACAGCCGCTCGCGGCGCGCGGTCTGGCACAAGGGCCAGACGTCGGGCAACGTGCAGCGCGTGCGGCAGCTTCGCTTCGACTGCGACGGCGACGCGATCGTCGCCCTGGTCGAGCCCGCCGGGCCGGCGTGCCACACCGGTGAGCGCTCGTGCTTCTACCGCGACCTCGACGGCAACGCCGACACGGCGCCCGACGCCCCGCCGGAACCGGGCGAGCCCACGCCCGCCACGCACGAGGCCCTCGCGACGCTGGAGCGCACGCTGATCGAGCGCGCGCAGAAGCGGCCGCGTGGCTCCTACACGGTGGAATTGCTCGACGATCCCGCACGGATCGAGTCGAAGCTGCGCGAGGAGGCCGACGAGGCGGCCCGGGCCGCGCACTCCGAGTCCGAGGAGCGGCTCGCCGAGGAGGCCGCCGACGTCGTCTACCACCTCAACGTCCTGCTGCTGTCGCGCCGTCTCGATGGCCGAGGTGCTGGAGATGCTCAATGGCCGTCGCCGCTAACACCGATCTAAGCCTCGACCCCGACCTCGAGCGCGCGCGCGAGCTGGCGCGCGACGCCAACGTCGTCCCGGTGGCGTACCGGTTCGTGGAGGACACCGAGACCCCGGTCTCCGCCTTCCTCAAGCTGCGCGACGAGGGGCCCGCGTTCCTGCTCGAGTCGGCCGACTACGGCCGGGTCGGCCGCTGGTCGTTCCTCGGCTTCCGGCCGCGCTCGATCCTGCGCTGGTCGGAGGGGAGGCTTTCGGAGTCCCGCGGCGGCGAGGTCGCGGAGCGCGACGCTGCGGATCCCTACGCCGCGGTCGAGGAGTACCTGGCGCGCTACGCGATTGCGGCTATCGACGGCCTGCCGCCGTTCGCCGGCGGCGCCGTGGGCTTCTTCGGCTACGACCTCGTTCGCACTGTCGAGTCCCTCGCGCCGCCCAACCCCGATCCCCTCGGGCTGCCGGACATGGCCTTGATGGTCACCGACGTCCTGGTGGCCTTCGACCACCTGCGCCACGACATCACCGTGCTTGCGAACGCGTTCGTCGAGGAGGACGGCGGGGTGGACGCCGCCTACGCGCGCGCCGCGGCCGAGATCGCGGGCGTGGTCGAGCGGCTTCGGGGCCCCGTTCCGAGCGCCCCGGCCAGGCCCACCGCCGACGGCGTGAGCTTCGAGTCCAACATGACGCGCGAGCAGTTTGAGTCCAACGTGCGGCGGATCATCGAGTACATCCATGCCGGCGATGCCTTCCAGGTCGTCCCCTCGCAGCGCTTCTCCGCTCCCTGTCCCGTGGAGGCGTTCTCGATCTACCGCGGGCTGCGGACGATCAACCCCTCCCCGTACATGTACTTCCTCGACTTCGGCGACTTCGAGATCGCCGGCGCTTCACCGGAGCCGCTGGTCAAGGTCACGGGGCGACGGGTCGAGACCCGCCCGATCGCCGGGACCTACGAGCGGGGAGAGAACGAGGAGGAGGACAGGCGCCGCGCCGAGGAGCTGCTGCGTGACCCCAAGGAGCGCGCCGAGCACGTGATGCTCGTCGACCTGGGGCGCAACGACCTGGGGCGCGTGTGCGAGTACGGCAGCGTCGAGGTCGAGGAGTTCATGGTCGTCGAGCACTACTCCCACGTGCTTCACATCGTCAGCGAGGTCTCGGGCCGGCTGCGCGACGGGGTCACGGCGATGGACGCCCTGCGCGCGGTGCTTCCGGCGGGGACCCTGTCGGGGGCCCCCAAGGTTCGGGCGATGGAGATCATCGACGAGCTCGAGCCCCACAAGCGCGGCTCCTACGGGGGCGCGATCGGGTACCTGAGCTTTACCGGCGACCTCGACACGGCGATCCACATCCGCACCGTCGTGGTCAAGGACGGGCTGATCCACGTGCAGGCGGGAGGCGGCACGGTCGCCGACGCCAAGCCCGACTACGAGTACCGGGAGTCGCTCAACAAGGCGAAGGCGATCTTCCGCACGGTCGAGTTCGCGGCCCAGCAGACCGAGTGGCCGTGAACGTCCTCGTGATCGACAACTACGACTCGTTCGCCTACAACCTCGTCCAGTACCTCGGCGAGCTGGGAGCCGATGTCGACGTGGTGCGGAACGACCGCGCGCCGGTCGCCGACCTGCTCGATCGGCGCCCCGACCGCCTCGTGATCTCGCCGGGACCGCGCACCCCCTCCGACGCCGGAGTCTCGATCGAGGCGTCGCGCGCCTTCGCTGAGGCGGGCGTTCCGGTGCTCGGGGTGTGCCTCGGGCACCAGTCGCTGGTCGAGGCGTTCGGCGGGCGCACCGTGCGCGGTGAGCCCGTTCACGGCAAGGACGCCGAGGTCGAGCACGACGGCGCCGGCCTGTTCCGCGGCCTCCCGAGCCCGATGACCGCGGGCCGCTACCACTCGCTGGTCGCCGATCCCGAGCTTCCGGAGGAGCTTGAGCTGACGGCGAGCTTCGGCGACGTCGTGATGGGCGTCCGCCACCGCTCATTGCCCGCCGAGGGCGTCCAGTTCCACCCCGAGTCGGTGCTCACCCCGAACGGGAAGGATCTGCTGCGGAACTTCCTGGCCGGCTGAACTCACGGTAGCCTTCGGCATGGAATGGCCCTTCGCAGCGATCGAATGGGTCTAGGGACGGCGAGGCGCCTTCGGACTCGACGGGTCATCCGGTGGTGGACCTGCATGGCGGCGACCGCGGTGCTTGCCCTGCTTGCGCCTCTCGCGCCACTCGCTGCAGGATCGCTGGCCAAAAAAACTGACAAAGCCCGCGGGTCGCTGGATCTTGCGGTCGAGCCGCAATATCCGCAGTGCGATCCGGCGGCAACTCAGCCGGGATCCTGCCGATTCGGGCTCACCCTCCAGGTAAAGATCCATTCGAAGCCGGCCTGCGAGCGCAAACGGGTCGTCGAGCTCTCCCGCGTCGATACCGTCCCGAGTATCCAGTTCGACAGCCTGTACACGGACAAGCAGGGCGCCGATTCGCTGGAGCTTTGGCTCAGGTCGTATCACCCGCAGATCGGCGAAATCGCCAATGAAATCGGGAAGACGGTTGGCGGCACCGTTGTGAAGTACTGGGCCGCCGCACCTCCCGAGATCGTCAAACAGGGCTTTAGGTTGACCTTCTGCAAGAAGCTGAAGTCCCAGATCGAGGGAGTCCCGGCTCCGATGCCCCCGCCACCGGAGTTCGGCTAGTAATTCCAGCGTGCCCGAGGTCGAGCTCGACCGCGGCGACGTCGTGACCACCTGCCCCCGCGGCTGAAAGACTCGGAACCATGCCCAACGACATCCTCACCCGCGCGATCGACGCGGTCGCGAGCGGCGAGCACCTGACCGCCGATCACGCCTCGGCGGCGCTCGCGGAGATTATGGAGGGCCGCGCCGGGGAGGTCCAGACCGCCGCCTTCCTGATCGCGCTGCGTGCCAAGGGCGAGACCGTGGCCGAGCTGGTCGGACTCGCGCGCACCATGCGCGGGCTGGCCGCCGAGGTCGAGGTCGGGCGCGACGACCTCGTCGACACCGCCGGGACGGGCGGTGGGCCGACCACGTTCAACGTGTCGACGACCGCGGCGCTGATCGCCGCCGGGGCCGGCTGCGCCGTCGCCAAGCACGGCAACCGCTCGGCTACCAGCAGGTCGGGCTCGGCCGACGTGCTCGAGGCGCTCGGGGTCAAGATCGATCTCGGTCCCGAGGACGTCGCCACCTGCATCGATGAGGTCGGCTTCGGCTTCATGTTCGCCCCCCGCCATCACGCCGCGATGAAGCACGTCGTCCCGGTGCGCAAGGAGCTCGCCGTGAGGACGATCTTCAACTTCCTCGGCCCGCTGACCAACCCCGCCGGCGCGCGGCGGCAGCTCCTCGGGGTCTCGGACCGCCACTACCAGGAGACGATCGCCGAGGCGCTCGTGAGATCGGAATCGCCGCCGACACCCGGGTCATCGAGGTGGCCGATCGACGGACCGAGGAGTGGTTCGTGCGTCCCGGGGAGCTGGGACTAGACAGGGCCCCGCTCGACGCGCTCGCGGGCGGAACCCCCGACGAGAACGCCGCGATCACCCGGGCCATCCTCGAGGGCCGGCAGGGCCCGCCGCGCGATGTCGCGGTGCTCAACGCCGGCGCCGCGATCATGGTCGCCGGAGGCGCCGCGGACCTCGCGGAGGGTGTGAGCCGCGCCGCGGAGGCGATCGACTCCGGCGCCGCAGCAGAGCTTCTCCGCCGCCTCATTGAGAGAACCTCCCGTCTCTCCAAGCAGGATTCAGACCGATAGCTTGTGCACCACGGCCGTCCTGCCGAAAGATGCTCTGTGAGAGCGGATTTGTGCGTCGTGTGCGCAGAATCACGCACGAGAACCCGGAACCTTCGACGCGGTCTTGCGTTATGCGAATAGAATGCACGGCCGTTCCGGGCACCTTGCTCAAATCGGGCGGGGTGGCGATTCGGCGTCAAACACCAGCGTGCACACGGTCGACTCGGCGACAAGACGGGACATCACGACTTCGGGGGTCGTCGGCGGCTTGAGCATGCGCGATCACATCGTCGAGATTCGGCGCAAGGAGATCGCGGAGCGCTATCGCAACATCTCGCGGGACGACCTCAGAAACCAGCTCGGCGATCGGGACCAGGACCGCCCCTTTGACGAAGCTCTGACCCGCATGGGCATTTCGGTGATTGCGGAGTTCAAGCGCAAGTCGCCGACACGTGGCGACATCGCGGTTGCCGCGGATCTCCCTAGAACTGTGGAAGCCTACGAACGGGGGGGCGCAGCAGCGTTGTCAGTGCTTACCGAGACAACGCACTTCGGTGGCGATTTCAAGGACCTCAAAGCAGCTAGGCAAGCGTCAAGCCTCCCGATTCTCTGCAAGGACTTCATCGTCGACGGACGTCAGCTGTATGAGGCTGCGATCACCGGCGCGGACGCCGTGCTGCTAATTGCTGGGGCTGTCCCGGACTCCGAGCTCGAGGAGCTATATGAGGAGGCCGTCGAGATCGATCTCGACTGCATCGTCGAGGTAAACGACAGCGACGAACTGAATCGGGCGCTCGAACTAGGTGCTGATGTCATCGGGATCAATAATCGGAACTTCAAGCAGCCCCGGTTCGAGGAACAGGTGGATCTTGACGTGACCCGTGAGCTGATGCGGGAGTTCCCAGCCGGGAAGACGTTGGTTTCCGAAAGTGGGATCACGAGCCGAGCAGACATCGAGGACCTTGAAAGTCGAGGAGTTGACGCGGTACTGATTGGGACCGCGTTGATGCTCGCCGATGATCCAGAGGCGTTCCTCCGCGAACTGGTCGTCGACGAAGAAGTAACCCGCGAGCACTACCTCTGAACGCGGCCGGCCCGCCTCTGATTTTTATCCCGCGTTAGCGCGGCATTTGGGCCCCGTTTAGCGCCCGGCCCGATGCTGCGAGCGTGGTTCGAGTCAGACGCATCGCGGCCTCGCCGCTCGGCGCCGGCGCCGCCGGCGGGCTTCTAGTCGCGGCGCTGGGCGCGCTCGCCATCGCGGTGGGATGGATCGGCGACGACGACAACGGATCATCCGCCGCGGCGTCGTTCGGCGCTCCGGCGGAGGCCCCGCTCACCGATCAGGGGCTGACGGTCAACGACATCTACGGGCGGGCGGCTCCGGGCGTCGCGTTCATTGAGGCCGAGCACGCATCGCAGCCCCCGTCCGGGATCATCCCGGGCGGGGGGACGGCGACGGGATCGGGCTTCGTGCTCGACGGCGACGGGCACATCCTCACCAACGCCCACGTCGTCGCGGGCGCGAGTCAGATCGACGTCAAGCTCGGCGACCAGAGCCCGGTCCAGGCCAAGCTGGTCGGGCGCGATCCGTCGACCGATCTGGCCCTGCTTCAGGTCAACCCCGACGAGGTCGACCTCCAACCGCTCGGGCTCGCCGACTCCACTCAGGTGCGGGTGGGGGACCCCGTGGTGGCGATCGGCAACCCGTTTGGGCTCGACCGAACCGCGACCGCCGGAATCGTCTCCGCCCTCCAGCGCGAGATCCAGGCCCCCAACGGGTTCTCGATCAGCGACGCTATCCAGACCGACGCCCCGATCAACCCCGGGAACTCCGGTGGCCCGCTGATCGACGCGTCGGGGCGGGTGATCGGGGTCACCTCGCAGATCGCGACCGGAGGCGGCGGCGGCT
>WNFU01004676.1_pt1 | contig 17363 bp, 11 predicted proteins | sample 5400121 | NCBI WGS metagenome assembly WNFU01 (sample SAMN13153360, study PRJNA577476) | soil metagenome | isolation source: 100 cm soil or saprolite under grassland replicate 1 | place: USA:California | collected 2016-06-15
CTACGCGCGCTGGCGCTGTTCCAGAACGATGACTGGTACTGGCAGGTGTACCGAGCGCTGCCATACAGCGTCCGCACGGGCGCGCCCGCGACCGAACACCTGTGGGGCAAGGGCCTCTTCGCCTACCTCGAAGAGCATCCCGATGCGGCGCAGCGCTTCGACGCCGGCATGGCCAGTCGACACGACGAGAGCAACGTTAGCCTGGCCCTCGGTTTCGACTTTTCGGGTGTCGGCACGCTGGTCGATGTCGGCGGCGGCAACGGCAGCCTGCTTGCGACCGTCCTGCAGGCGCATCCCAGTATGCGCGGTGTGTTGTTCGATCTGCCGCGCGTGGTGCAGGGCGCGCCGGTGCGGCTGGCCGCGGCCAGTGTTGCCGAGCGCTGTCGCATCGTCGGCGGCGACTTCTTCGAGTCGGTCCCAGCAGGCGGTGACGCCTACGTGCTGTCGAACGTCCTGCACGACTGGCACGACGATCGCGCGGCCGCGATCCTGCGCAACGTTCACCAGGCGATGCAGGGCCGCGGTCGGTTGCTGGTCGTGAACGAGCAGGTGATAGCGCCCGCCAACGAGCCGCACCCAGGCAAGCTGGGCGACATCATCATGCTCCTGATCGGCGGTCGCGAGCGCACCGAAGCCGAGTGGCGCTCCCTCTTCGAGCAAGCCGGCTTCGAGTTCGTGGGCATCACTCCGCTGCCCACACGCACAGGCGCGGGTGTCCTCGAAGGCCGCCCCGCCTGACCCTTCACGGTTGCAATAGCTACTCGATCGTCTTCATCTCCAAGAACAGCCGACGCTCGTGCTCATCGTCGCTCGCGGTCAGCTACGTGTCGGAGATCTTCTTCTCGTCCACAAGCCAGCGCGCGAAGCCCAGGCGGTCGCGGTCGAGCTCGGGCTCGGACGAGATCAGCGGTGGGCGCGGGACCGGCACTTCTTCTCCGCGCTCCAGCATCTCCTTGATGCACTGCACCCGCCGCTCTTCGACCTTCTCGATCGCGTCGACGGCGGCGAAGGCTTCGGCGTAGCAGTCGGGTAGCTCGGGGTACTCGGCGCGGCGTACCCAGTCGCCATCGGGCTTCTCGATCGACTCGACCGCCAGCATGTACGGAACGGCCAGGTAGTAGTCAAGGTCGTGGGGCATTGCTCAGCTCTTTCAATGAATCTGGAATCGGCGACGACGAGGCCCCGCGGCGGCCCGGCACGCGCCGCGCAACCGATTCCACGAGACCCAGGACCCCATTTGGCATCACGTACACAACCACCAGAAGTGCCAATCCAATATACAGCGACGACTGCGCCGTCACTCGCCCGAGGCTCTCGGTCAGGAAGCGGAACCCTGCTGCGCCGATGAGCGAGCCCAGGATCACATGCTCCGCGCCGCCGACCAGTGCGTACAGGACGCCATTCAGCGAGTTCCCCAATCCCAGCAGGTCCTGCGAGACAAACGCGTTGTTCAGTGCGTAGAGCCAGCCGGCGATGGCCGCGACGAAGCCCGATAACAGGGTCAGCGCCATGCGGTGCGCGCTCACGTGGTAGCCCATCGCCGAGGCGCGCGCAGCGTTGCGTCCGATAGCCTGCGCCACCTTTCCCAATTGGGACGACGCGATGTACGCGCACACCGCCAGGCACACCACCACGACCCCCAGGACGAAGTAGTAGAACTCGACACCGATCAGTGGGTTCAGCCCGAACGATGGCTGCAGTCCGCCCTTGACCTGCAAGCCGTTGTCGCCGCCGGTGAGCCGCGCCGCCGCGTCAGGTACGCGCGACATGGCCAGCGTGGTCAGGAAGGTCAGCATCATGTACTCGATGCCCGAGGCCACATTCGTGTACACACCGAACAGCACCGACACGATCAACCCCGCGGCGACCGCCGCGAGAAGCAGCGCGATCGGGTTGAAGATGCCCTGGTTGGTCAGGATGGCCACGACATAGGCGCTCACGCCGAAGACCGCGCCGATGCCGATGTTGAACAGTCGGGCGAAGCCCGTCAGCAACGCGACTGAGAGCGCCAGCAACCCGAAGATCAGATACGTGGCAAAGCGTTGCGGCGTGGTCTCGCCCAGCGCGGGCAGCACCACGCCGACCGCGAGGAAGCCGAGCGTGAGCCAGGCGTATCCGCGGTGAATGCCGCTGGACGCCGTCGTCCGAGCCCGCGCGACGCCCTCGCCCACCGCTCGCACGCCAGCGGTCTTGGAGCGCGACCGCGCGACCAGGATCAGGATCACGAGCACCAGAGCGAAGACCTGCACGATGACCGGTCGGAACCACACGCCGCCGACGGACTCGACCTCCGCCAGTAGCAGCGCCACCAGGGCGGCGCCTCGGAAATTGCCCATGCCGCCCGCGACGACCACGATGAAGGCGTTGATGATGACGTCGCCGCCCACGGTCACGTACACGCTCTGCACGGGCGCCAGCAGGGCGCCCGCGATCCCCGCGAGCGCCGAGCTCAGGATGAAGGCCAGGATGTAGACCCGCGGCACAGGTACGCCGAGGGCTGCCGCCATCTCGCGGCTTTCGGCCACGGCTCTGAGCCAGATGCCGTACCTCGTGTACTTCAGGAAGAGGTAGCCGCCGGCCAGGATGGCCGCGCTGATGACCACGACGAGGAGGTTGTAGACGGGGTAGTCGATGCCCTGGAACGGGACACGTGCCGTGATCGGGGGTGGGACCAGGCGGGTGGTGCCGCCGAAGATGTTCTGCGCCTCCTGCCTGATGATCAGGCTCAGGCCAAGCGTTGCGAGCAGGGGCAGCGCCTGCGACTTGTCGAGGAGTGGCCACACCATGCCGAGCAGGACCAGACCTCCGACCACACCGATGACGAGTGCTGCCGCAAGCACGCCCAACCAGAAATTGCCGGTCGCGCCCGTCGTGATGGCGAGTACGTACCCGCCCAGCATGAAGTACTCGCCCTGGGCGAAGTTGACGATGTCGAGCACGCCGAACACCAGCGCCAACCCCGAAGCCACCAGGGCCAGCGAGAAGCCCACGACCAGGCCGTTGAGCAGCTGCAGAGCTACTTCATTCATATCGTGGCCGCTTTGGAACGGCGCTACGCGCCGAGGGGGCTCCGCCCCCTTCACCCCCGCCCAGGATGCAGGCGTTGCCAAGCGCGTGTAACCGTTGGTGACTGCGAGTGTCTCGCGCGTGTGAAAGTGGACAGCATGGGCGGGGGGATGAAAGGGGGGCGGAGCCACCCTTCGCCGCGAAGCGGCGGACCAAAGCGGTCTTAGAGCGGCGAGACGCCTCGTTCAAACACCACTCCCGAGGTAGGCGGCGGCAAGCTCGTTCGGGGTGGCGAAATCCGACGGTTTGTAGGTGCCCACCAGCTGGCCGCGGTCCATCACGTACAGCCGTTGGCAGGCTGCGCGGAGCAGGTCGAACGAGGCATCTACGACAAGCACGCTCAAGCCGGAGGACGTCGCCTCCAGCAGCGCTTTGGTGATCAACGCCACGTTGAGCGGCATCAGCCCTTCGCTCGGCTCATCCACCAGCAGCAGCCGCGGTCGCAGTGCCAGTCCGCGGGCAAGCGCCAGCATCTTCTGCTGACCGCCGCTCAGGGTGCCTGCCAACTGCAGCCGACGCTCCTTCAACACCGGGAAGAGACGGTAGGCCATGTCCAGGCATTCCGCCTGGCGGGCGCTTGCCTGGAGCAGCGCGCCGATGCGGATGTTCTCCTCAACAGTCATGCGCGTGAACACCGCGCGCTCCTCGGGCACGTAGCCCAGCCCACGCTGGGCGCGACTGAGCGCGGGCAGCCGCGACACGTCTGCGCCAAGCAACGACACGCGCCCCGAGCACTGCCGCACCAGGCCCATGACCGACTTCAGCGTGGTGGTCTTGCCGACACCATTGCGACCCACCAGGCCGACGGCTTCGCCAGCCGCGATGGACAGGCTGATGCCCTGCACCACGTGGCTCTTGCCGTAGAACGCGTGCAGATCGGTGACTTCAAACATCGTCGGAGATGCCGCGCAGAAAAACGCGCTGGACATCGGCCGAGGAAAACACCTCCTCGGCACTACCTGACACCAGAGTGCGGCCCAACGAAAAAGCGGTCACCCGCGTGGCGATCGCGTGCACCAGCGGCACATCGTGCTCGGCCATCACGATCGTGGTGTGTTTGCCCACCTCGACCAGCAGCTCACCCAGGCTGTGCCGCTCGGGCACGCTCATGCCTGAGGACGGCTCGTCGAGCAGCAGCACGCGCGGCCGCGAGCCCATCGCCATCGCCACTTCCAGCTGCCGCTGCTGCCCGTGCGCCAGCAGGTCAGCTGGCACCTCGGCCGCCGGAGACAGTCCGACCAGCGCCAGGAGCTCACGCGCAAACGCCACGTCGTCAGATCGCGGACGCCACCGCAGCAGCGAGAGCATGCTCTGCTTGGCCTGCACCGCGATGACCACATTCTGCACACACGTGAATCCAGGCACGATGCTGGTCAGCTGGAACGAGCGGCCGATGCCGCCGCGCGCCCGGGTGTGCGGCCGCGACGAGCCGAGCGGCTTGCCTTCGAAGAAGATCTCGCCCGACGTCGGCATCAGCTGACCGCCGAGCAGGTTGAGCACGGTCGTTTTGCCCGCGCCGTTGGGGCCTACCAGCGCGTGGATCTCGCCCGCGAAGATGTCCAGGTCGACATCTTCGACAGCCCGGAAGGCGCCGAAGTCCTTGGTGAGGCCGCGGGCGCTGAGAACGATCGGGCCGCTCAGCTCGCCCGTATCGCCGCTGAGCCGTCCCCGCTCTGGATTCGACAAGCTCACCATGAGCGGGGACGGCTCACCCTGAGCTTGTCGAAGGGCCGTTGGGCGTTATGACGCCTTGCACGTCCCCAATGGTGGGATCTTGTCGGGCTGGACGGTAGCCAGCAATTCCTCCTGTTGTGGCCCGGCGACGCGGTACACGTACACGGTCTGCGCGCCCTGGTGATCGCCCTTGTTCATGATGATCCCACCGCCGGGCGCATCCGGTCCGAGCGGGATATTCACGTTCTCGAGCGCGCCGATCAGCTTTTCCGTGTCAGCGCGGCCCGAGAAATTCGCGGCGATCATGCCGGTCTTGAGCGCCATCAGGGCGGTGTACTGCAAGTAGCCCTGGAAGGCCATGGCCTTGTCGGCTCCCCCGAAGATGTTGGACCACTCGGGCTGGCGGGTCGCCATGTCGCGCCACGCCTTCTCATACGCTTCGCCGTACGGGTTGCCCGGCGGTTGCCCCGTGAGATACGTCTGGGCGTTCACCGAACCGGTCAGGAAGTCGGGGTAGCTGCCGCCGTACACGTCGCGCCCTGAGTTGCCGATCACCTGCACCTTGGGCGCCAGGCCATACTGGCCGAGAGCCAGCGACGTACGGGTGAGGTCGCCCGCGCCGAGGCCGTTGATGATGACGCCGTTGACGGTGCCGTCCGTCGGAACCTTGGTGACGTAGGGCGCCAGGTTCGGCTCGTTCTGCGGGATCGGGATCGGCACGGTGATCTTGGCGTCGTACTTTGCTAACTCCTCGGTATAGGCCTTCAGCTGCGACTGTCCGTACGCGTAGTCGGAATACGCCATCGCCCAGTTCTTGCCGTACGTCGTGGTGATGTACTGCGCCAGCGGTGCGATCAGCTGCCGACCCACTGGCTGGAAGCGGAACGAATAGTGATTGCAGGAGGTGGTCGAGTACTCTTCGGCGGCACAGCCGAACGTCGGCATGTACACGGTCTGCAGTTTGGCCGCGAGCTGCTGCACGACCAGGCACTCGGAGCTGAGGACGGCACCGAGCAGGACGTCGACCTTGTCCGTCTGGACGAGCTGCGTGGCCATCTGGCCGGCCTGGGTCGGGTCGCTCTGCGGATCGACGTAGATGATCTGTAGCGGATGGCCGTTGATGCCGCCGGCGGCGTTGACCTGCTCGACCGCCAGGTCGGTGCCGAGGTGCATGCCCGCGCCGATCTGAGCGCTGGTGCCGTTCGAGTCGGCGAGATAGCCGATCTTGATCGGCGTACCAGTCGCCGCCCCCGCGGCCGGTTTGGCGGCTGCCCCGGGCGCCGCGGTGGGATTCGCTGCCGGCGCCGCGGGCGGGGCTTGCGGAGCGGAGCAACCCGCTAACAGCACCGCGCCCACGAACACCGAGGTCAAGTAGCGCATGTGTTACCTCCCCGCGCAGCCGCCTCCACGACCCGCGGGGCTTATGCTAGCGCGCCCCGGGCGCCTCCGCAGTACCCGCTTCGCCCGCACCAGCCATCTGCAGGAAGCCGTCGATCGGCCCCGCGTAGAACGTCACGTTGTGGAACGCGTTGGCGGCGACCACGTCGGCGGCCTTGCGCGCCTGCTCCGGATTCGCGCCGAAAACGACGACGCGCGTGTTGTGGTCTTCCATCGGCAGCCGGCCATCATCCTTCGCCGCCACCACCTCCGCGGCTGGGACATTGCGCGCTCCGGACAGCGAGCCAGACGCGAACTCGTCGGCTGACCGCGCATCGAGGAACCACGCCGTGCGATCGCCGTCGATCACGTACTGCAGCCCCTCCTGCTCGATCTGCATGGTGCCCACCAACGCGCGCCACGTCGGCGCGCCGAGCTGGTAGCGCCGCACGTTCGTGTAGCCAGCCGCCAGCAACTCCTCAGACAACCGCTTGCTCTTGCCACAGAACGGACCATTGCAATACAGCACGATCGCCGCCGAGTGATCCGGCAGCTGTCGCTCGATCTCGGCCACATCAGACACGTACAGCGAGATCGGGGTGTCCGGCTTCTGGGCGACATTGCGCGCGCCCGGAATGTGGCTCACGGCATATTCCATCGGCGGTCGCGCATCGAACACGACGGCGCTGCCGCTGGCCAGGATCTGCTTCAACTCCTCGGTGCTGACTTCGGCGGTCTTCTGATTGGCCTCCTGCAGCGTGGCGCCAAAGATGTTCAACGGTACCTGCGCGCTCGCTGTCGTAACGATCAGCATGGCTGCGACCAGGCCCGCGAGTAGACGGTGCATCAATCTGTCCTCCCTCGGCTATCGGATGCGTTCACACTACGAGCGGGCGAGCGTGCACCCATCGGCACAAGGACCGATGCCGTGTACCTATCTTTCGAGATTGAGATTGAGGTTGAGGAAACCCTCGCGGGCGGCCCAGACCGCGACCTGGGCCCGGGCGTTGACGCCGAGCTTGTCGAAGATGTTGCGCACGTGCGCGTCGGCGGTGCGCTCCGACAGCACCAGCCGCTCGGCGATCTGCCGATTGGTCAGGCCGTGCGCCAGCAGCAGCGCGACCTCCTGCTCACGCGCCGTCAACACTGGCCGTGGCGCCACGACAACGGCCTCAGACTCGGCCAGCGCGAACGCGATCGCCTCGTCCAGATCCATTGCTCGCCCACTTGCGCGCTCGCGCTTCGCGGCGGCTTTGCCCAGCGCTGTCTCGACTCGCCGCAGGCTCGCCTGTTGCAGCTCACCTGAGATGTCGCCTGCGCCGCCCACGGGCCGCGCCACTCGCTCCTGCAGCGCTTCATAGGCCCCGAACAGTCGCGCCGCGCGGCGCGGGTCGCCCCCGCCCGCGGCGATCCCGGCCAGCAGCTGGAAGCCATCCGCGAGACCGGGCTTGAAGCCCAGGTCGCGAAACGCGGCCAGCGCCCGCCGTCCCAACTCCTGCGCGCGCACGAGGTCGTGCTGCTGCAATGCGACGAAGCTCAGGTTCATCTCCGTGCGCGCCATCCGCCGCGTATCGCCGTGCTGTTGGAACAAGGGCAGCGCCTCCAGGAGCATCGCCTCCGCGCGACCAAAATCGCCGCGGACCCGCGCCAGGTCGGCCTGATTGAGCAGGGTGAGCGCGACGTTATACGTATTACCAAGGGCGGTCATCATGTGCAGCGTCTCGGTGTACAGCGCGTCGGCTGCCTCGTGCTGGCCGAGATCGTGCTGCGAGTTGGCGAGGTTCATCGTGCACGCGGCGACCAGTGCGGAGTCGCCGATGCTGCGCGCGATGGCGATCGCCTCGCGGTCCAGCTCGGCCGCGCGCTCGAAGTTGTAGCGGTATGTCGACATCGAGCCAGCCGCTTTGAGCGCCCGCGCTCGCAGCGGCAGTGGGACGTCGGTGCGACGCGCCGCCGCGTCCACCCACACCGCGCCCTCCGCGAGGTAGCCGCGGATGTACCAGAATTGCCACAGCGCATTGCTCAGGCGCACCTGCAGCTCCGAGCCGTGCTGCTCGGCCCAGCGCAGCGCCGAGCGGATGTTGTCGTGCTCGCGCTCCAGGCGATCCAGCCACAGCACCTGATCGGGGCTGTTCAGCTGTGTCGCCGCCTGTTCGGCGAGCGTGACGCACCACGCGGCGTGGCGCTCGCGCACCTCTTCCTCGTCGCCGTGCTCGGCCAGCTTTTCGGCGGCGTACTGGCGCAGCGTTTCCAACTGCGTGTAGCGCATCTCGTTGTCGTGCGGCTCGGCCAGCACCAGCGAGCGCTCGACCAGCTGCGTGAGCAGCTCGAGTGTTGGCAGGCCGCAGACCGACTCCGCCGCTTCGAGAGTCCAGCCGCCCGAGAAGACGGACAGCGCGCAGAACAGCCGCTGCTGTGGTTCTGTCAGCAGGGCGTAGCTCCAGTCGACCGTGGCGCGCAGCGTCTGCTGGCGTGGTAGGGCCGTGCGCACGCCCGACGTGAGCAGGACGAACCGATCGTCCAACCGCTGCGCGATCTGCGTCGGCGACAGCGCGCGCACGCGCGCCGCCGCGAGCTCGATCGCCAGCGGCATGCCGTCCAGGCGGCGGCAAATCTGCGCGATCGCGTCCGCGTTCTGGTCCGAGAACTGGAAGTCCGGCGCGGCGGCCCGCGCGCGCTCGCCAAACAGGGTCGTGGCGGTGGGCAGCGGCAGCGACGGCACGCGCCACGTGACTTCGCCTGGTAGCTGCAACGGCTCGCGGCTGGTCGCCAGGATGCGCACCCGCGCACAGCTCTCCAGGATGCGCTGGCTCAGCTCGGCGCACGCGGCGATCAGGTGCTCGCAGTTGTCGAGCAGCAGCAGCAGGCTGCGCTGCGACAGGTATCCCAACACGCTCGCCTGATCCTGCTCCTCCAGCCCCAGCACGCTTGCCACCTCGGACGTGACCAGCGACGGATCGACGAGGGGCGCCAGCTCCACCAGCCACACCCCATCGGTGAAATCGCTTGCCACGTCCTGGGCCACCCGCAGCGCCAGCCGCGATTTGCCCGCGCCACCCGCGCCCGTGAGCGTGACCAGCCGCGCCTGGCCGAGCACCTCGTGGACCCGCCGGATCTCGCCTTCGCGTCCGACAAAGCTGCTCAGCTGCGCGGGCAGGTTGCTCGCAGGCTCGCCCACGTTCCGAGACTACCGCCTTTGCACCCCTCGCCCCAGCGTGGGCGTTCGCACGGCCAAACTGGGTGAGGGGTGTCGCGGTCTACGTTACGGGTAGGCCGAGCGCGTCCAGGTACTTGCGCAGGTATTTGTCGTAGTTGTCCTCGAACTCGCGCGGAGCGAACTTGATGCCGATCTTCTTGTCCTGCAGGTACTTCGACGGTCCGGTGCCCGTCCCCAGCGCGGGGTTGCCCTTGAACCGCAGCTCATCGGTCAACGCCTGGCCCTGTGGCGACATGAACCACCACATGAAGAGCTTGCCGCCGTTTGGGTGGGGTGCCCCGGCGGGGACGATGTAGCCCGGGCCGGGCACGTTCGACCACACCTCTTTGAGGGGGACGAAGCCCCACGGCTTGCCCTTCATCATGATGGAGCGCTGCAGGTAGGCGCCGATCAGCACCGGGAACTCGCCCGCGACCAGGAGCCCTTGCGACTTGGTGTCGCCATCGGTGGGTCGTGGGTTGTTGGCCTTGAGTCGGGTCAACATGTCCACGACCTTCTCCTCGCCGCCCAGGAACGGCGTGCCGTACACATATGGCCGCAGCCGCGCCTCGATGGCGAGCTGGCCCTTCCACTTGGGATCGGCAAACCCATCCAGGGAGTCGGGCAGCTCGGCCTCCTTGACCAGCTCCGTGTTGTACGCCGAGCCATAGACGGTGAACTCGGGCGAGTACGTGCCGTCGACGATGAAGGTCTTGTCCACGCCCGCTGAGGTCAGGAGCTCGCTGAACTCCGTTTGGGCGGTGATCACACCCGCGTCCTTGAAGGCGGGGTAATTCTGGCCGGTGTCGATGAAATCGAACGACACCTTGCCAGCGCGGGCCTCCTGGATCGAGCGCGCCTTCAGGACATCTTGGGTGCCCTCGAAGAACTCGACGTCGACGCCGGGGAACTCTTTCTTGAAGGCGTCGATGAACTTCTGCGCCACGCTCGACTCGTGCTGGTCCCACCAGGAGACCGTGCCTTCCTTCTTGGCGGCGTCGAACAGCGCGGCGATCTGCGGCGAGTCCTTGGGCACGGCTACGCCAGGCTTCGCCACGGGTGGGGGAGTCGCCGTGGCCGGTGCCGCGGCCGGCGCAGTTGTCGGCTTGGGGGCGGCCGCTGGTGCCGTGGTCGGTGCCGCCGCTGGAGCCGTGGTGGGTGCGGGCGCAGGCGCAGTGGTTGGTTTGGCTGGCGCGGCCGTCGGCGCGGCTGGCGTGGACTGGGCGCACGCGGCCAGCAGACCTGCACCTGAAGCCAACCCGAGCAGGTGCAAGAACCGCCGCCGCGAGGTGAGCTGGGTCACGAGTGGCAAAACCCCCCTGGAGAATGCGCCGCTTATGTTACTCCCCCACAGACGGAGCTTTAAGAAATCTGCGTTGAAGCCGTGCCGCGCTCGCTTCAGTCCGCGCTCCTGATTCGCGAGATTTGCGTCTCAGCGTTCCCGCGCTCGCTCCGGTCCGCTCGGCCTCGCTCCACTCGGCCGGACGCCCACTACGCCCGCTGCGCGCGCTTCGTGGGCTGCTCCCTGCGCTCCCGCTCGGCATACCCTTCGTAGCCGCACGTGCATGCCGCTGGGCGGGAGGGAAGCCAGGGAACTTGCTCCGTGGTGCGGTCGGCTGTCGCATCACGCTCGGCTTGCGCGCTTGTGGCGGGCAGCAGCGGTCGTCGCCTCAAGCTCGCCCTCACCCTAGCCCTCTCCCAGAGGGAGAGGGATCAAGCAGTGCCTGCCAGCGGAGCATCACGCTTACAGTCCGACCCCGGGTGCCTCTGCCCAGCGGCATGCACGCGCGAGTGTGAAGGGTATGCCGAGCGGGAGCGCAGGGAGCAGCCCAAAGGGCGTCCGGGCGACGCGACCAGCGGCGCCCGAGCGGACCGAAGCGAGCGCGGAACGGCTATCACGCAGATTTTCCAGATCGTGAGCGCGGACCGAAGCGAGCGCGGAACGGCTATCACGCAGATTTTCCAGATCGTGAGCGCGGACCGAAGCGAGCGCGGCACGGCTGTCACGCTAATCTCTTAAAACCCCAACGTTGGTTTGAAGATTGGCCCGCTGCGCGGTACCGTCTGGGTCGGGGTATGGACGCGCTTCGACTCGAAACTCGGGCGCCTGGTCGAGCGTGGACCAACTGGCAGCTACCGATCCGACTGACGCCGCAGGCGATCGTTTTCGGCGTCCTTTTCATCGTGATCGCCAACCTGGTGCTGGTGCCACTCGCGCTGGTCATCGCCACCGCGCTCAATATCGGGCCCACCGCCAGACCCGCGGTGCTTTCAACAGAATTTCTCATCAGAGCGTGGACTAGCTCCACCACCTGGGGTGTCATCACCAACACCCTCATCTTCGCCTTCTTCAGCACTTGCCTGTCGATGATCATCGGCGTGTTCTTCGCCTTCATGGTCGAACGCACCGACATGCCGATGAAGACCTTCGCCTACGCGGTGGTGCCGCTCACCATCGCCATGCCCGGGCTCCTGTACGGCATCGCCTGGGTCCTGCTGCTCAGCCCAAGAATCGGCCTCTTTAACCTCGGCCTGCTGGCGCTCTTCGGCAGAGACAGCGGCCTGCTCACGAGCTGGGCTGGCATCGGCTTCACCGAAGCCCCCATTCAGGCCTACAGCATGGCGGGGATGATCTTCGTCGACGCCATCCGCGGCGTCGGCGTAGTCTTCCTCCTGACGGTCGGCATCTTCCGCAACATGGACCCCTCGCTCGAGGAGGCAGCGATGGTCGCTGGCGCTGCCCCGCGCAAGGTCGCCCAGCTGGTCACCCTCAAGCTGATGATGCCGGGCATCCTGGCCGCGTTCGTGTACTCGATCACCGGCAGCCTGGAGACCTTCGAGGTGCCGGCCATCATGGGCCTGCCCGCCAACATCCACTTGCTGTCGACCAAGATCTTTCTGCTCAATCGCACCGATGACCAGGCCATCGCCAGCTCGATCGGCATCGCCTTCATGGTGTTCGCGATCCTGGCGGTGTATGTCTACAGCCGCCTGACCCGCCGCGTCGAGCGCTTCAGCACGATCACCGGCAAGGCCTACCGCCCGCGCGTGATGAAGATCGGCTCCTTCCGCTACGTGGCGGCGTCGCTGGTCTGGGTGTACCTGGCGATCGTGGTCATCGCCCCGTTCTTCGTGATGCTGTGGGCCTCCATCCAGCCGTACTACGCGGTGCCGACCGCCCAGGCCATCGGCCGCATCACCTTCGATGCCTACACCTATGTGTTCACGCAGCCGCAGGCGGCAACAGCGCTCCGCAATACGGTGCTGCTGACGCTGGCGGCGCCGACGGTCACGATGCTTATGTGCACGCTGGTGGCGTGGTTCGTCGTGCGCTCGCAGATGCGTGGCAAGCGACTGCTGGACGTGCTGGCATTTCTGCCGCAGAGCATCCCTAGCATCATGATCGCGCTGGCGCTGGTGTACCTGTTCCTGACCGTGCCGTGGCGGCTGATCCCGATCTACGGCACGGTGTGGATCATCATCGTCGCGGTCGGGACGCGCTACCTGCCGTTCGGCAGTCGGACGATGCACGGGGCGGTGCTGCAGCTGCACCGCGACCTCGAGGAAGCGGCGCAGGTCGGCGGCGTCTCGTGGGCCAAGGCGTTCCGCTACATCGTGCTGCCGTTGCTGCTGCCGTCGATCGTGTCGGGCTGGGTGTTCGTGGCCCTGCACGCGCTACGCGAGACGACGATGGCGCTGATGCTGTACTCGCCCAGCAGTCGCGTGATCTCACTGTTGATGTGGGACACCTGGCAGAGCGGCGAGGTGTCCAAGGCCGCCGCGGCCGGCGTCGTGTTGATGCTGGCCACGGGGGTGATCATTCTCGCGGGCAGGCTTGTCGATCAACGCCGCGCACGCCGCTTCGCCAACCACTAGGAAGGAACTCGCTTTGTCTCAGAAGGATCAGTTCGGCACGTGGGTCGAGCCCACCGGCGACAAGCCCGCGGGGTACTACGTCTACAAGCGCTCGCACAGCCCGTACGAGCGGTTCATGGAGGAGCAGGAGATCCCGATCCTGCGCGGTATCGGCGTGCGCGATACACGCGACGTCACGCTGAGCAACTGGAAGCGGCGCAACGCGCGCGGCGCCTTCCTCGACCTGGACGGACTGCAAGGCGTCAAGGGCATGTACGTGCTCGAAGTGCCATCGGGCGGCGAAACCAATCCCGAACGGCACATCTACGACGAGTTCTTCCTGGTCATCGAAGGCCGCGGCACTACCGAAGTCTGGCGCGGTGAGCAGAAGAAACAGGTATTCGAGTGGCAAGCCGGCACGTTGTTCATGATTCCGATCAACGCCAACTACCGACTGGTGAATGCCACCGGGAGTCCGGCGCTATTGCTGGCCGCTAACAATTCGCCTGGCGTCTTCAACATCTTCCAGAGCCATCGCTTCATCTTCGAGAACGAGTGGGATTTCCACGAGCGCTACGACATGAGCGATGACTTCTTCAAACCACGCACCGACCTGGAGATGGAGCCTGTGCGCGGCCGGGCAGCCATTCGCTCGAATGTGTTCCCCGACATCGTGAACGCCGAACTGCCGCTCGACAACCAACGTGCGCCCGGCTATCGCCGCATCCAGCCGACCTTCAGCGGCTTCATCCAGGACGGTGGGACCGGCGGCTTCATCTCGCAATATCCCAGTGGCCGCTACTCGAAGGCGCACTTCCACGCCTCAGGGGCGGTGCTGGTGTGTCTGCGGGGCAAGGGCTACACATACAACTGGCCGGTTGACCTCGGCCCGACGCCGTGGGATAGCGGCAAAGGGGACCAGGTGCGTGTGCTCGAGTACGTCCCTGGTGGATTGGTGGCGGCGGCGCCAGGCGGTGGGATGTGGTTCCACCAGCACTTTGGCATTGGCAAGGACCCGTTGCGAGTGATCAACTACTGGGGCGGACCGCACTCGCGCTGGGGCATCGCCGACGAACGCGACGACGAGGTCAAGGCGGGCAACCTGTTCGGGATCCACGAGGGCGGTCGGACCATCCTGTACCACGAAGAGGACCGCTTCATCCGCCAGGAATACCAGCGGCGTTTGAACACCGAGGGCGTCGAGTTCACCATGCCCGAGTCGTCGTTCCAGGCGCCCGCGGTCGCCAGCGTAGCGTGACCCCCCTCGCCCTCTGGGAGAGGGGCTGGGGGTGAGGGCTGGTCCAGGCGCGAACGCTCCCTCACCCGGCGCTACGCGCCACCCTCTCCCAGAGGGAGAGGGGAGTGCAGGTCACTTCACGGCCCCCGGCCGTGCCATGGCCGAGGAGGACCGCATTGTCCTCACCAGCGTCGGTGTGGACATCGGCTCCTCGACCTCGCACCTGCTCTTCTCGCGCCTCGAGCTGGAGCGTCAGGACAGCCGCTACGTCACCGTCAAACGTGACGTGCTCTATCAGTCCGACATTCTGTTCACGCCGTATCGCGCCGGCTCGACCATCGACGAGGTCGCGCTCGGCGCGTTCATCGCCGAGCAGTACGCCGCCGCGGGCATCGACCGCGACGCAGTCGACACCGGCGCCCTGATCCTGACCGGCGTGGCATTGCTGCGCGACAACGCGCGGGCGATCGCCGAGCTGTTCGCGGCCGAGGCGGGCAAGTTCGTGGCGGTAAGCGCCGGCGACAACCTGGAAGCCACGATGGCCGCGCACGGTTCGGGCGCCGTGCGGCTGTCGGAAACGGCCGGGGCGGTGATGAACGTCGACATCGGCGGCGGTACCACCAAAGTGGTGATCTGCCGCGAGGGGCGGACCACTGAGCTCATGGCGATGGACGTCGGCGCCCGCCTGGTCGCCTTCGACGAGCAAGGCTGCGTCACCCGTGTGGAGCCCGCTGGGCGGCTGATCGGCGAACGTGTCGGCATCGACGTCGAACTGGGCGTGGTGCTCTCACAGTCCCAGCAGCGCCAGCTCGCCGCGTATATGGTCGAAGAGCTGCTTGCGGCGCTGCGCACCAGCGAGTCGCACCTGCTGCGGACGCACGCGCTGCGCGACCGCTCGGGCATCACGGCGATCACGTTCTCCGGCGGGGTCTCCGAGTTCGTATATGGGCGCGCCACGCGCGAGTTCGGGGATCTGGGCGTGTTGCTCGCGGAGGAAATTTTATTAAGATGTCGCGCGAGTGAGCTGCCAGCGCCGATGTCGGAGGCCACTGGCGGCATTCGCGCCACGGTCATCGGCGCCTCGCAGTACACCATCCAGGTCAGCGGCAGCACGATCTTCCTGTCGCCGTTGGACGCGGTGCCGCTGCGCAACATCCCGGTCGTGATGCCCGACTTCCCGTGGCACGAAGCCGAATTCGATGCCGAGATGGTGTGTCAGGCGATCGGCGATGCGCTGCGGCGGTTCGACCTGGTCAGTGGCGCCGATCCGGTCGCAATCGCCGCTCGCTGGGAGGGCTCGGCCACCTACCGCCGCATCCAGGCTTTTTGCCGCGGCGCCGTCCAAGCCCTCGAGTCGCACGTGCAGAGCGGCCACCCACTGATTCTCGTGTTCGACAGCGACATCGGTGGCCTGTTGGGCCTGCACCTGCGCGAAGAGCTGCAACTAGAGTTGCCGATCATCTCGATCGACGGTCTCGAGCTACGCGAGTTCGACTACATCGACATCGGCAACTTGATCTCGTCCTCGGGCGCGGTGCCCGTGGTGATCAAGTCGCTGGTCTTTCCAACTCACTGAGTAGCGGCACTTCACCGCCAAACTCAAGGCCAAGACCGGTCTCCTTTCCTTCGGGGACACAAGATCGGTCGCCCTCTCTTCGGGACAACAGACCGGTCTCCTTCCCTTCGGAGATACAACCGCCGGGCGCAGAACAGTCGCACAACGCTCGCAGGCCAAGAGTCAACCTGTCTCCCGAGCTTGCGAGGGATCTCGGGGCAGTGCTGTCATCCCGAGCTTGTGAGGGATCTCGGGGCAGTCCTGTCATCCCGAGCTTGCGAGGGATCTCATGGTGAGCATCCGAGCGCGAGATCCCTCGTCGTGCCTCCTCGGGATGACACCTACTGAGATCCCTCGTCGTGCCTCCTCGGGATGACAAAGCGGCGGGCGGTCTGCGCGGTTAGCGCACTAATTCAGGCGGGAGCTATCCCAGGCGATGTTGTCCCACGCGATGTTGTCCCAGGCAATGTTGTCCCAGGCGATGTTGTCCCAGGCAATGTTGTCCCAGGCGATGTTGTCCCAGGCGACGTTGGTCCACGAGGTGGTCAGCCAGTTCAGCAGGCCGTCCAACAGCCCGCCACCGCTCTTGAAGTGCACCGGCTGCCCATAGAGCGCCGGGTACAGCGTGCCAGCGGTGAAGTCCGTGGGCCGCAGCCCGCGATTGGCGGCGCCGGGCGTGCCACTGTTGAGGGCCAGGTAGAGGTCGCCTGAGCCGGCGCCGATCATGGCGTGTGGCGGCGTCGTCCCGGAGGTCTGCCCGAACTGGCGGCTGGTGCCGGTCAGCACCGCTTTGACCTGGTCGGGGGAGAGGCCAGGTCGACGCTGCAGCAGCACCGCCGCCATGCCCGAGACGACCGCCGTCGACATCGAGGTGCCCGTTAGGCGGGTGTAGGTCGCGCCATTGCTCGCGCTCACCACGTGGTCCGGCAGCAGCTGATCCAGCGTGCTGTTGGGTGAGCGCAGCGACACGATGCGTCGGCCGGGCGCGACGAGGTCGGGCTTGGGGACTGACCCGCTGGGGGTGCCCCAACCGGAGAACCAGCCAGCCAGGTCATCGGCGACCGGCCCACTCTCGCGGTCGTCGGTTGCGCCGACGGTGATGACGTATGGGTCCGCGCCCGGCGAGTCGACGACGCCCGCCGTGTTGCCCGAGGCCGCCACCACGACGAGCCCCTGCAGCCACGCCATCTCCGCCGCCGCCGCGAGCGGATCCAGTCGATAGCTGGCCCGCGCTGGCGCGCCCAGCGACAGGTTGATGACGCGGATGTTGTATTGGGCGCGATGCTCGAGGACCCACTGAATTCCCAGCACCACGGACGACGTGAGGCCGCGGCCCTGGCCATCCAGGACACGCACGTCCACCACATTGGCCAGCGGCGCGACGCCGACGAACTCGCCACCGG
>WNFU01005770.1_pt1 | contig 17351 bp, 18 predicted proteins | sample 5400121 | NCBI WGS metagenome assembly WNFU01 (sample SAMN13153360, study PRJNA577476) | soil metagenome | isolation source: 100 cm soil or saprolite under grassland replicate 1 | place: USA:California | collected 2016-06-15
CCCGTACGGAACCTGCCGCCAGGCCTCGACAGCCTGGACGGCCTCTAAAGACCGAGCGGTCGCAAGCAAGACCCCGCGGGGAACACACCCCATCGATCATCTTGTCGCCGGACGACACCTGTCCGTGCACCGAGGTAAGGCTGGGCGCCCGCGCGCCGGACACCGGCCGCTCACGCCGGACAGGAGGCGAAGCCACTGGGTTGACCAGCACTCATCCCCCAAGGCGCGCTCGCGGCCGCCGTCTCACTACAGGTAAGGCTCCATAGTCTCGACAGGTGGAGAGGGCTTAGCGGCCCACGAGGTGTTGGTTACTCAACGAAGCGTGCCGGCATAGTCGATGCGGCTCGCTCGGATCTGGCCGGCATCGATCGCGGCCTGCTCGTCCGCCTCGGTCGTGCCGGCAAGATCGGGGAAGAAGTAGGGCCCGTGCGTGAGAAGCGCGCGCTCGAGCCGCTCGTCCAACAGGCGGACGAGTGCTTCGCCGGGATGCAGCCCTTCTCGCTCTGCCCAATCTCGCAGGTAGCTTGGCCATTCGCGGCCAGAAGCGAGCCATTCATCTCGGCGGTGATGTAGCCAGCCTGCTTCGTCCTGTGGCCCGAGGCGCTTGAAGCACCAGTTCGCGGTTTCCTCGTCGAACTTCTCCCAGGCCCACTCGATGACGAGGACCGCGCCGCCGCTCGTAAGCGCGCTGCTGATCCGGTCGATCACCTCGGCGGGATCAGTCACATGATGGAGAGACGTGGACGCGATGACGGCATCAACTTGCTGAGGAAGCTCGGCGTGCTCGAACTGAATTCGCTGGTAGTGCGCCTCATCTGGTGCCTCGGGGTCGATCCCAATCGCGTCGTAGCCATCGGACCGCAGCATCGGGACGAACCCGCCGAGTGGGCCGCAGCCGACATCTACCACTCGTGCCGGCGCAGAGGGCAGATGGCTGCGGACGACTTGCCAGGTGGCGGAAAGCCATCGCTCGCCCGGAGTCATGTCGGGATCCTAAGACCGCCGACGCGCCGCAACCCCTCTCGCCGTTCCGGCAAGGGCTCGTCACCAACCTGCTCAACCCGAAGCTGGCCGTCCTCTTCACGACGCTGCTCCCGCAGTTCATCTCGGCCGACGATCCCGCCTTCGCGAAGTCGATGTTGCTCGCGGCCGTGTTCGTGGCGATCGGCATGACGTGGCTCGTGACCTACGTGCGCATCATCGACGCTGTCGCGCGGAGCCGCCGTATCCGCCAAGCGATGCAGGCCGTAAGCGGCGCCGTACTGATCGCGCTCGGCGGACGGCTGGCGCTCGACCGCTCATGACGGCAGGGCCGCGCTAGCTCGCCCTCGCGAAGTGCATTCGAGTCGGTCTGACCCTAGTCGACCACCGTGTACCCCGGCGCCGCCCGATCATCAACGTTGACCGCTGCGTCGACTGTCGCCCAATCTCTTACGGGCCTTGACTGTTCCAAGTTTGTGTACTCGTGGTTGGTGCTGGAGTAGTGCACCGATGCGCTTCATCAGAGCGGCGGAGGCTCGTAGCCGCCGATCACGTCGGCGAGCATTTCGGCGAAGGTGACGGCCGTGTTGTCTTCGTAGAGCGGACCGATGATTTGTACACCGACGGGGAGGCCGCCGGGTGTTCTGCCGATCGGTGCGACGACGGCAGGCAGGCCGGGCAGTGACGCGTGCGAGATCCAGAAGGGCTGGTTGGTGTACGGCCGCTCCCCTTCAGGGGTTGTGATCGTCCGCGCTTCGAACGGCCTGCTGTCGTGCGCGAATTGGAAGGCGAAGAAGAGACCGATGTGGAAGGCGAACGACTCGGACTGCTCGACCGGGTCGACGCCTTCTGGCCAGCCTTCGACGACCGTCGTGCCAGCGCGCGCGAGCGCGTCCACGGCGCCCGAGAGTACGGCGGCGACCTCGCTTGACACGGGGGCGTGCTCGTGGTCGAGCACGACGCCGGCGCGGAAATCCGCGAGCCGGCGATGGCGGGCCGGCGCGAGGGTCCAGGAATAGGCGTTGACCGCCGGGGGCTCGGGCCCGGCCGTCACCTTCAACGCGATTCGCAGATCGGGGGCTGACCGGCCGAGCGGCCCGACGGCGGACATGTACAGCATCTCGCTCGGGGGCGCCGGCGGCCCGGGAACTTGGAATCCGGTCAAGGGGACGATCCCTACGCTTGGCTTCAGGCCGTAGACACCGCAGAAGCTCGCCGGGATACGGATCGAGCCGACCAGGTCCGACCCGTGCTCGAGGAACGTCATCCCGGCGGCGAGTGCGGCTGCTCCTCCGCCGCTGGAGCCGCCCGGCGTGCGCGCCGTGTCCCAGGGATTGTTGGTGACGCCGTACAGCTCGTTGGCCGTCTGTGCGAAGTCGGCCAGCATGAAGTGCACGTTGGTTTTGCCGACGATGATCGCGCCTGCCTTCGACCTCGGCGGCCTCCTGCAACGCCTCCTCCGACCGCAACTCGACGACCGCGTTCACCGCCGGATTAACCGCGTCGATCCGCGCGAGCAGCAACTGAGTCAGCTCGCGAGCAGAGACCTCCTTGCGCCTGACCAGCTCTGCCGCCTCGGCCGCTGATCGAAACAGGGTGTCGTTCATGCGCCGGTACCTCCTTGTCGTACGTGACCGCGCGCGCGATCTCGACTTTGCTGCCCCGCCGGGCGCTCGAATGCGGCCCGCCAGCGACGCTCCGCGGGTCGCTCCGGGTCGGCGAGCTTCTCGATCCGGGACGGCGTGAGGCCGTCGGTCGCGAGGGCCTCGATCTCCGAGCGCGTGAGTGGCCGCATACAGCCGGCCCTGATCCAAAGGACGAGATCGGCTATCGACCGCGGCAGCCGTCGCAGGTCCGGCATCCTCGATGCGCTCGACACCCGCAACGGCGAGTCACTACCGTCCAGCAACGGTGTCGCGTCTCTCACCTACCGTCCTACGCAGGCGGACGTCGCGTAGGCGGGGATAGGACAAGCGCGTCACACGCCCTGCGGTCTGCCGCGCGGCTACCGAATCGCCGTCGATTTGTGCATGACCCAGCCAAGACTCCCACCGGCCTGGCTCGGGAGCGAACGGAGATCGTCGAGCCCCCGGCGGAGCCCTTCCCGGGACGTCCCGGGCAGCTGCGCGAGCGAGTCGAGGGCGCTCTCCATTACGTCGGCTGCGTAGTTGGCCTGGCCGGCCAGATCCTCTCCCTGCCACCTGAATGGGCGCTCGCCCTCGTCCACGTCGCGGAAACCAGCCTCGTGGAGCCAGTCCGGTAGCCGGGTACCGGCGTCGCTCCAGCCCGACGCGGCCATGCCCTGCACCATTGCGCGGAATAAAGCCTCAAGCGCCGGAGTGGATGGATCGGCACGGCAGGTGGCGTAGTCGACCTCGATCGCCGTGATCGCGCCGCCGGGGACGAGGACGCGCCTCGCTTCGCGCAGGATCTCGGGCGGGTCGGCCACGTGCTCAAGCAACCACATCATCCACACGTGGTCGAACGACTCGTCGGCGAACGGGAGCGCTCGCGCGTCAGCCTCGACCAAGGTGGCCTCGACTCGGGCTCGCTCGAGGTGCTCGCGGGCGAAAGCGAGCTGCGTCGGCTCGATGTCGGCCCCGTGCAGGATGATCCCGGGGAACTCCTGGCCGAGAACCGCCAGCACCGCGCCGACACCGCAGCCGACCTCGAGCAACCGCGTCCCCGGCTCGAGCGCGGTGCCGTTCGCGATCAATCGGTGGCGCCAGTGCTCCGCCTGGTCGACGAGGCGCTCCTGCTCACGGGTGCCGTAACCGTGCACGTAGTCGGTCATGAACGCCTGCCGTCCAGGTGAGGAGACAATCGTTCGAGCATTCGTTCGGGCGCTTTCGGGTCGACCACGTGACTGATCTTTCCTGATGAGTCTCTTCGTGCGGGGCGGTAGCGGCCATTGGTCTCGCTGCGCCATACGTCGGTGCTACGGCTCGCGGGCCGGCGCCCGCTACGCACTTGGGACGTACACGACGAAATCGCCCGTCCGGATTCGCCTGAAGCCTGCAGCGAGGAGCGCGTGCCGCGCTAGCGGCTCCGTCTCCGTCCCCGCGACGAAGATGTGGGCGCTGCGCGGATCGGCTTGGACAACCTCGTTGTAGCGGGGGTAGCGTGCGGACTCGGTCGGCGCCACGATGACTCGCTCGCGCGTCACGAAGGTGACGCGGAACGCGACCCAATAGTCCGCCCACGCCCGAGTCACGTGCTCGCGCTCGAGCGTTCGCACGAGCGGGTCGAGGCGCGCGGGGGCGCGCACGTCCGGCGCGCCGGGCGCTATTCCGCCGGCATCCACGAGCCGCAGGAGCGCGACGATGCAGAGGACGCCGGCGAGGGACAGCCCCGCCGCTGCCGCGCGCAGCTCCGCGAGCAGCGCACCGAGGAAGAGCGAGAGGAGCGGCGCGAGCAGGATGAGGTAGCGCGGCTCGAGCCGGTTGGCGGTGAAGGACGAGCCGGCATACAGGAACGGAAAGGTAAGCGCGACCACGATCGGCAGCTCGAGGGCACGCCGGCGGCGCGAGACGATCACGACGAGCGCCGCGACGAGGGCGACGAACGCTGGCACGCCGACAACCTGGTCCGGCAGCCAGTCGAGCACCCAAGGCACCCGCAGGCCGAGGGCCGTCGGGAGCGCGTGCGTGAAGAATCCGCCGAGCCTGGAGCCGTAGCTGCTCTGGTCCGCCGATGCGACGTGGAGCGACTGCCAGTCGTGGCGCAGATTCCAGACGACCCACGGGAACGCGCCGACGTAGGCCGCGACGCCGATTGTCCGCCCGAAGCGCCAGAAGCGCGGCTGCCGCCAAGTGAGCCAGCCCAGCAGGGGCACGACGACGAGCGCGCTCTGGATACTCGTCCACCAACCGAGTCCGACGGCGAGTCCGAACGCGGCGGCGTCCGGGCGCCGCGGCCGCTCGGCCAATCGCAGCGCGAACAGCATCGTCGCGAGGCTGAGGAGGAGGAGCGCCCCCTGGTAGCCCGTCTCGCGCGTCGACCTGAACACGAAATATGCTGGCGAGATCCAGAAGAGGAGCCCGGCGACGGTCGCTCCGGGCTCGCCGATCATGCGGCGGCCGACGCGCCAGACGAGCACGGCGCCGAGTGCGTAGAGCAACATCGGCACGAGGCGCAGCGCGAATGTGCTCGAGCCCACGATTCCGAAGATGGTTGCGACCAGCGCGACCTCCGTCGTGCCGGCGTACGCTTGGCCCCAGTAGAAGGTCGAGAACTCACCGTGCAAGAGGTGCCGAGCCATCAGCCCGGGCACTGCCTCATCGCTGTCGAGGTAGCCGCCGAGCAGCGGCTGGCGCAAGATCCAGACGCGGAGGCCGAGGCCGAACGCAACCACGGCGACAACGAGCGCGCGCAGCAGGACCGTCTCCCGCGAGTGTGAATGTCGTTGGAGGCGCAGTCGTTGCCGTCCCACCGCGACCTGCCCACGCTCCAGCCAGCTGCGGAGGCTCCCGACGACGAAGGCGACCAATTCGGATCGCAGCCTACGACGCAAGCGGGCAGACAGGGGAGCTATTCAGGCGGTTGCGCTTCAGAAGCTCGACGAGATGCCGCCTAATCCGCGGTCACCGCTCGTGTTCGCCACGTCGAGCGGCGGCTACTTCGACCCGCACAACTTTCGTACCCGCCACTGCAAACCCGCCACTGCAAGCCCGCGCAGATCGCGGCCGGGATCACACCGCTGCGGCGGATCTACGATCTACGGCACACGTTCGCGACCTTCGCGCTCCGTGCCGGCATCTCCACCTTTGAGCTCTCGCGGTACATGGGAACGAGCCTTGGAATGATCGACCGCCACTACGGCCACCTAGCCAGAGACGGGCGCGAGCACGCGATCAAGCTGCTTCGACCTATTCACCGGCGCGGAGCCCGGCGTCCACGCCGTGGACGCCGCGTGGACGCTGCACGAGCGCGCCGCCGCCCACAGAGAGAACGCAATCAACGGCTGAGCAGCGAAAAGCCGAGTTGATCATCGTGGGCTACAGCACTCAGTGGCGGTGAGCCTCTGCCGTTTCTCTGAGCGCTCAAAGTCAGCGGTGCGCTCAGCGCGACGCTCGGCCACCGAGCCTGAGGAAGTCCCGCTCGGCGTCGGTCGGCGCCATGGCGGCAGCTCGCTCGTAGGCGGCTGCGGCCTCGTTGTCGCGGCCCAACCGGCGAAGCAGGTCGGCTCGCGTGGCGTGGAACGGGTGATAGTTGGCCAGGCCCAGCTCGTCCACCAGTGCCAGTGCAGCAGCGGGGCCCTGCACCTCGCCGATCGCAATGGCGCGGTTGAGCGCAACGACCGGTGTGGGTGCGACCGCGAGCAACTGGTCGTACAGGGCGACGATCTGCGACCAACCGGTCTGCTCGATTGTCGCGGCGTCCGCGTGCACGGCATTGATGGCGGCCTGCAGCTGGTATGCGCCGGGTTGGTTGCGGCGAAGGCAGCGGCGGACGATCGCCTGACCCTCCTCGATCAAGGCCCGATCCCATCGTCCGCGGTCCTGCTCGCCGAGCAGCACGAGGGAGCCGTCGGGTCGGGTCCGCGACGCGCGACGGGACTCGGTCAGGAGCAACAGCGCCAGCAGGCCAGCCACCTCTGGCTCGTCGGGCAGGAGCGTCGCCAGGATCCGTGCCAGCCGGATCGCCTCCGAGCAGAGACTCGGTTCGGCTGGGCTGGACAGCCCGGCGTTGTAGACGAGGTAGACGACGGCCAGCACGGGGCGCAGGCGGTCGGGCAGCTCGTGCTCCTCCGGCACGCGGTAGGGGATTCGGGCGGCCTTGATCTTGCGCTTGGCCCGTGCGAGCCGTTGCGCCATCGCCGGTTCGGCAACCAGGAAGGATCTGGCGACCTCCTTGGTCGACAGGCCGCCGAGCAGTCGGAGGGTGAGGGCCACCTGCGCTGCCGTGGAGAGTGCCGGGTGGCAGCAGGTGAACATGAGGCGGAGCCGGTCGTCCTGCACCGGTCCCATCTCCTCGGACGTGCCGGAATCCTCATTGCCGGGCGAGAACAGGCCCACCTCGCTGAGCAGTTCGCGTCCACGCGACTCGCGGCGCAGGCGGTCGATGGCACGGTTGCGGGCGGTCGTCGTGATCCAGCCGCCCGGGTTGGGCGGCAGGCCGTCGCCCGGCCACTTGCGCAGGGCGACGGCGAATGCCTCCTGCACCGCATCCTCGGCGACGTCGATGTCACCGAAGACGCCGATCAGGGCAGCCACCGATCGACCGGACTCCTCGCGGAAAATCCGGCCGACCTCGGCCCCGTCGAGCTTGGGTATGGCGTCGATGTTGAGCAGTCTGTCAGGCCTCGGATACGTGTCGGAACGGGCGGACCTCGATCGGCTTCGAGACTGCTGCGGTGGTCTTCGACGCCCAGGCGAGCGCGGCGTCGATGTCCTCGGCCTCGATGATGTAGAAGCCGCCGAGGTGTTCCTTCGACTCCGCGAAGGGGCCGTCGGTTGTCAGCACCTCGCCGCCGGACATGCGCACGACCGTGGCCGTGTCGGGCTCGTGCAGGGCGCCGCCGAAGAGCCAAGCGCCGGCCGACTTCATCTCCTCCTCGAGGACGCCGACCCGCTCCATGAACTGCCGCATCTCCTCCTCGGTCATCGGGTCGCGGCCCTCGCCCTCGACGCTGTGGACGGACAACAGGTACTGCGTCATCGTGTGGTCCTCCTCGTGACGGGCGGGCACTTCCCGCCTCTCACCCCACTACGAACGGGCCTCGCCCAGATTGACAGGTTCCCAAGAAAAGCTCGTCAGGGGCGGATGACGGCGACCTCGACGCCGTGATTCGAGGCTGGCGAGATCAGCGCGATCACGGGCCCTTCCGTGTAGAGAGGGTCAATGTCGAGAGCGCCTACGTCAGCGCGGAGGGCAGGCCGCATTGTTCGAACAGCCAGGGATCCGGGAAGCCGACGATCCCTGTGATCAGGTCGTTCTCGACTGCAGCACCATCAGGCCGTACGGTCGGTGCTTGCCGTCTTGCCGCCGTTCCGGTTGCCGCCGGTTGCAAACCACGGGGCTCCATAAAGGCTCCATCCGCGGCTCTGCGGGCGAACTCGTCGGCGAGCGGCGAGGCGCGCGGATCCCGCCCACGACAAGCTCGCCGTCGACGACGGCCGCGGTAGACGGAAGGACGTCCGTTAGCCCGGTGAGCACGAGTCGTCGCCTTCGGCGACGCCCGGAAGCCTGCCGAGGATTTCCGCGAGCGTGTCGATCTGGTCGGGCGCGCAGTGCTCTTCGAAGAGCGCCTGGATCGAGGCGATGTGGCCCCCCGACGCTGCCTCGAGCTTTTCGCGGCCTGCATCCGTGAGCTGCGCGTAGGTCACGCGGAGGTCGGTCGCGCAGGACGCTCGTTCGACGAGTCCCGCATCCTCGAGCCCCTGCAGAAGACGGGTGATGCCAGATGGCGTCAGCATCAAGCTTCGCGCGAGCTCCACCCGCTTCAGTCGCCCGTCCTCGGCACGGGAGAGCACCAGCAGCGCCTCGTAGTCGCTGAGCGTCAGCCCGTGCTCCTCCTGGAGCTCCGCGCTCAGCAACCTCGTCGTCGAGGCGTAGGCGCGCAGCAGCCGCGTCCAGGCCCGGACTGCCGGCTCGATTGCTTGCTCGGTTGAAATTTGCGCCGTCAAGGAATAATGGTAGAGTTGTTTGCGTACTCAATAGTACACGACGCAGCGAAAGGAGCAGCAAAACCGATGAGCACCACGATTTTGACCGTCGCTCCGGCGGGTACCTGGAACCTCGACCCCGTTCATTCGCGGGTCGACTTCGAGGTTCGCTACCTCGCCGGGACGTTCAAGGGGGAATTCCACGAGATCGGGGCCGAGCTGACCGTCGACGCCGAGCGCGCGGCGCTCGAGGGCACGGCGAAGGTCGCGAGCGTGGACGTGAAGGACGAGAACCTCTCCGCCCACCTCCAGTCGCCCGACTTCTTCGACGCCGAGCGGCACCCGGAGCTCCGCTTCGCAGCCCAGGAGATCAGTCTCGACGGCGACGGCAAGGTCTCGGTCGACGGCGAGTTGACGATCAAGGGCGTCACCAAGCCGGTCGCAGTGGCCGGGACGGTGACCGCGCCGATCGCGGATCCCTACGGAAACGACCGCATCGGCCTCAATCTGACCACGAAGATCGACCGCACCGACTTCGGGGTCGACTGGAACAACCCGCTTCCGAGCGGTGAGCCGGCGCTTGCGAACGACGTCACGATCCTCGCCGAGCTGCAGTTTGTGAAGCCGGGAGGCGAAACGAGCTAGTGACGCGGATCCTGGGCATCTCCGGCAGCCTCCGCCGCGACTCGCACAACACGAGCCTGTTGCGCGCCGCGGCCGAGGCCGCCGGCCCAGACGTCGAGCTCGAGCTTTACGACAGCCTCAAGGAGGTTCCGCCGTACGACGAGGACGACGATGTCCACCCGCGCCCGGCGAGCGTCGCGCGCTTAAACACGGCGATCGCAAACGCGGACGCGGTGCTCTTTGCGACGCCGGAGTACAACGCGTCCATTCCGGGCCAGCTGAAGAATGCGATCGACTGGATCTCGCGCCCCGTCGCGACGAACATGCTCCGGAACAAGCCGGTGGCCGTGGTCGGTGCGAGCACCGGTGCCTTCGGCGCGGTCTGGGCACAAGCCGAGCTGCGGAAGGTGCTGGCGGCGCTCGGCGCCCGGGTACTGGATTTCGAGCTCCCAGTTCCACATGCCCACACCCGGTTCGACGGAGGCGACCTGACCGACGAGGAGATCCGGTCCGGCCTTGCCGACGCCATCGAGGCACTGGCCGAGGAAATTCGAGAACGCGAACCCGCGAACGTCGTCGCCTGATGCGGATCGACGCCTCCGCAACGGCGATCACCTGGCTTCCCTTCGACGCGCTCGACCGGATCCTCGTCGTCCCGCTCGAGCTCGCGGTCGCGCACTACGACGAGCCTCCGCCCGAGTTCGTTCCGGACCTCGACGAGCTCCGGCAGCGGGATGCCTTCCGCGAGGCCAACGAGCTTCGCGCCTGGATCGAGGTCGAAGGCGGCGAGATCGTCGACTACGGCCAGGCCGGCAGGAGCTTGATCGGCGACGGGCCGGAAATCGAAGCGCAGCAGGTCGCTTTCGCCGCTGTCGAGTTCCCGGTGATCCAGCCCGAGCCGGAAGTCGGCGACGGCTGGGTCCGCTTCACGCAGACCGTCGGCGGCCGAATCGGCCTCCCTGCGCCCAGACCTGTCGTTGGCCGGCCCTACTTTCACGTCGGCGCCGTTTCGGCCTGGACGACGCTCGAGCTGTTGATGCGCGGGGACGGGACGACCGAGACCAGGCTCGTCGCCGCGAGCCCGTTTCCCCGCCACTCGCTCTACGCCGCGGACCGCCGGCTCGTCGACGTCTTCGGGGCAGTCGAGTTCGAACTCGGCGAGGGAACGCCGTGGGGCGACGAGGGGACGCCGGCCTTTGCCGCTGCCGTGGAGTCGAAGCTCGAGCGCAGACTCGCGACCTCGATCCTCCGCGACGGCGCGAAACTCGTTCGGCGTCGCGTGGCACGCGGCGAGACGCTCGTCGAGCAAGGGCAGACCGGTCACGATCTCTTCGTACTCCTCGACGGGGTGTTCGACGTCGAGATCGACGGCGAGGTTGTGGCGCAGGTCGGTTCAGGCGCGATCCTGGGGGAGCGGGCCGTGCTGGGAGACGGCCGTCGTACCGCCACCCTTCGCGCGGTCCGCTCGTCGCGCGTCGCGGTGATCGGGCCGGACGAGATCAGCAGGCCGGACCTCGTCGAGATATCGGCGTCCCGCACGCGCTAGCGGCCAGTCCGTTGGGACGACCAGTTTCCAAGCCCGGAGTCCGGATCGCGGATGGGCGGCGCAGGCGCACATTCCTGCATTGACGTCGCTCTCGGAGGACTTCGAGATCACGGCGCTGTCCACCAGCCGACGCGAATCTGCCGACGCCGCCAGCCAGCTCTTTGGTGTGTCTGTCGCGTTCGACAATCACCAAGACCTCGTGAACAGCCCGGCCGTGGACGTCGTCGCCGTGACCGTGAAAGTGCCGTATCACCTCGAACTGGCGACCGCAGCGCTCGGCGCGGGAAAGGCCGTCTACTGCGAATGGCCGCTCGGCAACGGCTTAAACGAGGCGGAGGACCTTGGCCGAACTGGCGAAGAAACAGGGCGTCCTCGCCAGGGCAAGGGCGCGCAGTCCTCGCTCGAGATCCTGCCCGTGGCAGAGCAGTATCGGTGGTCGCCCCAAGGCCCCGGCCCTTCCACGAACGTCGCCCAAGCGTACGCGCGTTTCGCCCGCGACTATCGCGAGGGAACGCATTGCTGCCCCACCTTTGAAGACGCGGTCACGCGCCATCGCATGCTGAACGCGATCGAGACGGCCGCGGCGACCGGCCAGCGTCAAACGCTCGGCTGATCCGCGACGTCAACCGGCAGCAGCCATTGGCAACGGATCTGGCTTGATCTGTTTTCGGCGCCTGCCGATTTGCCATTGATTGCCGCCGGTTGCAACCCCGGGGCTCCATAAGGGTTGCAACACTCGAGAAGGGCTTGTGGCCGTCGGGCGCGAGGCCCGGGGCTCATGCGCCCGGCGGTTGGAGGGCAGCAGCGTCCGCGCGTGTCGCCTGCGTGCTCTCTGGCGGCGAAGAAGTGGCAGAGGCGGTTGCCTCGAGCTCGTCGGGTGTTTGCTCGAGAGGAGTGATCTTGAGCGCGATGATCAGAACGTAGGTGAGTAGGCCAGGAAGACGACGAGGTACGCGCCAGGGACGTACTTCTCTTCGGCGGTCAATGCCGGTTTAACGGCTTGGGCCGACGCTCCGCCGCTCGTCGCTCAGCGTCCTCGGAGATACTCGACGAGTTCGGTCTTCTCGCGGGACGAGAGGCCGAGCTTGAAGCAGCTGTCGTAGTGGTCGACCACCGCGCGCAGGGTCGGGTAGCGACCGTCGTGGTAGAAGCCTCCCTTCGTCTTCGCGACGATCCCGCGCAGGGGTGTGGTTCGGTAGCGGAAGGTCGGCGAGCGGCTCGACTGGAAGTTGTCGGTGCAGATCTCCTCGCCGGTGTGGAGGTTCCAGCCCGCGTCGCTGAACGCCGGCGGCATGTGACAGTTCGCGCAGCGTCCCTTTCCGTTGAAGATCGCTTTGCCGCGCCGAGCGGCGGCGCGATTAAACCGCTTCGAATGCGGTACCGGCAGGGAGAGCTGGTACAGGTGCAATGGGCCGAGCTTCGACGTAATCAAGTCGCGCTTGTTGCGTACGTGGGCGAAACCGGCCCGCGCCGCGACGGGAAACTGCTTCGCGTTGCTAAGCCGGTCGTCGTCGAAGTTGCCGATTCCGTGCATCTCGAGGTTGGCAACGAACGCGTTCCAGTAGGGCACGGAGCCCCAGCCGGTGTACGTATGGAGGTTGATCCCGTCAAGCCCGAACGCGGCCGGAATCAGCGTCGCCGCCGACTTGCCGTCCGGCCGGAATGCCTTGCCGTCCAGGAAGAGCTCGGCGTCGAACTTGCCGGGCCCCCAACTCGCCAGCACCTTGTTCACGGTGGCTTCGTCGACCTGCAACAGGCCGGTGATCGGCTTCTTGTTCGGCGCAAGCCCGACGATCGCGCCGACGTTGAGGTCGCGGTTGGGCCACCCGTCCCGGCGCCGGCCGATCCCGGGCGCAAACGAATTGTCGACGGTGGAGTGGCAGAAGGCGCAGGTGATGCCCATCGAGGTCAGCCGGTTGCCGCGGAAGAAGCCACGCACGCCGACGACGGCGTTCAGCTTCAGAAGCGTGAGCGTCACCTTCGGGTCGTTCAGGTTGACCTTTCCCGCCTTGATCGCCGCAGCGACGCTCGTCGGGATCCGCGTCGCATCGACCTTGAGACCGACCGACAGCGCCGTCTTCGGGCTCACCCCGGGTCCGACGCCGCCGTTCTTGCTTCCGGCGATCGCACGGTGGAGCTGCAGCGCGCTGCCCCAGAACGCCTGGTCTCCGAACGTGTCGAACCGGAAGATCTGGCGCCCGCGCGCCAACACACGGCTTGACGGCGGCGCCGCAGCCCCTCGAGAAGGCTTCGCCGTGGAGGTCGACACGGCGGCGATCGTGACGTTCACGAGCACGACCGCCAGGTACAGGACGAGTGCCGCCCCCAAGAGAGCTAGCAGCCTGCCCAGTGCCTTCGCGATCACGTGTTCACCTGCCTTCGTCGCCGCGAGCGCAGTAGCGTAAGACCCGCTCGGCGCGTGACGGTGTGATCCCTGTCACGTCGCGTGACGGCAAACACGCGCGCAAGTGGAATTCCCATCTGCGCTACTCCTGCGGCTGTGCGAAGACCGATCCGGGCGAAACGAGCAGCCAGTACGTCGAGCCGCGGCGGGCGACGAAACCGTCGCGCTGCAGCTGGTCAACCGCCCGCGTCACCGTTTCCCGGGAGGAGCCGATCATTTCCGCGAGCAATGCGTGGCTCACGGGGAAGTCGATGCGGATCCCGTCCCGCACGACATGCCCATAGCTTCCTGCCAGCTGCAGCAGTTTCCGGCCCACGCGGTCGATGTGGCGCGTCAGCGCGAAATTCGCGGTCGCCGCTTGCTTCTGACCGAGAGCGAGCGCCAACTGTGTGACGACTCGCTCAGCCAGCGCCGGAATGCTCAGAAGCTCACTGCGCGCGTCGGCATCGATCACAGTCAAACGCGACGAACCCAGCCCGACCAGCAGCTCTTCGGGTGCAGGAGGCAAGAGGACCATTCCGGGCCCAGCCTCGCAGGTGACCACCGAGCGCACTGCAGGCCTTACGGTCGCGCGCAGGACGACGAAGCCGTCTTCCACCAGAAGCAGCGCGTCCGCCGGGAACCCCGTCGCGAAGCGCGGCGCGCCCGCATTGACCTCGATGGTGGCACAGGCCAACAGGACGCCTACGGCACGGTCGCGATCCGAAGGTGACAGGCCGTTGAGAAACTGGATGAGTCCCGCTGAGAGTTCATCGCGCACCTCAGGTCAGTGTCAACTTGGCGCGCCGTCTTACGACATGAGATCCGCGGGCCATTACAGCGAGTTCTGGTTGCGCAGGTTCGGCGTCAGGCCGCAGCCGCCAGCTGCTGACGCTTATCGGTGATGCCCTGCAGGAGCTCAGTGAAGGAGGCGACGAACTTGTCAACCCCTTCGCGCTCGAGCGTGGCGATTACGTCCTCGTAGTCGACTCCAGCGGCGTACAGCTGGTTGAACAGATTCTGCGCCTCCTGCAGGCCGCTCTCGAGCCGCGCCTCGACGCGGCCGTGATCTTGGAACGCCTCGATCGTCTCGGCGGGCATCGTCGAGATCGTCTCCGGCCCGATCAGTTCCTCGACGTAGAGCGTGTCGCGCAAGCTCGGATCCTTCGTTGAGGTCGAGGCCCACAGGCAGCGCTGCGTGGTCGCCCCGTTCACGGCCAACGCTTCCCAGCGCTCGCCAGCAAAGAGCTCCTTGTACTGCTGGTAGGCGAGCTTGGCGTTGGCGATGCCGAGGCGGCCCTTGAGATCGTCGCGGCCGGCCGCGGCGAGGCGGCGGTCGGTTTCGCTGTCGACGCGGGAAATGAAGAAGCTGGCGACCGAGTGGACGCGGCGCGGGTCGCCGCCGGCGGCGACCAATCGCTCGAGCCCGCGCAGGTAGGCCTCTGCGACCTGGCGGTGCCGGCTGAGCGAGAAGATCAAGGTCACGTTGATCGAGTGGCCGCGCGCGGTCATCTCCTCGATCGCCGGGACGCCGGCGTCGGTGGCGGGGATCTTGACCAGCAGGTTCGGCCGCGCGATCGCCTCGTGGAAGCGCGTTGCCTGGGCGATCGTCGCCTCGGTGTCGGCGGCCAGGGTGGGCTCGACCTCGATCGAGACGTAGCCGTCATGGGCTTCGGTCCGCTCCCAGACGGGCCGGAGGAGATCGCAGGCGGCCGCGACGTCGCGGAGGGCGAGGCTGAGGAAGACGCTCGCGGCGTCGCCCTCCTTGCTGGCGGCGATCTGTTCGTCGTAGGCGTGCCCATGCGCAAGCGCCTTCTCGAAGATGCTCGGGTTGGAGGTGACGCCGACGACGGCGTCCTCATCGATGGCTCTCGCGAGAGCGCCCGATTCGATCAGGTCGCGCGAGAGGTAGTCGATCCAGACGCTCTGCCCGAGCGCCGAAAGCTGATGCAGACGCGATTTCATTGCGACCTCCCGCCGACCAGCTCGCGCTCGAGCGCGTCGATCGGAGCGTGCTCGGCGATCAGGTCCTTGAGCACAATCTCGAGCTCGTCACTGGCGCCCACCGTCAGCGCGCCGACGAGGCGGCCGCTGTCGCCGTAGCTCGTGAGCAGAGTTCCGGAGGTCAGCGACCCTTCCGTCGTCAGTTCGTCGAAGCGGCTGACGTCGCCGAAGACCTTGACCGTCGTGCCGAAGACCTCGCTGAAGAAGGAGGAGACGGTGTCGTAGCCGCGGCCGCTGTCGGCGAGGACTTTGCCGACCTCGGTCCCCTGGTAGTTCGCGTTCGACCAGTGCTCGATCCGTCGCTGGCGGCCGTAGAGCGGGTCGAAGAAGTTGGCCACGTCACCGGCGGCGAAGACGCCTGGAGCTTGGGTCTCGAAGCGCGGGTTGACGACGACGCCGTCGTCGAGCGCGAGGCCGCTGTCTGCGAGGAAGTCGACATTCGGTACGACACCGACACCGACCACGGCGAGCTCGGCTTCGACGCAGAGACCGCTCTTGGTCTCGACGTAGCTGAGCCGGTCGTCGCCGCCGAAGCCAGCCACCTCCTGCTCGAGTAGCAACTCGACACCGTGTTCGCGGTAGAGAGTGGCGAGCTCGTCGCTCAGCTCGGACGAGCGGAACTGGTCGAACAGGCCGTGCCCCAGGTGGATGAGCGTGACGGCAAGGCCGAGCTGGCGCAGCGAGGCGGCCACCTCCATGCCGATGAAGCCGCCGCCGACCACGACCGCCTGTTCGGCTGAGCGGGCCGCCGTGCGGATCGCCTGTGAGTCTCGCAGGGTGCGCAGCGCGTACACGCCCTCGAACTCTGCGCCCGGCACCTCGAGCCGGCGTGGGGTGGCGCCGGTCGCGATCAGCAGCTTGTCGTAGTGAAACGGTCCGGCGTCCGTCGTCACCGTGCGCGCGCCTGCGTCGACGGCGGTGGCCGTCGTCTCGAGCAGCACGTCAACGTCGTGGTCGCGATAGAACGTCACGTCCTCGGCGAAGGGGGCATCGGCCGTCTCACCGCGCAGGTAGCGCTTCGACAGCGCCGGGCGGTGGTACGGGAGGTCGCTCTCTTTGGATAGCAGCGCGATCTGTCCGCTACCGCCGTACTCGCGGTAGGACTTGATCGCGCGCGCGGCCGTTAGGCCGCCGCCGGCGATCACGAGCTCGAACTTCTTCATCGGATTCCTCCTCCTGGCGCGCCGCGCGCGCCGCTCGTGCTCATTTCTTCGTCACTGATCTGTGTCGGGCGAGGTCGCCGTCTTACGCGTGCGCGCAGCGATCGGTGGCAGGGACCGCACATCGCGGCGGAGGTAAGGACGAATGTCTGACCGGCACCAACTGACTCACATCCGAACGACAAAAGGAGGAGCAAATGCCTTACGGAAGCTGGGTCAACGATTTGCCAACCGGGTTCTTCCTGGCCGTGCACATCGCCGCCTTCGCGCTCGGGGCCGGCTTTGCCTGGCTCGCCTTCAAGCGCGAGCTCGCATTCCTCGGCGCGGCGTTCTCGCTGTTCGCCGTCGCGGAGCTCGTCTACATGACCTACCACCTCGACTGGACCGTGTTCCTGTTCGCGCACACGATCGCCGAGGTGCTCGACCTAGCCGCGTTCGTGCTCGTGTTCGCCGGCGCGGTCTATTCGGTCGTGCGTCGGCCAGTGCTAGGGGTGACGCACTCGTGAGCTTTCACCGGTTCCTCCTCCCGGCCGCCGCGGTGCTCGTCGCGACTGTGGTCGCGGCGGGCTGCGGCGGCACCGGCACCAGCGAGCCGGTGGCGACCACCAAGGTCTCGATGGCCAAGAGCTATCGCTTCGACCCGAAGACGATCGAGATCAGGGCCGGCGACACGGTCACGTGGACGAACAACGACAACTTCACGCACACCGTCAAGGTCGACGGCAAAGAGGACCACAAGGTCGGCCGTGGCGACAGCGTCTCGATCACGTTCGAGAAGCCCGGCAGCTACCACTACATCTGCACGCTGCACAGCAAGGACATGGACGGGACGGTGATCGTCACGTGACGCTCGCCGAGCTGCGCACCGACCTAGTCATCCTCACCTGCGCGATCAGCGCCGGCATCCACGGTGCCCTCGTCCGGGACCACTTCGAGGAAGGCACACGAGCCGGGCTCGGCTTCGTCGCCGCGACGATCCTGCTTGCCGTCCTCGCCGTCGTCCTGACCCGCAAGCCGACGCAACCCGCGCTCCTCGCGACCGCGGC